>RRZU013097518.1_pt1 | contig 77629 bp, 85 predicted proteins | sample 2165561 | NCBI WGS metagenome assembly RRZU01 (sample SAMN10456909, study PRJNA506462) | wastewater metagenome | isolation source: wastewater sludge | place: USA: Moscow, Idaho
GTACATAATCATTTTTGTACTTGTCTAGAAATGCTTGCCAGGTCGAATAATCACCTCCACCAGTCTTTTCTAATCGAGCAATCATATAGGTACCAGTTTTTGAAGCAAACACAGTCGTGTGGTCACCATCTTTTTGTAACTTGGCTATCTCTTCATTGGTATTTTTTAGATCAGGGACTTCAAATCCATAATCAACATCTAGATCTCTAAAAGATTGTGATACTGATTGACCATTTGTTTTGCCCAGTTCCTTAAGGTTGATGTATCTAATATTCTCGTTACTAGAAGCATAGTTCTTTATCTCGTTGGCGCTAACTACCAGTTGCTTAGTATATAAGTCTGCAATTTTGGCAAAATCTTGTTTTGTTGTATCGATATTATTAACATCGACACTTTTTATTATTTCTGCTTTAGTGGCACCTTTTTCAAACAATGGCAATATTTCGTTTTGTAATTTTGACTTCGCTTCCGTGTGCAATTGCTGTAACTTTTCTGTGTCTTTTTGTTTATTAAAAAATGGTGAATCAAAATTAACGCTCACATAGAATAAATTCTGATCTCGTATCAGTTTTTTATCTAATTTTTTGCGTAATAATCCATTTTCCTGTGTTACGCCCTCATAATAATCAACTCCATCAGACGATTTGTTGGCCTCTTTGTATTTATAGTAGTCCTTGATTGATGTTTTTGTCGGAATTTTATATAGTTCGCGAAGTTCATTGTCTGTAAGCGACAAATTATTTTCTTTTGCTTCCTTGAGTAACGCCGCATGCATTACTAAATCATCGAAGGCTACTTGCTTGGGTTCGCCGTTTATGACAACGGTAGGACGTTGTTTCTTGTAATTTTCTATGCCTTTAGCGTATCTGCCTATGTCAGATGGTGTAATCTTCGTATCGCCAATGACTATACTCTGTCGCAAAGGCTGATCGTTATTTTTTGATCTGAAGATACCCCCAGGTCCAAGCCACTGAAATAACCCAAAACCTAAAATCAAGACTACAAATATAGAGCCGATAATAATAAATGGCTTTTTCTTCGGACTCTTTCCAGAACCATTTATGACCGCTGAACTATTATCAACATTCGGCTCAATAACACTCTCTCCCTGAGGCTGCCTATCCGATTCGTGATCTGATTTAATAATATCGTCTATCATATTTTGCTTATTGCTAATTAACTAATAATATACAGCATCTGTGCTTATGGTTAAAGCTGATTTATGATCATATGCACAAATAAATACAATCAATCCTCATTGATTAACATATTAGTTGTAATTTATTGGTCTTTATATATATTAATAGGATAAATCTTTCACCTCTGTTAAAATATGATTCATGTCTTTATCAATCGGAATAGTTGGACTGCCAAATGTAGGTAAGTCGACACTGTTTAACGCTCTAACCAGTAATAATGTACTGGCTGCAAACTATCCTTTCGCGACAATCGAGCCCAACGCAGGCATAGTCGCTATCCCGGATCACCGACTGTCAGCCCTAGCAAAAATGTATAACAACGCGCCTATCGTGCCGGCGACGGTGAATTTTATTGATATCGCTGGGTTAGTTTCTGGAGCATCTAAGGGTGAAGGTCTGGGGAACCAGTTTCTCGGCCATATTCGCTCCGCCGATGCTTTATGTCACGTCGTCAGGGCCTTTGATGATTCCAATGTTGTACACGTCGAGGAAAAGGTTAGTCCTGAGAAAGACATAGAAGTAATCAATACGGAACTTATGTTGGCGGATCTACAAACCGTCGAAAAACAGCTTCCAAAAATCACCAAAGAAGCCAAGGGCAATCCCAAGCTAAAACCTATTGTCGATACACTAGAACGAACACAAAAGTTACTCAATGAAGGCAAACCACTTTACTCTGTTAATGACCTAGATTTTGATCTTATCAAGGACACTCATCTAATTACAGCGAAGCCTGTTATTTACTTATTTAACGTTGACGAAAAAGGTCTTTCGGATGATGCTAAAAAGCAACAACTTAGTGAAATAGTTGCCCCAGCCAAAGCCATATTTGTTTGCGCCAAATTAGAGAACGAGCTAAAGGATCTTGATAGCAATGATGCAAAAGAACTACTTGAAAGCTATGGCCAAGATGAAACTGGTCTAGCCCAACTAATTCATGCTGCTTACGATGCTCTAGGACTGCAGAGTTATCTAACTGCCGGCGAAAAGGAAGTACGGGCATGGACAGTGAAAAAAGGCACCAATGCCCCGAAAGCCGCAGGGGTTATACACGGCGATTTCGAAAAAGGATTTATTGCTGCAGAAGTGGTTAGTTTTGATGACCTAATATATGCGGGCTCAATTGCCGGTGCAAAGTCAAATGGGAAGGTCCGCCTCGAGGGCAAAAACTATATCATGCAGCCGGATGATATAGTTGAATTTCGTTTTAACACATAGGATTTTTAGTATCTAGGGAGGCGTCTTCGGGTCAGTAATGGTGACTTAATGTAGTGATTGGCCGAATTGGAAATTCCTACATCCGGCAACCCTACTTCCACCAAACCAGCTTCGTCACTAGTACCCGACAATATTGCTGGAGAAAAATTATTTGGCTGTGGCCACTCGCGCGTGGGGGTATTATCAATAACCTGAGCAATCCCGGATTGTTCCGACTCTGCTCTCATGATATGCAATTGACGAAAATGTATTACCTGTTGCTGGATTTGACTCGAGGCGTCCCTCAACGCTTGTTTGTTAAAGCCTGTGAATTTGAGAGTTTTATTAGCTGTACGGATTTTTACTGTGGCATCTAGCAATCTATACGAGTAGTCCACTCCGGTTATCATTTCGTAACTGTGGTCTTCGAGCATCAAGAAAAACGGTTTTTTATCAATTAGCAAAACGCGCATGTTCGTAACACATAAAACTGCAAAACCACCGGAGTAACGACCGTTAGTGCAGTACTCGATCTGCTCATTCTCGACAATAATATTTTGTAGCTCGCGAAGTTCCGCGTTGCCAAAAAATGAAAAGTGAACATTCAATCTCTTTATTTGCTTCTCTATTTCCTTTGAGCTAACCATCTGAGCACCTCCTCATTTGTTGCTACAATAACAGTATATGTCTGTATAGGAGGCAATGTCTGTTAACCTAATCGCGCGAAGAGTGCGAGATATCTCACACTAACCCTTACGAGAAAATTTTTAATAGGAAACAATATAATTACAAATACTAATATTTTTGTGACATAATATAGCTATGTTTGCTTCAAAAAATCAGCACACATCTTTAGTGGAAGCCTTCCAGCAAGGCACGCCACTGACTTACAAAAAAGGTGAATTTATTATTCGCCCTGGGGAGAACCCCCAGGGCGTTTTTTATATAGTAGAGGGATTAGTCAAAGCATACGACATAACTAAATATGGCGAAGAAAACCTGCTGATTATAAGAAAAACCAACGAGATCTTCCCTCTTATATGGTCCATTACTGGTGAAGCTCGTCATGTTATATACGAAGCTTTATCGCCCGTTAAGGTCCTGCGGCTAGACCAAAAGAAATATTTGAACCTACTAAAACAAAACCAGGATCTTTTGCCCCCACTATTAGATGTGATATTAGAGATGTATCGAATTCATTCCGAAAGAATTATTAATCTAGAATACAGATCGGTCCGTGAAAGATTGATTTCGTTTTTGTTAATCATGAGCCAACGCTTTGGAGAAAGTACAAAAGACGGAATTTTTATCGAAGCGCCGCTAAAACAGCAAGATATCGCTAGTTCAATTAATGCTACTAGAGAAACCACTGGTCGTGAACTTGCCCAGCTGATAAGAAAAGGTCTCATTAGTAATGTACAGTCACATATCACAATAAAAGACGAAGCCAAGTTACGAAGCTTTCTTTGAATTTACTATCCGAGATTGGGCTTAATAGTTAAATCTTCTTTAGCAAATAAAAACGTTCGATATTGCCTTTATTGCCGCTAACCTTACTGTCAGCTTTATCTAAAGTCGCAAAATACGGCCTGACCCAAGTTTCGAAGTTTTTTAGAATTTCGCGCCTTATTCGCTCATTTTTTATCACGCCTTTGTGCTTCACTTCATCTGGCGCTTCAAATTGCGGCTTCACCATAGCAACAACCAAGGCCTTCTTGTTTATTAGTGATGCAACATGGGGCAAGATTTCTCTTAGCGATATGAATGAGACATCAATTACTACTATATCTGCTGGATAAGATAAGTTTTTAATGGACCTAATATCTGTTTGTTCGTGCAGCTCAATTTTATCATCACCCCTCAAGCTAGGGTGCAGTTGATCACTACCAACTTCTACATCAATAGCTTTGGCAGCGCCGTGTTGCAGTGCAAAATCTGTAAAACCACCAGTCGATGATCCTACATCTAGTATTACTTTATTTTTAAAATCTAGTTTAAACTGCTCCGCAACTGAAGCAAGCTTTAAAGCTGCCCGCGACACATATCTTTCATCTGTTTCCAACACGATGCGGGCATCGTCACCAACAAAATACCCTGGTTTTTTGACAATGATGCCACCAACACTAACAATGCCCAATTTTATGTAGTTTTCTGCTTGAGAGCGAGACTGAACTAGCTTTTTGCTGACCAGAGCTTGGTCTAGTCTTTGTTTAGCCATAGTTCGTCGTTTCCTTTAGTCTTTCTTGCGTTCACGGTAGATGCCACTCTCGGTATCAACAGATATTACGTCACCTGTTTTGATAAAAGCTGGAACTTTTACTCTTATACCAGTCTCCAGTTCAGCATCTTTCGTGATCGAACTGGTGGTGTCGCCTTTTACTACATCTTCGCAATAAGTAACTTTTAGGTAGACATTCTTAGGTAATTCTACATTTATGACCTGGCCGTCAAACAGTTGGATTGTGACATTATCGCTTTCCTTCAAATAGCCCGACTGGTCGCCAATGATATCTGCCCTAACCTCGAATTGCTCGTAGGTATCCTGATTCATAAAGAAAAAATTGGATCCATCGTTGTAAAGATATTGAACTTTTTGGTTGGTTACATCAGCCGGTTCAACATTTTCATTGCCCTTGAATGTTTTGTCTAGAACTCTACCATCAATAAGGCTTTTTATCTTTACATTCACTATGCTCCCACCGCGCCCCATAACTTTTTGGCCATATTGCACAACACGGTACGGCGTACCGTCTAGTTGAAAAATAGTACCTTTTTTAAGATCAGTTATTCCGAAAGCCATTGGTGCCGCCCTAACCGTTAGATACGAATTGTAAGAGTGCTAGGTGTCGAGCGCGCTTGATAGCCCGCGACAAGTGTCGTTGTTGACTCTCTGTTAGGCCAGTCTTCTTGCGTGGTTCTATTTGGCCGTATACGTTCAAATATCGTTGCAGAGATTTGAAATCCTTGTAGTCAAAATATGCTACTTCTTCTTTTCTTCTAAAAATCTTTGCCATTATTCTTTCTCCTTAAAATGGGATGTCGTCTAAGTTTATAGGTGCGCTGTCATCGATGTCTTCAATTACGACATCCTCTTGTTTTTTACTGCTGGTAGATTGCGGGCTAGATGATGTTGAGCTCTTATCGCTCGCCTCATACGAACCATCGCCACCACGACCATCTAGAAAAGTTACATCATTGGCTACAACCTCGATTTTGCTTCGCTTTTGACCATCTTGTTCCCAGCTGCTGCTCTGTAAACGGCCAACAACTAAACATCGGCGACCTTTTGCTAGGTACTGCGAAACCCTTTCGCCAAGAGCCGCCCAAGCGATAATATTTACGTAATCTGTCAGTTCTTTCCACTCACCACTAGCGTCTTTGTAGCTACGATTCAGAGCCAAACTAAAGCTACATACACTCTGTCCATTTGGTGTCTGTCTCAGTTCAGGGTCCCTAGTTAGGTTACCCATCAGTGTCACCATGTTAATACTTTTTGCCATATCCCTATTCCCCCTTAATCTTCTTTTGGTTCGTTTTCTTTAGCTTCTTGTTTGGCTTCGCGTTCGGCTTTTGCTGCCTTGGCTGCCGCTACTTTGGCTAGCTCTTTTTCGTCTTGCCGAACGATAAGATAGCGAATTACCTCGTTTGTGATATTTAAGGAACTCTCAACTTTTGCAAGCGACGATGGCACGAGTTCAACAATATAAAACACGTAGACACCGTGTTCGTGCTTGTTTATTGGGTAAGCAAGCTTTCGTTTGCCCCAATTATCATTACTAACGATTTTTCCCTTGTTATCGCTAACGATTTTCTTGACCCGATCTTCGGCTTTAGACAAGTCTACTTCTAGGCCCGGATCGTATACGACTGCTAATTCATATTGCTGCATAAAATTCCTTCCTTTGGTCTTTCGGCCCGTTCTCCTGAGTGATAACGAGCTGAGGTTTATTAGTAGACTTATTCTACTTTAACAGATAGAAATTGTCAATGCTCTATTGAGGATTAACGTTATATATCTCTCCCCCATTAGGTGGTTGGGGCGAAGCATCGCGTTGTACCTCTTCTGTTGTGGGGGGCCCATAGTTTCGAGGATCGTAATTCGGATTAATCGGCTTCGAGAAGTCGAGTGGGTTTACGCTACATCCCCAAGGAATGACAAAAATTGTAGTTATAAAAAGCACCGTCACGAGCGCTAACAGAATACCGGCTGTGGATATAATCTTTAACCACCAGGTTTTTATTTTTTTAAAACTAACGAAGATAAGGATACCAGCACCCACAACACTCGACCAGAAAATCATTCTACTCAGCAAAATTTGTGGATAGTACGATGTTTCGCATACAAAACCCGCAAAAAGACTAAGCATTACTCCTCTTCTTCTATCTTATCTTCAGACTGTGCGATTGCTACTTCTGGTTGTGGGGTTTCTGCAGCTCCAAAAACCTCATCAACAGAATTGACGAGAACATCACGCGGGCGAGATCCATCAGCCGGCCCGATGATCCCTTGTTCTTCCATAGCCTCAACCAGCCTTGCTGCTCTGGCATACCCAACCCTTAAACGTCTCTGCAACAAACTAGTGCTAGCTTTTCTGCTATCAACAACTACTTTTATTGCGTCCTTCCACATATCGTCATCGGCATCCGCTGCGCCATAGTCAGAGACTGTGCCTCCGCGACCATTGCCTATCTGAACCGGTTGGCTAACAACTTCTTCGTCATAATTTGGTGCTCGTTGTTCCCTGATAAATTCCGTGATTTTTGCTGTTTCCTCATCCGTGATCAGCCCACCTTGAACACGTTTTGGTTTTGGCATTTCTGCTGTCAATAGCAACATATCACCCTGCCCCAGTAGTTTTTCGGCACCCATTTGGTCAATAATTGTCCTCGAGTCAATCTGGCTAGCAACGGTAAAGGCGATTCTAGCTGGAATGTTGGCTTTAATAAGCCCTGTGATTACATCAACGCTTGGTCTTTGGGTAGCCAGTATCAAGTGAATACCGACAGCTCGGGCTTTCTGAGCTATTCGGACTATCAGCGATTCCACATCACGAGCAGCCATCATCATTAGGTCAGCCAACTCGTCAATTACAATAACTATGTACGGCATGCCTTCTTCTTTTTTAAGAGCATTGTATTCGACAATATTGCGCTTATTTACCTCGGCGAGTGCTTTATATCGCCGTTCCATCTCAGCAACTGTCCATTTTAGCGCGCTAATACACTTTTCTGGTTCTGTAATAACAGGAGCGAGCAAATGCGGAATGCCGTCGTAGGGCTTCAGCTCGACCTGTTTAGGGTCTACTAGAATCAGCTTTAAATCTGACGGACTGTTTTTATATAACAGAGAAGTTAAAATCGTATTTATCATGACGGATTTACCAGAACCGGTTTGTCCAGCTACTAACATATGTGGCATCTTGTCTAGTGAACGAACAATTGGTGTACCCGAAATATCTTTACCGATAACGATCCCCAGGTGACTGTCCATGTTTTTCCATTCTGGTGTTTGCAAGATACTACTAATCCTAACGTGCGCAGGTTTGACGTTGGGGACTTCGATGCCCACTGCTCGTTTCCCTGGAATTGGTGCTTCGATGCGTATAGTCTGGGCGGCAAGATCGAGTGCCAGGTTGTCCTCTAGGGCCTTAATCCTAGTTAACTTGATGCCGGCTGGAGGTCTGAGAGTAAACTGAGTTACTCTGGGCCCAATATTAGCGCCTTCCATTTCAACATCTATATTGAAATTAGCTAGACTTTCCTTGATCATCTCGGCATTTCCCTCTACATCCCCGGCATCGGCCTTGTCTTGTTTTTGATTCAGCAGATCAAGACTTGGAAATTTCCAAAGTGGGTCACTAGCTACCGTAAGAGCCTCGTGGTTTTCATTTGGACTTAACTTTTGCGCAGTATTCTTCAATGTAGATAGACGAGGACCAGAGTTATGTTCGACTGGCACACCCTCGTTAAGTTGGAAACCAGGATGTTCAGCTTTGTTCTTTAGATCGGCTAACTCTGGATTCTTGTCGCTTTTCTTGAATAAGTCACCAATTTTTAACAATACCTTTGGTGATACACCGCTTGCTAGGAAAAAGGCTAATAATGATAGAACCAAAAACATAATACTTGCAGGTATCTGGTTAATGGCACCAAGTGTTGCCCCGCCGATTGTTTTCCCGATAGCACCGCCGTTACCGGTATAGGCACCGGATGCGTCTTGTGATACAAACATTGTGTGCAACAAACAGGCAACAAATGTTAAAAATGCCAGTACGCTTGCGGATTTCTCCAGCGGAATTTGCTTATCTTCGCTAGTAAATTTTTGAACTCCCAAAAATATTAGTGCAGGGATAGTCAGGTATGCCGCCCAGCCTAGCGTCCAATATGCTCCATGAAAAAGGCTTTCAGGCAACGGCCCACCCGTCCCAAACCCGCCAAGCATCAAGAAAATGGCCAAAAGCATCATTATGATGGCCCCGGCTAAAGGCCAAAAGTTCGAATCCTCCTTGGGCGGTTGGTTCTTTATGTTTTTCTTTGTTTCTTTTCTCTTTTTCTTAGCCATAACTGTTTTAGATTATACCAGGTTAGTCATCTGTTACTACTAGTTTCAACATATACTTATTATAGCAAAATATACAACATTTGTCAAACTAGTATGTTTGCTATTCTGGGCGTGAATCTGGGTTTAACAAACGAGCGCGCATTTCTTCAAATCGATGTTTTTGTTCTTCGGCCATATCTTCAGGAGATTTTACTTGTTCTTGAGATTTCTCAGGACGACCGTCTTTATTAGCCCTTTGGCTAGTCGGCTTGTCGTTGGCTTTACTGCCGTTAATTACGTTCACGACAGGTATGACTATAGGCGAACGCTGTGTCTGGTCATACAAGTAATGCGTAACATGGTCTTTCAACTCGGCCTTGAAACGGTCCAAATCAATTCGTTTGTAGCGCTGCGAGACTGCCCTGCGTAGCTCTGTTCGGAGCCCTGTCATTAGTTCTTCGGAATCACGGATATATATGAACCCTCTGGTCAGAATATCAGGACTGGTTAATAGTTGGCCGCTCTTGCGGTCAATAGTCAGCACAACAGCAACCATCCCCTCTTCGGCTAATATAACTCTGTCCTTTACAACAACGTTGCTCACAACTGCACCAGTCTGGTCGACTAATATTGTGCCGTAAGGTGCCTCAGGACCACGCTCCCACTTATCAGAACTTAGAAGTATGCTTTCACCATTCTTGGCTAGAATTGTACTATCTCGTTTCCACCCCTCTTCGACAGCCATTTCGATGTATCGCTTTCTGTGTCTAGCGCCCGCGTAGATTGGCAAAAAGTAGGTTGGTTTAACGATATGAAGCAATTCTCTGTATTCGTCTCTGCGTGCGTGCCCTGAAACGTGCAGGGGTCCGCAGCCATCAATATCGTGGGTCGGATGACTAAAAATATGTACGCCCAACTCTGTTAGTTGGTCGCCTATCAACTGATAGCGGATTTCGTTACCCGGTATTGGGGTAGAGCTGACTACCACCGTATCGCCGGGATGCAGTTTTATGTGACTGTGAGTTCCATCACTCATGCGCGTTAGGGCGGCATTTGGCTCTCCCTGACCACCGGTACACATAACCAATATTTTATCGTCTGCGATTTTTGCAATATCCCGCATAGCCATAAGTGTGCCTTTTGGAACTTTCAAAAGCCCTTGGCGCACAGCAATTTCAGAGTATGCCAACATGCCTCGTCCATCGAGAGCAACTTTTCTGCCAGCGGCGACAGCGGCGTTAATCACCATTTGTGTTCGGTTCATGTTACTAGAGAACATGGCAACAAAAACGCGTCCATGTGCCTGTCCAATAACGTCATGAAAACTCTGCTGTAGGGTTGATTCGGTAGGAGTTCGCCCCTCTTTATCCGTCCCCGTGCTGTCACTCATCAGCAACAGAACACCTTCTTGACCAAGCTGTTTCAGACGAACAACATCAGTCGGCTTTTCGTCGAGTGGCTCTGGGTCCAGGCGCCAGTCGCCAGTGTTGATTATCCGCCCAATAGGCGTATCTACTACAATTGCACTAGATTCTGGAACCGAGTGAGTTATGCGAACCAGCTCTATCATGAATGATCCGACTTTTAATCTTTCGTGACTATCCATGTTCATTACAACTGTTTTAGGCGTGTAGTGTTCTGCACCCTGAGGTACATCTTCGAATGATTTTTCGATTACACCCATAGTGAAACGGGACGCGTAAATTGGAGCTGGGTATTTCGGTACAATGTGTTTGAGGCCACCGAGGTGGTCCAAGTGACCATGACTGATGATGTATGCGCGAATTTTGTGCTTTATGCCGTCCAAGTAAGTCGTGTCAGCAATACTGTAGTTGATACCTGGCAGTTCTATTCCTAGACTGTTTCCGCAATCGAGGATAATGGCATCGTTTTGCCACTCGATAACTTGCATGTTTTTCTCACCGATAGCTTCTTGTCCGCCCAGAAAAGTAATCTTGAGCTTGTCAAAGTCTTCCGTAATTACGTTTGCACGTCGCGACTTACCCTCTGTTGGCTTGGCGGCACTATATTGGTCCACCATCTTGCGAGCATCGTCCAGGCTACGCTTTTGAGCGCGAATAGCTGCCCCACGCGAACTGGCTAATCCGCCGGTTTTTGGTGCGTTATTTCGGTTGTTAGGCCGATTATTATTTTGGTTCCGGGGCGGTTTATTAGTCCCGGGTTTATTATTATTTGTATTCATTATTTTGAATATCTCCTTTTTAAAAATGTTTTATTTAATTTCGTTTAATATGATGGGAATCCTGGAAAAATCATCTAATAAAGTTTTCCTCAGACCTCCGTTGTACAGTGCTGCAGCCGGATGAAACAGCGGCAGATAAACTTGTCCGCGTAAACGTTTCGGCTGACCATGTGCCTGGCTAATTTTCAGGCTTGGCAGAAAACATTCCATCGAATGCCTGCCAAGCGTGACAATAAGCTTTGGTTTTATTATCTCTATCTGCTTGCGCAAATATGGTAAAAATGCGATTTTTTCTTCTGGTAGTGGATCGCGATTATTCGGGGGTCGGTACTTTACGATGTTAGTAATATAAACGTCTCCCCGTTTCAACCCGATTGTTTCAAGCATTTCATTCAAAAACTTACCAGCAGCACCGACAAATGGCAGGCCCTGAAGGTCTTCGTTTTTGCCTGGAGCTTCTCCGACAAAAACGAGTTCAGCATCAATGTTCCCGTCTCCGTATACAAGCTGCGTTGATGCCTTTGATAGTTCAGGGCGGACATTATCATCAATAATCTGCTTTTTTAGTTTGTTTAATTGGTCTTGTTTTGTGCTCATATTATTTTTTATCTGGCAGAGCCCGGACAACACCCTGGATTACACGAACCGATCCCCAGATAAATGCAATTGCCGTCCCCGCCCACTGCAACAAACTACCGCTATCAACTGCTAAAACCGAAAGCAAATAGCCGATAACCCACATAATCAGACCAGTAATAACGTAACCGCCTGGTGTTTGTGCTGGGTGTACGGATTGTTTCTGAAGCTTCTTTTTCTGAACCATTCTAAGATTCCTTGTTTATCACTGCTTTTTCTTGGCGGCTTTCATGCTAAGGTTTAGCCGTCCTTTTTCATCAATTGCCTGAAGTTTTACAGTTACGCGGTCGTCAACGGATATAACATCACTTGGCTTGCTTACGCGCTCCTCAGAAAGTTCGGAGACATGGACCAAGCCCTCTTTGCCTGGCATTATTTCTACGAATGCCCCAAAGTCCAGAACGCTTACCACGCGACAATTTTCGTAAATCATTCCGACTTCAGGCTCGGCTGTCAGCATTTTTACCCATTGCACTGCCTTGTCCCGTGAAAGCTGGTCGTTGCTAGCAATCATAACTGTGCCATCGTCCTTTATGTCAATCTCGGCACCCGTTTCAGCAATAATCTTGTTAATCATCTCGCCACCTTTGCCTATAACATCTCTTATCTTTTCAGGATTAATGGTTATAGTATCGATTCTTGGCGCATAAGGACTCATTTCTTTCTTTGGCTCGGCAATTGTTTCTATCATATGCTTTAGGATATGTGCACGGCCATCTTTGCCCTGCATTAACGCTTCTTTTAGTGTTGTCACTGGTAGACCATGAACTTTCATGTCCATTTGCAAAGCGGTAATTCCTTTTTCAGTACCCGTAACTTTGAAATCCATATCTCCAGCAAAATCTTCTGCATCAGCAATATCACTAAGAATATAGGTTTTATCACCATCTACCATTAGTCCCATAGCTATACCACTGACTGGTCTTTTTAGTGGTACACCTGCATCCATTAGCGCCAACACGCTAGAACAAGTTGCCGCCATTGATGTAGAGCCGTTCTGACTCATAATTTCGGTTACTGAACGGATAGTGTATGGGAACTCTGCCTCGGATGGCAAAACAGCTGTTACGGCCCGTTCTGCTAGGTAGCCGTGACCGATTTCACGTCGACCAGGAGAACCAAGTCGCTTTACTTCGCCAACTGTCCAGCCTGGTGCATTATAGTGGTGCAAATAGCGTCGTTCGCCACTGCCTTCCATGGTATCTACCATCTGGGCATAACTCAGTGGGGCTAGGGTCACAATATTAAATGCCTGTGTTAGGCCACGAGTAAATAGACTAGATCCGTGGGCTCTGGGCAATATACCGATTTCACTCGATAGTTGTCGAACCTCTGTCAGAGCACGGCCGTCAGGGCGAGCATTGTCTTCAACAATTCCTTTTCTAACGTCCTTATGTAGCGACATGGTGAAGGCATCGTTGTAATCACTCTTTAGTTCTGCGAAATCCTCACCAAATTCTTGTGTAAAATGCTCGTGCATCGAATCACGCAGTTTGTTTACTAAATCGTTACGCTCTGGATATGGCATGCGCAATCCTGCGCCTAGTTTTCCGGCTAACCAAGTGTCAACGCGATCCTGAATGTCGCTGTCGGGTAATATTAGCTCGTAATCCTGTTTGGTGACACCAATTTTCTTGGCTAATTCTTGTTGCAATTTTATTGCTGGTTGAATCATTTTATATCCGTATTCAATCGCTTCGGCCATTTCTTCTTCACTAACTTCTGAAGCACCAGCCTCTACCATCATCACGCCGTTTTCTGTGCCAGCCACCACTAAATCTAGTTTGCCTGTTTTTAGCTCTTCTGGTGTAGCGAAAGCTTTTGGTTTACCATCAACCATTCCGATGCGAACCCCGGCAACAGGGCCTTCGAATGGCGCTCCGCTCAGCATAAATGAACTAGAGAGGGCAATCATAGCAACAGCATCAGGGCGAAAGTCTGGGTCCATACTCATAACCGATGCTACGCCTTGGACTTCGTTTCGGTACCCTTTTGGCCACAACGGACGAATTGGACGATCAATTAGACGACCTATTAAAATTGCGTCGTCACTGGGTCGGCCTTCTCTTTTTATAAATCTAGAGCCACTGATTTTTCCAGCTGCGTACATTTTTTCTTCGTAATCAATACTGAGCGGGAAATAATCAAAACCAGAGGCACTTTTATTGCTGACCATGGCCGTTCCCAGCACCACAGTGTCCCCATAGCGCGCCAAAACACTGGCAGTCGCCCTAAAACCAACACGCCCTACTTCTAAAGATAACTTTTTCCCACAAAAATCTGTTTCTACTTTTATTATGTCTTTTCCAAATGGATTTATTGTTGCCATTTTGGTTCCTTTCTTTTCGCTAACGTTCGGGCCGTAGTTCAAATATACTGGTTCCGTCCCTTATGCGTTATTGGACGGTCATATATCTGTTGCTACGGCACGATACCGCTACCTGTTAATGTGCACAAGCTGTAAGGCTAATTAGCCCTAGAAAGTCTATGCAAATTTACCTTCGAAGACCGAGTTTTTTGATTAATGCTAGATACTCTTTGCTGTCTTGTTTCGCAATATATGCTAGGTGTCGCTTTCGTTTGCCAACCATTTGTAGCAAACCGCGGCGCGCCATGTGGTCGTGCTTGTTAGTCTGCAGGTGTTCGGTAATCTCTGCGATTCTTGCAGTCAAAACACCAACCTGAACAGCACTACTGCCGTTATCAGTCTTCCCTTTTTGTAAGTCAGCAATAATTGCTTGTTTCTTCTCGGATGCGATCATTCCCGTCCATTCTAGCACTATTCACCCCTTTAATCAACAGTTTACGTGGTATTTTTGTATTCAATCAAGTATATGCACTAACTGCTTACTATCGATTGCGCTAATTTGGTATGCGCTCTTTATGTCGAAATTGCCGACGGTCGTGCGTCTTAAATTAGTCATATATGCTCCCGACCTTAACTTTTCACCTATGTCGCGGGCTAGTGAGCGTATGTATGTGCCGCTGCTTACCTCTGTTGTGAATTCAACGAATGGGTAGTCATATTCAAAGTGTGAAATCGAATGGATTGTTACGGGGCGTGGCTTCATTTCTGGCTGTTCGCCTTCCCTAGCCAATTTATAGGCTCGTTTACCGTCAATTTTTATCGCACTGTAAATCGGTGGGATTTGTTCAATATCGCCCACAAAACTGTCGATCGCTGCTAAAACTTCATCTTTTGAGGGGATTTTGTCACTGATTTTGGTGATTTCGCCCTCCGCGTCATCAGTTGTGCTGGTCTCACCCAGTTTTAGCTGTACTTCGTAGGTTTTGTCTAATTTTGAGTATTCTTGGGCCTTTTTGCAGTAATCACCTACCAAAATAATGAGTAGTCCTGTAGCTAGAGGGTCTAATGTGCCGGCATGGCCGACTTTTGGGCGCTTTTGGCCCGTCGATTGCTTGACCATGCCTCTAACCTTGGCCACAACATCAAAACTAGTCCAACCCTTAGGTTTGTCAATCAATAAAATCCCATTCATATACCGAAACAGTATGCAGGCAAAATCTAAACTTAGGCAAGTATTAACTAGATGCTGGTGGCATCATTGGGGGTGGTACCGGAGGTGGTGCTGAAGGATTATCATTAGCTGCTGCTGTTTGTTCGGGGGGGATTCCGGGGTCTGATGGCAAACCCAGAGGCTGGTTAGTGGAACCGAGTCTTTCCGGCACAGTGGTGTTCACGTAATAGTCAGCTGTCCTAGGTGGCTGGCCTTGAACATTCATATCTATTGGGGTTGAACCAACCCTAGCGGTTGGTTGATTGGGAATCTCGTCTGCTAGATTTTTTGCTGTTGCTTCCAGATCAGAAATACCTGGTGCAGCCGTTGGGCTTGACGAGCCGATATGTGGGCTACCAACTGTTTCTTCAATATCCGATAGTGTCTTGTCTTGATCTATAACTGCATCTTCGATAGTGGATAGCTTTTTGTTTCCTAGATCATTCGGGGCTGTTCTGCCCATAACCCAGTCGTCATCTCTTTTTATTAGCCCACCATTATCGCCACCTATCAAAGGATCGACTGTCGAGGCTGATCCTTCGGGCCTGGTGTTTGCCGTCAAGGTACCGCCTCTTTCTGGTCCCACAGAACTTGTGGTGCCATTAGGGGCTGTTCTCAAACTGCTGTCGTCTTGCGAATAATCTTCACTTTTTACGTTACTAATAGGACTGTTTTGATCATTTGATGTCGATGGTTCTGGCAAAGGTATGTCTGGTTGATCTTCTTCTGATGTATCGTGGTCTATATCAAGAGTACCATCGTCATCGGCTTCACCGGATTCACTATTTCTAGAGGGTTTGGAGCCGCCCGTTGACTGTAGTTGCGTAGCAACAAGTTGTTGATTTGCACCGGATGCCATTAACTGAGCGCTCAGGGTCATAGTTCTAGAGGTTGTTTTTTCGTTACTAAATCGCTTCGTCTCTGCAACAATACCAGTCAAAAACGAGGTTGCCATTTGTCCATCAAAACCATCAGGCTGCATGACATCAGCCATTTCGACTATCATCTCGCACAATGAACTTGCCTGTGGGTCTTGCCAATTAATTGTTCCTATCGTGCTGGCTGTTTCGTTATTAATAGAAATCACGGTTGCATCGTGAAGTATTCGGCCATGAGCCACGATTGCCCGATCTAGTTCTTCTTTCCCGTGCACGCCTAGGGCAATAACTACGTCAACATTAAAATCTCCTTGGCTAAAATCTAAATCTTTATCGGAGAGCGAGGTCCTGTATGGTGTTATAAATATCTTCACCACTTTGTCTTCGACCTTGTATCGAAGTTTGTCAGCCTTGGACTTGTCTAGAGAAATAATAAAATCCCTTAGACTGTCGGTGTCTTTTTCTATGGTCTTACCAGGTTGCAAAAACTCTAGTGTAGATGGCACTTTGCCACTGAATACAGCTGTTGCGTGTTTGCCAAGCTTGTTCAAAAACAGAGTTAAACCGATACACGCAGATAGTTGGTCGACTGATGGGTCATTACTGACCGTAACCAGTACGTTAGTTGCCTGTTGTATGCGGTCAACTGTGCTTTGTTTAGCTGTTTGGTCCATATTTTTGAGGTTTTTGTTTGTTTTTTAGTATCGATAACAATGTACCATAAGCATAATGTTTTGTCCACCCTGAAGTGAGGTTTCGAGATTTTCTCTGCCAAGTGGCCGGGAAACTAGTTCGTTGTTGAACGAATTAACTCGAAACTCTACTTCAGGGTCCATAGTGAAAATGGTCTTGCCCACTAGGGTGTTTACAAATGAGCTGTTTCTTTGTATAGTTAAAGGTCTAATTAATAACAATATTAATCGATTAGGAAAAGGAATAGTTAGAATACATGCCAATCATAAAATCTGCTAAAAAACGAGTTAAAATCGCCGAGAAAGCTGCTGCACGTAATAACAAAGCCAAGCGTGCTATAAAAAGTGCCGTTAAATCATTCCAAGCAACTCTGTCAAAGAAAGACAGCAAAAAAGCTTCAGATGCACAATCACAAGCCCAAAGTGCGATAGATAAAGCATTAAAGAAGAATGTTATGCACAAGAATAAGGCTGCTCGTAAAAAGGCTCAACTAGCTCGCCAAGCGAAAGCTGCCGGTGTTAAAATCACAAAATCCAGCGCTACCCCAAAGAAGGCCACAGCCACAAAGAAGCCTGCTGTCAAAAAATCCCCAGCCAAGAAACCAGCTGCAAAAAAGTAGTACCACTCATAAAAATTTAGATTGTTGCATTTAGCAACAGATGTTTAACCGCGTCATCTGCATCAACGGTTTGGGTTTTTAGTTTCACTTCTAGATCAACTACATCACTTATAAATTTCTTTAAATGTGCCAGGCTCATTTTTCTGGCTATATTTACTGATTTCTGGACGACAAAGCTATGGATTCCAGCGTCTTTGGCTATTTGTTCACTACTCTTCCCCTTCGGGGCCGTTTTAACGACTGCAAGAATGTGCAGTTGCCAAAGCACCATGGACAAAATTGTTATAGGCTCGACTTGTTGTCTTCTCTGATCATCGTAAAGACTCATCATTAGCTTTACGTCCTTCGCAAACAACGCATCCAGCAGTTGAAACATTGTAGTGCTAGGTTGTTTTACGCTAAGCAAGTTAATAGAGTCAACTGAGATTTTTGAATTATATTGAAGTAACTTATCGATTTCGTTACTTAGTTTTTGTTGATTTGCGCCAACGTATTCGACCAATACACTAGCGCTACGGCCATCGATGCTGCCACCCCTTGCAAGTACTTCTGATTTTGCCCAGCCCGAAATATTATTAGCAGGCATATTTGCAAACTCTTTATAGTCAGTGTGTTTTTTTAGATACTTGAATAGAGCCGAGCGCTTATCTAGTTTCTCGCTAACTAGCACTACCTCGATCTGATCTTGTGACTGACTTAGTAATTCTTCAAACCTAGTATTAATATCCTTGACCGAAGAAATCTCTTCGACTACTACCAACTTCTTAGATGTTAGAAATGGAGGATTAGTTATTGCACTAAAAATTTGTTCAAAGCTAGCAATCTCGCCCGAAAATCGCTCTATTGCCAAGTCCCCGTATTCTTGTTCGAAGTCAGAAATAATTTTACTCAGTTCTTTTCTCAGTAGATATGTATTCTCGCCGACTAGAGTAATGGTCATGATTTCACCCTTTTCTGACAATTTGGGCAGATATGAGTACCGCGGCCAGCTACTCTAATCTTCTCGATAGTTGTTCCACAGGCCTGACATAGGCTGCCCTCTCGTCGAAAAACCTTCGCAAAAGTCAAATAACTGCCTTTTTTACCTTCGGCGTCAACGTAATTCTTATCTGTAGAACCACCTTTTTCGATACTGAGCCGCAAAACTGATTGTAGTTCTTTGAATAGTATTTCCAGTTTTGATTTTTTAATGTCCGTAATTACTGTTTCTGGGTGGATTCCTGCTGCAAATAGCGATTCATCGGCGTAGATATTGCCTACTCCTGCAATAACTGTCTGATCCAGCAACACGGGTTTGATTTTAGACTTTTTGCGATGGTGAAGCCGGTCAATAAAATCCCTGGGCTTAAAGTCGTCTGCCAGGGGTTCTGGACCAACTTTTTTAAAAAAATCTATCTGCGGGATCTCGATAGTTGGCACTAATCGGACCCAGCCAAACTTTCGCTGATCATTAAAGAACAATTTACTATCACCTAGATCTAGGGTTACGTGTGTAGATTTATCCGGTAGATTATCGACTAGACTGCTAGTTGGGTGCCCTGCCCCGAAGCGTTGCTTGTCATCATTGCTACGAAACACTAACTGCCCTGTCATTTTCAAATGAATAATCAGTGAGTAGCCCGAATCGAGGTCAATAATTAGTACTTTTGCCCGTCGCTTTACATCTGTTATTTCTGCGCCAATTAAAAACTTTTCGACATCTGTTTGAGCGTTTGGAAAACTTTTCTGCCAATCAAAATTGACTGCTTTTACAGTCTTTCCGGGCAACAAGTTTTTAAGCCCAATTCTAATAGTTTCAACCTCTGGCAACTCTGGCATGTATTAATTGTAACTGATTATTTGGTTGCAGGGGGTTATTCTAAGCAGCAACGTCAGCCATGGGAACTATTTCTACAGGGCCATAAAGATCAGCTTCCAGGGCAGTACCACCCATTAGCGCTGCGGCAACCACATGACTGGCTCCATCGCCCTGTTTCGCATCAACTAACGCACCAGTTATAACCTCTGCCGCCATTCCTTGTATGATCTTGGGGCTATGACCAGACCAAGTATCTGGACTTGTATCAACTTTACTTAAAGATCTACGCGCGACTAACTTACCAACACGCCCCCGAACTCCTCTGGGCTCAACTGCATCAACAACAACCATTAGTTCTCCTACTTCGAAGCCATGTTGTAGCTCAATTCTTGGCCCATCGTCGGTGTCTCTAAATGCTTGCATGCAAACCTCCTTTTTGTGTTAGTTTTTACTATTATTTAAGGTACTTTTTTGCTTTATAAAGTGATTTTTATTAAAGCTTATGCTTCGTCAATAATTATATACCCGTGGGTCAAGGCTATCCAACGTATTGTGAGAAATATCACTTATGTTGTTAAATGATTTTTTGTCGTGTGCAATAATAAAAACATGGGAAGTGATATAAGTGAAATTCTGAGCAAACGAGCCGCGCCAGAACCCGTGGAATTTGATGTTATCCGCAAGTTTATTCAAGAAAAATTCGATGAGACTCCCAAATTGCAGATAGTTGGCGGTACGATAATAATATCTGTTCCTGGCTCTGCACTGGCCGGTACTCTGCGTTTTCATATGGAAGAGTTAAAAACATTACTCCCCGACGAAACACAACTAGTGATAAAAAGTGATTAGCTTTTTAACATTTGTTCTAGCTGCTGTTTCATCCCCTCAAAATCTTTATAAATAATCGTTTGCATGCCCACTTCTCTGGCGCCCACAGTGTGCTTCTCGAGGTCGTCGATAAATACGCAATCTCGTGCATCAACCCCTAGCCGATCTGCGGCAATTAGGTATATCTCTTTATCTGGTTTTGTGATTCCATGATCGCCACTAGCAATTAGTGCATCAAAATAGCTGCCCTGGGGATGGTTATTATCAAAGATTCGCTCCAAAAAACCTTGTCCTACGTTCGAAAGAATTGCTGTTTTGTAATTGCTCTTCAGCTGTTTTATATATTCTAGAAGCTCCCAGTCTGCGCCTGTAGCACCAGATATTTGCTTGTCTAGCTCTGCTCGTGAAATCCCCAGTATAGCCGCAGCTTGGTTCCAAAATTCATCACGAGTCAGCATTCCTAGGTCATTTTGGCGGCGTAAGTCTTTTATTGCCACCATATCTTCAGAATTTTGCTTGATGTATTTACGCTCTACAATTGCCAGTGTATCGCTGTAAATAACCCCAAAGCAATCAAAGATAATAGCTTTTATCATATCTTTACTGTAGCCTAGGCCAGGTTTTATTAAAAATCTGTATTTTCGGTCAGACTATCGTATTGGTCTTCTGGTATTTGATTGATGAATAAGGACTTTACTGATGCGAGGTTGCCGGCGAATGTACCCACTTTTTTACCGCAAGATGTGGCCCACGTATCACTAGGGCTAGGGTCAGGAAAGTCAGCAAAACTGAAACGATACAAATCACCTGTTGGGCAAGCACCTTCGGTATCAACGCCTTTTGGTGCCTGCTGAGTCTTCGTAATACCAGAGTTCAGTAGTGCAGAAAGAAAAGTACGATAAGAATTTGGATTATTGGCCGTTGATTCTGTTTTTATAACGTTGTTCTGATAACCATTGATTAGTTCTGCTTTTGATTCATCCCTGCCTACTGTAATGCGTAGATCTTGGTGCTCTTTGTCGCTGTTAACATTACCTCGCATATACAGGCTGACTGTTGCATTAGACTGGGCGTAATCAGTTAATACAATCGCTGTTTTTTCTTGTTCTTTTTCTTTTTTAGAACCACCCCAATCAATGGAGAAAATCATGATAGTACCGAAAATAACCACAATAATGGTCACAAAAATTGCAATCAGTCTCCGTACATCCATAACAACCATATAATAACACGCTTGTGCAAATATATCAAGCTTACCGCACCGGATTTATAGAGTAAAATATAGAGGTTATGGTTAAAAAAAGGCGAGTTTACGCAAACGATGCTACGGAAACTGTTTGGGAACTGATAAAATTGCGTTTACCTTGGCTGTTTATTGGGGTGGTTCTTAGCCTTTGCACCGCCGTATTGGTGTCTAAATTCGAAACAATTTTATCTTCCGATCCCCGCCTGGTCTTCTTTATTCCGCTGATTATCTACATGAGCGATTCTGTCGGGACACAGACGGCTACTATTTATATTCGTAATTTAACGCTGCACCAGGCTAGGTTCAAGGTGTATTTATTCAAAGAATTGATGGTTGGCCTGGGCTTGGGGGCAGTCTTTGGTGGCTTTACGGCACTAGTGACTAGTTATTGGCTTCATTCTAGTGCCGTAGCCCTAACAATTGGCCTAGCGATGTGGGCCAGTATTGCAACGGCGACTGTATTTTCACTTTTAACAACCTCGCTAATGAATAAGGCGAACATAGACCCTGCCAGCGGCGTCGACCCTATCGTCTCCGTATTTCAGGACGTAATTAGCCTAACCATCTATTTCACGATAGCCACCCTAATCATTTTCTAGACAAACTAACCCAGCCTTCTGTTGCATTCATCACTACTTCGTCCCCCGTTTCAAGGACTGCGGTAGCGTTTTCGGCACCTACAATGCAGGGTTTGTTTAATTCACGGGCCACAATCGCGGCATGGCACAAAATCCCGCCCTTGTCGGTGATTATACCGCTTGCCTTGATCATTAGTGGGATATAATCCGGAGTCGTCATTTCACAAACTAAAATATCACCCTCTTCTATCTCGCCTTTTAGTGGGTCGTTTACAATTTTGACTCGCCCCGACACTTCGCCCTCACAAGCAGTTCTCCCCTTTATTTGTCCCTCTTCAGTTTTACTTGGTTGTTGGAGTATATAGTTTTCGTAAAGATCACCCAATAATCGATTGTAGTCTATAAACCAGGTACCTTGAGCTTTTGAGTGGGTAGTCTCAAAATAGCCCTTAATATAGTCCTTAGAAAATTCTGCACCAACTGTTTTGTTTAGTTTTCTCTGGCTAGACCTGTCAGCCACTTTCATAAGATTGGTCATTTCCTTCAAGTATTTCAAAGCTGCTTCGTTTTTTGGGCTAGTCTGCCATTGCTTAGAGGCAAAATCATAGTCAAAAATTATTGGTGCTTTGCCATCGTATAGCCCCTGGGTCAGCACATGATGACCACCTTTATAGATTTCCCCAAAGATCCCTTTATCATTTACTACAAATATCGTTGCCCAGGAATAATCGTTAATGTGTGGCACAAAATCAGCCATGTAATCTGAGGCATCTATGTTCAGATTGTCGAACCAGGACAGTACATCCCTGATTGATTTACCTCTGTTACGGAGTTTCTCTGCGTGAACACCTTTTTTAGGCATTAATCTCAAGGCGCAAAGCTCATCACCGTGTTCTTTTAGAAAACTCTGAAACTCTGGGGTGCGTTTTTTTATATCTTGGGCAGCGAATGAAGTTGGCTTGTCATAAGGCAACCCGATAATTTCGTTTATTTGGCCCAGGCGCTGTCGCTTTATATTATCTTCTTCACGTAGAGGTTTGGCATCGACATGATTAATTTTTGCCAACCATTCAGTCAGACTTATTTGTGTTTCAAGTAATTTTGAGAGTTTATGATCCGCCATCTTATATTTTATTAGCCCCTGTTTAAGTTCTCGAATGCCCGTTTTATTGCACCCCTGCAGCTGTCTTCAACCATCCCTAATGCTTCTGCTTGGGTTGCCCACTTATATTCGCTATGTTCAGTACTAATTTCCACTTTGCCTTCAAACTCGGCCAACACGCGATAGAAAATTAGCGTCAAACTTATGTCGTTTTTAACATCTTTAGTAATGCGATATGCGTCTAAGACCTCTCTCATCTCTGGGTTTTTAATGTTTGGTAATTCCTCAAACAATTCACGCTCTAATGCTTCTTCAATCGTTTCGTCATCATCAATTCTGCCGCCGGGCAAAAGCCAAAAATCTGCAACTTCGCCACCTTTTATTATTAATACCTTTTTATCTTGAATAATTACAGCCTTTATTCCAACATAAAAGAGTTTCTTCATTAATCTTTTTCTCCGACTATTTCAATAACATGGTCTTTGTGGGGGGCTACGGTTTGTCGCATAAAATCTGCGAATAATTGTTCTTCGTGCGATTCTACTTTCAAAATAGTAAAACCCGTTTTTTTCATGTGTGATTTTATAGACTCTTTTGAATGGAAATATCGAGTCACAAATTTTTTAGCGCTACTCTTAATAGGATTATTGTATCGAGTAAAGCCTGTTTCTCGATTGTAAACGGCGCCACTGCTATTGGCATCTGGGCATTTTGTAGATCTGACAACTACAAATATTTTACCTTTGGGCTTTAAGACTCTCTTAAGCTCTAGTAAAGATTTATCTAGTTTGTCTTTGGGAAGATAATGCAAAACTAGCCTGGCATATATATAATCGAAATAATTATCTTTGTATGGGAGTGGTTCCGAGACATCTTCCAGCCTAATGTCTATCTGTTTGCTCAAATTCTTTTCTTCAATAATTTTTTTGGCGTCGGCAACACCCTGTTCGTCAATAGTTGTGGCAATTATGCGCCTTTCTGGGTCCGACTCCGCCATCCGTACTTCTGCAATTCCGCCAGTTGAAACACCAACGCTAAAAACCACCAAATCCGTGTCCTTCAGAAGACTTAGGCCACTTTCTTCACTTTGAGAATAGTTCATAATTCGCCCCATTTTTTCGCTATATCAACTTCTACTATCCCAGCATTTAGAACAACTGTTACGGGCTCGAATTGATCAACATTTGTTCTTCCCTTAGCTAACTCAATAAGAAAATAACCGGATATGGCATGTCCGACAACTAGGACCCTTCTATCACCAAGCGCCATTTCATTTATTTTGAGAATTGCCTTTTTCATTCGTTCTGTTAAATCAAGCCGGGGTTCAACCCCATAGTCATTATCAAGTCCGAAGTACCATGCGGCGTCATGCTCGCGTGACTTACCTTCCAATTCCCCCTGATACCGCTCTCTTAGTTCATCTAAAATTTGAATATGAGCTATATCTATTCCTATTTCTGCTGCGATTGTTTCGGCAGTTTGCTGCGCCCGAATCATCGGCGAACAAATAATAGTGTCTATATTATGCTTTTTTAACTTTTCCGCTGTTTCCCGTGCCTGTTTAATACCAAGCTCTGAAAGTTTTGTTTCAGCAGTCGCTATATAACCATCTGCGTTTCCTGTGCTTTGACCGTGTCGAACAAAAATAAATTTTTTCATAATTCGCCCCAGTTTTTGCCTATTGAGGTGTCTACTGTTAGATTTACGGATAATTTATAAACGTTTTCCATGGTTTCTTTCAGGATTTTTGCAACTTTATCGGCCTTAGCCTTGGGGCATTCTACCAAAATGGAGTCGTGGATTTGTAGCAGTTGCAAGCAATCCTTGTCCAGTTTTTTGTCTACTTCTACCATTGCTAGCTTGATAATGTCAGCTGCTGTACCCTGAAAAGGCATGTTCACGGCAGCGCGGTAAGCACCTTCCCTGACCATAAAGTTAGACGAGTGCACATCCGGTGATGGGCGGCGACGCCCCAGCAAGTTCTCTACATAACCGTCCTTTTTTGCCTGTTCTTTTACCGATTCTATGTATGCCAGAAGCTTTGGCCGAACTCCAAAATATTTATCAATAAATTCCTTGGCTTTTTCATATGACATGCCGGTTGCCGCAACCAGCCCATGCGTACTAAGACCGTACATAACACCAAAGTTTACGACTTTTGCGTCCCGTCGCATGTTTTTTGTAACATCTTCTGGCTTGCAATCGTAAATCTGCGCTGCAGTTGCAACATGGATATCAATATCATGGTTAAACGCATCAATCATTTCTTTGTCGCCAGATAAATGTGCAGCCAGACGAAGCTCAAACTGCGAATAATCGGCGCTGACGAATAAATTACCCTTTTCTGGTACAAAAGCTTTACGGATGCGCTTGCCTAGTTCAGTACGCACGGGAATGTTCTGCAAATTAGGGTCGTTAGAGCTCAATCGGCCCGTCTGTGCCACTGTTAGTGCGAAGGTTGTGTGTACCCGAGAATTAGCGTCGACTTGATTCGGCAAGGTATCAACGTAAGTATTCTTTAGCTTGGTGACCTCGCGGTATTGGCTAATCAAATCAATGATTGGATGTTGGCCTTTTAGCTTTTCTAGCTCGGTTGCTGCGGTCGAGTAACCAGTCTTGCCCTTTTTTACCCCTGCCGTTGGCAACTGCATTTTATTGAACAAAATTTCTGCTAACTGGCCGGGGCTAGCGATATTAAACTCCTGGTCGGCAAAACCATATATTTTTTGCTCAAGGTCAGAAATCGTGTCCTCAATCTCGCCGGCCATGGTTTTCAGCTGGCTAATATCTAGCTTTATGCCGGCATATTCCATACTCGCCAATACTGGCGTTAGGGGCCACTCGATAGTATTGGCAATTTTCTCAACCTTTGGTAGCTCTGCTAATTGCTTCCTTTGTTGCGTATGAAGTCCACGGATAATTGCAATAATTTCTGCTTCACTACCCACCCCGTCTTTGCCATTTATGGTTTCCTCGACATGGGTGTTTAGGTCATTAGCCGCCAGTTCGCTCAGTGCCTTGTCGCGGCGCAAACTATTCACCAAAAAACTGCCAATTAGTACATCGTGCTCAACATTGCTAGCGTGAATGTCCAGACCGTACAGAACCTGAAGAGTAGATTTTAGATCATATCCAACTAGGCTGGCGTTTTCGATGTAGTTTTTTAGTTTTTTTGTTACTGCTTTGTGGTCAAGCGTGGCTAGGTCAAAGGTAATCGTTGTTTTGGGGTCTGGTGAAATTGCTAGAGATAACGGCTGTTGGCCGTGAGGTTTTTCGCTGATGCTATGGATAACTAGAGTTCTAGTTTTTGGCAAAGTTAGCCTGTCCAAATCTTTAGTGTTCCCAATATGCAAACTAGTGCCGATAGTCAGTTTTTCGGACTCTCTTTTTTCAACTTCCCCTGGCACTTGCATTATTTCTGGCAACTGTCTAGCAAGATTGCGGAACTCTAACTCTTCTAGCTTTGCCCGTAGTGCTACTGGGTCACACTTGCTGCCGTCAACTTCTTTTAAGTCTAATTTTATCGGTGCATCTGTCCAAATAGCTGCCAGTTTTTTACTGAGATATGCGGATTCTTTCCCGGCTTCTAGTTTGTTGCGCAAACTATCTTTTATTTCCCACAAATTATCGTATACACCGTCCAGAGTTTTGTATTTTTGGAGCAGTGTAACCGCGCCTTTCTCACCAATGCCTGGTACGCCTGGGATGTTGTCAGAGCTATCGCCTTTAATACTCTTTAGATCTAAAAACTGATGTACGTCTATGCCGTATTTTTCTTTAAAACTCTCGGGATGGAATAAATCGATGTTAGACAAGCCTTTTTTCAGTGCATAAACATGTACAGTGTCATTGATAACCTGCAACAAATCCAAATCGCTGGTGACTAATGCTGTATCAATGCCCTGCTCCTTGGCCTGAACGGCCAGTGTGCCCATAATATCGTCAGCTTCGTAATCGTCTAGTTCGTACAGTGGCCAACCAAAAGTTTCTAGAAGATCGTGCAACACAGGGATTTGTTCTTTGAAGTCCGGAGGCGCAGGTTTTCGCCCAGCTTTGTAGGCTGGATACAGCTCTAAACGTTTTCGTATATTTGTGCCAGACTTGTCCCAGGCAACACATACGTAATCGGGCTTTAGCTTGCGGATTACCTCTAGTGCCATTGTGGCGAAACCCAGCACGCCGCCGGTAGGCGTACCATCTTTTGTACTCAGATTAGGCATAGCGTAATAACCGCGGTAAAAAACACTCTTACCGTCTATCACCACCAGCCGTTTTCGGTCAGTCTTGGACTCCTCAACCATCCCTAACAGTATACGCTAACAAAACACCAGGACGTACTAGTCGTCAGCGTCAGCCAATAGATCGGCATATTTGGCCATTTTCCCGCCGTATTCTGCGTTATATCGAAGCTTGTCTAAAGTTCTAACATGCTGTCGCCTGGCCGCTTCATGAGTTACCCCGATTTGTTTGCCAATTGCAGCAAACGACATTTGTTCCCCAGTCAAAAGCCCAGAGTGCGCCCTTAAGATGTAGAGTTCCCTTGCCGTTACCAGTTCTTCGACCGTGTCAATGAAATCCGCCATGATATCTCCAGATTCAAATTCCCTATAGCCGGGTTCTTCCACTCCGTGAAAATGACCCAACTCTGTGTCATCGTCACCAATTGTTTGATTCAGCGAACTGACAACCCTACTACGCAACCTTTGTTCGTCTAAAATATCAGGAGTTATGTCAGGATTCTCTACCATTATTTCGTCATCACTGAGGCCAACGGCTCTGTATTTTTGAATTCGCCTGTCCAAACTGGCTTTCTGATTTGGTACACGAATAGTCGCGCTATTATCTAAAGCTCTACCGATAGCCTGGCGAATCCAAAATGTTGCATAAGTACTGAACTTGAATCCTTTCCGCCAATCAAATTTATCAACGGCATGCTCTAGTCCGATATTTCCTTCTTGAACGAGATCCATCAGATCTATGGTCGTACTTCTGGGGTATTTTCTGGCAATAGAGACAACAAGTGGTAGATTACCTTCTATCATCCTTTGTTTTGCCTCCCGTCCCTGACGGGCTGACCTTTTATCCGCGATTCTCTGTTCCTGAGTGTAGTCATCTGGTGGGTTGTCTAATCTAGCCTGGGCTTCTACCCCAGCTTCACGCGTCTGCGACAATTCTCTTTCTTCCTCTTTACCCGCTAACATGCCTTTTCTTCTAATATCTCTTAGGTACAGCCCCGTACTATCTGGACCATCATACTCACGACTCTCAGCGACTTTGGCGCTGCTGGCAGGTTCATCGAAGCGCGCGCTGTCTTTTTGCTGTCTTGGGGGGCGACGAGATATGGGTGCTGGCTTCGCCCTAGGGGGCCTTCTGTTCAGATTCTGCCGCTGCTCAAATAGTTTTTCTATCGTCGGGCCATCTTCTGGCCTGAATGCTGCCTTCAGTTTATTCACGGATGCACCCAAGGCGCTATACGCACCGCTTGCTGTCAACCCCCCTGCCTCGCCAGCCTCTGGTATAGACATGGTGCTATCAGCCCAAGCAGCTAGAACAGCCCTCTGTTTTTCTGTAAATTTCACGCGACCAACACTCAAGCGGACTACATCCGAAAGAGTATGCTCGTCTAAAACTTCGAGTACTTCTGGGGGAGTTGCCTCTATAAAATCTCTCGGCGGGATTGGGTCCTCTAAAATTATCCCCTCAGCTTCTCTGGTATCATCGGCTGTTCCTAGAGGTGGCAAAACTAATTCTGCGACACGTTGGCCAGCACGGGAAGTTGCCTCATCGGCAGTCTTTGGCTCGGCTTCAACCACAGATCCTTGTGAATCAACAATTTCTAAAGTGTTCATAGCGGCAAATGCCAATAGGACTTCTGCTTCCCCAACCAAGCGCAATCTTGCGCTGGCTCGCTCGGCAACATCCAAGAAATCTGCTGGTAGTTCTTGAGGTTCAGCTGAAAGTGCCATGAAATAAGTTTACATTGGTTGAGACGCTAATTGTTCGCTAATGTGTGCGACTTTGTTCAGTGCCGAAGTTAACACTTCCTCAATTTTAACCCTGTTCCTGGATAATCCCTGCGTGATTTCTTTTTGTTTTCTCAGACTTTCAACGCCTCTTGGAGGGGTTTTTTGATGAGCAAATCCAGGCCGGCCAACAATGCCCCAAATCACAGCCTGCTCTAGCTCAGAAAAACTTTGCGTTTGATCTTTTGCATTTGCATTAACTAGAGGAATTACTTTCTGAAGAGTAGACCTAATTCTGTCATGTGTTTCGCCCACAGCCGCTTGTGGAGCATCAAGTTTAAAGATTTGAGCAAAGGCCTCAGCTTCCTGCCGTGAAGTTATGCCCAAAGCAACAAGCACTCTTTCCTTAGCCTGTTCAAACGGCGTCTTGGGTAGCTTTTCTCCACCAAGCTCACCACCAGCATCTCCGCCTGGCAAGTCACCAACATCATCGGCTGCTTTCACGGAGTCGGCATCATCGTTATCCCGTGCTGTTTCTGGCTCGATTGCCATAATCACCGCTTTTCTTAGCTCTTGTTCTAAGTCTAGGCCTACCGCCTCAAGCCTATCAGAATAATGAAAACTATTAGTAACAGTATTGAGTGTACCGTTGATGTTAAACGCCCTATCTGTTTCACCCGGTAATGCTGCTATTTCTTCGGCATTTAATCCTTCGAATAGATACCTCATGTGCCTTACTCTTGTCTGTTTGCCTTCGGCCGTAGCACGCGTGACAGGCATTTTTTGATATTTGTCCATCAACTGGCCCATTAACCATTGCCTACTGGCTAGAGGCAATCTTTTTATCAGTGCCTCTCTATCTTCCCCGAAAATCTTTACCAGTAGTCTCTTCTGGGTCCCCCGAACCATGTGTGATAGTGATGCCAAGCCTGGGTCAGTCTCTGGCAAAAGTTCATAAAGTTCGTCAAATGTTAATTCTTTTAATGGCCGCTCTGGCTGTGTTGTAATTGTTTCGCCATCAAGATTTGCCGGATCAGGCTCTGGTGGGCCAAATTCTACTGAAGGACCATCGCTATCTGTTGCATCTGCCCCGTTATTAGAGGCGCTGTTGATCGCGTCACGAAGCAAGACATCGGAAACCCAACTTGAATCGTCTACTCCCGCGTCTTCTGCACCACCAACTTGATGGTCATGAGCGCTTGGCGTCGGTCGAGAAACAGCTGTTGCCTCAATTACTTGTACCACTGAGTCCGAAACTAACAATTTACTCATTGCCGCCAATACTTCGTAAAGTTCGTGTTTGTCTACGGGGTCAGTCACTGAATCTATAAGGATCCCGAAACCTTCTAGCATTGACCTATCCAGCCCATCAGGAAGTTCGGCTGCTATACTTGCTGCTGCAGTTTTCGCTAAACCCCCATACATTTGAGCGGCTAAATCCAAGGCTGCAACTTCATTCGGATTTAATATTTCTGCTGGATCAACCGCCATGATATATAAACACCTCTGTTCAAATTATTGTTCTTAGTGTATAAGATTCTGACATGCTTGCAAGCAATAGCATTTTACTTCAGGCTGACAGAATTATTTTGACAAAATTTTCTAAGGTTAGGTGGTGGCCTACCGCAAAAGCTATAGCGGTGTTAAACTAGAGTTTAAGGATTATTGTTCCATGGAACACATTTTTGAAATATACATAACCACCGATGAAATAACCCAGGAACGTTGGCGACAACTGCACTCAATAATCTGTGAACAACTTGGTGTATTGCCAAAGTACCAAATAATCATCGGTTTCGAAGAAAACGTAATTCGATATTTTGTTGCCAGCAACCGTGACCTGGGGCAACTATCGAATAACATCGACTTTGGAGTACTGCGGCCCTTCAACAAAGACGAGCTAAAAATACCCGAGAAAGCCTCGCGCGAAGGTTTCGTCAAATTCATCACTGGCGGTAACATCCTAGATCTCAAAGAAAAAACTGGGATCAAACGCGGGAAACACATGCAGTTCGCCGTTTTTAACATCCGTGCAGTCAACTCTAGCTCGGCAATAACTAGTCTGAATCTATACTTTAAGGGCGCTAGTGGGAAATATACAGTTGCCACCAAAAAGATATTCAACTTCCCTTCACACCTGTTAGCAATAGACTTCAAAGTTAACACTGGATACCTACGAAAAACCCCACCGAAATACCTGAACATAGAAAAAACTGTTCAGATGTTTGAGCCTATGGATACAAATGCTTTGTTTTCAATCAACGGCTTCCCTTTTTCACAAAAAGACTACTATTTACCGCTGAACAACTACGAATTTGATAAACACTCTTTCATAATCGGTGCCAGCGGTAGTGGTAAATCCAGGTTTATTCAGTTATATGTTGATCGTCTGGCCCAAACCGCACAAAAATCTAACTACCGAGTAATAGTTATCGACCCTCACGACAGTCTGCGCGAAGACCTGGTAAAGGTTGAGGACAGCTACATTGTAAACTTTGCTAATGAAGCGGCAGAATTATTCGGCGGCGAAACACAAACAGATGTATCTGCTGCAACAGAGTTGACGGTTTCGCTAATGAAGTCATTACTGGCGGACCAGTTCAATGCACGGCTAGAGCGAGTATTGCGGTTTAGCCTATACGTGTTGTTCGTTAGTCAGGCAATGTCACTCGGTATGTTGAAGCGGTTTTTGACAGAACTAGACCTGCGGAACCAGATTATTTCTCATACCGGAGAACATATCCCGCCGAATATTCGCCAGTTTTTTGGTACCGACTTCAACGAAATGCGCACAACACACTATAACGAAGCTATTCTACCGATAGTTTCGTTAGTGGATGAAATGCAATTGCAACCATCGCTGGTCAACGAAAGCGAGCAGTCTCTGGCCAGGTTGATTCAGGCTAACTTCTTGACGGTTTTCTCTCTGAACAAGGTCAGCATGGGTGAAAAAGTCGTAAAAACCGTTGCTGGGCTGCTGGTACAGCAAATCTTCTTGCTAGCCCAGGCAAAAGCCTTTAATGAGCGAGTTATTCTGATTATCGACGAGGTATCGGTTGTCCAAAACCCTGCCCTCGCATCTATTTTGTCAGAAGCCAGAAAGTTCAACCTGACCGTCATGTTGACTCAGCAGTACTTCGGCCAGGTCGAAGAAGACCTGCGAAATGCAATATTCGCTAATGTATACAATTATTATGCTTTCCGTGTCTCAGAAGAAGATGCTCGTGCCCTGGCTGGTAACTTACAGATGGAAATACCTAAAGAAATTCTAACAGCCGAAAAAGCTAAGGGCGTCAAAGAAGAAGACCTAAAGATAAAATACATGACCGAACTTCACCCGCGCGAATGTCTCTGCCGGTTGTCATCTGAAGGAAAAGTCCTGCCGTGTTTCAAGGGCCGAACCATGGATATTGGCACAATGTCGTCTCATAAACCAAAAATTGACGAAGGTGACCTAAAGGAATATAAAGCGCCAAAAGTTAAAGATGCACGACCAAAGAAATTTGTTGAGGCAGATGCTATAGCTGCAGATGCGGGCGTTCAAGATTTCCCGGGGACAGGATCAGATGCATCCATACTTTCTCAACCAGGCACTCCTAAAATCGAAACCCCGAATCTAGGATTGCAGCCTCCCGGCCCACAAGTTCCAATGCCTTCAGGCGGGGGTAGTGGCCCGAGTGACTTCGAAAAAGAGCCAGCCTTCAACTTCGAAGAAACCCCAGATTTGGCCCCCGAAAACAATCCAGAAATTGATCCAGCCATTCGCCAAGCAGCAAAAAACGACGCGGGGCTAGCAGTTGTTACCCCACCGGCAGCCGCCATGCCAATTATTTCTGCTGGTGTATCGAGTCCACCGCCCACAATAACAGGAAGCGGAGGTTCATATTCATCGATGAGTTTAAGTGAACTGCTGGCATCACAATCAGCGAATGCGAACAAGAAAGATTAAAGAGAGGAAAATAATGGAAAAAGAGCTATTGCCAATACTAGACAAAATCATGGGGACTATTTTTGGGTTCAAAAACCCATACACAATTGATCAGTTTATTCAGAAGTTTGCGTTTGACGTTCGCTTGCCAAAACAAACAAACGATTCAATCACTGGCGAAGTTACATGGGCTCAGTCACTGGCTCCCCAAAAATTTATCACCATGAAAAATGCTTTTGCAGAAGACGCAAAATCAGAGTGGCTTATCCCAAAACGGCCCATAAAAACCATGGAAGATATATTGGCGGCCTGGCAGCAGACGAACCTGATGGCAACCGAGAGACAGATAGAAGCTATCAATGCGGTTGAGAGCGATATGGTATACAACTCTGAAAATGTTTATCGATCCCAGGACGTTCATTTTTCTAAAAACGTCGCCTTCTGTGATGGGGCAAAAAAATGCGAGTATGTTGCCGCTGTTCAGCGATCTCACAGTAATACCTACTCACTCCGGATAGAAGACAGTCAGGAATGCTCGAATTCGTTCAACGTTATCTGGTCTGGTAAAATCTCTAACAGTTTCTTCATCCAGGACTGTTACGACATGTTCGAATGTATGTTTTGTTCACACATGCGAAGCAAACGTTTCTGTATCGCCAACATGCAGTTCGAAGAAGCAGAATACCGCAAAATCAAAGCCATGGTCATCCAGTGGATCTTAACCGCCTAAGAAATCTTAGTAATTAAAAGTTTATTGGAAGCTTTCTTACAGAACTGAAAATGGCTTATTGTGCTGCTGCAAATTTATTCACTCTAACAATCGCTTGTAACCACCCATTGAAACTATTCAGCGCAGTTTTTGCATTTTGAACCTTACTTCTTCCTTCTGGGCCAAGTGCTGCAAAATGATCTGGGTGAACAATTTCTACACTGTCAGTTACTGCCAAAAATTGCTGTGCTGGATCAATCCCAAGCTCCTCGGCTAGCACGAGCCCAGCAGCTAATTGAGTATAGCCTGCTGGTGCATTACCGACTTCAATGATCAATCTACTATTAAGAACGCTAGAGTGTTCCCGTGCAATTCTCCTTACCACATCGTCTCCGCTTGTTTTTGCCCCCTCTAGCTCAACAGTCTCAACAGCTACTCTGTCGCTCATACCATTGTTGTCCAGTAATGCTCTTGTGCTGGGTGCAAACAATAGCCTAGCAGCTGTTGCTTCAGTGAGAGAACATACTTCTTCCCCGTTTTCATCCTCATTTACATATGGACGCACTTCAGGGCGCCATAGCTCTGCCCCAGCATACTGCCTTTCTGTACCAGCGTGAATAACGTGGGTGATTCTAGACTGAGCTTCCAGCGACATAGAACCAATTAGACCTAGTAGTACATCTTGTCTGCGTGCGCCCCAATTTGCTATGTTTGCACGGTGGATGATTACAATTCCTTCCGAAGACCGCTCGTCGATAAATGACCGGGCGCCATAACTACCTCCGACTGGCCTGTCCAGTGTTCGGTGCATTGGGGCACCGATTCCGCTACCAATTAATACTTCAGTTATTTGATCCCACATACTGCTCGGCTGCACACCTTGCATGGCAGCTATTTCATCAACATGTGTATCAATCACCGGAACATTTCTAGTAAATTCCCGCTCTCTTCCGACAAGATCGCCAAGTCTTTCACCAACCTTCTGGCCCAACTTATTGTTAGGGGTTGCGTAGTCAGCATCATCGCTTGCAATAGGCCTCGCCAGTATGTCCTCAAGCCTTCGATGAGCCGCATAGCCCAGATCTGTGGGCACAGAACTAAGCGCCGCAAAATCAACAAAAGAAGTCCCCATGCTTTCAACTTGTGCTGGGTTCAACTCTTGCGTTAATCTACTTTGCTCAACAGTCATATTAGATAATATTATATCATTTTAAATACTATTTCACAAAGGTATGGTTTTTTGGTTGCGCCTTAAGTATGCCCCACGGCGTAGAATGTCACGCTTGCGAGGTTTGACCTTCTTTTCAAATACAATAAATGGGTCTTTTTCTATCTGTTCGGCGGTCCAAGCATACATATCAACAGCTGTCTGCAGTGGTATGCGCAGCCTGCGCGGGATGTATCCAAATCCTTTGTTTGCCTCTGTTTGCCACTCATAATAACGCTTTATCTGAAATTGCATAAATTTTTTAAATTGGTCTGGGTTTTTGACTGCTATTTTCTCATTCAGACCAGCCAGGCCAAACTTTTTTAAATCTGTAGCGGGGAAATAACAACGCCCCAAGCCATTGTCTTCTTTGATGTCCCGCACAAAATTAATCCACTGCATCGCCCTGCCCTGCATCTGCGCATATTTTAGGGCTTCGTCTGGCAGCCCCATGATCTTGGCCATCATAAGCCCTATTACATCTGCAGACCCATATACATAATCCAGCGAATCACTGAGTGTCTCATAAGTTTTGGGGCTAATGTCTTGCTTCATTGAAGCAATAAAAGATTCTACCCATGCATTCTTAAAGTCGTATTTTCTTGATACTCGAATTATATTTTTTACTACTCGATGGTCTACGCTATCATTTTTTTTAACTCTAAAATCAAAAGATTTAACCTTTATCGACTCTAGGTAATATTGTTCTAATTTTAGTAGTTTTTCTGTTTGCGCTGGTTTGTTATCTACATAGTCATCGGCGGTGCGAACAAAACTATACAGATCTGCGACATCTTCGCGAACCTTTCTAGGGAAAAATTTGCTGCTAAAATAATAAGTCGTACTACCATTTTTAAAAATTCTGGTTTCTAGCCTCACTTATGATCGCCTTGACAACAAGAATTCGGCAAGCCCATTCAAAAAGCTTACACCCTCCGGTTCCCACCTAGATTTTTCTTTGTTTAGAGACTTTCTGGCTAATTCGATAGATTGGTTTGCCTGTCCCTGAGCATATTGCAAAGCGCCACAATCAACAAGAATTTCTTTGCACCGATTTAGCTCAAGTGATGTCAAATCGTGATTACCCAACATTAGCGTCAAAAAATTTTGATCAGCTTTATCACTTTTTTCTAGTGCGTACGTAGTCAGAACTGTTCGTTTCCCTTCTCGAATATCATCCAAAGGGCTTTTCCCACTCTCGAACTCTTCACCAAATGTTCCCAAAATATCATCTGTTATTTGGAAAGCTCTGCCCGCCTGCAAACAATATTCTCGTATTGCATCCGTTGAGCTACAATCCGCGCCAGCCAAAACCATACCAAATGTTAATGGATTCAAGAACGTATAGTGTGCCGTTTTCCACTGCAGAACATTATCAACGTCGCGCATTGACACTTCCCCGCTAACTTCGTTCATAATGTCATTTGTTTGTCCGTGAGCTGTAATAATCACTGTTTGATTGAGTATGCTCAACGCTTTCAACCGCAAATCTTCGGGGGCGTCCAGGTTAGCGACAATAACTTGTGCAGCATGGTTCCCAATACCCATAGCATTCATAGCGATGGACAACCCAAAGTGGTCAGAGTCACCTGCTAAATGGTGCGTTTTGTGGTACTGCGCCAGTCCCGCATGTGCAGATGGTCCGCCACGGCGAACGAGACTGCGGTCCTGGACATCGTCCATAATTAATATATAGGCATGGATCATTTCTAGCGCCATCCCGGCCTTGACGATCATATCCAGATCCTGCCCGCCACACATTTTATAACCAACAATCGCTAGCGATCCACGGATTCTTTTGCCTCCACGACCAAGAATTTGTAAGAATGCATCCGCTGCAACCCTAGAATGAGCTCCGTAGGATTGCAAAGTGCTCTTTTGAATCTGCTGTGAGTAGCTGGATATAGCTGCGTCTAGAAGTTTTTTGTTGCACTCCATCTCCTGGGCAAAAAACTCTATGTCAGGCTTTTTCAATGTTCTTGTAGGCATAGTAATAATTATACTTCAGGATAATAAATTGAGCGCTTTTTCTGCTTCATCCTTGAAAGCTTCAATGTCATTTCCATTATTGTCTAGAAAAATATCAGCTTTGGTTTTTACATCGCCTATGCTGAGTGTTGCAGCATCACCAGAATGCTGCATTTCAGCTTCTTGTTCTTTCAAAAATTGTTCAAACGTTTTGTTGTCGTCAACCGCTCGCCGTTCACCCCTTGATCCGGCGTTGGCCTGCAACCGATCATAGCGAACACGCGGATCAGCATCTACCCATACAACCTGGCCACCGAGTTCGTGTATCCTATCTGCTTCGCCCGGATTTCTTAGACTAGCTACTACTAAACCACTATACTTGCCGTGTGTTTTTTCGAATTGCGCTACGGATTTATCTATCAACACGCCTAGCCCACTCTCCCTACGCCACTGTGCACTGAGCTCTCTCATGTGTTCTCGGGCCGGTGGAAGCCCGCGTTTTTCTAATTCGTCGCGTAGCATATCCGTCATTGATATAAAAAGCCAATTATGACGTTCCGCCAATAGATGGCCAATAGTGTCCTTGCCACTTCCGTTTGTCCCAGAAACACCTATTATCTTCATAGACTTATGATACTTCCTTTCTTGGATTTAGGGGAGAGCAGAGTGACTAAAATGTATTTCATTTTGTCGGCGCGATGAGAGGGGATGTCCCCCTCTCATAAGGCGAAGCCGCTAACTAATATAGTCGTGTAATTTTTTGCTATCTTTGTGTTTCCGCAGTTTTGCTAGTGCCTTAGCCTCTATCTGTCGGATTCTTTCGCGAGTGACGTTAAACTCTTGACCCACTTCCTCTAGGGTATGGCTGCGTCCATCTTCTAGGCCAAACCGTAGGCGTAAGATTTTTTGCTCGCGCTCTGACAAGGCACCGAGCATATCTTTTACGTGCTCTTTCAGTAGTGATCCAGTAGCAGATTCCTCTGGGGTAACTGTGTCTTCGTCTTCAATAAAGTCGCCAAGCACACTGTCCTCTTCGTCTTCGCGAACTGACGCGTCGAGGCTAGAGATGTCTTGTTTGATCTTCATGATGTGCTCAACCTTTTCAACGTCTATTTCCATTTCTTTGGCAATTTCGTCGTTTGTGGGTTCGCGGTTCAATTCCTGAGTAAGCCGACGCTGCGTTCTGAGTAATTTATTTATGGTTTCCACCATGTGAACAGGTATACGGATAGTTCGCGCCTGGTCAGCAATGGCCCTAGTAATAGCCTGACGAATCCACCATGTGGCATAGGTCGAGAATTTGAAACCTTTGTCCGGATCGAACTTTTCAACCGCACGAAGTAAGCCTGTATTACCTTCTTGAATCAGGTCAAGTAAATCAAGTCCCCGTCCCACGTAGCGTTTGGCGATTGAGACTACTAATCGCATATTAGCCTCGGCCATCTTATCTTTTGCATGGCGTTTGCCAGCAATAACTTCGTAGGCGAGTTTTAGCTCTTCATCAGGTTTCAGTAGTGGTATCTTTCCGATCTCCCGCAAGTATAAACGTACAGAATCATCAGCCACGTCATCCAAATATACTTGTTCGCTGAGCTTAACTTCTTCTTCCTCGTCCTCCGGGACCCACTCGGCAGTGAAATCATCCGCCTTAGGTTCGGTGGCCTCAATAACAACGACATCCTCTTCCTCTAGCTCTTTATAAAAAGCCTCCAGAATATCTAGGTTTTCTGGGGTGTCTGGAATGGCCTTGAAAATATCACGTTGATCAATCTTGCCCTTTTTCTTGGCAGAAGTCACCAGCTTTTTCTTTATTGCCTCTATTTCTTTTTCGCTAAATTTCTTCTTGTCGTTTCCCATGTACTTCTACTGTTCCTTCGCTTTTTTTAGTAACTCGTTCAATTCTTTATCCTTGGCTTGTAGCTCTGTTTTTTCAACCTCACTAGCATTTTGCATCAATAGTCTCAGCTCTGCCTTTTGCTTTTCTGCGTAATTTCTTATGAGCGCAATCTGTAATCTATTCGCTTCGTGCGGAAGCTCTATATAGTCGAGATTTTGGTACAGTTCCTCATATAATACTGACAATATTTTACCATAATTGTCCCCCTCAAACAATTCCTTACCCTCTTGGTCCGAGTTTTTTAGTTTTACGAACGCTAACGCCGCTTTTTCATCAGAAAACATGTCATTTTCTAGATGCTTCAGGCTACTACGTAGTTCTGAATGTGCGTAACAAAGTGACAGCAAGTTTTTTTGGGTTTTTATCGTATCAGCATCGGCTTTTGTAGTTTTTGGCGGATCAACCTTTTTTAAACGCTTGGAATAGCCGACGGTCTTTTTGTCGTTCAGCTTTTGAATAAGCGCGTCTTTCTCTATGTCTAGTAGTTCGGCTAGTTTATCTAGGTAGTGATCTTTTTCTACGCTGTCAGATAACTTTGCGACAACTGGCAATATAGCATCAGTCAGCGCTTTTTTACCCGAACCACTGGTTATGTCTAGGTTTTCTTGCTGCCGACGAATCAGCCAATCTATTGCGTACTCGTATGTATTTACGGCTTCAACCCATAACCCAGGGTCTTTTTGAATAAGTTCATCCGGGTCTTTGCCTTCTGGTACGGATATTATGCTCAGGGCCACGTCCACACTACTAGCTATTGGAATAATCCGCTCCATAGCATTCAATCCTGCTTGGTCCTGGTCAAATGCCAAGCGCAAATCACGAGTAAACCGAGCTAGTTCTTTCAGGTGCATCTCGGTCATGGCTGTACCGGCGGTGGCAACAACGTTTTCGACCCCGGCTTGATGGCTGGCAATCACATCCAGGTTACCTTCTACGACAACTACGTAGCCTTTTTTCCTGATTGAGTCTTTGGCCAGGTGAAGTCCATAAGCGTGCCGCCCTTTGTCATACACCATAGTTTGAGGCGTATTAATATACTTTGGTCCAGTATCCTCTGGATCCAGCGCCCTGGCAGTGAATCCGATTACCCGGCCGCTGGAATCTTGCAAAGGGATCATTATTCGCCCACGAAACATATCGCTAGCCCCAGCGTAGCGAACAGTAGCGAGTCCCGCTTTCTTAATTATCTCTTCTGAAAATCCCTTTTTGGATAAAAAGTCTAGTAAAGCTCGTCCATTGTTTGGCGAATACCCAATACGAAACTGCAAGGCTGTTTCTTTGGTATATGCACGCTTTTTTAGAATATATTCTAGAGCAATTTTGTTCTGAGAAAACTGCACTTGATAAAATTTGGCAGCTGCCTCTAGACAATCATATATTTTGTTTTTCTGGCCAGAATTGTCCTGACCGCCACTCGTGCGATACTGGGCTAGGTCTACCCCAGCTTTGCGGGCTAAAAGTTCTAGCGCTCCCTTGAAATCAAGCCCTTCTAGCTCCATAACCAGGGTAAACATGTCGCCACCCTTGCCGGACGAAAAATCGTGCCATATCTGTTTTTCTGGGCTAACCATTAGACTGGGTGTTTTTTCATTGCTAAAAGGGCTCAGCCCTTTCAGGTTGCGCCCAGAACGTTTTAATTCCATGTAATCAGCCGCCACATCCTCGATGCTCAGCTTGCCTTTGATATCCTCTACCGCATCCATCACCTATAAGTATCAAGTAGAATGTAGCAAGTAGCAAGCTTTAGCGCACGGCCACCATAAACTTATTCATTTTAGTCAAATTACTACATCATCTTATTTTTATATTTATAAAGTTTTATAAAAAACTTTTAGCTTTGGTTGGCGCCCGTAATGGCGTTTCCAGCGGCAGCAGCAATGACTGCATCACGCTCTACTTGTCTTGAAGCCTCAAGACCTGCTCTCATTTGCTCTTCGCTCTGGCCATTTAGACTTTCACGTTGTGCAGCAGCATTTAGTGCAGCTTTTCTTTGTGCTAGTCGCCTTGCTGCAAGATCTTCTGCTGGGGATACTGGTCGTGTTAGTGTTTCTGTACTCATTTTTTTGCCTTTTTTGTGTTTATTTGGCTGTTTTTGTTGTTCAGTCTTGTTTACATACTAGCATAAGCTTGTTAGTTTGTCAATAAGTATGTCCTTATTTTCTAGCAGTAGTAAGCCGCATATGGTTAAATAGAGGCTATGGATCCAAATCAACCCGGGGGTTTACCCGGGCCACAACTACCACAACAGCCAGCACAGCCACAACAGCAGGTGCAAACGGACCATCTGTTCCCTGCACCAAACATAGACCCAGGTCATCCCAGTCAGTATGACTTTATTACCAACCCCGCAAAAACAGTTAAAAAACCTCCGCTACTAAGCAAAAACAACCGTTCGGGACTGATAAAATTAGTTTTGATTGTTCTTGGCGTGTTAGTTTTAATAACAGTAGCTGTTAGCTTGTTATTCGGTGGTGACAGTAACCGTGAAACACTATTAACTGTCGCGAGAAAACAAAGTCAGATAATAGCCATAGCCACCTCGGGGGCTGATAAAGCAGGCAGCAACCAGGCCAAAGCCTTGGCGCTGAGCACACAATTGACTATTACCACTGACCAGTGGGCTCTAATAAATCAGCTGACAAAAAATGGCGGAAAAGTTAAAGGCAAAGAGTATAAATCTACGCCCAGCAGCAAAATTACATCGGAACTTGAAACAGCAGAACGAAACGGCCGATTTGACGAAGTTTTTTCAAACATTATCAAACAACAGTTGGCTGAATATCAACGTGATTTACAAACAGCAAACTCTAGCGTATCCAGTAAATCAGCCAAGCTGCTACTAGATAAAGACTATGAAAATGCGGGCCTATTACTAGACACAAAATAGTTAAGAAAAATCCGGTGCTTGTATGTGGTTGTTTATAACAAGATTATAGGAATGGCGAATCAGGTCTTTTACGCGTTCATCACCCAACTGCCCTGTCAAAAGCATGGTGTTCCAGTGTTTTTTGTTCAGGTGGTAGCCTTCCATGATGGATTCGTATTTTTCGCGTAATAACTTTGCTAGGCCTGGATCACATTTTAGGCTCAGGCTGACTGGGTCTTTGCCTTCTGGAATTAATGCAAACATTTTATTATTCACCTTGTAGACTGCTACTCCCTCTCCAAATGGGTAGTCCAACCGGGCGTTCGGCATACTTAAAATGTATTCTTCAACTTCTTTATGCGTCATTGTCGTTTTTTTTGAACCAGTCTAGGTAGTATTGCAGCTCGGCGATTGAGCCTTGGATGTCCTCGAATGCACGATGTGCCTCTGGTTTTTTGAAATCAATGTCGTATTTGCCCTGCATAAATAATTTCCACGATGTGACGTCTAGCATTCGGTAATGCAGCTTGATATCTAGTGCTGGCATCCACTGTTTTATGAAAAGCCGATCGCTGTGGATAGAGTTACCGCCCAGTACTGCTGCTTCTTTGCCAAAATGCTTTTCGATTAGTGCAATCAAATCTTGTTCAGCCTGCATTAATGTCTTGCCACTATCCAGATTATTTACAAAGTGATCTCTGTTATCGGGGTAGCTCTGCCACCAATTATTGGCCTGCATGCGTTTTACTACTAGTTCTTTTGGTTGTTTGATGCAGGTTTCATAAGTGGCTAGCGTTTTGAAGTCAAAATCAGTAATCTCGACTGCTACCTCTAAAATTACGTCTTTTTTAGGGTCTAACCCCGTCATCTCTAGATCCATCCATAAAATCTTGGTCGGTTTTGCGTTTTTATTCTTCATCTTGTTCTAGATTATAACGTACTATTTGAGGGTACGATTGTATTATTTGCCAAAGCTAATTTCAATCGTTCCAGTCTGATCCCATCAATTGATGGTTTGCTTGTAACTTTTGTTAGTCCGTTGGCTGTTTTAAATTCAGTGCTTACTCCTTCTGAAAGGTCGGCAGGCCCCCAAAAAGATATTGCGGGCCCTTCTTGCAACCCTGAGTAAACACTACCGTCTTTTTCTAGTTTTGGCACCGGCCCTACAACATAGTTATCTCCGCTTACATGATCTAGAAGTTCATCCACTTCTTTTGGATATGCCCCAGCTATTCTTGCTAAGTCCTCTACACTTCGGGGTGGGACGGCATAATCAACGCCGCTATCAATACCCACGAATGTCCTTCTGGGAACATAATCTCTACGAACAGGGTTTGCGACGAGGCTAAGCTTTTCGTCCCAAGGAACTTGTTCAGGAATTGTATCTAGGGAATACCCGTTTTTAGTATCTATGTGGCATCCCTCCCTGGCCTCCCAGTATTTTTCTGTCCTGGCATATATATAAACTTCTGCAGGGTTAACTGTACCCTCTACCCCGGGTGGGCCGATAATGAAAGTGACTTCCTTGGGTGATTTATCTATATGCGGTGCCGCTATATCATCCCAACTCGGATAATCGAGCATTGGGTTAAGCGCACGTTTCCCAACCGTACTAAACCCCATATCGCCAAGAAGCGAGACATACATTTTCTGTAGATTAGGGTGGACGTGCCTTGGCTGCACTCCTTCACCGTAATACCAAGAGAGCTGTGTCACTAGTGTCCGGACTGCAAATTCCTCGACTACACCCTGAATATCTAGTGCTGAGTGTGGACCTGGCCCAGGCTGAATATCTAATCTATTTGCACTATTCATATCTAAATCACTCAAAAAACTACTACTCCGTTAAAAGAGGTATTGTACAAGTTTTTTATCAGATGGTCAATTATATTTCGTTCAGATTGTTATCGTTGATGCAGTTGCTGAATGGTTTTTGCCCAATTGGTGCGTTCCTCTATAGCTGTTTGCAGACTCGGACTGCCCTTTTTAGTTAATCTGCCAGAATTATCTCCCACTACAACACCGAATTTTAACGAGTATTTGGGTTTTTTAAGACCATTTGCTAATTGCAAACAATTATCATGAATATCCGTACAGTTTGAGGCCAAATCTAGCCATCTTTGGACATTCTGGTCGTATTTCATTGACATATCGAGAGACACACTAGCACTTCGCATCCCCTCTGAATCGATTTGATCAAAAATAAAGTTGCCGGTTGAATAAAAAATTAGTTTGTTTTTATAGACCTCTGAATTTTGTATCCAGTGCGGGTTATTAGCAATAACAAAATCTGCCCCCGCATCGATAACTCTATGAGCGATATCAATTTGCCCTGGCTGAGCAGTCGTATTGTATTCGGTGCCCATATGGACAAAAGCAAAAACCGGCATAATTTTGGCATATTGTTTCATGCGTTCTATTTCGCCTGCCCCAGGTGTCTTATTGAAATAATGCCAAGCACAAAAAGCAACCGGCATTTGAGATTTTTTGGTTTTTTTATCGCTAGTTATTACTCGGATTGGCAAGGCAATTATCTCGCAAGTGTCGTCCGCATTTGCAGAATCATAATTGCCGTAAACTTGTACCCCAGACGTAGTTACTGCATTTCTGGTTACCTCAAAACCATCTTGGCCCTGGTCACCGCTGTGATTGTTAGCGAGGTCTATGATATTAAAATATTTTGCAGCCTCTTTTAGGTACTCTGGCCGGCAATTAAACACCAGTTGGTTTACCTGAACATCATACGGAATGACCTTATCCAGCACAGGACACTCTAGGTCGGCTACCCAGGCATCGTATTTTTTTCTATCGAATGTTTTTAGCCCGCTAAATGGGTGGGCATAATCGTATTCCCCATTCGGTTGTAGTGACCATTTCTCAATTGCCCTGCCCCAAAAAATTGTTCCATTGAATAAATACTTACCTTGCACTGATTGGGCTAGGTTACGTTTTTCTGGTAGTTGTTGATTAGTCGAAACACGTATTCTTTTATTAAATAAAAATCCAATTGTAAAAAATATAATGATCAATAAAAATAACGGCACTATCCAAACGTATTTATTTGAGTCAGTATTCTGGTTGTTCATTTATTATTTTCGGTTGGGTTGAAATCTAGAGCACAAGAGTTTATGCAGTAATGTTCTTTTGTCTCGCTGGGGCCATCGTCAAATAAATGCCCCAGGTGACTACCGCATTTTGCGCAAGTTACCTCTGTTCGGTGCATGCCATATGAATTGTCATCAATTAGTTTAATGTTTTTATTATTTGTTACACCTGAAAAACTTGGCCAGCCTGCGTTCGGATCGTATTCAGGCAATTCAAATTTGTGTTCACTGCCAAAAAGTTCCGTACCACAAGCAGCACATTTATATTCACCTGATTGTTTATTCTCTAGCAACGCGCCAGAGTATGGAGCTTCTGTGGCCTTTTGTCTCATAACAGAGTATTGTTGCGCGGTTAGTTTATCCTTAAAATCTCTGTCTTTCACAAATTCCAACCTCTCAACGCGATAGTTGCTAGTCCTTCTTTTTCTCTAGCTTGTCTAGTCGCAGCCATCTATATGCCAAATATATTAACGCTGCGGTGATTACAAAATTGATGAATATAAATAGAAAAGATCCCCAGGCAAAATTTGCTGTCTTGCCATTTATTGTCAGCGAAAATTGCTTAACATTTAGCTCGTCGCCACTACCTATGAATATAAGAAACGGACTAATAAAACTGCGAGTGAATTGGTCTACCAAAACTTTTGCCTGTGTGCCGATGACAAAACCTATCGCCAGACCGACCACCCCTTGTGTCCTGATAAACTCTAAAAAGCCGCCGAATTCTTGTTTTGTTTTGTCTTTAGCTTTTGAAAGTTTACGCTGTTTTTTAGATTTAGTATCTGCCGCCATTAATCTCGTCTAACTCCACACCGCTAAAATTGCACCCATAATCCCTAAAGCCACTACATCAGCACCCGTTGTTATAACGTTATAGCTGAGAGGCCTTAGCTCGAACTGCGCTTGCATGAGTTTATTTGTTGCCAACAACGATACTGCGACCATAACCCCGAACGATGCACCTTGCCAGACAGAGTTCAGAGCAAGAACCTGAACAAGTACACCGATCGCGACCGCTGAGACAAAAGTGCCCACAAGCGTCAAAACTATCGGACGAACCATGTCGGCGTTTTTTGTATCTTTTTCTGTTAAGCCAATAGCTTTCATCCACGGCTTACCAAATAACCCAGGCGTATACCAGACTGCACCTACTGCAAAGGCCGCCAGCGTAGCCACAACTACTGCAATCCAGTTTAGGTTACTAATATTATCTAAAAGCACTTCCATTACATCTCCCCCTTGTTTTATATGTTTTTAATTATAACTGACTTAGGCAAGCTTTTGCAGAGCATGTGCAATGGCTGCTTCTTTTAGACTCAAGTCTTTTTGTTTTGATATAGATTGAACTGCCTGCATCGCTGACTCCATATATTCTTTTAGCTCGGCGTTAATTCTATCCTCAGACCAGTGTTCGCCCTTGAGATTCTGTTGCCATTCTAGATAACTAACTATTACGCCACCAGCGTTAGCGATAATATCTGGGATTATTACTTTATGATGATTATCCAAGTAGGACTCGGCCTCTTGGTTTATTGGCCCATTTGCTAGTTCTAGCAAAATTTCTGCGGTTATCGTCTGGACGTTATCAATCGTCACAGCGTTGTCTAGAGCAGCTAACACCAGGACATCGACATCAGATGAAAAAATTTTATCGGGACTGCTGACTTTGGCTTTTTTGTAGTCCTTGAACCGATTGTTCGATTGTTTAAAAGACACCAAATCCAAAATATCCAGGCCATTATCATCAGTCAAGGTTGCCCCCGAGTCGCTAACGGCTACAATTTTCCAATTTGGATAATCCTCTTTTGCAACTGTGGCAAAAAAAGCACCTACATTACCAAAACCCTGCAAGGCTACTTTCTTGGGCTGGATATCGTTACGATATTTTAGATATTCGGCCAGCGCTATTACGCCTCCACGACCTGTGGCTGCCTCACGGCCCTGACTACCGCCGTTTTTTATAGACTTGCCCGTAAAACTAGCCTGATTGGTATCGCCAGTTAGGTCTTGATACTCATCAACCATCCAGTCGATAATCTGCGCGTTAGTGTTTACGTCAGGGGCCGGTATGTCTTTATCTGGGCCAATGTGCGATTGCATGTGCCGCACGTACTCTCGAGATATTTCTTCCAGATCTTCTTTGGATATGGTCTTTGGGTCAATTGCAATCCCTCCCTTGCCACCACCAAGCGGCAATCCAACAGCAGCCGTCTTGAATGACATCAAAGTAGCCAGTGCTAGTGCCTCATCCCGCGTTACTTTCGGATGAAACCTCAAGCCACCCTTATACGGTCCTAGTTTGTTGTTGTGCTGGGCGCGATATGCCTTATAGGTTTGGCCGTTTGAAAACAAGTTAAATTCGTGCAATGCATTCGGCTTGAGCAGTTTCTCAACATCTGCTTCTGGTATATCTATCTTTTTGGCCACTCGTCGGATTAGTTCGTGTGTTGTTTGTAGCATTTGATAGTCTTTCCCTTTCCCAGTTTTACATTTTTTCCGGAGCAGAAATATTTAATAGGCTCAAACCGTCTTTTAGTACATCTACATAACGCCCGACAAGGCTAGCCCTAATGCCCTCTCTGCTATCGCCGATGACTCGATTATTTTCATAAAAACGATTAAATACCTGGGCTAATTCGTACAAATATACTGCGATATGGTGAGGCATCAAATCAGCAACTGCCTTTTCAACCGCATCAGGATATTCGCTAATTTTTCGAGCAAAACTGCGCTCCATCGGTTCAAGATTGTGTTCAGATAATTTGTGATTTTTTACTTTTGCCAAAATTGAACAAGCCCTAGCATGTGCATATTGAAGATATGGTCCACTATTGCCTTGCAAACTAACTGATTCTTTTGGGTCATAGATGATATCCCCACCAATTCGATATTTCAAAAAGGCATATTTCACCGCAGCTAAAACCACTTCATCATCAGGATTACGATCTGATTCGCGCAGAGCCTCAGCTGTCACATCTAAAACATCACTTGCTTTAATAATATTGCCTTTACGAGAACTCATTTTTACCCCACCAGCCAGTTTTACTTTTCCGTGTGGAATATAAGTTGTTGCTTTTGCGAGGTTTGGCGCAAACTGCTCTATAGCTTTTATTATTACCGCCATGTATTGTTGCTGTTCGTTATCGGTAACAATCACCGATCTGTCAAAATGATAATCTTCGTATTTTTGTAGCACTACCCCGATATCTTTGGCTTCATATGTCGGTAGTCCTTCAGAATTAATGAAAACTCTGGTGTGCAGACCATATTTTTCGCCAGGGAAAATTACAGCACCATCGGATTCTACAAAAACTCCCTTTGCGAGTTGTTCTTTAACTTTAACTACACCAAGATCAGCTACTTCACTTTCAGGATAATATTTTTCCATTTTTGCACCAAGCCGTGCATAGAAAGCGTCAAAAGCGTCGTAGCTCCACTCTCTAGCTAACCAATATATCTTGGCAAAATCACTTTCGTGATCATTCTCTGCATGAATCTTGTAAATCCGTTTGTTCAGAGCTATCATCTCAACCTTAATATGCTCGTCAGTTTCAAAAATATTATTCCCTTCAACATAACAATCAGCCAACCACTGGGTCCGATCTTTTTCGGGGATGCTTTTTAGTTTTTCAGGGTTCTCACCACCAAGTTTCTTTACGATAACCCACATTGTAATAGCCACGTGTCTTCCAACATCGCCGCCAAAATTCACCCGATGAACTTTTGCTCCCGCAACTTCAAATAAGGTCGCTATACCATCGCCAACTACTGTTGTATAGACGTGTCCCGCGTGTAGCACCTTAAATGGATTGGGATCAGAATACTCAGCCACAACCACTTCATCCTTGTATGTACTAGGCTTAGTTGTCGTAGCCTTATTAGTCAAATCTAGTAGCGCTTCGTCAGTCAGGGTGATATTAATAAAACCTGGTCCAGCAATTTCTACTTTTTTAATGACAGCGTTTTTTTCTAGCTCTGCGGCAATTTTTTCAGCTATTTCTCTAGGATTTTTTGATAATTTTTTACTAAGCTGCAAAGCAATATTAGAGGCATAGTCACCAAATTTTTCCTCCGGCCTATCTAATGGAGACTCACAATTAATCCCAAAAGCTTTCTTTACTGCTAATTCAACTAGCTGTTTGACCTCTTGCATAACAGATGTAAGTATATATGACTTCTTGGGCCACTCCAATACGAAAACCTTTCCTTAGGCTACCTTCTAGCAAGACAATTGTGATATTTTATTGTTTTCGAGTATTGCTGTTGAGCAAGACTATAATCTGGTAGATAACGGCATATGTACTCGCTAGAACTACAAAAAAGACGAACGTAACTATATATGTTTGGATATGAAGTATTGGGTTTATAACCCTTTCGCTCAGATCGAATAAAATACCCGCTGGGTTCAAGAATATATCCCACGTGTTCCAACGCAAATACCGCCCTAGATAGGTTGCAAAACCACACGCCAAGAAAACAAATCCCAAAATAATGTGTACAGTTTTAGGCTTGAAGTGTTTTAAGAGTTGAGAATGAACAATATAAACACTTATATAACCTAGAATTAAACCGTTGATTATAAATGACATCATCATAGCCACGTCGTAAAGAACTGATGCTTCTCCGGAACTTTGTAGGTGAATCAAATCACTCATCAGGTAAAAGCTATTGGGCAAAAACCCCAGCCATAACGCTAGCAGACCAAGGTTCTGCCAACCAGTCAGTGGTTTTTTTAACAAATTGATCCTAAGCCCTAATGCAAAAAGGAGCGGAATCCATGCCAAAAATAGATTCCAAGTCATAAACCAGAACCTAGTATTGCCCGCTACTATCATCCGCAATGCTAACAATGTAACGCTGACAAGAGTAGAAAATAACAATGTAGTCAGGAGTTGTTTTGTAAAAGGCGTACTTTTTTCTTGCACCATGGCTCCATTATTATACCCTGTTATAATCTAGTGTATGTACAAAGCTCTGGGTGCAATCCAAAAATGCGTACGATCAGTGATGGGCGCAGTTGCATTCGGTCTGAATAAAATTACTTTTGGCAAACTACACCCGAACGTCGTAACCATGGTTGGACTGGTGATGCACCTTCCTATCGCCTACCTCATCGCCACCGACAGATTAATAGTGGCTGCTATATTGCTAGTAATCTTTGGGTTGTTTGACACATTGGACGGCGCGCTAGCCAGGCTTCAAAAACGCACTAGCACAACTGGGATGTTTTTAGACTCTGTGACGGACCGTATCAAAGAAGTAATGTTGTACGTCGGGGCTGGATACTTGTTTGTTTCTCAAGATATACCATATTTCGCTGTTTGGGCGATTTTAGCTTGTGGTGTTGCCGTAACAGTTAGTTACATCAATGCCTGGGGTGAGGTTGCAATATCAAAATCATCACACGTGAACAGTTCACACCAAAATAATAAATCATTTCGTACAGGTCTGATGACCTACGATGTTAGAATATTTGTTCTGATCGTCGGACTTTTATCTGACCATTTACCATTATCTGTAATGGTGGTTGCCGTGCTTTCACTGGTTACAATGATGCAGAGAATTATTAATGTAATACAAAAACTCAATTAACCCATGTACAAAATTGACTTACATACACATTCTACCGAGTCGCCAGATGGCGGAATATCCGAGGATCAATACACGCAAGCCATAGACGACGAGCTACTAGACTGTATAGCCATAACAGATCACAACAGCATATCTCTAGCCTCGAGAATGCACAAAAACCTTGGAGACAGGATTATTGTAGGCGAAGAAATTTCCAGTCTACATGGAGATATTGTTGGATTGTTTTTGAGTGAGGCAATACGTCCTGGGATGCCACTGCTAGAAACTGCCCAAGCTATAAAAGCCCAGGGTGGGATTGTATATATACCGCATCCGTTTGAAACGGTCAGAAAAGGAATAAAAAAAGTCGACTTAGACACAATCGCCGAGCTAGTTGATGTTGTGGAGACCTACAATGGACGTGCTATGGCTCAAAACAAAGGCCCACAAGCTGCGGTCTGGGCAAAGCTAAAACAAAAACCGCCCGCCGCCTCTAGCGACGCTCATGGCATGAAAGGCCTGGGCACCGCCTTTACATCAGTGAAAGAAATGCCTACTGCCAATAACCTCGTAGAACTTCTCAGTTTCGGCCACCTCAACATGCATAGACCTCCACTGCGCACTCTTTTGTACCCAAAACTTCATCGTATAAAAAATAAACTGCGTAGAGTGAATAAATGAATATAATCTTGTTCGCATTGTGGTTCTTCTTGCCGGCCGGTCTGGCCAATTCGGCACCAGTTTTTGCCAGTAGGATACCCGGGCTAAAAAACTTGAGCGCCCCGATGGATTTTGGAGCTCATTTTAAAGACAAGCGCATTTTTGGCCCAAACAAAACCTGGCGCGGTTTAATGGCAGGGATATTAGTTGCCACTACGACTCTATGGATTCAGCAATATTTGTATGCTCATACTGGCTGGGCTAAAACAATTGCCCTAAACGTTGATTACTCAACCTTGCCCGTGTTTATCTTAGGGCCTTTATTCGGTTTGGGAGCCCTTCTGGGTGACGCTATAGAGAGTTTTTTTAAGCGGTTAAAAGGCGTCCCGTCGGGAGAGAGCTGGTTCCCTTTCGACCAATTTGACTACATTGTTGGTGGCCTTCTAGCTAGTAGCCTAGTTGTTCAACTATCGCTACGAGAATATGTAGTTATTGCAGTAATCTGGTTTTGCCTACACATACTGAGTGTTTATATCGGTTTTCTCATTGGCTTGCGCGATAGCAAAATATAAATATTAGTCTAAACTAGTTCTTTTTTTAGCTTTTCAATCAAATTTACAGGGCTAGGATCTATGTTATTTAATAATGCAGTGTATAGGCTAACAAAATCACCTAAAGCAACAGTCCACAGTAGTTGTTCTAGTAACGTTTCGCCTTCAGCCTGTACCGTAATTGGGTGAGGCCTTTTGCCCGACAATAACTTGGCGCTGATTTCGAACCGCTTTTGGATCTGTGGGTGGTCAAAACTCGTTCTCAAATCAATAACGCTATATGGTTTATCGACTGGATGCGATGACCAACCAGGAAATTCATTATGGTTAAACTCTGGGTATTGCCCACACCAAGCCACGTTTTTGGCGTTTTCATTAAAACTAATCTTCCATTTATAGGCAGCCGGTCCGAGCAATGGGCCAGCGTATACAACCGGGCTAGATCCAATTACATCCTGGGCGATTTGTTTAGCTACGTTTTTAGCAGTTGGCACAGTTGGTACCCAAGCCTCAACTGATTTTTTCAGAAAAGCAGAGGCCTGTTCCATATCTTTTTCTGGTGCACCTGCTTTTAGTAATCCTGCTCGCTCCAAGATCATAACCAGAGCTTTTAGAATATAAAGCGTCGCGAATCTAGGTTGCGAAACTGGCGGGATTTTAGCAAACACATACCCTTTTTCAGTAGCGATTTCTTCAAGTTTACCCCCGCAGGCGATAACAACGATTGTTGCACCGGTCTTCTCGGCTTCGTTCAGCGCAGAGATCGTCTCTTCTGTATTCCCCGAATAACTACAAGCTATAAATAGGGTTTTACCAGAAACATAATTTGGAATATTATAATTCGCTACGATTTCAAAGGGCACGTTATGCCCAGGCCAAGTCATACTTAGTCGCGCAGACAATGCAGACCCACCCATACCAGCGTAGACAACATTGGCGTAATCTCCAGCTAGCTCTGGTATATCAAATTTTTGCAGCAGTTGTTGCCACTGTTTTTCAGCAATTCCTAGCGCATCACTTTTATCCCGTTGGTGTATATATTTCAAATCATCAAGCATATATTTTCCCTTCAGCCTTTTTTGTTCTATACTAGCTACTATACAACAAAGGGGGATGGGAATGTTCGGTCACGACGATAAAGAAGAAAAACAAAAGCAGGCAGATGATGACAATGTAGTTCAACCAATGAGTACTACACCACCAGATGAAAATTTAGTCGGCATACCCGGCGATTCTAGCGCAACATCAGACGATTCTGATGACGAAGACGGCGATATTGCCAAAATAGTGGATGATATCAACGAGCCTGCAGATAAAACTGATTTGGAACTAGCAGACGAGCCAAAAACAGTGCCTATATCAGAGCCAGAGGGCACCGAAGAAGAAACCCCAGCACCAACATCAAGTGTGGATAGCACCCCGTCAGACCTAGTAGAAATCAAAAAAAGCGCCTTGCAAGAACTTTCTCCACTGCTAGACGAGTTGGACCAGACCCCTGAAGCTAAATTGAATATTCTAATGATGACTATCCAGGCATCGGACGACCAATCGCTGATACCGCAAGCTTTTGAAACAGCCAAGAAAATCGAAGGCAAAAAGCCTCGTGCCGAAGCCATGCTCGACATCATCAACGAAATTAACTACTTCACCAAAAAATCTAATTAGTTGCAGTCTCAGCTGCCCGAAGTAGTGCAATCTGTGCAGCAAACTGTTCACCCGGCCAATAGTGCATTCCTCGATGACCAAGTCTCTCGCGAGCAGCGTCCTCTTTAGCCGATAAATCCCACTCACCTCCAGGCGTGAACTCTCCTGTTTTTTCGTCTTGTGCTAGATCGTCATTATATGGATTGGGGTCAAATACAAAACCTGCTTGTTCAAATGCCTGAGAAAATCTAAAGGGTGTTTCCGGACCACCATACAAATAAAAGTCATAATCCATACCTCTTCCAAGATATTGCGAAACACCGGCAGTTTTTAATGGATTAGGCACCCAAGGACTATATGTAAGTCTTTTTTCGCTTGGTGATCTGGTTATGAAAGTGAAGTCAGCCCGATGAAAAACAATATTTGAAGGCGAACCGTCTTCATTAGGCGGAGAATACAGAACATGCATAGCGGTCTCTTCGCCCTCAACGAATCTATTAAGTAAAATCTTAAAATTACTCTCAGAACCCCCAAAATGATCATTAAAACCTAGCTGAAAATCCTCTCTTCTGTACTGTTCTTCCCCTTCGAGGATAGGCTTTCCTGGTTTTGTAATATCAATCCATTGTATCGCTACGGCAGACTCTCTCAACATCAATTCAGCAGCTTCATATATACCGTCCCGAGTTGATGGGTCCGCTGCTTTTCTCTCCAAGGCTGCGACTGTTGCCTCAACCGTAAAACCAACTGGCTTTGGAATTTCTCCAATATCTTCTCTTGTGAGTAGTATTGGACGATCGAGTTCTATTAGGGGCATTTTATTTTCTATTGTAATCCACCAGGACCAGGCCCAGTATCGGGAATCTCTGGTGTGGTTGGCCCTGTCGCAGGCGTTTCTGCCTGGCTAGAATCGTTACTATCACTGCTTCCGTCCGCAGGAGCATCAACTATATCGTTCTGTGAGTTATCAGACGAATCATTGCGTGTATCTTGGCTCGAGCTATTAGTATCTCCTGATTGGCTATTTTGATTCTGGGTTTCGTTTTGGGCAGGAATAGGTTGGTCGTCTTTGCCTGTTAGCTTCTGGTAAAGCCACCTACCCGAAAAGAACAAAATAGTCGCCAAAACTATAGTCAATACCAGAGTGCCGAGGGCCAGAAGCCATGCAGTGCCTCTTCGCTCCTTTTTTGTAGACTGATAGTACTCTTGCACTTCTTGAGGCAAAACGCTCTGTTCTTGTTTCTTTTTTCGATTAAATGGCCAAATAGATATCATAAAACTCCCGTTTCTTCAGTTATAATACTACAATTAATCATTTTTTGCAATCCCGGGTACATGCTTAGGGTTTGGCAGTTTGCCACAGTTGTTCGAATAGTTGTTTCATGGTGGTAGATATAACAGCGTTAGTTAGCGCGGTAGTAATTATTCTATCCGCTGAGTATTCTACAAATACACAAGTTTCCCCATAAATTAATACCTCACCGTCATATGGTTCTTGTCCTAAAAAGCGCGTTTCAATCCCCTGTTTTGGCCAAAATTTTAGAATATCCCAGTCCCTGGCGCCCTCGAACATCACTGCCCGAGTACCAATTTTATGGGCTTTTCTCTTCACCGCTGCTTTTTTTAACATTTCGAAAGCTTCAGCATGCTCATTGGCTAGGCTGCTAGGTATCAAAAGTATCTCGTCTTGGCTACGCACCATGTCTTCGAGCACGTCCCGTAGTCCATCTAGCCCTTCGCGGTATATAACCCCTGGCTTATGTTGGGCTAAACGATACTTTGATGACAATTCGGGCAATACACTACGAAGACTAGCGTCAACTTGTTTTAGTTGCTGCTGACGATCAATAACCATGTCATGCAATTTCGATGGCGGCTGGCAAATAAAACGCCGCACTGGCTGGTTATCATCAAATTCTATTAGGCCAAAAGCTTGCAATGCCTCTAAAAGCATGTAGGTATTTGTACGCGTTTCTTTAGATAGCTTAGAAATCTCTGATGCGGTTAGTGGTCTGTTTTCAATCAATTTTAGATATAGACTGGCTTCTTTTTCATTTAATCCTATATCTAGCAGTGCGCTTTCCATCACGGTAACATATCAATTAATATTATATTTGTCAATGATATTTTGACATTTTCTGTCTCTGTTAATCCCTTTATTTGAACAAAGTTAATTGACTATTTAGCATAAACATTTTATTATTGGCCCCTACCTTTCAAAAAGGTGGGATTAACGAAAGCGAGTAAATAAGTTATGAGTGAATCTTTTATTGAACAGACACCCGATTTAAGGGTGGCAAGTGAATTGAATAACGCTGTCCAAATGGCCATTCTTTCTGGATCAAGAGATGGTATTACAAATGGCGGTCAGTTTGAAGGATCTTTTTACAATTCTGATGCGAACTATTTATATACTGATGGATTGGAGCCAGATCTTTTTTCGCGCTCTGCTTATGGTGGTAACGTTGAAGATGTTTGGAGCGTGACCCCAGGCCAGTCTGGAGGGTTTGTTTACAGTGAGAGTGACCATGTAGAACGAACAGTAAGTAGGATTTATGGTGGAATAGAGAACTTTCAACTTAGAAGTATTATCACAACTGCTGATAGGGGAAAGATTGAAGTTGCTGATGCCGAACCCGCCAGTTACGCTGACGAAACAAAAACCGACAAATATGCGCCTGGAGATGATCGATTCCGGTCATACACAAATTCGCACGACCGAGCAGTTAGGCCTACGCCACTTACAATTACGCGGACAAACGGATGGGGCGAAAAAAGCTCAATAACGTTAACTGATGAACGGGCAGTGCTCGGCCGGAAAATTATGCACCGCCGCGTAGCCCGTAATATAGGGGTCTCAGCAATTGCCCGCGTTTCACGCCCACGGCAGAAGACGAAGTAGCCTAAAGAAAGGATTAATATGCCAGATTCAGTATCACTAGAATTCGCAACACAAATAGAAACAGACCTTAGGATAATTCAGGGACACATACTAGCCCAACTAGGTGAGCATGCCCTGATGCCCTGGGCCTTGCCAAATCTAGAATTTCACTCACACTCGGATACTAGCAATACCGATGTTAAAAGACTATATGTGCCTGGTGAAGATCAACTACTAGAAACATTGGTTGTGGGCCCAAATGGTAGCCACCTAACGGATGTACGAACACAAATAGAAGACGGGGCGGCTATCCAGCATGAAACGACTTTCTGGAGGCCCGCTAATGCGGATAAAACCAGAGAGCCGATATCAGCAATATTCAGCGTTGATGCTAGCGGCACTATCATAGATTCTCTAGATCATCAGTTTGCCAATCCACTGCCTGGCTCAACGGAGGCTGAGATATTCAGAAATACTGCCGGGACTAGCCAGCTAATAATGATGCTCGACAAAATGCTGGGTAATTTTGTAGAGATTTCTGACCCGCTGAAAAATGCAATTATGCTAATTGACAACCCCAGAGCCGAATCTGATGGTCGAGTGTATGCAAAAGTTCAACCAACACCAGGTGACGTTGATATCGATCGGGCATTGCGGGAAGAACAACGTCGTAATGACACGAGTCTTGAAGATGCTATCGCAAAGTCCAGAGAACAGCAATAGAACTGAAAACAAATTATGAACAAAATCAATGAATTTGTTGACTGTGTTATAGGCTGCCTAGACAAACATTAAGGCTACATGCCCATCATGCCGCCGCCGGGCATTGCGCCTGCAGCTGGTTCGTCTTTCTTCGGCACTTCTGCGACTAGCGCACCCATCGTCATGGCTGTACCTGCAATCGATACAGAGTTTTGAATTGCTTCCCGCGTAACACGCTTTGGATCAACAATCCCTGTCGTTTTTAGGTCTACTAGTTTGACAGCTGTATTTACATCAACGCCCTGCCCTGCCTTGGCTTTTTGAACTTGAGGTAGCCACTCGTCGGGGTTAAGACCAGCGTTTGATAGCAAAATCTTAAACGGCTGCAATAGCGCACTAGCGAGTAGCTGAGCACCGGCCGCCTTAGAATCATGACCGGTCACTTTGACAGTGCTGGCAAGATTCACAAGCGTTACGCCACCACCCGGTACGATTCCCTCTTCCAAGGCTGCTTTTGTAGCCGCAACCGCATCGTCAACACGGAACTTCTTTTCCTCTATTTCTGTCTCTGTTGCACCACCAACTTTTATGACGGCAACTTTGCCTTGTAGCGATGCCCGACGAGCATCAAAATTTTCCTTGTCATATTCACTGGTTGAGGCTGTGCCCTGGGTTGTTATCTGGGCAATTCGGGATTTCAGCGCAGATACACTACCGGCGCCTTCGATAATTGTCGTTTCGTCTTTGGTGACGATTACTTTTCGGGCACTACCGATGTAGCTAGCTTCAACATTTTCGAATGTATCGCCTTTTTCTTCAGAAATTACTTGCCCACCAGTTAGTACGGCTATGTCTTCTAATGTTTCTTTGCGTCTATCGCCAAATGACGGCGCTTTGACCGCTACTGCGTTCAATACACCTTTTAGTTTGTTTAAAATCAACACACCGAGAACTTCGCCCTCAACATCGTCTGCGATGATCAGTACGTCTTTTTTTCCGGCCTGAGCTAATTGCTCTAATACTGGCAAGAACTCCTGTGCACTGCTGATTTTCTTATCTGTAATTATGATGGCTGGCTTATCGATTACCGCTTCCATTCGGGTGGCATCATTAGCCATAAATGGACTAACAAAACCGCGGTCCATAGTGAAGCCTTCGACAACTTCTTGCTCTAGTAGCAAGCTCTGGCCTTCTTCGACAGTCACAACGCCGTCTTTGCCAACCTTGTCGATAACATCGGCGATTAAGTTGCCTATTTCGGCGTCGCCGGCACTGATAGTCGCTACTTCTGCAACGCGTTTTTTATTGGCTTTGATGTCTTCGCTCATGCTATCGAGCTTCTTTAGAACATCTTGGGCGGCTTGCTCTAGGCCTTTGCGCAGCTGCATTGGGTTATGCCCGGCAGCAATCAATTTGTTGGCCTCATTTAGGATGTGATAGGTCAAAACCGTCACCGTTGTAGTGCCATCACCAGCCACGTCGTTCATTTTATTAGCCGCTTGTTTTATAAGCTCTGCCCCAACCTTGTAACCTAACGTTTCGTCGTCTTTATCTTCTATTTCGACGCCTTTTGCCACTGTTACACCGTCATGGGTGACCGTGGGGCTGCCATATGATTTATCAATAACTACGTTGCGCCCTTTTGGCCCCATAGTGGTTTTTACCGCTTCGTATAAAATCCGTGCGCCTTCCAGCACTCGCCTTCGGGCGTCATCATCATAAAATACTTTATTTGCCATATGTTTCTCCTATTATTTCACTGTTGCGATTATATTTGCTCGGTATACAACCACGAATTCTTCTGAGCCCACTTTGACTGTCGTTGCCTCATATTCATTTTTATAAATGACACGGTCGCCTGGCTTTACTTCTTTGACAGCTGCACCCACAGCCACGACTTTGGCTGTTTTTGGCTTTTCTTTAGCACTATCAGGTAAATAAAGCCCACTAGCTGTTTTATTTTCGCTTTTTTCCGGCTGTACGACCACGTACTCGGGCATTGGGTTTATTGCTGTTGCCACTTGTAACCTCCTTTAATTATCGTATTAACATTCTACAAAAGTAAATTGGCACTTGCAAGCCTAGAGTGCTAATTGGTAATGGTTTGATACAATATTGTTTATGCTAATAAACACAAAAGTGCTAATGTCTGGTGCCGACTATTTCAACGACGGGTTTGCTATAAATGCCCTAATGGATTCATCTAACCCAGTAGATATCGTTAAAGCCAAGCAAGAACACGACTCGATAAAACATGCCATGCAGAGCATCGGTACAGAAGTTGTCCAAGTGCGGCCTCCCAGGGACTGCCAGGACGGGGTATATACCGCCAATTGGGCTTTGTGCCGAGGCGATACAGTCGTAATGGCTTCATTGCCAAACAAGCGTGCAGATGAGGAAGATTACGCGGCTCACGTTCTAAGCAACCTGGGGAAACGACTAATATTCTTACCTAAAGGCCTTAAATTCAGTGGGCAGGGCGATGCCTTGCCGTGCGGCAATTACCTTTTTGCAGGTACTGGCTATCGAACCGACAAAGAGGTGCACAGTCTGCTTGCGAAGAATCTGGACTATAACGTAATCAGCTTGCAGGCTATCCCAACCCTGGACAAACAAAAAAAGCCAGTCATCAACAAAGTAACAGGCTGGCCAGACAGTTTTTTTTACGATATAGACCTGGCGATTGCTGTATTGTCGCCTAACCTAATCGCTTGGTGCCGAGATGCATTCACGTTAGAGAGCCAAGCAAAAATCGATAAAATAACAGATATAGACAAAATCGAAGTCTCGTACGAGGAAGCAGTAAAAGGCTTTGCCTGTAACCTGGTATCAAACGGTGAATCGGTAGTCATGAGCCACTACGCACCAAAGCTAAAAAAAGACGTTGAAGCCGGCGGGTTTAAAACAATAACCATACCCGCCACAGAACTATTCAAAGGCGGAGGATACATCCGCTGCACCACTCTGACCCTTAATTAAGGGTTTTGAGAATTTTGCGCGTGGTTTTAATTTCGTCCCAAGGATGCTCTACCACCCTATCTGGGTTGTGGTCATCTTGTTGCAGATGGCGAAGTTCGGCGGCTTTTGGCCCGTTTCGCAAGATATCTTTTTCGTGTCCTTTACCTAGCAACAACACTGTGTCACCCTTTTTAGCCATCTTTAGAGTCTTGTGAATTGCCTGTTCTCGGTTATGTACCAAAAATAAATCTTTTTCTCGTGTTTTGCCCTCTTTTTCTGCAGCCTTTGCTATGGTATCCATGATTTCCATGCCGTCTATGTCTCGGTCATCTTCCTCTGTTATTACGATCACATCGGCATACTTTCCGGCTAGTTGCCCCATAGTCGTGCGCTTTTCTTCGTCTCGCCGTCCAGCAGAACCGAACATCACAATCAATTTGCCTTTTACGACTGGTTTTAGGTCCCTGAACAACTTCTCAAAGCTGTCTGGAGTATGAGCATAATCTACAATCACATCAAATGGCTGCCCTTCGTCAATACGCGTCATGCGCCCCTCTACACCTTCCAATGCCGCTATGCCGTCCTCGATCTGTTGCTTGCTCAGCCCCAGAGCCCTGCCCACACCAACTGCCGCCATAGAATTAAACACGTTGAAAGTGCCTGGTAATTTACAACTAATCCAATATTCTTCGTCGCCGATAACCGCCGCATAACGGCTACCGGATGGTTTTAGTTGGATGTGTTTTGCCCGAATTTCGCCGTCTTTAATGCCGTACGTAACCGGGTTTTTGATATCTGCACTGAATAGTCCTGCGCTGTTGTCCTCGGCATTAATTATCCCTGTTCTCAGGCCCTTTTTATTGCTATTTGTTAGCTGAAATAGTTTTCGTTTGGCGTCACGATAATTCTCAAAAGTTCCGTGATAGTCTAAATGTTCGTGGGTAACATTGGTCATAACCGCCACGCTAAAAGGCACGCCCCAAACACGGTGCTGGGCCAATGCATGGCTGGTAACCTCTAGGACGAGCCACTCCATCCCCTGTGCTTTCATGGATTTTATTCGGCTAATCAATTGCGGGACAGAGACACTGGTCATGTGGGCAACCTGAGGTTTTATATCATTTCCTACGCCGTACGCTACGGTTGTCATCAAGCCTGTCTCATAGCCGGCTTCTACTAACATTTTATGGATAATAAACGCGGTTGAAGTCTTGCCATTGGTACCCGTGACCCCTATAACTTTTAGGTTTTTTGCCGGGCGCCCTGCCAATGTTTGTAGCAAAAATGCCTCGCCCAAATGCCCTAATGGTTCAATCCTTTTGAACGTCTGTTTTGGAATAAATTTCTTAACAACCCCTCGAAAACTCATTACATACCAGTATACTAGGTTTCGTATGAAGATTTTAGGGATTGAGACAAGTTGTGATGAGACAGCGGCGGCTGTCGTAGAGGATGGCAAAAAACTACTATCAAATGTTGTGGCTAGCAGTATGGATTTGCAGGCCCAATACGGCGGTGTTGTGCCTGAAATCGCCGCTAGATCACACATAGAAGCTATAAATCCAGTCATAAAACAAGCATTAACAGATGCTAACTGCACCTGGGATGATATTGACGCTATCGCAGTCACCTACGGTGCTGGGCTCGGCGGGTGTTTACTAATTGGCGTTTTAGCCGCGCGAACTATAGCTATTGTCCATGGCAAACCCCTATACGCGTGTAACCACCTCGAGGGGCACGTCTATGCAAATTTCCTGACCAGTACTTCCCTGCCCGGCTACAAAATGCCAGACACCGCGCCAGAATTTCCGATGCTTGCTCTTATCGTTAGCGGGAAACATACTCAATTAGTCCTATTCGAAGACCATTTCAAGTATAAAGTTTTAGAGAGAACACACGACGATGCTATCGGCGAGGCCTTTGATAAAGTCGCCCGTATCGTTGGCCTACCCTACCCCGGTGGCCCCAGTATTCAAAAGATCGCTCCGAATGGCAACCCTCACAAATACAATTTCCCAAAAGCAAAGTTAGACGAAAAGTATGCTTTTAGCTTTTCAGGACTAAAGACAGCCGTTCTACGCACCGCTCAGAGAGAAATAGGTGAAGATCACACATTCATCAGCAAAAACGTCCCTGAGAGACTCTCAGGCGTGCAGAAAGCCGATTTTGCAGCCAGCTTCCAACGTTTGGCAGTCGAAACAGTGGTAGATAAGACCGAAAGGGCTTTTGAAGAGTTTTCACCCAAGAGTGTGGTCATAGCCGGCGGCGTCGCTGCCAGTGGTGAGCTGCGCCGGCAATTGAGCGAGCGCCTCCCCTTACCTATTCAATACCCAGACATGAAATTATGCACCGACAACGGCGCCATGATAGCTACCCTTGGCTGTTTCAAGATGAAATTAAACCAGCCAAAGGCCGACCCGCATTCGCTAGATATACAGCCAAACCTAAGTATGTAAACAAATAACTTATGCTACTTGCTCTTCAAGCCCAACAGGTTCAAAAGAATCAGGCAGACTATCAGGTACCTCTAGTCTCCACGCTCTCTCCGAAGCATCGGGAGCTGCGACCAAATCTGTTACAGGAATATTCATTTTAGCCCCATCGCTGTCTCGCCTAATGCCTAATGTATATTCTTCACTTGAACCAATTGGTGGCTTTTGAGGTCCCCTGAATATAGTGAACGGCTCAACACCTTCAGGCCTTTGTCTATTAATAGTAAAGCCTGGGCTCAATAAGTGGCCAATATCTGTATGATCGCTGATACTGCCGTCTAGCATGTTAACTAAAACCCTGGGAGGTGTGTTTGGGAATGGCTCAGTTATTCTCATACTGACCCTAGTGGGGTCTGTTGTTAAGATCTTTCTGGCTGTATCTAGATATTCTGCCCATTTTGTGGACCCCTCGGTTTCTCTAGGCGCAAGTGTTCCGCCAAGCTTTGCTAGCGCCCTCTCACCTAGCGCTTTGTCTCTTGTGGTTACATCTGCGCTGGGTTTTGCAACGGTCTCGGGGGCACTTCTCAAAGTACCGTGCAGTCTATCGATAGGTTTTTCTTTTTCTGCCATATTCTGATATTAGCATAAGTGGTAATATTTGTCAATGTTGTGTCTCTGTTGATGGGTTGGTATAATGGCTATGGAAACAAAAAGTGTATGGGTAATTTCCTCAAGACCATGAGGAACGAACTTGAAGACAAAATTTTGGTTGTGGGCATTTTTGTTTGAGAGACTTTGTGTGTAAGCCTTTTGAGTTTGTTTGTCCAATTTCACGTGAAACCACCCCTTATGTGTAGGTGGTTTTTTTGATTTCAAGGTGTTATGCTATCTGTTATGAAGTTAGGGAAGGTTTACGAACCAGATAAGTTTGAATCTGATATCTATGAGCTCTGGGAAAAGAGTGGAGCATTCATACCGAAAAACAGGGGTAATGATGATGTTTTTAGCATGGTTATGCCCCCGCCAAATGCTAACGCCAACATTCACCTAGGTACGGCCATAACCCTGGACCTAGAAGACATTGCTGTTCGATACAACAGAATGCTAGGAAAGGCGACACTGTTCGTACCTGGGGCGGATCACGCTGGTTTTGAAACACAAGCGGTATACGAAAAACACCTGGCCAAAGAAGGGAAGAGTCGATTTGATTTTTCCAGAGAGGACTTATACAAACAAGTCTGGGATTTCGTTGCCGGTAACAAAACAAACTACGAAACTCAGTTTCGTAAGCTAGGCGCCAGCCCCGACTGGAGCCGGTATGTATATACTCTGGACAAAAAAATTGTCACCAGGGCTTACAAAACCTTTAAAAAAATGTGGGATGAAGGACTGATTTACAGAGGTGAAAGGTTAGTTAATTTTTGTACGTTTCACGGAACCGGTTTTGCTGACATCGAGGTTACCTTCAAAAACGAAAAAAGCCACTTGTGGCACATACGCTATCCGTTAACAGACGGCAACGGGGAAGTCGTGGTTGCTACAACCAGGCCAGAGACGATGTTTGGCGATACCGCAGTAGCCGTACACCCAGATGACAAACGATACAAGAAATATATAGGCAAAACGATTAGATTACCTCTGACAAATAGGGAAATACCGATACTGGCGGACACCATGGTTGAAACTGAATTTGGAACAGGGGCTGTCAAAATCACCCCAGCCCATGACCAGAATGACTATGAAGTTGCGCAGCGCCACGACCTACCAATGATTACAGTTGTAGATTTTGAGGGCAAGATGAACCACATCGCACCAGAGAATATGCACAATATGCCAGTTGAAGAAGCCAGAAAAACAACTGTTAAAGAGCTGGAAGAAAAAGGTTTTTTGGTCAAAGTAGAGCCCTACGAACATAGTGTTGGCCACTGCTATAAGTGCGACACTGTTATCCAGCCATTACTGAGAGAACAATGGTTCGTTGATATGCAACCACTGGCGAAAAAGGCTATCAAAGCGCTGGAAGACAATCAAGTAACTTTCTACCCAGACAGCAAACGCTTGCAGTTGATTTCGTATCTAAAAGGACTGAAAGATTGGAATATTTCACGTCAAATTGCCTGGGGTATTCCTATTCCTGCTTTCCAGAGCATCGATAACCCTGGCGACTGGATTTTTGATGACCAGGTGGGGGCAGAAACAATAGAGGTGGCAGGGAAGACGTACGCGCGCGATCCTGACGTTTTTGATACTTGGTTTTCTAGCAGTAGCTGGCCATACGCCACCTTAGATTTTCCTGATGGCGACGATTTCAAAAAATACTACCCTTTGAGCGTTCTAGAAACTGGTGGTGAGATATTATATCCGTGGGTATCGCGAATGTTGATGCTAGGGTTGTATATTACAGGCGAGGTCCCTTTCAAGGCTGTCTATATTCATGGTTACGTCATGGCCGAAGATGGCACAAAAATGAGCAAGTCACTAGGTAATGTTATTGACCCGCTGCCACTGATTGCCGAGCATGGGTCCGACGCACTGAGAATGGGACTAATTGCCGGTAGAGCACCTGCTATTAACCGTAGCTATGACGCTAGTAAAATCGAAGGTGCCCGAAACTTTTGTAACAAACTTTGGAATATAGCTCGTTTTATCGAAGACATAGTGGGTGATGATGCCAAGCAACGAATTGAGGCAGAGCCTGGGACAATCGCTGATGAGTGGATGTTGAGTAAATTACAACAAACAACAGAGAAGATTACTGAAGATTTGGCAAATTATAGATTTGCCGAAGGCTACGACAGCCTTTACCACCTAGTATGGGACGACCTGGCTGACTGGTACCTAGAAGCTTCTAAATCGAACCCAAATAAGCCGTTTCTAGCCTACGTTTTAGAAACAATCTTGAAACTAGCCCACCCGTATGCACCGTTTTTAACTGAAACAATTTGGCAAACATTAGCCTGGGAGGATGATTCGATTTTGGCAGTTGCTAGCTGGCCAAAAGTCACTGGCGACAATAAAAACGAGGCAAAAACATTTCAGCAGATCCAAGCAATCGTTACAGAAATAAGACGAATAAATACCAGCCTTAAAAGACCAGTTAAATCGGCTATCACTAATGCCGATAACCCACTGGCGTATCATATAGAATTGATAGATCGCTTGGCGAGAGTAACAACAAAAGTTGAATCACAGGAGCCCGAAGGGCTGAAAATTGAGCAAGGGGAACTATGCATCTGGTTAGATATGGGCCAGGATAGTATTGATGACATGGTGACGTCCCTAACAGAGAAAGTCGAAGGATTGAAGAGGGAAGTGGGTAACCTGGAAAAGCGCCTCTCAAACAAATCTTACGTAGAAAATGCTCCCGAAAAACTCGTCAACGAAACGAAAGACCAATTAGCCCAAAAACAAGAACAACTCAAAACAACAGAAATTGACATAAAACGCTTCAAAAACTAGTCACCAGGGCTATATTTAGTATTCGAGGACTTGTTTGATGCGTTTAGCGCTCTCGGACGGCTTGTAGTCGTCAAACCACATCACACTCCAACCTTTACGCTCTGCGGCCATTATATTGGCTCTGGTGTCGTCTACTAGCAGTATCTCGCCCGCAGGAACGGCGGCGCGTTCTTCGCCCAGATCGTAAATCTTAGACTCTGGCTTTATCAAATGCTCTTTTGAAGAATCGATAATCACATCGTACTCGACATCTGGGAGTAGTTTTTTATCTAACATTGCCTTGATCATCCCGGGCATGATGTTGCTCATCAGGCCGATTTTATAGTGCTGTGATGCCCACTTTATTAGCTCGTGCATATCCTTTATAGGCTCGACTGCGCTCAGGTAGTACGGTCCCCAATCTATTTCCGAAATCCCCATTTGTTTAGCAAACTTTTTGTTGAAATCGTCTAGAGTAATTTCACCCCTACAAATGGCATCGTTAAAGTGCCAAAAAGCTGATTCTACCTTGTTTAGAGGCACGCCAGTTTTCTCTGATAACTCCGAAAAAGCTCGATGAAAAAACCGTACAAGACAACCATTAATATCAAAATATACAAACCTAACGCCACTTTTGGATATTTTTTTATTACTAGCTTTTACAGAAGTGCCGGGCCTGCCCATTAATTCATCGAGAGTTACGCCAATCACGTCTGCAATACTCTCTACCGTGAAAATTGAAGGAGATTTTATCGCACCGCGCTCGATTTTTGCCAATGTAGAATATGACAAATCAGCCCGCGCACATAGCTGTTGCTGGGTTAAACCCGCTTTTTGACGAGCTAGCTGTAATCTTTTGCCTAAGGCAACTTCTTGCCCCACCTGCGCTTCCATATACGCCTTATGATACTAGAAAAAATGCTTGTTGGGTAGTATTAAATGGCTAGCCTATCAGATTACCGATAAACTCTAGCAAAAGTAACATGGCCAAAAATAGAGTGCCGCCAGCTGCTGCCGCGACAATGATTGCGCTCTTTGTATTACCGCCGGTACGCGAGTAGGTTTTGTTGTATACCCACGTCGCAGCGCCGATACTGAATAGGAAAGCTATAAGAAAATTAGACATAGTCATATTCTATCATTTTCCGAGATACTTCATACAAGCATTAGGGTGTTTACTTTTAATAAAATATACTTGCATTAAATTGTATTGCATGTTAATCTACGTTCTTAGAACGTGGGTGGCGTAAAAAATAACTTAGGAGAGAGAAATGTTTAGAGATAGAGGTCAAGAAACACAACGATTCCCACGATGGGCAAAAGTTACAGCCGCAGTATTAGGTGGAACAGCGCTTTTAGCAGGCTGCGAGGTCGCCGGTCACCACGTGCCGGGCACAGGAGGTGAAGCACCATCAATTGACGACTTGCAAGCTGACCTTGCAAACGCACAGGGACGACAAGAACGCGACGACGCTGCGAGGGAACTTTACCGCGCCGTACCAGTTGAAGTTCGTGACTTAATTAAAGCCCGACAGCTTGAAGCACCAGATGGTCTTCACGAAAGTCTAGCCGGCTCAACAGTATCCGTTATGGACGCTATGAATGTCATGCAGGATGTCGCAGACGTACACGATGCTCAGCATGCAGTGCGTGAAGCACAAGCCCAAATAGTTGTAACTACGCTTCCTGGCGACCTAGGCACATACGCAGAACGACTTCAAAGTCAGAACGATCTAACTGGCATTCAAACTCAGCAAGAAATGGTTCAAGCTCTACGCGCAGCTGACGCAATGGCGCAAGCTGAACAGGCTCAACAACTAGCTGCTTAAATAACCCTTCAGTTTATAAAATAAACACTCTAACAAAAACCCGGCTCAACGCAACGAGAAGCCGGGTTTTTGTTTTTTTCAGCGCACAAATTTGCTTAGCAGACTAAATTTGCATTATAATATAATAAGTGATATAATGATTGAATAATATGGCCACATTGATTGATAATTCTCAGAGAGATGGGATGCAAGCCTTCCTGGACGGCGTTAACGCTGAACAGCTGAACACTGTTCAACCGCCTATACAGGCTACTGAAGCCCCTCTCGATATGCTCGCGCAAGGAATAGTTGACAGCGCCCCCTCTGCCAGGGAGGCTCTAATACCCCTGCGTAATCTTTTTGATCAAGAGGTAAGCCACCTCAGAGCACAACATATGGTTGAAACAGCACCTTCTGCACGTATGGCGGTTGACACTTGGTTGGCAGAACTTGATGATCATAAGACAGAAGATGAAAGTTTGCCCTTAGCGTCGGCAAACGAAGGAGATCTGGATATACACAGGGCAATAAGTGATATTGCCCTGGCTACGCATTATTCAGCTCGGGACAGGCTCCGATTGATGGTTGCGGCTACCAGCATAACAGAAACCTTAGAAACAAATATCCTTCCTGCATTAACAGAGGAAGAAATACCAGGCCCCAAACCACAACTGGCTAAGACTGCAAGAGAAGGTAGCGTAGAACAATTGTCTGGTCAGCCGACTGAAATCGCACTTTTTGATGACGGGACCTTGAATGGCCCATTGCCTGTCCTAGTTACTGGACGCTTTTTTGATGAAGGAAAAGGCGTAGATGTTGTGAGGATTTTTGGTTCTGATAGCACAATCGCAGAGGAACGGATCCATGCAGCCAAAAGACTAGATGATTTAACAGAGCCATTGTGGGATCAAGAGGAACTTACCAGGCGAACCCACCCGGTTGAAATCAAAAAACTTCAAGAAGGCATGTTTGTACGAGCCATGGATATTATGAATGAGGGTGAAACAGACTTAAGTACTGCAGTTTTGCGAGCTAGAGAAGAGTTTATTAACACTATTATGTTGTCTGTAGACCCCAGGACATACACCGGCGAACTAGATAGCGAAGGCGACCCTATAACAGCCTTACAGCTACGAAAAGATTTAACTGGGGCTTTGGCTCATGATTTTGAGAGAACACCGCCACAGGATGAACTAGTCATAGCAGAAGGTGCAGAAAAATCCGCGCCTCGCAAGCTGTCTCGTCCAATAAGAAAAGCTGGTGGATACTAGCCAAAAGGATTTATTAGGGGCAAAGTTTACGACTTTTTAGACAAACGAGCTAAACGTTCCAAATAACGAACCGTCAAACTTCGTTAAAATGCCAACTCTCTAAATCTAGCAATAAAACTGCGTTACAATGGTTGCAATGAATGGGTTAAAAAAATTTGGGTTAGTTGTATCTGTTGGGCTATTCGGACCGTTATTTTTGCTATCTGTTAGTGCCTATGCATTCAATAAAACTGTTGGAGACGAAAACTACGTCAAAAAAACTGTCGTACAGGCAAAGTTATATGACGCCGCCAGCCAAGCATTAATTGACAGTGCATTGGGCGCTGACGATCCCGACCCAATAATTAAATCAGCCCTGCAAACCGCTGCCGGCCCGAAAACGATAGAAAAAGTACTAGATCCAGCCATTAGTAGTACCTATGCTTGGCTGGGCGGGGAAGTAGAAAAGCCAGATTATACGCTGAGCCTAACTCAAATCCGTGTATCATTCGAAAAGTCGCTGACATCAAAACTGAAGGCACGGGCCAAGAAGCTACCAGCCTGTGCGTACTATGGCCAATCAGCATCTAATGATATCTTTTCTGCAACATGTATACCGGCCGGTACAGATGTTAATCAGGTAATTTCTGATGCAGTTTCACGCATTACAACTAACGCCGATATTTTCTCTGACAAAGCAGTCGCAGATGGCAGCGTGGATGCAAAAGATGCAAAGAATGCAGGGATAAGCCTACCGACAGATTCGCCAGCGCCAATTATTGCCAAATCTTATCAGTTTTTCAAAAAAGGTTTTCCATTTTTTGTGATTGGTACAATTATCGCGGCTGCTGGGACGCTTTTACTGAGTAGCGCCTTGCTGTATGGCAGTAGAAAACTAGGTATTTTACTGCTGACGAACGGTCTGTTTTTGCTAGTATCAGGGTTGATTCTTCAATTCGTGCTAAGTTCGTTGGTGCCAACAACGACGATATCCAGTACTGAGGCCCCCGTAACTGCGCTACAAGAGGTCGCTAAGATACTAATAGCCGATAATGCCACCATCCTAAAAACCATCGGTATATCGTCTGTCATCGCAGGTCTAGCCGCAACAATTACCAGCACTGTATTGATTCGCAAAAAAAATAAAGACCAAAAGTAAGTTTGGCGGAGAGGGAGGGATTCGGTCACTTCCAGCGACCCCGAAACTTCACTATTGGCAACAAGTTGCCATCGGAAGGTTTCCTTGCAAACTGCCACTGGCAGTTCTCACCCTACGGGTTCAAACCCTCAATTCACTAGCCAAAGTCAAACTGCCCAAAAGGGCTATTTGACTTTGGCGGAGAGGGAGGGATTCGAACCCTCGAGACCGTTGCCGGCCTGCCGGTTTTCAAGACCGGTCCCTTCAACCACTCGGGCACCTCTCCGTATCTACAAAATATATGGCGTATTCAAGTCGGCATTAATGGCGGAGAGAGAGGGATTCGAACCCTCGCTGGAGATTGCTCCCCACTAACGATTTAGCAAACCGTCCCCTTCAGCCACTTGGGTACCTCTCCGTATTCTTTAGAAAACGTCAAATGCTTCGTAGACTGCGTCATTATAACAGAGGAGAAGATAGATTTATACCCTGATTATTGACGATTTATATCTCGGGGTAAACAGTGTACAATAAAGCTTATGCAAGAGGGTAGCAGCCAAGTTGGCTGGAAATATACGGCAGGTGCTTCACAGCAACCGAGCGAAACACATCCTAGCCATTTCGAGGCAGTCTCTTGGACTGCGTCCGAATATGTTTCACACGACAAATCTATGGGTTGGTTCATCCGTTTTGGTGCAGTTGCGTTACTTGCTATTGGATTTATCTACTTACTGACTCGTGATGTTACCTCTGTTGTGCTGCTCTCTATTTTAGGTATAGTTTTTGCTGTTTTTGCTGGCCGAAAACCTGAAGTGTTGGCATACAGCATCGATAACAGTGGAATTCAAGTTGGCAGAAAACTCTACCCGATAAACGTATTTCGATCTTTCTCGATCATCCAAGAAGGCGCTATAAGATCGATTTTGCTAATGCCTCTGAAAAGGTTTATGCCGGCTATATCTGTTTACTATGCGCCGGAAGACGAGACAAAAATCATTAATGCTCTAGGTGATTTATTGCCCCACGAAAACCGCAAGCAAGACCCTATCGATAAGCTAATGCTACGAATTAGATTCTAACAGAACTACTAAGCTTTCCGCCGCCTATATACCCGGTTAATTAACTTCGATTGGTTTTCTAAAAATGACGTTCGCATTGCTAGGATCTGGACCAAATTCGCTAGCCCCATCCCTATATGCAATTTCAAGACCATGTTCTTCTGCGAATCGAATGTCTGCTTCGGATATCGATTGCATTATCATCAGTCCACCAGGCTCTAAAGCCCGTTTTGCCTCCAACATGAATGGCCCGCGAAATTCTTTTTCCCCTAAACTTGTATTCTGTGTGTCTACGGGGTTGTTGCGCGGTAGGTTTGAAGAAAAAACGGCCCCAAGAGAGTCATTGGCGAATGGTAATGCTAGTCCATCTGCCCTGAAATCTAGATCATATTTTAAGAACTCTTCCGTAAATGTTCCGTCTGGATTTTTTTTGCCTATGGTGCGCCCTTCTTCGATGTTACCCACAAGAAGGTTATCTTCGGACTGGAACGACCCGTTGGGGAATGCATCTTTAGTAAAGTATTCATCCGTGGGGCCACCGATCTCAATAAACGGCCCTTTTAGCCCTTGTAGCTCTTTTTGAAAATCGAAATCCGGCGTATCCGCTTCAGGTTGTGAAGATGCCCTGTCTGCCGTAAGCCCTTCAATGACAAGCTGGTTTTCTCGAGAGCTTGGTCCATCTTGTGATGTTGTTTCGGACATGGTTTTTTTGTTTATTTAACTCTGTTAGTATAGCATGGATTAGAGATTTTGTCTAGGTTATTGCTTGGTTTTATGGTGCTATACTGATTTTAATGACGAAAAAAATAATTGCCGTCTGCTCTAGCGCCAACTTTTATAAAGAGGTTGTTAATGTTGAGGCAAAGCTAGAGAAAATGGGATTTGAGGTTATCATACCAATCTCAGCCACGAAAATGAAAGCTACTGGTAAGTTTGATGTTAGTCATCGGACATGGCTAAATGACCCCAGTGACTACCATAAGAAAACATCGCTAATCCGCGCTCATTTAGATGAAATTGAAAAATCGGACGCTATTTTGGTAGTTAACAATGAAAAACATGGGATTAAAAACTATATTGGCGGTAACGTCTTGATGGAAATGACATTGGCCTTCCACCAGAAAAAGCCGATATATTTACTCAACAAAATTCCTGTTGAATCATCGTTCCTGGAAGAGATCATCGGCATGGAGCCAATTGTTTTGGATGGTGATTTGGGCAAAATTGTAGTTAAAGCAGGCTAATTCCGAATTTTCTCAGGGCTTCGATGACTGGCGCTAGGGGTAAACCGACGATATTGCTGTAATCACCCTCGATTCTGCGGATGAATGCACTACCAGCCCCCTGTACAGTGTAGGCTCCGGCTTTCTGCCTAACGTCATCCCGTTTTATATAAGTGTCTATTTCGCTATCGTTAAGATCTCTAAAAAATATCTCGGTTCTGACTGATTCGCTGTATTGTTTGCCCGTATCAGCATCTATGATTGTAAATCCAGTCACAAAAGAGTGGTGGCTACCGCTGAGCATTTGTAGCATCTCTTTCGCCCGCTCCTGGGTGTGCGGCTTGCCCAATAGATGGTGTTTATAAACCACAAAACTATCCGCAGCTAAAATTACCGCATTTTTATGGCGTTTTACTACGTCTTCGGCCTTGCCTTTGGACAAGAATATTGCTAATTTTTCTGGCTCCATATCTAACGTCATATCCTCTTCGTAGTCGCTAACGTCGACGATAAACGGATGGCCGATTCGTTCTAGTAAAGTGCGTCTGCCAATAGATCCAGAAGCCAAAATAAGCTGTTTCATGTAACTATCATAGTCAATTTTGATCTTTAATAAAATAAATTGCAGAAAAATCTAAAGAAATTGCAGTTGCTTAGCTGTAGTTGCCGCCGCCTTCGGTGATGAAAAGATCGTGCGGGTGGCTCTCGTGCAGAGACGCCTCTGTTATTTGAACAAATTTTGCATGCTGTAATTTAGCGATCGTAGGGGAGCCAACGTAATACATACCAGAGGTCAAGCCACCCATAAGCTGGTCGACTAATTGTTGTAATGTGCCGCTACAGGGGATCATTCCTTCGACGCCTTCGGCAATTAGTGTATCGCTGGTGTAGTTTTTGCCGTGGAATTCGTCCTCGCTGGCGACTTTTATGCCATCTTTCATCGCACCTATTGAACCCATACCGCGGTATTGCTTGAACTTGTAGGATTTTTTACCATTAACAATGCTTTTGAACCGTGATGGAACTTGGTCGGGTTTTAACAAATATGTTTTTCCGCTGGATTCTGCAGTGGCTGCGAAAAGGCGGCCAAGCATGACAGTTGATGCGCCGGCGGCGAGTGCTTTTACGATATCGCCAGAATAATTTATGCCTCCGTCGGCAATCACTGGCACCTTATAACGTTTTGCGACACGTGCTGTATCAAGAACTGCGGTAAGTTGAGGCACGCCCATTCCAGAAATAATTCGGGTGGAGCAAATTGCGCCCGGGCCCATTCCTACTCGCAAACCATCCGCGCCCGCTTCGATCAGCGCCTTGGCACCCTCGCTTGTGGAAACATTGCCGGCTATAACTTCGACTTTGTGATTTTTTTTGATTGTTTCGATAGTTGATATTACTTGTTTAGAATGGCCATGTGCAGAATCAACTAGCAGGACATCGACTTTTGCTTTTGTCAGCGCATCGACGCGTTTTTCAAATCCTGGGCTAGAACCGATAGCCGCCCCAACCAGCAGGCCGTGTTTTTTAACCTTTTTGACTTCCGCGGCTTGATCATCCACCGTCAGGTTACGGTGGATAAAACCGATACCGCCCGCCCGCGCTAAGGCAATAGCTAGCCCACTCTCGGTGACGGTGTCCATAGGAGAAGATATTAACGGTACCGATAGCTTGATTTTTTTTGTTAGGTTGGTCGACAAATCTATTTCAGAACGAGAAAACCCCGAATATCGGGGCAATAAGAGTACATCATCAAAGGTTAGAGCTAGTTTATAACCTGTATCCATGTTGTAGTATATGCGCCACTTGACGGTTTTGTCAAAAACGTAATTATACAGAAGGTTGCCTAATAATATTTGGTTTATACTGTTGGCATGGATATACAGGCCGATGGATCAGGGTCTATTTTGTTGATAGTCATATTGATACTAACTCTATTCTTGTTGTTTTCGATCGTCAGTAAAAGTCGAGCAGGTCGCGAGGGAAAGCGTTATGTTATCGTCAGTAGGAACGGTATCACCGAGGCTAAAGAGTCTAAATCGAATATATCAATAGTTATAATGATTTTAGTTTTAATTGCGGCGTGGATAGCTACCTAGCAAAACAGTATGCTTGCGGTGCAGAGTGGTGGCTGAGATTCTCGCGATAATCACTTAGCTTGCTAATTGAACTAGAAAACTGAAAGTTGCCCGAGAAAGCTAATATGGTTTGGTGATATAAGGCTCAAGGGTAAAAAGGCTGATAAACTAGAATAATGGCTAAAATAATTTCAGCAACCAAACTAAGCGGCGTGATAGAGACATTTGAAGGCAAGGGGCGTGGTTTTGGCTACCCGACGGCAAATATTAGCGCTAATACAAAGTTAGAAGACGGTGTGTATTTCGGCTTTGCTAATCTGGGGGTATACAAACACCATCCAACATTGATTTTTGTAGGTACACCGACAACTGTCGGGGCAACCACCAACCGGGTAGAAGCGCACTTACTTGATATTGCTGACAATGATTATTACGGCAAACAACTGGAACTTGAAATCTGTCACTTTCATCGCCCTAATCAACATTTTGGGACCATGAAAGAGCTTGTGAGCGCTATGAAAGCCGATGAACTGGCTGGCAGATCATGGTTCAGGGCGATTAACGCACAACTGTCGGCGGAAGTAGTCGGTACCAGGTAGTATGTTTACCGGAATTATTAACGCCAAAACGCAAATCAACAACACTAAAAAGCTCAAGGATGGGCTGGAAGTCGACTTTAAGACGCCCAGTGGTTGGGATGATCTTGTGCTGGGTGAATCGATTGCTGTAAATGGTGTGTGTCTAACCGTCGCCTCTATGAGCGAGTATGAATGGACAGTGCTGTTAATGCCAGAAACTCTCGCAAAAACCAGTTTTCAAAAAAACATGCCTAAGATTGTAAATTTGGAACGTGCAATGCCCCTTACTGAACGACTAAGTGGTCACATCGTACAAGGTCACGTTGACGGAGTAGGCAAGGTAGTAAAAGTAGATCCAACCAGTGGTTATACAATTTCTATAGAATTTCCGATAGAAAACGCCAGTCTAGTTATATATAAAGGCTCGATTACAATTGATGGCGTTTCATTAACTGTCACTTCGTGCAAAGAAAACGTTTTGAGCGTGGCGCTGATACCACACACACTGGAGACTACAACGCTAGGTAGTTTGCAGCCGGATGATTTTGTAAACCTAGAGTTCGATGTGATTGGCAAATACGTAGCGAAATTTTTAACTGTTGAGAAAGCTCATGCAAAAAGCTAAACAGGCCTCATTCACCCCGTTTAACGCTGCAGATTGGCGAATCGGTATTGTAGTCGCTCAATTTAACCAAGATATTACCGCCCAGTTAGAAGCGAGTGCTATCGACCGCGCACACCAGTACAACATAGGCGCTAATCAGATTGACATTATTCGGGTCGCCGGGGCAATCGAAATACCTTTGGTCTTGCAGCATATGGCTAAAAGCAATAAATATAACGCTCTTCTGGCTATCGGCTGTGTTATCCAGGGCGAAACACCCCACTTTGATTACGTCTGCAAGTTCGTGAGTGAAGGGATTTTGAGAGTGCAGCTCGATCAAAATACACCAATTGGTTTTGGTGTTTTAACATGCCACAATCATGAAGAAGCCGCAAAAAGAGCTAATCTTGGCGGTGAGCACCTTGATGCAGTTTTACATCAAGCAAAAGTCGTGCTGGTCGCGGGGGTAGAAAATACCTGATAGCCAGCAGGAACGGCAAATCTGAAGCGAAAGAGTCAAAGTCGAATATATCAATAGTTATTCTGATCTTAGTTTTACTTGCCGTATGGTTGGCCACTTAACCCTTGGTTAATTATCGACCTATAGTCTATAGTTCTTGAATGGTTTTTGCGAATGCTATCGTTTTGTCGTTCAGCTGATCATAGTCGTAGGCTGATTTTAGCGCGGCATCCGATGTGTTCTTTATTACAACTGGGTTATGAGCAAACTCTATTCCTGCTATTTTTTTATTCTTTGTTAGTTTTTTTTGCACAATCATGGTCGCAACCGTAGATTTTTTTGTCGTGGTTGGGCCTAGTTCTTCACTGGCAACTACCACTACGCAAACATCTTTTGTTTGGTACAGCACGACCTGGTTAAGATCTGAGGGCTTGAGCTTGCAGCCATCGTACAGTGTAAAACCTAGTGGCATCGTGTCTTTCTTATCAGGCGACAACGCAAAGTCTTTCGTTACAAAACCCCCCGAAAATTTGAAGTCAACGCTAATATAATAGGATCTGCCAGTAATTGGCTCTATTTCTTCTGTTGTGTTGGACACAGTGGGCTTTTGACTACCAGGGCTCTTTGGGTATTCAAACATGAACCCAAATTCTTTATTTATGTACTCTCCGGGGTTTGTATTGCTAGTCCCGGCACTACTTTGAGGCTTTGATGTCTCGTCATTTGATTGTGATTTGTTGTAGATGTAGTAGCCGACAGCCCCGGTGGCGAAAATAATTGTAGCTAATAAAATAATTTCTACTAGTCCAAATCCTTTTTGGTTGAGTTTTTTCATTTAAGTTTCCTTATATTTAATTAGTTTTAACTATACGGACGGGTAGGTAGAAATGCAATAAACACAAGCAACATGGTAACGCACTGGTTAGTCTAAAATATTCTGTAAAATATTACAGTTGACACTCAATAAAATTATTAATATAGTTAACTAGTAAGTTAACTATTATGAATATACCTTATGATTATCCGGCTTTAGACAGCATTCTCGATGCCCTAGCTAACCAGAAGCGTCGTGGCATCATGCATCATCTTTCCTTGCAACCATCTACCGTTGGACGGTTAGCGGAACACTATAGCCTATCCCTGCCTGCTATTCATAAACACATTCGTACTCTTGAAAATGCCGCTTTAATTATTCGTAAAAAAGTCGGCCGTACAAACTTTGTGGCTATTAATCCGGCCACCCTTCAATTAGCTCAGCGATGGATTCTGCAATACAAAACTGAGTGGGGCAATGCAAATGCAACCCTAGAAAACTATATTTCCAAGATGCAGGAATAGCTTGGGAAGCAAACTAATAAGGAGATAAAATTATGGGAAAATACGTATATATTTACTATGCTAGCAAAGACACAGATGCTGGGGATAATGAAGCATGGGGTAAGTGGTTCGGGGAGTTGGACGACAAGTTAATTGACCCAGGAAATCCTTTTGATGAAGGTGGCCAAGCAGTCCATCAAGGTGGTGTCATGGCGGTCGAGGATAAGCCAGTTACTGGATATAGCATTGTTAATGCTGATAGCATGGATGCGGCGGTTGAGTTAGCGCAAGGTTGCCCACTCGTAGGCTCTAAAGGTGGGGCCGTTTGTGTCTACGAAGCTTTGCCAATGTAGGGCCCCCAGCAATAAACGCAGATATATTAATGAAAAAGCCGGCCTTAGTGACCGGCACTTTCATTGGTGTACCCGGCGAGATTCGAACTCACGACCTTTGGCTCCGCAAGCCAACGCTCTATCCAGCTGAGCTACGGGTACATAATGAGACAAACCTGCGGTTTTTCTCATCGCTCCGGGCGCGGAATGAATCCGCCGCTCGGGCTGCTCTTTTCCCTTAAATTCTAGAACAACAGGGGTAATATTAGCA
>RRZU013286742.1_pt1 | contig 77498 bp, 57 predicted proteins | sample 2165561 | NCBI WGS metagenome assembly RRZU01 (sample SAMN10456909, study PRJNA506462) | wastewater metagenome | isolation source: wastewater sludge | place: USA: Moscow, Idaho
AATTTCTATAACTTTGTCTGTTGTGATCATAGAGCGATATGTTTTGTTATTTGTTTGATAATCAGCTATAAATATACAAATAAGACCTCTATATCACAACTTTTTTTGAAGCTTTTTTTATCCCGAACTCACGTTATTACTGCAACTTATTATCAAGATTAGGGTATCAACTCATCATCAATAAGTCGATTGTTGTATTGCTGTATCAATGCTTTAATACGTCGTTCCATAGCCTCTTGCACTTTGGGATGCTTCCCTACCACATTGTTTTTCATCAATCTATCAACAACAATATTATACAAAGCAATAGTGCTTTCGTTCATAAACTGAAGCATCCAATCGCCTTCTATTAATTGATGTGCACCATTATAAAAGTTGTAAGCAAAATGTGGACTAGCTGGATTGAACATATTATTGCCAAAAGCAACAAACTCATCTTCAACCCCTAGCATAGAGAGCAATGTGGGCATAATATCTGTTTGCTGTACAACGGTACTGTCGTTGAGTCCAACAAAATCAGTGCCTGGTGCATAAAACATAAAAGGTATAGAAAAAGCTCCCTGTGCTGTTTTGTACTGTGGTAGATGCCCATCAACAGCATGATCACCGGTAATTACAAACAGTGTACTGTTGTACCACTCTTCTTTTGATGCAGTTTCAAAAAATAGGCGCAATGCATTGTCCGAATAGCCCACACCCTCGTGAATAGGAATATGCCCTTTGGGGAAAACATCTTTGTACTGCTCTGGCACTCGATAAGGATAGTGCGACGACAGTGTGAAAACTGATGCTAGGAAAGGTTCTTTTAAGTTCTTTATATCATGAGCCATATACTGCAGAAAGGGTTCATCCCAAATGCCCCAGTGTCCATCAAAATCCTTGTTATTGTCATACTCTGTCATCCCCAAGTAGCTATCGAAGCCTGCTTGTTGCATAAAAGCACTAAAGCCCATAGAGCCATTGGGTGCACCGTGATAAAAAGCCGAATAATAGCCTTTGTGTTTAAGCACCGATGCCAACGAATTAATTTTATTACCCGAATAGTGCGATAGTATAAATGGAGTTTCAGAAGATGGAATAGCTGCCATAATAGAGGGTAGTGCATCTATAGATTTGCGTCCGTTGGCATAACCTCGTGTAAAAACATAGCTCTCATTGACAAGCGAATCTATAAATGGAGTATATCCTTTGTAGCCGTCAATATCTTTGTTGAGCTCTCCTATCCACTCATTACCCAAGCTCTCCCAAATAATAAGTACCACGTTGTGCCCTTCAAACTCACCAAAAAGAGTTGTAGTATCTGCCTTAAGCTCGTGTTGGGCATAAAATATCTCATCAAGTTCTACTTTCCCAAAATACTCTTTGCGTTGCAAACGTGGTTTGCCAATAGTACGAAGTATAGCAAAAGGGGTGTTGAGCACTATAGCTCGATGCTCGGGTTTGCGTATATACTCTGCTGCATTGCTCAATGTAATTGGGCGTGTACCAGGAGTATATCCTCCACGCATTGCCCCAACAGTGTAGTAGCCAACAAAAGCCATAAACAGAAGGCTTAGAGGATAGTAGGCATAGCCTCGAAGATTTAAATAAGGACGCTGCACTTTTATTTTCTTGTACACCCAAACCATAAGAAATACTAGTGCAACGATTATAACGGTGATATACCAAAAATCCCAAATAAAACTCATAAAGTTGGCGGGGTTCTCATTTTCAAACTCTTGAAAAACTCCTGCTGTAGTCCGCTTCATAGTATAACGATAGTAGACAACATCTATCATATTGAGTGTAATACCAATGGTGTTGACAACATAGAAAACAATCGTCACCACTTTTTGATATGCTTTGTTGTACCTAAACCTAAAAGGGAGAATGTGCATAAGAATCACCAGCGAGTTGGTATAGGCAATAGCCGATGCATCAAACTTAAGCCCACGATACATTAGCGAGGCGAGATAGCCAGTGTCGACATCTGTAAATAATGATGGGTTTAAAAGATAAAACAACAGACGAGTAACAGTATAAAGTGCAAATACTAGCAGTAGACGTAAAAAAAACACCACAGGTATGCTGCTCCAAAACGAAGGTTTTCTTCTATTTATCATAACGGTTGACAGTAGCTAATAAAAGTAATTTTAAATTGAAGGTGCAAATTTAGCTATTTATTTGTTTTATGAGACTCTACTCTACTCTTTATCTTTCAATCATTCAACCATTTCCTCCATCTCATCATGGGAAAATGGATTACACTTCGTGTTTTATACCATGCAAAGATTTAAAATGTAGGATTGAGGTATCTATAACTAATATTGTTAACTGTAGAGTTGAAAAATTTATATAAACTATTGTTTAACGTAGACCCTTTTGACACGAGGCGACACCGATGTAAGTATTTCGTAAGGAATTGTGCCAATAGATTCTGCCAGTTCTACAACCGATAAATCTGTTCCAAAAACAATTACTTCATCACCCTCCTTTGCATCAATATCAGTAACATCTACCATGCAGAGGTCCATACACACACTGCCTACAATTGGAGCATACTTTCCGTTGATAAGCACTTTACCTTTACGGTTTCCAAACTGACGACTCAACCCATCGGCATATCCTATTCGTATAGTGGCAACTCGCGCATCGTGGTCTAACATCTCTTTGCGACCATAGCCTACACTATCGTTACTCTTCAATGTTTTTATTTGCAAAATAGTAGTTTTGAGTGTGCAAACATTTTGAAGCCCATTAATGCCAGTAGAACTCACACCATAGAGACCAATACCTAGTCGCACCATATCAAACTGATTGTTGGGGAAACGCTCGATACCTGCTGAATTTAAAATATGACGATGTATTTTGTAATTGAAATGCTGCCCTATTTGAGTTGACAACTCCTCAAAAGTGTCGACCTGCTTTGCAGTATATTTGTCGAACACCCAACTCTCGCTAGCTGCCAGGTGAGAGAAAACAGATTCGACCCGCAAACTTTTCTGTTTTTTCAATATATCGATAAGTTGTGGTATCTCGTCGCGCACAAAGCCTAGACGATGCATTCCTGTATCCAGCTTAATATGAATAGGATAGTCTGTTACACCAAGACGTTTTGCATCTTTCATAAACGAGTCGAGTATCCTAAAGTTGTATATCTCTGGTTCTAAGCCAGAGCTAAATAACTCTTCGAAACCATTCACTTCTGGATTAAGAACAATAATTGGCGTTGTAATGCCTGCCTCTCTGAGTGTAACACCCTCTGAAGCTACTGCCACTGCAAGGTAGCCGCAACGATGATACTGCAAAGTCTTGGCTATCTCTACTGCACCAGCACCATACCCATTGGCTTTAACCATAGATATTAGCTTTGCATCACGCCCTATTTTAGATTTATAGAGGTTAAAGTTGTTTACCAATGCATCCAAGTCGACCTCCAACACTGTTTCGTGTATTCGTTTTTCGAGCAGTGCAATTATTCGTTCGAAATGAAAGCTTCGAGCACCTTTCACTAAAATTAGCTCGTTTTTAAACTGCTTCCACACTTGCGATTTAATAAAATCATCTGTAGTACTGAAAAATTGTTTCTCCATAGAGAAAACCGAGCTAAACTGCGATATATCGTGACCTATACCAATAATTTTATCAACATTGTTTTGCTCTACAACCTCTGCAACCTTTTTATACAAAGTTTTAGGCAGCAGTCCAGATTGAAAAACATCAGATAGAATTAAAGTTTTCTTCAATGGCTTGTCCATCTTTCGTTGATTCTGAAACTCTAGTGCTATCTTAATTGAATTAAAGTCTGAGTTGTAGCTATCATTAATAAGAATACAATCATTCTTGCCAGTTCTTACATCAAGGCGCATTGCAACCCTTTCTAGGGTGCGCATTCTCACTTTTATCTCTTCGGGTAGCACCCTCATATATAGTAGAGTGGCTAGAGAAGATATTGTATTTTCGATAGAAGCACCATCAATAAAAGGTATCTCTAAATCTGTGTCGAAGCCTAAGAAAGAGTATTTTATGATAGTTTTATCTTCCAATGATTTTATATTAGAGATAAACAGCGGGCTCTCTCTATTTACACGCGACCATGTAAAAGTTTTATGCGAAAGAGCCATATCTTCAACACACCGCGAGATAATAGGATTATCGCCATTATAAATAATAACTTCGCTATTAATAAACAACTCTAGCTTCTCTTTACATTTCTGCTGCATCGACGAGAAGTTTTCTTGATGAGCCTCGCCCAGCTTAGTAAACACCCCAATAGTAGGATGAATAATAGGCTCTAAATACTCCATTTCATCGGGCATAGAAATTCCTGCTTCAAATATGCCTAGTGTAGAGGTGTCATCCAACTGCCAAACAGAGAGTGGAACACCCGTTTGAGAGTTATAGCTGCGAGGTGATCTAACAATGTTGTAATCATAATGAAGCAACTGATACAACCACTCTTTCACAATTGTTTTTCCATTGCTGCCAGTAATACCTATCACAGGTATATCAAACTTGTGACGATGATAGGCAACAAGTATCTGTAAGGCTTTCAAAGTACATTTTACTTCTAAGAAATTAGCATCTTTGTGCGTCTCATTTACGATATATTTTGAAGAGACAACAAAATTACGAACACCTTGCGTGTATAAATCATCTATAAAGCTGTGTCCGTCGTTAGTTTTGGTAGTGAGTGCAAAGAAAAGGGTCTCATCGGGATTTGACAGCTTTCTGCTATCTGTGAGCAATACAGTTATTACTGAATCATGTATACCCTTCTTTTGCTTTATATTAAGCGCAGTTGTAATTTCTGAAATATTATATTTCATATTATAGTGTTGTTCTATTAAAAGTTCTTGATTATACGTGCTAGGTGGTTTTTCTCGTTTTGGCACGATATGAATGGATACCTTTCTTCAAACGCTTTTATGTCATCATTTGTTCGATAAACAAACTTTTTGTACGCATCAGAGCGTGCATTATTGGGTCTGTGCCACAATGATTGCTGAATACACTGCCACTCATCAAGGATAGCATGCGTTTCTTTAGAAAAATAGGCTTCACCAAACTTTTTCCAAATATAGTTTTGTGCCAATTGTGACGGGTGTAGCATATCATCGGCATAGAATCTATAATCGCGCAGCTCGTCTATCATTATCTCATAAGCAGGAAAATAAAAAGTGTGAGCACTAAATTGCTGCATCAAATTATCGATAGAAAGATGCAAGATAGACTTGCTCAATTGATTTTCGTGAGCTCCATCTTTGAAATGTCGGATGGGACTCACTGTAAACACAATTTTAAGGTTGGGGTTTAAAGTCAAAAGTCTTTTAATAAGCTGGCTCCAGGTCGAGGTAATCTCATCGACTGTTAATCGTTGCCTCACAAATTGATTGGCAGGTATTTTATGACAGTTACCAACAATCGTTCCTGTCTCTTTCCATCGAAAAACATAGGAAGTGCCAAATGTAATGAGAAGAAAATCTGCTACGTCAAGCTGTTTAGATGCTAAACTAAACTCTTCATTGACATGTACTACCGCATCATCATGATTGATATTAGAGAACGAACCATGATGCATAAAACTATGGTAGCTATCGTTGTGATGAATAAATTCGTCACGGGTAAACATCTGTTTGTCAAGCAATCTATTGATAGCAGCAAAAATAGAAAAAGGATTGTAAAGTACGCCAAAGGGGTTTACATTGACAGAAAACTTATTCTCTTTCAATTTTAATCCAATATTCTCCGAAAAACATGAGCCAAACAACAATATTGTTGAATGATGCGTGATATCGAAGCTAGCCTTGGCAAATATCACAGGCGTTTGTAGATTCATATCATTAGTTTATACTACAAATCTACAATAATATTTTTACTGAAACAATATAATTGAGTTGATGATAAATGAAAAGATGTAGCTTTTTAGGGATTACATGCAAAAGTACTTGCCTGCTTCTGATTGCAAATAGTTCTTTAGTTTGGAAGGCATCTATTTAGCATCATTTTGACATACTTTTTATCAAAACACTTTCTATGCCTCAGAAATGTTTTAAAGAGTTGAAACTTGCATCTACCACGGTAGATCTACTCTGAAAAATATCATTTTTATTTTCTTGCCAAAATTGGCGCCATTTATGCCTGAAAACTCCAATTTCTGATAGAGAATTCTCTTTGCATTAGTTGATTTTTCAATCATAGACTACCTTTCACTTTTTCATGGAATTCTTCTCCTATATTTGATTGTAAAAAATGCATTAAAAAAAACTCAAAGCGTTTCTACCGTCGTAGATTCAATTTTCAAAGCATAAATTTTCAATCTACCATGGTAGATATGAATTTCAAGGCTTGAACGCCCAATCTACGACGGTAGATTTGACTTCCAACTGTTTTATGCTGTATATAAAAATGAAATGTAAAAAATTAAGGTCTGTTATTTTCAAATTGATACTTGTGTAATTGTGAAGATAAAGATAAAGTGAGTGACAACTAAAATACTTCTCCAAAACTTCAAATCTAGCCAAGCAAAAAAATCGTGCCAACGATGAAAGTTAAACTATAAACATGCGATTCTGCTGTTGGCTCCTTTTTAAATTAGAAAGGATTTTACGAATGGCTATAAAAAAAGAAAGGTTGTCTCACGACAACCAATCTTCATTGTTAACCTTAAATCTAATACCATGAAAAACACAGTGCAAATATAAGTGTTTTGGCAACACTGGCAAAGCATTTTGCAATCAAAAGCACCTTATTTAGCTTTTTTTATATCAAAATGATTGTTTTTAGGCGCTTTTGCTATCTTTATTAACAGAACAGACTAAGAAACGTGTAATACCAATCCTTTCAAATATTCACCTTCGGGGTGATATATATTTACAGGGTGATCGGCAGGTTGAGAAAGTTGATGAAGAATCTTAACACGCCTTCCTGATATTGCTGCAGCACTAAAAACAGCCAAACGAAACTGCTCACGAGTGATAACTTGAGAGCATGAGAAGGTAAAAACAATACCACCTTTTGCAACTTTCTCAAAAGCTGCCAAGTTCAGCTTCTTATATCCTTGCAGTGCATTTCTTACAGCTCCTCTATGCTTGGCAAAAGCAGGTGGATCTAGCACAATTAAATCATAGGCATCTTTTGGCATCTCGTTTAGAAACTTAAAAGCATCGTCGGATGAGCTGCTGTAGCGCTCATCATCGCCAAAATTTAGCTTTACATTTTCGTTGGCTATCATTACTGCTTTTGCAGAACTATCAACACCCACTACCTCTTTAGCACCACCACGCATTGCATACACCGAAAATGCTCCTGTGTAACAAAACATATTTAGCACAGATCTGTTTTTAGAGTAATCCTCTAATAATGTCCTGTTTTCACGCTGGTCTATAAAAAAACCTGTTTTTTGCCCTTTCTCCCAATCAATCTCAAACTTCAGGTTGTTTTCAAGGGCTATCTTTACTAAATCTGATTTTCCTCCGAGCAAAAATGTGTCTTCAGGATCTATAGGAGCCTTAAACGGCAATGTGCTTTCAGACTTGTAGTAGATATGCTGCAACGACTCACCCAACACACCTTTAAGTGCTGTAGCAATCAAATCTCTCGACATGTGCATACCAATAGAGTGGGCTTGCACTATTGCAAGAGCACCATATATATCGATAATAAGGCCTGCAAGCATATCACCCTCGCCATGTACAAGTCTGTAAGTGCTATTATCGGCACTAACAAGACCCAACGCGTCTCTCATTTGAAATGCATCTTGCAGTCTTTCTTCATAAAAGATATTATCGACAGCTCTCTCCTCAAAAGAGAGAATGCGAACAGCAATAGAGCCTATTTGATAATGACCTACTCCAAGAAAAGTGTTGTCGTTGGCATACACCTCCACTACATCGCCCTCTTCTATATTCTTTGGCAAAGATGCGATAGCACCCGAAAACACCCATGGATGAAAGCGTTTTAAAGAACTCTCTTTTTTAGGTTTTAGTTTAATTTTCTTATACTGATTCATACTTTATGTATATAAATTAATTTGATGATTGAAAGAGCAAGCACAAAAATTGTGTGCCCTACTCTGCTTTTGCGGGTGCTCCGTTTTGTATTAGGTAGTTGTATATTCTAAGGCATGCCCATGCATCGATGGCTGCATACATTTTCTGCGATTCTTTTAGCCTCTTAGCCTCCCAGTTTGAAAGACGCTGATTTTTAGATATCTTTTTATTAAATAGGATGGCGTAAATTTTCTGTAAACTCATATCCTTGATACCATAATCTTGTACAAATGTTTGTAAGTCGATAAAATTAAGAGGGGGACAATCTGTGCGTTTTCTCAATGCAGCAAAATCGTCACGCAGCGACAAACCTATCTTCTTGACATCTTTGCTACAAATTAAATCGTCAAGCTCATCAGGATATTGAATAAGGTTGAGTCGAAACAAAAAACACTTGTCAAGTGTTGACAACTGCATTAGTGCAACTTTGTTTGTCACATTTTTCCGAAACACTGGTTTTGTTTCGGTATCGAACCCAATTACTTTAAACTGTTTTAGATATTCAATGGCACCTGCTACATCCTCCACTTTGTCTATTACAACTATTTCTCCATCAAAAACCTCAGCAGAAAGGTCTCTAATTTTCTCTTTTGTTATTGTTAAACCCACAGACCATCCTCCTCTCCCATAGTATGGTCTAAATTAATGTCATCGAGAGGCTTATAAACCAACGAATGCAATGGACGTATTACATTTACAAGTTTTTGACCCCAATACAAGCGGAAATTTGTTGTAATATCATTAAGTGCATAAATCATAGCCTCTTCTAAACCATGTTGATAAACTGAAACAAAGTTGCGAATATCCTGATATATATCAGCTATATCTTCAGATATAAAAGATGATACTGGTCTATCGCTATATTTCATATCTTCAACAAAAACATCTAGGTAAACATCCTCTTCGCCAACTACCGAAGCTACATGGTTTGATATAAGCATATAATCCTGCTCGGTAACAAACACTTCGGACATTTCATCACTTAAAACCTCAACTTTTGGCAATAACGTAGCTTTCACATAAAGTAGCGGAAGTATACGCAACATACCTTTTATCCACTCCTCTCGAGATAGCACCTCCATCTTTTCTAAGAATGTGCAGAACTCAACACTTATCTTAACGAAATCAAGCGTTATAGGAGCATAAACAATATGTTTATCTTTTGAACTTGTCATTATTTTTGATTTTATATTTATACAAAAGTACATAATATTTTGAAGCGGTACAGATTTTATTTGAAAGATGCAAAATAAACAAGCAATAAAAACCATTTTAAAGCTTACTTTACGGGAGAGGCAAGCAGTCTGCGCTGTTAATAATACATAACAATGAAGAAAAAATTAAATTATTAGTAGTATCCAAACACCCCTTACACTGTAAGACTCTGCCCCATAAGACTTAACAGCAAGCCTGCTTAAATCACTCAAAATTATTTGTACAAGCCACTATCGCATCATCCACTACAAATAGATGCAAAGCACTAAAGAGTGGTTTAAGGTACATAAATTGCAATTGGCAGCAAGATTGAGTTTCAAGCTGATATATGATAATAAAGGAAGAGATATTTTGCATAATGAGTAGAATTGAATATCTTTGTACCAGAAAGTTAGAGGGAGGCAGGATTCACGGCTTTCCTTTTTTTTATTTTTAAGGAGAACAATGATTGATAAAAAGTTTCTGATTACACACATAGAGGAGTTTCTTAAAACAACAGACAACTACCTCATAGATGTAATCATAAATCCAGGCAATGCAATTTCTATTGAGATAGATAATGACAACGGTGTAAGCATAGATGAATGCGTTAAACTAAGTCGCTATTTAGAGTCAAAAATGAATCGTGATGAAGAAGATTTTGAGCTAACAGTTGGTTCTGTAGGCTTAACATCACCCTTTAAAACCTTGCGACAATATCAAAAAAATATTGGCAATGAGGTGGAGGTGTTGACCAAAAAAGGTCACAAATTATCGGGAGTGCTTCAATCGGCATCAGATGACGAGTTTGCCATTGCTATCTCTAAAAAGGTGAAACCTGAAGGTGCAAAGCGCAAAAAAGAAGTTAGCGAAGTTTTGCAATTCAGATATGAAGAAATTAAACACACAAAATATCTAATAAGATTTAAATAGCACTATGGCCAAAAAGAAGGAAACCATCAGCTTAATTGATACTTTTTCCGAATTTAATGAATTAAAGAACATTGATAAGACTACTCTTATAAGTGTATTGGAGGAATCTTTTCGTAGCGTTATATCTAGGATGTACGGTACAGATGAGAACTACGATATCATTATTAACCCTGACAAAGGAGATTTGGAGATATGGCGCAACCGCACAATTGTGGAAGATGATACAGAAATAGAAGACCCTAATTTATACATCAGTCTAACTGAAGCACATAAAATAGATAATGACTTTGAAGTAGGCGAAGAGGTTACTGATGAAGTATACCTTGATCATTTTGGACGTCGAACAATTTTAAACCTCCGTCAAACTTTAGCATCTAAAATACTTGAACTAGAGAAAGACAATTTATATAATACATATATTGAGAAAGTAGGGCAAATTGTTTCGGGTGAAGTTTATCAAATATGGAAAAAAGAGTTACTTTTGTTGGATGACGACCACAATGAGCTTATTTTACCTAAAACAGAGCAAATTCCACGTGATTTCTTTAGAAAAGGAGAACATGTTCGTGCTGTAGTAGCTAGAGTAGAAAATATCAACAATAATCCAAAGATTATTCTATCGCGTACATCACCAGTGTTTTTAGAGCGTCTGTTTGAAATGGAAATACCCGAAATAAATGATGGTTTGATAACCATAAAAGGTATTGCACGTATTCCTGGAGAAAGAGCAAAGGTGGCTGTAGAAGCTTATGACGACCGCATCGACCCCGTTGGGGCATGTGTGGGAATGAAAGGATTTAGAATTCATAGTATAGTTCGCGAACTGAGAAATGAGAACATAGATGTTATCAACTACACAGCCAACACGAACTTATACATACAAAGAGCATTGAGCCCAGCAAGGGTCAACTCAATTGTTATTAAAGAAGAGGAGCAAAGAGCAGAAGTGTTCTTGCATCCCGAAGAGGTATCTCTCGCTATTGGTAGAGGTGGCGCTAACATAAAATTGGCATCTATGCTAACAGGATACACCATTGAGGTGTTCCGTGATATAGAAGATGTGAATGAGGAGGATATCTATTTAGATGAGTTTAGAGATGAAATAGATGACTGGGTTATTGACCAGTTGAAGAAAATTGGCTGTTCGACAGCTAAGAATGTACTCGCAACTGACAGAGAGCGTCTTATTAAAGAGGCCGACCTTGAAGAGGTTACTGTTGACGAGATACTTAAAATATTGAAGTCTGAGTTTGAAGATGAAAGCGAAGAGTAAACAAACTCATAGATTAAAATGATGCAGACGAAAACTGGATAAAACACCTCACAAACAGTTAAATTAGAGAAAAGGTTATATTTATATATGTCTATACGATTAATAAAAGTTTCTAAAGAGTTAAATGTTGGTATCAACAGTTTGGTTGAATTCCTTGAGAAAAAGGGAGTTCAAGTAAAAGCTAATCCTAACACTAAAATTAATGATGAGCATTATGAAATGCTTAACATTGAGTTTGGTAAGGATAAGAAAATAAGAAAAACTGTAGAGAAGCAGAGAGAAGAGCAACAAAACAAAGAAGTAAAAGAAACTGTAGCAATTGAAGGATACGAAATCCCCAATGAAGAACAGAAAAGAAGTGAGGAGAAAGAGGAGCGTACACCAACTACCATCTTATCTGATAAAGACAAGCCACAAGTAACAGTTGTGGGAAGTATCGATCTTGACGATTTGGATGCAAAGCCAAAATTGAAACAAGACGAAAAGAAAACAGAAAAGAAAGAACAAGAGACTGTTGTTTCTAAACCTGTTGAAAAAGTTGCTGAAAAACCCGAGAAGGTTGAAAAGAAAGAGATAGTGGTTGAAAAAGAAGCTAAACTAGTAGAGGAGAAGCCAAAGGAGAAGAAGGTGAAAACCAAATCGAAACCAGAAGCTAAAAAAGAGAAAGAGACTACCAAAACTGTAGCTGAAGAGGAAAAATTGCCTAAAGAAAAAGAAGAAGCCAAAAAGGAAATTCAAATAGAAAAAACTCAAGAGAAAAAAGAGTTGGAAAAGGGGATTAAAGCTGAAGAGAAAAAAGTGTCGGAAAAAGAAGAAAAAATAAAAAAGGAGGAAGCTCCTAAAGCTGAAAAAGAAGAGAAAGTTGATAAAAAAACAGCTGACACAAGCGATGTTGCTGAAGAAGAGGAAGAAGATAGCAACCTCTTTAGACTTAGCGATTCTAGACTTGAAACTAATATTGTTGTAAAAGGAACTATAGACCTTGACTCAATAAATGAAAAAACACGTCCTGCTCGTAAATCAAGAGCCCAACGCAAGAAAGAAAGACTTGAAAGAGAAGGTAAAGCCAGCTCAAAACGCATAAAAGATGAAACTATAAAAGAACTCAAGAAAGAGAGTATCAATGAGAAGAAAAGAGCTGATGATGACGCTGATGGCACAACCAAAAAGAAACGCAGGCGTATAAGAAAAGGCAAAGTAAATATAGAAAAAGGTGGAGAAGCTCCGAAAGAAACTACAAGAAGAAGACCTGTACTAAGGAAACCTGTCAAACGGGAGATTAGTGAAGAGGATGTTCAAAAACAAATAAAGGAAACTTTAGCTCGCCTAACTCGCAAGAAGTCTGGTGGTAGAGGTGGAGCAAGACATCGCCGCGACAAACGAGAAGCTGTAATACAAAGACAACAGGCTGAACTAAAGCAACAAGAAAAAGAAAGTCGCACACTACAACTAACAGAGTTTGTTACTGCAAACGACTTAGCCAACATGATGGATGTTCCTGTAACGGATGTAATATCTACATGTATGAGCATTGGAGTTATGGTTGCAATAAATCAGAGACTTGATGCTGAAACAATAAACATTGTTGCAGATGAGTTTGGATTTAAAACCGAATATGTAAGTGCTGAGGTAGTTGAAGCTATTACACAAGAAAAGGATAACAAAGAGGATTTAATTCCTCGCTCACCTATTGTAACTGTAATGGGTCACGTAGACCATGGTAAAACATCTCTGCTTGACAGTATTCGTAAAACAAACGTTATTGCTGGAGAAGCTGGTGGTATAACACAGCATATTGGTGCTTATCACGTGACTCTAGAAAGTGGTAAAAAAATCACATTCCTTGATACTCCTGGGCACGAAGCATTTACTGCAATGCGTGCTCGTGGTGCTAAAGTAACAGACGTTGCAATTATTATTGTAGCTGCAGACGACAATGTGATGCCTCAAACGGTTGAAGCAATCAATCACGCAAGCGCTGCAGGTGTACCAATAGTTTTTGCAATTAACAAAATTGATAAACCTGGTGCTAACCCCGAAAAAGTAAAAGAAGAGTTAGCTCAAATGAATTACTTGGTTGAAGATTGGGGTGGTAAATATCAATCTCAAGATATCTCTGCGAAACATGGAGATGGTGTAGCTGATCTATTAGAGAAAGTGCTATTAGAAGCTGAAATGCTAGATCTAAAAGCCAACCCAGATAGAGCAGCATACGGATCAGTAGCCGAGTCATCACTTGACAAAGGGCGTGGATATATTTCTACTGTTTTAGTTGAAAACGGAACATTAAAATCAGGGGATATTATCTTAGCTGGTGCTTATTTTGGTCGTATTAGGGCTATGTTTAACGAGCGTAATCAAAACATTGAAGAGGCAGGACCTGCACAACCCGCATTAATTCTAGGACTGAATGGTGCTCCACAAGCTGGAGACAAGTTTCATGTACTAGAAAGTGAACAAGAAGCGCGTTCTATTGCCAACAAGCGTGAACAGCTGGCAAGAGAGCAATCAATACGTACACAAAAAATTCTTACTCTCGATGATATTGGTCGCCGAATTGCAATAGGTAATTTCCAAGAACTTAATATTATTGTTAAAGGTGACGTTGATGGATCAGTTGAAGCACTATCTGACTCACTAATAGAATTGTCGACCGAAGAGATACAGGTAAACATAATACATAAAGCTGTAGGACAAATATCAGATTCTGATGTTACACTAGCCACAGCCTCAGATGCTATTATAATAGGATTCCAAGTACGTCCATCACTTACTGCACGAAAAGAAGCTGAGAAACATGGTATTGATATACGTTTATACTCTGTTATCTATGATGCTATAGAGGAAGTAACTGCTGCAATGGAGGGGATGTTATCACCCGATATAAAAGAAGTTATCACGGCTAATGTTGAAATACTTGAAACGTTTAAGATTTCTAAGATTGGTACTATTGCTGGATGTATTGTTCGTGATGGTAAGATAAAACGTTCAGACAAAGTGAGGATAATTCGTGATGGTATAGTTATCTATTCAGGTGAACTGGACTCTCTGAAACGCTTTAAAGATGACGTAAGGGAAGTAACCTCTGGATATGAGTGTGGTTTAAACATTCGCAACTTTAATGATATTAAAGTAGGCGACACTGTTGAAGCATACGAAGAAGTGGAAGTAAGAAAAACGTTATAATAAATTTTAGTAACCAATTGGCATTGAAATATATAATCATACCTTGAAAATTGTGGTGGCATTTGAAACTATAAAAACAAATGCCACCCACACACTCAGGAATGATTAAATCAATGTCAATGCATTGGTTATGATTAAAGAACCAACAATAACATATAGCTTGATTATGAAAAAAAGAATTTTTATAACTTTGTTTGTGTTGACATCAATAATATTTGGAAGTACTATTGATGCACAAAACAGAATTGCTTTTGTAAACACTCTAGAAATTATAAACTCTTTGCCTGATAAAATATCTGCAACAGAAAAGCTGAACACTCTAAACGAAAACTACAAAGAAGAACTTCAAATAATGCAAAACGAATACAATAAAAAGTATTCTGACTTTATTACATATCAAGAGAATTTAGCCGAAAGCATTAAGTTGAGAAGAATGCAAGAGTTAACTGATTTAGAAACTCGCATTCAGCATTTCACAAAACTTGCTCAGCAAGATATAGAAGAGCATGAGTTGCTACTACTAGAACCGATAAAAGAAAAAGTAAACAATGCAATTAGAGCTGTAGGTATCGAGCAGAACTTTACAGTAATATACGACTTGGATGATGCAGGCATAGTATTTGTTTCTCCAAGTGCTATAGACGCTAATCCATTAGTTAAAGCAAAACTTGGAGTGAGATAAAGCAAAACTTTGACTTTTAAAAAAGTGACAAAAAACTCTTCTCTTAAGCCTGGTCCTATTGGTGTATTTGATTCTGGATATGGTGGTTTAACTGTTCTATCTGAGATAAAAAAACTTATGCCTCAGTACGATTATCTTTATCTAGGAGATAATGCAAGAGCTCCATACGGAAGTAGGTCATACCAATTGATTTATGAGTTTACACTGCAAGCAGTAAAATGGCTTTTCTCACAAGGCTGTCAACTTGTAATTATTGCCTGCAACTCTGCATCGGCAAAAGCCCTCAGAAGCATCCAGCAAAAAGATTTACCAAAGATAGATGATACTAAAAGAGTGTTAGGAGTTATTAGACCTACTTCTGAAACTATTATTAATATAACCAAAACCAAGCATATTGCTGTTTTAGGAACATCTGCAACTATTAGCTCAAAATCTTATGAAAGAGAGATTCAGGAGTTTTGTCCAGATATTAAAATCTCTACAGAAGCATGCCCCATGTGGGTGCCTCTTGTAGAAAACAGAGAGTATGACAAGCAAGGCGCTGACTATTTTGTAAAACAACATATAGATAGAGTGCTAAAGAAAGATAAAGATATTGATGCAATTATTTTGGGGTGTACACACTATCCTTTATTACTAAAGAAAATAGAACAGTACACACCAAAAAATATAAAATTAATTTCTCAAGGAGAATATGTAGCAAAGTCATTAAAGAACTACCTTAGTAGGCATCAGAAGTTAGAGTCATTATGTTCGAAAGGCGAAACAAGAATTTATTGTACAACTGACTCTGCTAAAAAATTTGAGAGCTTGGCATCATTCTTCCTTAATGAAGAAATAAGTGCTAAAAAAGTAAGTTTAAATAATAAAGAATGAGTTGGTTTGATATCATAGTTTTTCTCGTTCTTTTAGGAGCATTTATAAAAGGCATGAGAAAGGGGCTAGCAATGCAAATTGCGGGACTAGCTGCTATTGTAATTGGCGCTATCTTTGCTGGTAAAGCTGCCAACATCATATTGCCCTATTTATTAGAAATAATAAATATATCATCAAATGTAGCAGTAATGCTTTCATACGCTATAGCGTTTATTATTATTGTTGTTGGTATCAAGATAATTGGAAGAATGCTTCACAATTTATTTGAGGCGCTTTATATAAGCTTTTTAAACAAAATACTAGGTGCCGCACTAGGAGTAGTAAGTGCATCTCTTGTGTTAAGTATATTAGTTAATCTAGCAGTAATATTAGATGCAGAACAAGATATAATAACAGAGAGAATAAAAACAGAAACATTCTTTTACTCAAAAATACAGAAAGTTGCCCCTATTATTGTACCTTATCTAAAAGAAGAGATATGGGAGAAGCATATTCAAGAAAAAACAAAAACGGATGATAAGGAGTATGAGAATGAAGAATACAATACAATATGAAGGGTTTCATCACTAATAATAAGATCCTCAACTTACACATTAAACTATAAAAAATGAGAATTCATAAAGAAGGAAGAAAAACGTTGGCATATACATTACTAATTGGTTTGATAATCAATTCGGGGATGTTTTATTTTTTTCCAAAAAATATTCTTACATATTTTGTTTTTATTATCACAATAGTTCTCTTTATATTCTTCCTCAATTTTTTTCGATCACCAAATCGTGTTTATTCAGGAGTAGTTTTAGGACGTGTCAATGCTCCAACTGATGGTAAGGTTGTTGCACTTGAAAAGGTTTTTGAAAAGGAGCACTTAAACACCGAGTGTGTAAAGATTTCCATCTTTATGACCATCTTCAATGCACACTCTAATTGGATACCTGTAACTGGCAAGATAACTCATGTGTCACATAAAGAAGGTAGGTTTTTAGCTGCACATCTTCCAAAATCAAGCACTGAGAATGAGCGGTCGATGATTGTGATTGAAACCCCAGATGGGCATAAAATACTCACCAGTCAGATTGCTGGTGCTTTAGCTCGAAGAATAGTTACTTATGTTAAAGCAGATCAAATTTGCTATATTGGTGATCCTCTTGGATTTATTAAATTTGGATCTCGAATGGATATATATCTTCCAGTAGATAGTGAGGTATTAGTAAAAATTGGAGATCAGGTAAGGGCAAACAGAACATTTATTGCAAATCTACCTGACAATAAAAAACAGAAAGATAGTAGCACTCTATAAATAGAAAGTAAATGAAAAAACATATCCCAAATACTATAACTTCATTAAATTTGTTTTCTGGAAGCATAGCCATAGTTATGGCTTTTGAGGGTGCTTATATATGGGTTGTTTTTTGGGTTATTATAGCCGCTATCTTCGATTTCTTCGATGGTATGGCTGCACGTCTATTAAATGCATATTCTGATATTGGCAAAGAGTTAGACTCTCTTGCTGATGTTGTTAGTTTTGGCGTTGCTCCAGCAGTGGCAGTGTTTACACTACTACGTAACGATATCATATACCACGAATCATTGATATTTATCCAACCCTATATCCCATATTTGGCTTTTGTAATTCCTATTTTTTCAGCACTTAGATTGGCAAAATTCAATATAGACGAAAGACAGACAAGCTCTTTTATAGGACTACCTACACCTGCCAATGCACTGTTTTGGATTAGCTACGTATATGGTGTTCATACTACAGCTGCATTAAGTAATATAACTTTATGTTTGACACTAGTTTTAATTGTAGCTTTATCACTATTGATGGTTTCGGAGATACCTATGTTTTCATTCAAATTGCAAAGTATGAAGTTGAAAGGAAATGAAAAACCTCTTATTCTTATAATATGTGCTATTGCTTTTGTTGCATTGTGGGGCATAGCTGGTCTAGCATGGACAGTTTTAGCCTATATAGCAATATCTATTAGCTCTACATTTATAAGCAAAAAAAGCGGTTAAAGAATTGTAATCAAAATGATAGGGCTGAAGAATTCATTACCTTTGATTTCTTTTAATTAAATACATTGAACTTATTATGAGCGGTTGTCTATTATTTATTCTTATAGCATTTATCTTCTTCCCCTTACTTTTTGGAGTAAGGACACTATATAGTATAATACATTTGATATTTGGAGGTAGAAGGAGAAGAGATAACACTAGTAGACATCAACAAAGTAAAGAAAAACCTGTCTCACAAGACGAGCGTATTATAGAGTATAAGAAGAAAGAGTTTGAAATAAGCACCGCAGAAGATGTAGATTTTGAAGAGATAAAAGACAGTAAAGACAACAAGGAGTGATAATAAACACTCCTTTTTTATTTCAACACTTCTTTTCTATAGACCAGTTTATACTCTCCCAATAGATGTATAGCTAAAACCATTAGATTCAAGCTCTTCAGTATTGTAGATATTCCTTCCATCTAACACAAGACGTTTCTGCATGATTTTTGCAAGTATACTCCAATTAGGAAGTCTAAACTCTTTCCATTCGGTTACTAATATTACTGCATGAGTATTGTTTGCGGCGTCATAAATATCCGTTGCATATTCTATTTTATCACCAAAATGACTCTTTGCTTCATCCATAGCTGCTGGATCATAAGCCTTCACTTTCACTTTGTTTTCAAGCAATCTGTTTATTAAATTTATTGATGGGGCATCTCTCATATCATCAGTTCCGGGCTTGAAAGATAAGCCCCAAACAGCAACAGTCAATCCTTCAACTTTTCCGTCAAAATAGTGTTGCAACTTTTTAAACAAAATCTCTTTCTGGTTATTATTTACCTCTTCGACAGCTTGTAGTATCCTCATTTGATAACCATAGTCTTTAGCAGTTCTAATAAGAGCCTTTATATCTTTAGGGAAACAACTACCCCCATATCCAGCACCTGGGTAGAGAAAGCTTTTGCCAATACGCGAGTCACTTCCTACACCACGACGCACCATTGAAACATCGGCTCCAACCAACTCGCACAAGTTGGCAACATCATTCATAAAGCTAATCCGAGTTGCCAACATAGCATTAGAGGCATACTTGGTCATTTCGGACGATAATATATCCATAAATATAACCCTGAAGTTGTTTAATAAAAAGGGGCGATAAAGCCTTGACATAATATCTTTTGCCCTATCATTTTCAACCCCCACTACTACCCTATCAGGACTCATAAAGTCACTAACAGCAGCTCCTTCTTTTAAAAATTCAGGATTCGAAGCAACATCAAATTCAATATGTCCAAGATTTCTTTCAACAAGCTTTTCAGCTATCAAGTTTTTTATTTTATCAGTTGTGCCTACAGGCACAGTGCTTTTAGTTACTACAAGCAGGTAGTTTTGCATACTTTCTGCAATTGAGTTAGCTACAGCATATACGGCTGAAAGGTCTGCATTCCCTTCTTCATCGGATGGAGTGCCAACAGCGATAAAGAGAATTGTAATATCATTAATTACAGATTTCAAATCTGTTGTAAAGTGTAGACGACTAGCCTTATGATTTTTGGTTACAATACTTTTCAATCTTGGTTCATAGATAGGTATTTCGCCTCGATTAAGCATATCTATCTTATTGGAATCGATATCAACACATGTTACATTCAATCCCATTTCTGCAAAACATGCACCTGAAACTAATCCAACATAACCTGTTCCTACTACTGCAATATTCATTTTTTTACTGTTTAAATCTAAGAAAAACTCCTTTCTTAATTGAAAGTTTTTGCTGTTAACTGTTTTTTAAGGTTGTGTATTGGATAAATTATAGCTGATACACAAATAACACAAACGATGATAAAGGTGAGCAGCACATCTGATAGTTTGACAATAACAGGATAAGCATCAACCAAATAAGCACCTGGTGTGCCTCCCAATTTAAGAAGTCCAAATTGTTGTTGTAAGAAGCTTATCCCTACTCCTAAAACAACACCAACTATAATGCCCGAAAAAGATATTAACCATCCTTCAAAAAGAAATATTTGCGCAATTATTTTATCTGCTGCGCCCATACTCTTTAGAATTTTAATATCATTCTTTTTCTCAATGATAAGAATTGAAAGCGGACCTACCACATTGAATGCTGCAATAATAAGGATAAAAGAGAGAATGAGAAACGTTACCCACTTTTCGATTTGAAGCATACGATAGGATTCCTTTTGCTGTTCAAATCTGTCTTCTACTAAATAATCATCACCAATATCCTGAGCAATACTTTGGCGCACCCTCTTAACAGAAGCACCCTCCTTCAATTTAACATCTATCGATGTCACTTCATTACTGTAACGAAACAAATCTCTAGCAAGCTCTATAGGCACTATTGCCATCTGCTCGTCAAAATCTGGTTGATTCAAGTTGAATACACCTCCTATCTGAACATAACTCTGAGCAAAAGCTGCAGATGGATTAGCCATGTTTACTGCTACGTTCCTTTTAGGAACAAATATATCTATTGGAGCAATATAACCAGGACGAACACCCAAAGTATAAGCTAAACCTGACCCTAAAGTTGCATAATCTACTACATCTTCCCTTAACCTAAAAGACCCATCGATAATCAATTTATCCATTTGGGTCATATACTTGAAATCTTCAGAGACCCCTTTTAGAATAACAGGCACTTGTCTATCATTGTATCTAAAGAGAACATTATCCTCTAAAGATTCAGATATAAAGTCAATATGAGGGTTTTGTAAAGCTTTAGCAAAATCATCTGTATGATAATCGAAGACCTTCCCTTTGACGGTTGTTATCTTCAGTTCTGGATCGAAGGCACTAAAAGTAGTTTCAACTAAATCTCCAAACCCATTAAACACTGATAAAGCAACAATCATAGCCATAGTTGCAACTGCTATTCCACAAACAGATACAAGTGAAATCACATTAATTGCATTATGCGACTTTTTTGAAAAAAGATACCTTCTAGCTATAAATATGGGAAGATTCAAAACAAATTATTCTTTCAATAGATTGTCAATATTCTCTAGGTAATCCAATGAGAGGTCTAAGTGAAACTCAAGATTTGGTATAACACGCAATTGTTGCCCAACACGTTTACCCAAATTATATCTGATGCTTTTAACATTGCTATTTATGTTCTCAAGTAACTCTTCTCCTTTATCTGAGGGGAAAAAGCTCAAATATGCATGAGCTACACCTAAATCAGGAGTTACGCGCACTTGAGTTACTGAAATAAGCACCCCACGCATTTTCTTTGTTTCTAGTAAAAAGATTTCGCTCAACTCTTTTAAGATTAAACGATTTATTTTTTGTAGTCTATTAGATTCCATTGTTTATTTCTTTTGTATTATTGTCAAGCCATCACGAATAGGCAAAATTGCTTTTTCTATTCGATTATCTTCCTTTATTAGTTTATTGAACGCTAAAACTCCTTTTGTTTGGCTATCATCTTGGAGTTTTTTGTCAATCACTTTACCGTTCCATAAGGTGTTATCGGCTATGATAACCCCTCCTTTACGAAGTTTATCAAAGGCAATGTTGTAATATGCACAATAGTCTCTTTTATTGCCATCAATAAATATAAGATCGAAGAATTCATCTTCATATTGATGCATTATTTCAACAGCATCTCCAATTTTCAATTCTATTTTGTGACCATATTCTGACTCTTGAAAATATTTTTTTATAAAGCTCTCCAATTCATCATCAATCTCTATAGTCACAATCTTAGAATTTTCAGGAGCTCCCTCAGCAAGACACAAAGCAGAATAGCCCGTATATGCACCTATCTCAAGTATGTTTTGAGGCTTAAGCATAGAAGTGAGTATCTTAAGAAATCGACCTTGGATGTTGCCGGAAATCATTCTCGGATGCAACAACTTTACATGTGCTTCACGAGTCATTCTCTTTAACAACTCTGGCTCAGAATCGATATGCGATAGTATATACTCTTCTATTTTATCTTCATTCATCTAACCTCTAGTTTAGAGTGTATAGTCGGGCAAGTTGTATTTCTCTCTAGCTTCAAGTACTTTGCTAGCTTCATTTATATCTAAATAAGTAGTACCCCCTGTTTCACCAAAGCTACCTCCAATATATGCAACTCGATCATCCTTATCAATCATCTTATTAGCTATCAACTTTCTTAGTGCATCTTCGTAATAGGCCCTTCTACTCTCTTTGGTGTTTTCAAGACCTTCTCCAGGTTGATATTCAGCCCATACACCATATGAAAGTGCAAGTTCGCGTGCAAGACGCTCACTAGTAGCCATTGCAAACACAGGTTTTGAACCTCTAAAAGCTGCTAATACTCTAGCAGTTCTACCAGTATGACTATCCGTTACAATAGCTTTGGTATTTAACTTAGCAGCAGATTTTACAGCTTGCTTAGCTAAAAATGATGTAACTTCTCTGTCATCCCTTGATATGGGAACACGGATGTCGTTTTCTGTTAATCTTGACCTTTCCGATTCTCTTGCAACTTGAGTCATAGTTCTAACAGCCTCAACAGGATACTTACCATAAGCTGTTTCACCACTCAACATCACTGCATCTGTTCTGTAGTAAATAGCATTGGCAATATCGGTTATTTCTGCACGTGTTGGACGAGGATTATGAATCATAGAGTGAAGCATTTGTGTTGCAACAATTACAGGTTTCTTATGATGAATTGCTTTACGAATCATCGAACGCTGAATGCCTGGTATTTTTTCTTGTGCAACTTCAATACCTAAGTCACCACGTGCAACCATAATTCCATATGCAGCCCCTAATATTTCATCTATATTATCTACCCCTTCTTGATTTTCTATTTTTGCAATAATCTTTATTGGGCTATTATACTCATCCAATATTTTTTGGACATCTAAAACATCTTGTTTATTTCTAACAAAGGAGTGTGCAATAAAGTCAATGCCATTTTCAATAGCAAATTTAATGTAATGAATATCTCTTTCTGTCAATGAAGGTAGGTCAATACGTACATCCGGAATATTTACACTCTTTCTGCTTCCAACCACACCATCGTTTTGAGATACACAAAGCATATAGTTATCGTGAATCTCTATCACTTTCAAATCAACTTCGCCATCATCAATTAAAATGTTCTTGCCCACTTTCATGCGCTCAGTTACATTTGGATATGAAATGTAAATTGCCTCCTTAGAAGATATTCCATCTGGTTTTCCTTCAACACGAATAACGTCACCTGTTTTAAGCTCAATATCGGCTTCTGCAACTGTTGTTCTTATCTCTGGCCCTTTTGTATCAATAAGTAGTGCAATACGATTTGACACCTGACGAATGTTGTTTATAACCTTATGTAGCCCCTCTTCAGTGAGATGAGCCGAATTTAATCTAGCCACATTCATTCCCTCATCAAACAGTTTTTGCAAAAAGTCGACTTCACACTTCTGGTCTGATATTGTTGCTACTATTTTTGTATGTTTAAGCATAATTTATTTCTTATTTATGAATTATATATATTTAAAAAGAATTCTCATTTATCATCAATCATCTCAACCAATGCATTTATTGCTAAATTGTATGAATTCATCCCAAAGCCACTTATTGTACCCACGCATGAGGAGGATATATGTGAGATGTGTCTAAACAATTCGCGTGCATATATATTTGAGATATGAACCTCAACAACAGGAGTGTCAATAGCTCTTATTGCATCACCTATTGCTACCGAAGTATGAGTATATGCACCTGCATTTAATACAATGCCATCATAATTAAAACCAACTTCATGTATTTTGTTTATAATTTCCCCTTCAATATTCGATTGATAATAATCGATTTCCAAAAGAGTGTGCAGTTTCTTCAACTGCTCAAAATATGAGTCGAAAGACTGGCTACCATAAACCCCTGGCTCTCTTTTACCTAGAAGATTTAAGTTTGGACCATTTATAATTTGGATTCTCATTGCTACAGCCTAATTTTAATCACAAAGATAGCATTTTTTATTGGATTAATACATATAACAAAAGCGACTAATAATGGTCGCTTTTGTTATAATTTTATTTAGTTTACATTTCTAGAATGCTTATTCAGCTTCTGTTTCTGCAACAGAAAAATCTGCTGCCAACATTCGTTGATAAGATCTATATCTCCACTGCGCACTCTCTTTTGCTGCAGCAAAAAGCTCTTCAGACTCTTCGGGGAATCCTTTTTCAAGTGAAGTATAACGCACTTCTCTACTCAAGAAATCTTGAAACTTATCCCAATCTGGCTCTTTACTATCCATGATGAAAGGATTCTTACCTTCCTCTTCTAATGCTGGGTTGTAACGCCACAAGTGCCAATATCCAGACTCTACAGCTTGCTTTTCCTCCCATTGTGCACTACCCATTCCTCTTTTCAGTCCGTGACTTATACATGGTGAGTATGCAATAATAATAGAAGGTCCTTTGTAAGCTTCAGCCTCTTTAAGAGCAGTTAGAAACTGTCTCTGATTTGCACCCATCGCAACTTGAGCTATGTATATATAACCATAAGTTGTGAGCATCATTCCAAGGTCTTTCTTGCGAGTACGTTTTCCTGATGCTGCAAATTTAGCTACTGCAGCTAATGGAGTTGATTTAGAAGATTGTCCTCCTGTATTAGAGTAAATTTCTGTATCAAGTACAAGCACATTAATATCTTCACCCATTGCTAAAACGTGATCCAAGCCACCAAAACCAATATCATAAGCCCATCCATCACCACCAAACACCCAGATAGACTTCTTCACCATATACCTTTCAAGTGAAGCAAGTTCTGCAGCTAGTGGAGTAGAGTTGGCTTTGAGTAACGATATCAATTTAGGCTGCAACTCTTTTGTTTTATCACCATCATCTTTATTTTCGATCCACTCTTTGAACAGACCTTTAAGCTCATCAGAGAAATCATTCTGTACAAGAGCCTCGTTCATCAAATCTTCGATACGACGACGCATACTTGCGTTTGCAATAACAAAACCAAACCCAAACTCGGCATTATCTTCAAACAGAGAGTTTGCCCAAGCTGGTCCCTTACCCTCTTCATTTGTTGTGTAAGGAGTGGATGGTGCAGAACCTCCATAAATTGAAGAACAACCCGTGGCATTTGCAATCATCATTCTATCGCCATACAGCTGGGTAACAAGTTTTATATATGGAGTTTCACCACAACCAGAACAAGCACCCGAAAACTCAAATAAAGGTTTAGCAAACTGAGAGTTTTTTACATTCAGCTTCACATCTACTAAGTGAGCTTTACTTGTTACATTCTTAGTCATGTAATCCCAATTCTTTTGATTCTCTAGTTGGGTGCTGATAGGAACCATTTTCAATGCTTTTTCTCCTCTTCTTCCAGGACACACATCGGCACAGTTTCCACAACCCAAACAGTCTAACACATCAACTTGAATACGGAATCCCATATTTTCAAATTGCTTACCTTGAGCTTTTAAAAGAGTAACATCTTCACCTAAGCCCTCTTGCTCTTTTTCATCCAACACAAATGGTCGAATTGTAGCGTGTGGACAAACATAAGCACACTGGTTACACTGAATACAGTTTTCAGCATCCCATTCAGGAACAAAAGCGGCTACACCTCTTTTCTCGTAAGCTGAAGTTCCATTGTCCCAAGTTCCATCTTCACGACCAATAAATGCAGAAACAGGTAAATCGTAACCACGCTGAGCATTAATTGGTTGAACAACGTTTTTAATAAATGCAGGCACCTCATCAGCTACCTTTTCAGCATCATCTTTAAGATTAGCCCACTCTTCTGGAATATCTACTTTCTCGTATTCACCTCCTCTATCAACAGCTTTATAGTTTTTGTTAACAATCTCCTCACCTTTACGACCATACGATTTCACAATGAATTTTTTCATTTGCTCCACAGCTAGGTCATAAGGAATTACATTTGAAATTTTAAAGAATGCTGATTGCAGAATAGTGTTTGTTCTATTTCCTAAACCAATCTCAGAAGCTATTTTAGTAGCATTAATTATATAAAAATTAATTTTATTCTGAGCAAAATACCTCTTTATTTGAACTGGCAAATGCTCTCCAATATCCTCTTTAGGCCAAATTGAGTTCAGTAAGAAAGTTCCACCCTCTTTCAGTCCTCTAGTCATATCGTACAACTTAAGATAAGAAGGAACATGGCAAGCTACAAAGTTTGGAGTTGTTACCAAATAAGTGGAACGAATAGGTTTTTTACAAAATCTTAGATGTGATGCTGTAAAACCTCCCGATTTCTTAGAATCGTATGCAAAATAAGCTTGAACCTTCCTGTCGGAGTTTTCTCCAATAATCTTAATAGAGTTCTTATTTGCACCCACTGTACCATCAGAGCCTAATCCATAAAACTTAGCCTCATAGATATTTGGATCCATTGGAATATCCTCTTTTAAAGGAAGAGATTTAAATGTAACATCATCATTTATTCCAACAGTAAAATCATTTTTAGGCATTGGCATTTTCAAGTTTTTGTAAACTGCCAATATTTGAGCTGGAGTAGTATCTTTTGACGACAAACCATATATACCACCTACAATATTAGGAGCATCTTTTTTGCCATAAAAAGCATTACGCACATCAAGATATAAAGGTTGTCCCTGAGCACCGGGTTCTTTAGTTCTGTCAAGAACAGCAATTTCTTTTGCAGTTTTTGGTATAACAGACAATAAAGCCTCAGCTTTAAATGGACGATATAGATGAACACTCACTACACCAACTTTTCTCTTATCAACAGTATTTAAGTAGTCAACCACCTCTTTAATGGTCTCTGTAACAGATCCCATTGCAATAACAACACGGTCAGCCTCAGGATCTCCGTAATAATCAAAAAGACCATATCTGCGACCAGTAATAGCTGCTAATTTATCTAGATATTTCTCTACAATACCAGGAACAGCCTCATAAAATGGATTTGCAGCCTCACGGGTTTGGAAATAAATATCATCGTTCTGAGCAGTTCCTCTTGTTACAGGTGCATCTGGAGAAAGAGCTCTTGCTTTAAACTCTGCTAATGCTTCTCTATTTAATAGAGGCTCTAAGTCTTCCATTTCAAGAGCTTCAATCTTTTGGATTTCGTGTGAAGTCCTAAATCCATCAAAAAAGTGCATAAAAGGAACACGACTCTCTATTGCACATAAGTGAGCAATAGCAGATAAGTCCATTACCTCTTGTACTGATCCTGTAGCAAACATAGCAAAACCTGTTTGCCTAGTAGCCATTACATCCTGGTGATCACCAAAAATTGAAAGCGCTTGAGCTGCTAAAGCACGTGCCGAAACATGAAAAACACCTGGCAAAAGCTGACCTGCCATTTTGTACATGTTAGGCAACATTAGCATCAAACCTTGCGAGGCTGTAAAAGTAGTAGTTAGAGCTCCAGCTTGAAGCGAACCATGCATTGCAGCAGCAGCACCCGCTTCAGACTGCATCTCCTGAACCCTTACAGGTTGCCCAAATATGTTTTTGCGTCCGCCTGCAGACCACTCATCAACATGTTCTGCCATTGTTGTAGATGGTGTGATAGGGTAAATTGCAGAAACCTCACTGAACATATATGCTACGTGAGCTGCAGCTTGATTACCATCACAGGTTAGAAAGTTTTTTTGTTTAGCCATAATTGTAAATCTTATTTATTATAATTGTAGTTCTTATGTATTAACTTAGCTGTTTGTTTGCTGACAATTAATACAAAAAACCAAAAAGCCATATAGGAATTGAACCTTCATCCTCACTCTGCTTAGTATCTACTACTACATAACGTGATTGACTTTTCGCATTTTTTTTATTTTGTAATTCTATTTTGAAATGATATTTACCATTTATAAGGAACTGACCCTTCCGCCCTGATTTATTTACAGTTCCTAATGCATTTAATTGATTGTAAAAAAAAGTTTCGCACAAAGCCTGTCGATCAACTCCGTTTCGCTTAATTGGAAATACAATGTTAGTATTATTCATATACACCTTATTAGGCTTTTTTGGGAAGTTCACCCCAACCTTGTAAAGCATATTTATCAATCGTGCATCTTGTAAATATTTTAGATAATTCATAACAGTAGCACGTGAAACACCACATTCATTACTAAGTTGACTAACATTTGGAGATGTTGGTGACTGAATTGCCAGCAAATAAAATAGCTTACGAATCTTAGTAAGATAACTTTGCTCAATTTCTTGAATATAGAGAACATCAACCTCCAACATCATATTCATTGTTTTAAGTAAATTCTCCGAATAATTTCGTTTTTCAAGAAAAAACGGATAATACCCATGATGTATATAATCTGTAAAGTGCTTATCTATATCTACCTTATCGATAATACCCGTAGCTATAGATCTATGGTTGCTAGTAATTTCACTTAAAGAGTAAGAAGGCAACTCAACATTTGTCATCACCCCTAAATACTCTCTAAATGAGAAGCCGTGCAAGTTGTATGAATGAACAACATCACCTATATGAAGATTGGACTCTTTCAATTTCATCACAGAAGAGCCTGTAAATATAATTTTTAAATTTGGATATAAATCGTAGCACTTTCTCAAATCTTGAGACCAATTGGGGTACTTAAAAACTTGGTCTACCAATAGAGTCTCGCCACCCAATTCTGTAAATTTTTCGGCAAATCTCACCAAAGAACATTCTGTAAAATAGAAGTGATTTAAATTGATGTATAAACACTTTTTATCACTGCTCCCACAATACTGCTTAGCATATTGTAGCAAGAATGTTGTTTTGCCAACACCTCTCGAGCCTTTTATACCTATTAACCGATGAGACCAATCTATCTTGTCCATCAAGTATCTACGGTATAGAATCGGATCTATATTATCGATAAGGTATTTATGAGTTTTGAAAAAAGAAACCACTTGATATATTCTATGTTAGAATCACGAAAGTACAAATAATTTACTGAATTGCAAACTCCACATAGCAATTTTATGTTTTATTCTCAATAAAGTTTAAATTGAAAGCTAACAAAGCCATTTTTAATCATTTAAACTCAATATACAACTACATTCTTACAAAAAACAGAAAAGCTGCTTCAAAATATATTGAAACAGCTTTTTCTTATACAAAACCTTTGCTGCATTTACTATAGCTACTCCTGCAATATAATACTACAAATCGCCATAATACGCATCTATCGCTTCCTTTGCTGCAATAAAAGAGCTTTTTTTGTTGCCCAACACCTCTCGCTCTAATATTGGCATCAAGTTTTCTATCTTTTCGTTCCTGTAAAAATCATTTTGCAAGCGCTCATTGATAGTTTCATACATCCAATAGGTAGATTGTCTGTTTCTCTTCACATCGAAGTAGCCATTCTTTTTCACAAACTCTACATAACCATCTACCATTTCCCATATTTCGGCAATACGTAAATCGTAATATCCAGAATAGGTAAGCACATCAGGTGTCCATCCCGACTCAGCAGGTGGGAACAAGTGTAATGCATTTTTAAAATGATTTTGAGCAATATTTGCTTTACCAATATTGTCACCATCTGCCTTGTTGATAACAATACCATCTGCCATCTCCATAATACCTCGCTTAATTCCTTGCAACTCGTCACCGGTACCAGCTAGCTGTATCAACAAGAAAAAATCGACCATAGAGTGTACAGCAATTTCAGACTGTCCCACCCCTACTGTCTCTACAAATATATAATCGAATCCTGCAGCTTCGCACAATATTATGCTCTCGCGTGTCTTGCGAGCTACACCTCCCAATGAGCCTGCTGAGGGTGAGGGTCGAATAAAGGCACTATCTAATACTGCTAGACGCTCCATGCGTGTTTTGTCTCCCAATATACTACCTTTCGAACGTTCACTTGATGGGTCGATAGCCAACACAGCCAATTTCTTACCTTGCTTGGACAAATACACACCAAAAGAATCTATAGATGTACTCTTTCCTGCACCTGGAACCCCCGTAATGCCCACTCTAATTGAATTACCTGCATGTGGTAAACATTTTTCTATAATAGCTTGAGCCATTTTCTGATGATCCGCACGCGAACTCTCAATAAGTGTAACAGCTTGACTGAGCATAGTAATGTTACCCTTCAAAATCTCATCAACATATTCATCAGCTGTATAATCCTTACGTTGCTGTTTCGATTTTAAGTAAGGATTAATCGTTGGTGGGGTTTCAACACCTTTGCTAACATTGAGACCTAAATATTTTGTTTCTTCTTCGTGATGTTTCATAATGTCTTTAAAGTTTAATGTGCTTATTATATAATTTAATTTGCAAGAACACTCTTACTTGATAAATCTTTGATAAAAAAAAGATATAATGATGCTTGCCTCAGTTTATCAGAATCTTTCGTCCCACCATGGCAAGATGAAACGAGCAAGTTTACTTTAGTAAATAACTATTCTAAAAGCAAAAGTAACACTGTGTATATCCTTTTCTTACGAATACTATATAAAAGAACCGAATAAAGTCTTTAAAACAAAGATACTTTATTCGGCACTTAATAACAATCTAAAGCAATTGTTTTTTATCTTTTCTTGGGTATCACATGTCCTTTTATAGTAAGTGTATAGACCGTATCAGGCACATTGGTATAAACACGTACACTTTTGCGGAAAGTACCAGGACGATGTATGGTGTTGTAGGCAACTTTCACTTTACCCTTCTTACCAGGCAAAACTGGTTCACGTGTGTAACTTGGAGCAGCACAACCACAAGAGGTAATAACACGTTGAATTACAACAGGTGTTTTACCTGTATTGGTAAACTCAAACTCTGAGAGTGCAACCTCCACCTCCTCCCTTACCGATCCATAATCGTGTTCGCTCTTATTAAATTTCATTTCAGGTTTTTGAGCAAACAACAGTCCGCTCAACATAAAACTAAAAAGGAAAACAATACTTATCTTTTTCATCAACTTTCTATCTTTTATAATTATGCAACCATATTTCGATTGCTTCTATTAACTCCTCTAAATTAATCAGACACAAATTTAGTAAAACCGTTTAAAAGAGAATACTTTTAAGGCATATAATTAATATATGTATCAATGTTTAAGAATCATATATAAACACCTAAACTAAAACATGCTTATTGAGGCTGAATGTTAACCCTAATACCTCGGGTATGCGATGTGAACTCAGGTGCATACATGCTCTGAATAGTTGTGATGCCGTTGGAGTAACTACCCGTGCGATTCACAAAAACTTCATACTCGAACACATAGGTGCCGCGAGGCAACATATCAAAATAGTAATTAGTTGATGCATCCTTAGAGGTTTGATAATAAATGATACGGTTTTGCCACTGCACACCTGAGAGTTGATTCACAGGTTCAAAAGCAGTAGCTCGCATATCTTTCAGATGAACAAATTCTAAGTCTCTATCAGCACGCACAGTCAATCGCACTACTACTTTGTCACCCACAAATAGTGGACTCGCCTCAGTAATCTGCATCAATTGCTTGCCCGACTCACCTGTCTGTTCTTTGTACAACTCTTTTTTCACATCCAACGATGCTGATGTGCCTTCTATCTTATCCAAATCTTCGAAGTATTGCCAATATAGCGCTCCCCATGCAGGCGTATTGCCTTTTTGTGCAATAGCTACATTACCCATAGCAGGTTCTATCTCGGTTTTGTTCCACGATTGTTTGAAATAGCCAGTTCCCAACTCTTTACTTTTAGGTTCTATCAACTTATCACCTACTGAAATAGCTGTTTCGCTATCCCCTGCAAACCAATCCGACCCAGTGCTCAGCAATGCATACACAGCATCCATCGTGGCGTGCGTAGATTCCCACAGTTGGGTCTGCTTTTGTTTCAATAGCCAGCGTTTCATATTGTCCATCTCATCTTCCTTAGCTCCCGCCATGCGGAATGCCTCCATAATAAAGGTGTGTACCGACACTGCCGATTGAGACATAAATATCGATGTACGGTTGTTGGCCCAATACATACCCATCTCTTCATTGTTAGTAGCATGTTCGCGGTACGATTTCAAAATGGCTTGCACCACTTCTTGCTTGCCTTGCTTTTGCATCAATATCGATATCAACGAACGTTGGTAGAGATTGAAATCTGTCCAATTCTTTTCAATAATAGATGAGTAGAAGTCATTCATCTCCTTCACCTCATCGTTCAAAGGATACTGATTGTACATCGAGCGTACATACAAGTACTCCAATTGATACGTTGAGATAGACTTTGCTTTCTTCCAATCTTTGTTGTTCTTTTTCCACTCCTTAAACCAGCGCAATGCTTCTGTATCGATAAAAGAAATAGCCTTTGCTTGCATCGCTCGCACCTCATTGGTAAATGAGGTAGCTTCCAATTGTTGCAACTGGTGGAAACCATACAATATATATTGCGTGATGCTCACATTGGGGCGAAAACCTTTGAACCATGTCCATCCACCCGAATTGTCTTGCAACTCTTTTAGTTTCTCAATCGCATTTTGGGTTAGCATATTAGAGCGATTGAGATTGAACAACAACGATAGTTTCTGTTTTTGCTCCGCTTCAGATTTTGCTTCTAACACCCATGGTGTTTCCTCTAGTAATACGTTCTTCAACTCTTGGTTCTTCTCCAAATTGGAGAGCAATGTTTCAGCATTGCCACCCTGCTTTTGCCACGCATCTACCATGGCTTTCACTTTCGGGTATTGGTTACCAATGTGCAGTCCCAAAGTATTGGCATAGTAAGCAGCAAACCAACTTACCGCATTGTCATTTTCTGGAACACTTAGCACTGGCAATGCCTGAACGGCATACCATGCAGGATTGGAAGCAAACTCCAACGTCAATCTATAGTTTTGCAATGTGCTTGACGATTGATTAATCATCTTATCCAATGTAAATTGCTTTGTTTGATTGCGATTTACATCCATGCGCATACTCTCAGTCACCAACATTCGGTTGGGCAATATGGCCAATGCATGTTGTTCACCATCGCTAAACAAATTGCTTTGAGCAACAATGCGCACACCCATCACATCACTGTCATCGGGCACAACAAAAGACCATGACACAAATGATGAACCATCTTTCTCCAAAGAAACCTCTTGTGTTCTGTCGGCCACATTTATGGTGGTAATCTCCTCATCCGTCATAGGATTAAAGAAAGTAATACTCACCGAAGCATCCAATGCCTCATCTGACAGATTCGATATTTTGGTAGAGATGGATGTTGTATCTCCCTCACGTAAGAATCGAGGCATGTTGGGCGTCACCATCATTTTTTTCTGCGACACAGAAAATGCTTCTTTCGTTGCGCTGTTCATATTCTTATCGTGCGCCAATAGACGGAAATGCCATCTGGTATTGCTTTCGGGCACAGTAAAGGCAATCACTGTCTCTCCTTTTTCATTGGTGCGCAATTGTGGGTAGAAGAAAGCAGTTTCATCGAAGTTCTTTCTTATTTGAGGGGCTCCCTCACTGGTTGGAAGCGAAACAACACCACTTGCAAAGTTCTCGCTCAATACCCTATCCTCACTTAGCACATATAACTCCTCTGTAACCTCCTCAACAGATGGCACAGATCCAACCTCCATTTGCTTAGACTGAGCAGAACTACGCACCATAATTTGATTATATCCACGGTAGAAAGAGAACCCAAACCAATCAAACGCATCAAACTCAAAGTTCTTATAATTGAGATGCGATACCGATTTGTATCCTCTTACAGCATTCCTGCCAAACGAATTGTCATGCCACAGTATGGGTGCGCTAACGAATCTATTACCTCCTGGCAATCGCAACATCCAGGGAGCAGTTGAATAAATACTATTAAGGGAGTAGTCATACATCGATGCCAACACCTCGGCCAGTGCTGGTTGTTGCTTAGCATTGGCTACACTTATACGCCACTCCTCTTTGCCACCTGGCAATATTTTGTCTCTAAAAACATCCAGCTTAATGCTCAAATCAGTTTTCTCTCCCTCTTCATGCAAACCAATATTATGCGTATAGAACTTATCGTCTTTCACATAAGTCAATGTCAGAGTAGCAGCATTAGCATATTCAGTTTTGTAAGGAATAGTAAACAAACGATTCTCACTATTCAATACTACCCATTTTCGTTCAAGCAACTGATCACCCTTCCATAGTTCATAGAGCACATTCACACCCCTGTCACTCACTCCCAAGATCACCTCAGCAGGTTTAGTTTTACTAAAAGCACTGCTTTTTATCATCAGCCATTCATTGGTTGCTATAGGTGGTTGCTTGTCAGAATAAGAGAACACAATTACATCATTTTCAGCAGTCACAGTGTTGCCTCTATCATCCTCAGCACTCAACTTTATTCTATATTTGCCCGATGGGTTATTCTTTAGTTTATCTTTCAATTCCGATTGAGCACCAGTTTCAAAAAAGCCTTCACTCACTTGCTGTTGAATGGAATCGTTGTCATCTAAGACAAACAGTTGATAAGTTCCTTTTGCTTTAATGTCATTTCCATCCAGGTTCTTTGCCTCAATCTTTATTTCGTTGGGCGAATCTTTCTCCATCTTATCGGGCATATCTATAGATAGCACCATCGATATCGTACCCACCGTGATAGAATATGTTGACACTTGCGTTTCACCATTCAAGTCGGTAACGCTTGCTTCCACTGTGAATGAGTAAATAGCATGTTCACCACCATCAGCATCGGTTAGCTGTGGAGTAAATTGTATTTCAAAGCTTCCATTATCGTCAGTAGTTACCATGCCACCGCTATAATGCTCAGCAGCACTACCACCACCCCATCTCCACCACCATTCTTTTTGGCGTGTAATGGTGTAACTCACTTCTGCACCTTGCAATTGGATACCCGAAAAGCTTTCGGCTTTGCCTTTCAATGTAACCTCTTCGCCAAACTTGTAAGTCTTTTCTATCTTATCGAAGGTAACTTCAAACGTGGGACGTTTCTACTCTTCTACTTGAAAGTAGATTTGACTATCTACAGACTTAATACTAAAACTTCCTGTCAGCAATCCTTGCGGAAGCACAAACTCACCTCCCACAGAACCAAATTCATTGGTGGTTAATGTTTGCTTTGCCACTTCTTGACGGTTAGCATCAAGTAGTACCAACTCAATTTTTTTATCAGTTGTAGGTTTATGCTTATCATCTTTACTACTAGCTACTATTGCTTTAAAATGCACTACCTGTCCTGGTCTATAAAGACTCCTATCAGTAAAGATGCTAATGGTTTCTTTTTTCTCATTTTTATCAGGTTCTGCTCGCTGATAGTAATTGTAGTTTATCCCGGTCAACGGCAACCCATTGTCATTGCCTACCACAGCATGATAATATAACGTATAGTCTTTGGTGTCGCCTTCTAATACTGCCAATCCTGAACTATTCACGGGAATGGTTTTTAACAACACAGGATTTGTATCACGCGCTCTGTTGGCACGCTGATAGATATTCACCTTTGCATTCGTTGCTGGTTTTCCAGTAGAGCGGTTCACCACAAATATCTCACGCATAGTATCTGATGTGGAGCGAGCAAATGAAGCCAAGTCAGAAACAGAAAAGTAATAATCTGATGAAGCATTTGGGTCTAATTGAACGTCTGCATCAAACTCCAACTTATACGCCCCCGGCTCATTGATGCTCACCTTAAATGAATCCTCATAAAATGTGTAAGGCTCATCCGACTTCAAGGGAACAGTTATCTCTTTGATAAATATCTTCTTTTCGTTCTTCAATTGAGTGCGACTATAATAGTCATATTCTATCCCAAACGGAATGGATATGCTATATAATTTAACCTTAAGTTGCTTGATATTTTTATAATTCAGACCCAATTGCTTCTCTCCCAAGATGGTAAATGATTTCTCTCCCTCAACAGAGAATACTGGATTGGTAATACTTGGCAGTTTGTTTTTCAGTAGATTGATGCGCTCATAATTTGGGAACACAGCTATTGTATTTTGCAATAAATTGTACAACTCTTTTGTCTTTGGATGGTTTCTCACCCCTTCTTTTTCTCTCATAAAACCACCCACCTCTTGCGTTTCGTAAAAAGGAATCATCTCGTTTATTATCTCTACACTGAAATCTTTATCTTTCCACTCATCCAGCATCGCTTGCAATGCATCAAAAGCATATAGCTTGTAAGCGGAGTCCAGTCGTCTCAAGTAATTCATTTTGTCTAGCTCTACAAGTACTACAGACTTATCTAAGCCTCGACGTTGCAATGAAGAGAGTAACTTTTGATAAACGGCAAACACATGGAAATTATAATTGGTTGAATCTGGTTGAATAAACAACTCCACAAACTCATTACTAGGTGCAAACAAAGCCTTCTTATCAATACCTGCTTTGCTCAATGCGCGACTCAAATCTTGGTCACTATCCACCCCTTTCAATATATCTAAAGCACGCAGTGCCAAGAAATCGAACATGGTGGGATAGAACTCACGAGACTCTCTCTTCAAATTTACTACAGCCTTATAGGTTTTCACCTCTGTCTGCTCCAATTCAGCTTGGGCAGTCAAAGAAGCATTGGCATGTGTCACCACTTTGTCGAAAAAGTTATTCTTGGTCCACTCTTTCATATCAGCAGGCACAAAGTCCGCCAATTGTGTCCGATGGTAAATGCTCCATCTATCTTTGTTGTAATATTGTAAATAGAGCTCTGCCAACATAGAGTTGATCACCGATTGCTCCACCACATCATTAGTAGTCGCCAACATCTGTTTCAGGTTGTGAAACATAAGCGTATCATTCTCGGCATCAATAGCAAGGTCGTATTTACCTTGATGGATGAGCGATTTTATCACCTGCGGACTATTCTTATCGGTAATCGCTTGTTTCAATATTGTATTCACAATCTCAGAGGCAGATTTTGGTAGCGACTTCTTCTCCATTTCCTCTACCTGTTGCCAAAGATTATTGTAATCCTTGTTATCCATAGTATTTTTGTTTTGTGCCTGATGCGTCATGGCTATCAGTAAGGTAAATATAATGAGCAGTGTCTTTTTCATAATTCTCTATTTTCGTTTCTTCTTTGTTTGCTGTAATTGCAATATTGTATGTGTTAAGCTATTGATTAAAACAATGAACTGGTGGTGAATGTTTATGCATTAGTAGTATTGATTGAATAAAAGACGAAACGTTTAGTTTGAATCGGATAAATTACTATTAATCCAGTGCTTCTAACTACAAAGAACATAGAGAAAGCACTAAGAGCAGAGAGATTTTATTTATATCAACATTGAATTACGCAGAAATAGATAACTTATAACTAAAGCAAATCCAAGGGGTTCTTTATTGAAGGAAGGCTATAATTTTGTATAAGAAGTTTCTGCACAAACTCTATAAGTAGGTTTTCAATTTTCATATTATTTATTTGATAGTTGCTTTTACAAAAACAATACGTTCTATTCCATTTAAAAATCGAAAAACAATTGGTCATTTGAAATAGTATTTAGATATTTGTCTAAATAACAATATGAATTCTCTATTTAAAGCTCTTAATGATGAAGCTCGCAGACATATTGTTGAGTTACTTAAACAGAAAAATATGAATGTTGGAGAAATTGCGGAACAATTCAATATAACCAAACCAAGTATTCAAAAAAGCTTTAACAGAGTATATGATATTGAAATATCAAGAAGCATTAATGCATTTTGCTTCATCTGATTTGATTACTAGAGGGCTAGGTAGAGACATCTGTGGTTTTTTAGGAGGTGCAATTGGTGGGACTCTTGGTTTTTTTGGTGGTGGAGTTAACAGTCTTTGGGGAGCAGCCTATGGCGGTATATTAGCTGTAGCAATTTATGATGGATTTGATCCCGTAGAATTTTCAAATATGGTATCTTCCGATCCTAGAACCTATTGTAATTAAAAACAAGAATAAATATGAATCGAACATTTATAAAAAGAGGGTTATTGGCTTTTTCTATAACATCGGCCATTTGGATTATAGTTTCCTTAACAGGATTTGTAAGTGTTCGCATGGCTCTTCTTCTGGGGCTTACGAACTCGGTGATTGTCGGAATATCGGAATATCGGAAAAACAAAAAAGGAGACGATTAATTATTCGTAATTGAGTAGTTCGGGGGATTACTCCCACGCCCTCTCACACCAACGTGCATGCTCTCGCACACAGTCGTTTCCTTTAATGGTTTAACCCTTGTGTAATGTTGATAAATAATTTCAACTTGTTTTCGATAAAGTCGATGATGAATTCCAACACCCTCTCTCCTGCCTTTTGGCTGCGTACGTAGGTGTTGCAATCATCGGCATATCAGACAAATTTGTGTCGCCTGCATTCCAACTTTTTGTCCAATTCGTCTAAGATGATGTTTGATAATAGGGGTGAGAGCAGCCTCAAAAGCTTTGAGCAGCCCTTATTATAAATGGAATATATGGACAAACCTTATTTTAATTTCGATATAAGTATAATTAGTTTATTTCCAATCAAGAACAAGCATACAACATAGATTAAAGAAAAACTAAAATAAAGAAGCCCAACCAACAGTATAAGTTGGCTATATAATAACACAGCAAAATTAAATTACATTGAAAACTTTAAAAAGGATTTTATTAGCATTATTCATTATTTTCTTTCTAATTGCTGTGGCAATTAGCCTAACAGATCATTTTGTTGTTGGTAAAGAAATAGCGCTAATAAGGATACTAACATACGGTTTGATAACCTCAGCCATATTTACAGGAATACTTGCATTCAATACAGTTAAGCTTAAAACAAGGTTTGTTTACTTAGAGTCTGATGCTTTGGAGACACCAAAACTTATTTACAAACACAAAACAACTATCCCTATCAAGCAAGAACCCTTCAATATTATCCAACTAAAACAAGAGATAGAAAGAAGATGGATACTTACACACTTTGATGAAAACAGAGGCATCATTAAATTTCGCAGTAAAATAAAACTAACCACTTGGGGAGTAGGTACTGTTCTGAAAGTTGATACAACGAACAAACAAATAGAAGCAATAAGCTATCCAATGATGGCAACCTACAATCATAAAAGAAATAGAATAGCAGAAGATGTAAATCAAACAATTGAAACAATTGTACACAACCTATAAAAAAGAGGTAATTAATGCGTATTTTTAGCCGTATCTGTTTTCACTATTTTAGAAGGCGACTCAATTAAGCTTTACTTTCCTCGCCTTTTCAATCTCTATACTTCCGTTGGAGTCAGAAAAAGATTAGAAGGCAGAAATCGAGATACTTACGCTAGTGGATTGTTTAGAGACGCAACTAATCGCGACTTTACAAATAGATAAAGAATTAACCATTCAGCCTATCAAACATCCAATCAATCCTCTCAACCACCACCTTCAATTGTGGTTCAAACAGCCTATGCCCTAAACCAGGGAACACTGTTATATTATCAGCTCCAAAGGCATCTTTAAATTGTGCTTGACAACTCACCACATCGTCGTCTGCACCAAAAAACCCATAAGTCATACGTTTTGTTTCATCGTCGAAGTTAAAGCTGTTTGCCATTTCCGATATCCTATGGCTAATAGCAGCGAACGACTCATCGAATATCTCTGGTTGCAATGAATCTGATACAGGATTAAATACGGGGTTGATTAATATTCTATACATACCCGACTTTGTGTTCATCACCTCAAACGTACCAAGCGAATTACCAATAACAACGCCAGGCTTATCTTTTTCAATTATATCATTTATCTGTTGGATATTCTGCTCTATATCACCTACTCTGTTAGAGAATTGAGGACTTATATAATTATATCTATCAGCATTCAATAATCTCTTGATGGTTGTAGCCGTATCTCCACTGCCTGACCCATTGTAGCCGTGTACGTACAAAACATTTATTTTATTTTTCATAGTCGTATAAATTAATTTGAATTGATTGATGGAGTAAATTTAGCCATTAAGAATGAAGGCTGGAAAGAAATGTGTACCAAGTTTGAATTTAGAGTTACACTCACAACCTAGAAACACTTTCAGCTACTGCATGACAAAGATGATTAATTAGTGGCCAATAGAGTAAAAAAATACAGACGCACCGAAGTACGTCTGTATAATTATAAATTAGCATGCAACTCTTGCAATGAGATTTCTTACATCATCAAAACATAGGACAATGCCATAGTTACATTAATTCTAAAAGCTTGAATCAATTGTTTTTTCCAAAATCATGATACAGCATCAATAAATGAGCTGAACTCCAACTAAAATGAGGCGCTTTTAAACGCTCTCCAGTATGAGTTCCATAGTTCTCGTGTATAGGAGAATCTTCTGTTAAGCCTTCTAATCGATCAAAAACCTGCATAGTATACTCATCGGCCAATTTGCCATATCCATAATTGCGAATACCTTTAATTCCGAAGTAGGTTTGGTCTAACCAAATGGGGCCTCTCCAATATCCACTTGGATCATACTTAGGATTATCGGCTGCAACCGTTGGGAATGGAATATATGTAGAGAATTTTGCTTCATCCTCAATCATAGGCAACATTTGAGCAACCTGCTCTGCTGTAGCTATCTTTGTCCACAAGGGGGTATAGGCTTCACAACCTGGCTCAGTAACAAAGCTACCATCAGATAAACGACGGTCGAAGAAGAAGCCCTTTTCTTTATCAAAGAAATACTCAGCAACTTGCTCTGAATGATCGGGTGCATCAAAAGAAACTCCCAATAAATCTGAAAACTTCCTCAACAGCTTAGACTCAAGCGCTAAATAAGCATTCAAGTCTACGTTTTCTTGATCCATACTCCATGCATCATTATGCGGAGTGTTTACCAACATTTTTGCATCATCAAATCTTATTGCATTATCCATACCACTCTCCCAAGCTGCAGCTAGTAATGTTCCATCGGTAGAACCAAACTCGCACATACCATTCTGATCATGGTCGCGTTTGCTGTACCACCAATTATAATAAGCCATCATTTGTGGATACATTTCTCTCACAAAAGCAGTATCATTGGTTTGTGTAAAAATCTCATCTACAGCCCAAGCAATAAGCGGAGGTTTACTATCTCTAGCGTTATTCTCTGCTGGATCGGTATAGATACAGTCTATTATCATACCATCAGGTTGTTGATAATCAAACATAGCACGAATACCATTTTTTGCCAACTCTGGATGAAATTTTGCTAATGCAACAGAGTGCTTCCACGAATCCCAGGCCCAAAAGCCAACAAAATATCCAACAGCGTGACTTGGAGAAACACCTTCGTGCAACAACCCACCACGGTGAGTGCGCCAGTTAGACATAAGCGTAACTACTGCCTTTGCTGCAATACGGTCATATTCTGGTTTCATATCATTGCGAAGCACCTTTGTTAAATATTCGTTCCAGCGAGTTTCATTATCAAGAAGGTTTTTCGGGGCATCATTCAATATAGTCAGACTCTTCTGTAGGCCCACGGCCAACTCTTTATCGGAAGTGAAAAATGAGATAACAACTTGTGTTTTCTTATCGTTGCTAATAGCTTCGTAGTTATTTGCTTTGTCTTTTATCACAACATCAGGATTAAAAGTAAGCAATACGCTCTCGCCTGATGAATGACGGGCAGTTACAAAGTTTTTGTTTATAGTTACTTCAATATCATTGCCCCACTCTTCTCCTGTAAACAAAAGTTTTTTTGCCTCATCGGTTTCAACAGTTAACAATGCATTAGCAGCATCAATAAAATTAAGGGTTTGGCTTATACTGCCTTGCGGAGAGTGCGCTGAAATAAATATTTCTCCAGGGAAATAGTTAGTTGAATCCGCTACAAATGCATCATCCTCATAACCCTCGAAACCAACTTTAATAGCCGACTTCGCCATCCATTGGCGGCGATTCATATCTAAACTAAAAGGACCACAAAAGCCATTCACCCAATTCTCATTCTCTGGGATAGTGTAACCCACCCAAGAACCAGCATCGGCAAACCAACCTGTAGCACGCGTGTCTGCATTTGGAGTGTAAGCAATATCAAGAATATTCTCGAACTGATACCTCACACTCTCCACAGTCTTATCTGAACTCTTATTGCAGGAAACAAATCCTGCAATAAGAGCCATAAACAATACTGTTTTATAGATTTTATTATTCATATATATGTTATTTATATTCATCGTTGTATGTTATACTTAGAACCATCTGTTATGCGCTTTTTCGGCAGCATCGTCTTGTGCACTTAATGGTTGTAAAGTAAAACTGTAATTCCACTCTTGTGGTGTTATAGTATATTGTGGATGTACTTTTGCACCCCAAGTTGTATCGCCACCCACACCCATCAATCGGTGATCGATGTTCAGCCAAACCATGTCTTTCTTCATAATACTGCCACCATGACGACGCTCAATATCAAATGGAACATAGCCAATATCCTCTTGTGGGAAATTCCAAGCACTTACATTTAAAGGCTCATCACCTATTACCAACAAACCATGTCCCTCTTGATTGCGAAGTGCAACCCAACGAACATCTGTTTTATTTGCGGTTTCTTGTGCTCTAACATAAGGATGAAACTGACCCCATACAGTGGCTGTGTAGAGTCCCATCAAAGCACCTGTTTTGCGGTCTGCATAATTTTCTTGAGGACCACGCCCCAACCAAGTCATAACATCATATTCAGAATTGAGTACCATACGCATACCTAAACGAGGCATCTCGGGTAGTGCTTTGCTACCAGGTGTAAAGTGCATAGATACTTTAACTACTCCATTAGGACGAACTTGGTAAGTTGTCTGTAGTGTTGACTCTTGCTCAATTAATTTATAATCAACCGTAACAGTTACTAGTTGTTTATCAGAGCTAATATGAGACTGGATGCTCTCCAACTGTTGATTCTTACCTGCATCTCTCCAAGTTGCACAACGGGCTAAATGTCCATTAGCTACATCATTATCTGTTAGCGGACGCCAGAAGTTTGGTTGCAAACCTTCTTGAATCATATTCTGGTTGTTGTACAACAGCTCTGTTATCTCGCCCGTTTCGTTAGAAAAGGCAACACGGAAATCTGAGCCCCTTACAATAATACTTTCCGATGTTTCTTCAGAACTCAACGTTCCTGCTACATCTTGCATCACAACCTCAGTTTCAGCTACAGGCAACAACCATTGTTCCATGGCCACTAAGTGATCTTTAGGTACAAGCGGTTGATCTTCTTTTGTATAAGCTTTTACATTCATAAAATACTCTTTGCCATCAGAATGAGCGCTTTTAAAAGGCAGGGTTATAATTGCAGAAGCACCAGCAGCAATTTCAGGAAACTCCATCACTCCGCCTTCAATAGTTTTTCCGTCAGTCTCAAGATTCCATCTAACTACATATTTACTTAAATCAATAAAATCGTGTCTGTTGGTTACTTTTACTTTATTAGACGTGAAACTCACAGGCTCAAAATGAATGTACTGATACACCTTTTTCACTTCGTGTATATGAGGATTCAATGTACGGTCGGCTGCTACCAATCCATTGGCACAGAAGTTTGAGTCGTTTGGAACCCCAACAAAACCCATGTCACCCCCATAACCCCAAATATCGTTACCCTTTTCATCTTTTATAGCGAAAGTGGCATCTGCCCAATCCCATATAAAACCACCTTGCAATTGATCGTATTCATGAATCACATCCCAATAGTCTTGAAGATTACCAACACTATTACCCATTGCATGAGCATACTCACATAGTATTAATGGACGAGGATTTCTCTCATTCACATGACGACGAAGTGCCCATATGCGTGCATACATGGGGCTATATATATCAGATTTAGCATTAATACCACCACCTTCGTACTGTACAGGACGAGTAGGGTCTATTGCCTTAGTCCAATCATAAATTGTTTCGAAGTGTTTACCATAACCCGACTCATTTCCTAACGACCAGGTTACAATTGATGTAAAGTTGCGGTCGCGCAACACCATACGGCTCATGCGCTCCATAAATGGTAGTTCCCAATCGGGATAGTTTGCCAATGTTTTGTCTTCGTGATACATCATACCATGACTTTCTATATTGGCCTCATCCACCACATACAAACCATACTCATCACATAGCGAATACCACTCATTGTAATTAGGATAGTGACTTGTACGCACTGCATTAATGTTGAATTGTTTCATCAACTCAATATCTTTAATCATACTTTCGATAGTAAGCGTGCGACCAGTATGTTGATCATGCTCATGACGATTAACACCTTTAAATAAGACAGCCTTACCATTGATTAACTGCATACCATTTGTCATTTCAACCGATCTAAATCCAAAAGGATGAACAAAAGACTCTAAAGGTTTTCCGTTTGCATCAAAAGTGTTTACTACAAGTTGGTATAAGTTAGGCGTTTCTGCATTCCAAGACTTTACATCTGAAAACAGCTTTTGAGTGCTGAACAAAGTATCAGACGCAGACTCTACAATATTCTTATCTTCATAAATTGTAACACCATTATCAATTACTTTCACCTCAAGGGTTTCGCCTTGCTTAGGTTGGTTAAGTATAACCTCTAAGTTAAAATCACCGTCGGTATATCTATTTACTAATCCGGCAGTCATCTTAAAATCTTGTACACGTGTAGAAGGACGTGCATAAAGATACACATCGCGCTCAATACCGCTATATCTCCAAAAGTCTTGACACTCTAAATACGAGCCATCGCTATAGCGAAAAACTTTTACAGCAAGCTTATTCTTTCCTTTTTTAAGGAGTTTGCCTATATTAAAATGTGCAGGTAAGCGACTATCTTCGCTATATCCAGCCATCTCACCATTTACCCAAAAGTAGAATGCCGACTCTACCCCTTCAAAATCGATAAAGATATCCATACCTTCCCAACCAGCAGGAACAGTAAATTCACGAACATACGACCCTATTGGGTTGTAGTCTGCAGGAACAAAAGGCGGATTTGCAGGAAAAGGATAAGCAACATCAGTGTAAATAGGAGAATCAAATCCTTGCAACTCCCAGCTACCAGGAACTGTAATATTGTCCCACTTGCTTGTATTGTAACCAACCTTATAAAAATCGGCAGGACTTACTTCATTATTCTTTGAATAATTGAACTTCCAAACACCATTTAATGAAACGCGGCGTTCCGCCTTTTCATTTATATCAAAACGCTCTGATGTTGGCAATGCCTGCTGAGCTAAAGCATTAGCCTCATTAGTATACGGCACGAAGTGAGCAGTTGTTGGCTCACGATTGATTTGATTGATTGTTGGATTTTGCCAAGGCACATTTTCGGCATTCAACATTGTGCATGTAAAAAGAAACGTAATTAAAATATATCGAATAATTTTCATAATTGAAAGATATTAATTTATATAGAACAGAAAAGTACTACTAAAAATGGGACACTTAAATCAACAACAAAGCCATGAAATATGGCAACTATTATAAAACTTTGTCCCGAAAAACGAGCTATTATAGGTAACGTAGTATCCATTGTTGTAGCTCCGCCAGCTGAAATAGGTGCTAGCTTACTAAAATACTTAACCAAAAGAGGAGCAAAAAGCAGTGTGATTATTTCGCGTGATATGTTAGAGAGCAATGCAATTGTTCCCAACTCGGGTCCTTTATATTCGGTAATAAAGATACTTGATAATGAATAATAACCAAAACCAGACCCCACAGCTAAACAATCTGTTAGCGAACGGTGCGACAACAGAATACTTACGAATGCGCTTCCTACCAATGTACCAATAATAGTAACTAAGGGTAGAAGCACCAATCGCGGATTTATTGAGCGAAATCTTTTTAATGTGTCAGAGTCATTCCCAAGGCTAAAGCCTACAGAAAACATTAAAGCACATAGCGCATAATAACTAAGATTGCTCTGGGTGAAATCGTATGGAATAAGATTGAACAATCCCGCAAAAGTACCCAATATAAAGAATGCTACAATTGTTAAGCTTCCTTTCATGGGTCTACCTCCTTCTTTAAACCTCGGTTAATCCAGTTCCACAACATGCGAGCTCCTATTACACTGCCTAACACTGCTCCCACAGTTATAATAAGTGCGTCTATACCTATTGTGTGAAGACCATTCATAATCATTTGATTGCCGCCTACCTCTACACCCAACAAAAAAAGCAACAACCATATCAACACAGTAATAAGTTTGCCTACCCATGTTACCTGTCTATTCTTAAACACATAACCAGTGAGCATACCTGCAAACATAAATCCAATTACAATAAACATAGTTGCTTACTTTTATAATTTGATAAAAAGATAGACCGTTAAAATATACAAGACGGCACTTTTTTAAAACACCATGCCGTCTTGTTGTATTTGTGTAGCTATTAATAAATTATCTATTTATTTGATCGTTAGAATTTATCTCTGTTAAAGGCACAGGATAGAATGAATTTTTAGCAGGATCGAAACTTCTACCCACAGCTGACATTGCACTCTTAGTTTTCCCCCATCTACGAAGGTCGTACCAGCGCCAGTTTTCTAATGGAAACTCAATCATACGCTCATGCTCAATTTGAGCACGCACAGCCTCTTGCGATGTTCCTGTCATAGCTGGCATGTCGCCATGTACGCTTCTTACTTGATTTATAAGTGGAATAGCTTGTGCAGTTTGTCCCTGCTCATTCAACACTTCTGCTTTCATAAGCAAAACATTTGAATAACGCATTAAAGGAATATTAATAGCACATCTATTGTTATTCAATCCTTCTAAATCGGCAGGCATAAACTTACGAAAAGCAGGACGATTATAAGCGTTACCATCAGAATCTTTAAACCAATCATCGTAGTTGTATCCATAAACACGTCCATTACCATCATTGTAATAATCCGATTGGAAAAAGATAGTCTCGTATGTGCGTGAATCGTAACGTCCAGTTGTTGCAATCTCACCTTCTTTAAAATAAGTTTCCATTAGTTTATCACTAGGTAGAATCTCATCCCATCCTCTAAGTTCCGATACACCCATCCAACGGTGCATTTGTGTGCGATAATCTGCACCATTTGCAGAACTCATAGATGTTTGCAGTTCGAAAATAGACTCTTTGCTGTTTTTGTTGCTTCCATCAAACATGCTCGAGAAATCTTTTACAAGTTCATACCCTTTCACTTCGTTGAGGGCCGAGAGTGCCAGACCTAAAAACTCTGCCTTTTTTGCGGGCTCTTCATAAGCACGCGTTAAATAAGCAAAACCTAAGTACGCATAAGCTGCACCTTTAGTTGCGCGTCCTAGATTGTCTGAATCGTAAGAAGCAGGAAGTGCTGTAGCCTTCTTCAAATCTTCTATTATAAAGTCCCAAGCAGCAACTCGTGAAGATAAAGGTCTATTCAAATCTGCTTGATTTGTGATATATTTATCACCGATAATAATCTCTTCCCAATTTAAAATAAGTTTAAAATGGTAGTAAGCACGTAGAAAGTGTGCTTCATTCACAATCTGAGTGCGAACAGTTGCGTTTATATTCTCATCAGGTATTTGCGCTACTTTCTCAATAACTTGATTAGAAAAGCTAATCCCCTTATAATTATTCCACCAGTAACTGCTTACTTGCGAATTACCATTAGTGTAAGTAAAGTTATAAAGTTCTACCCAGTTAGGGTAATTACGAGCATCGTTACCCATTTCTATAATGTCTTCGCGGTATGCCTCTACAGGCCACTTTACTTCTGCAAACTCCCAAGTATCTATATAGTACTCCAGCTGTGAGTATGCTGCAGCTATACCAGCTTGTGCATCGCTTTCGCCTCTCCAAAAAGTTTCCGAAGTCAGTTGATCAGGCGATTCAACCGATAAAAAATCATCGCATGAGCTAAATGATAGCGCCATGAGAATGAGAACGGATATATATATATATTTCTTCATATTCAAATAGTTTTTTAATTAAAATGATACTTGTGCGCCAATTGAGAACATACGCGTAAATGGATAAATTAGATTATCGATACCCGAATTTAAAACGCTTCCGCGTGAGAACTCAGGGTCTATCCCTTCGTAATCTGTAATAGTAAATAGGTTCTCACCACTTACATAAAAACGTAAATTATTGAGATATACTTTACTTATAAGTTCTTTTGGTAAAGAATAGCCAAGTTGTAACTGACGCAAACGAATGAAATCACCTTTTTCTAAGAATCTGTCCGACTCTTTTAAGTTACCATTCGGGTCGTTATAAATGGCACGTGGCACATTTGTGTTTGTATTTGTTGGAGTCCAAGAATCAAGTGTAGAAGCCAAGAAGTTTGACCCTGAGTTCATACCCTCATAAAAATATTTGTTACCATTATATAGTTTGTGTCCCCAAGCACTTCCTATTACTGCCGAAAGATCAAAACCTTTATAATCAAGTGCTAGATTAAAGTTTACTTCCAAAGTTGGAATTCCCGATCCAGCATACTCTTTATCATCATCATTTATTACACCATCACCATTTACATCTACAAATTTAATATCGCCAGCATCGGCATAAGGTTGATATTTCACACCATCGGCATTTACATATCCGCTTGCCTCTTCGTTGCTTTGGAATATACCTGCTGTTTTGTATAGATAGAAAGCACCAATCGGTTTTCCTTCGCGTGTTTGTGTAGGAAAATGCTCTGTACCATATTTCAATCCTTCACCATACAGTACTTGTCCATCGTCGGCCAATGCAGTAACCTCATTTTTAATTGTACTTAAATTCATACCCACGTTGTAACCAAAGTCGCCTCTTTGTTCTCTCCAGTTAATTTCAAACTCTATACCCGAATTTTGAATCTCACCCACATTAAGAATTGGGTTAACCAAACCTGCAGATGGAGGGAGCGCTTTTGTAATTAATAAATCTTCTGTTTGATTAAAATAGTAATTAACCGAACCAGTCAATTTACTATTGAGCAAACTATAGTCTACTCCAAAGTTCTTTGTATCGGTAGTTTCCCATTTCAATGAACGGTTTTCAAGTCCACGGGCTATACTTCCGGCCCATGCATTGTCTCCATTACCTTTTACGTAACCCTGATATTTACTGTTGTATGTACTTATCAGTGCTTGAAAGTCGTAATAGCCTAGTGCATTCTCATTACCAAGACGTCCCCAGCTACCTCTTATCTTTATGTCGTCGATAATTCCAGTTTCTGGAAAGAAATCTTCTTGAGTAATTCTCCAACCAAGCGCAACAGAAGGGAAATCTCCCCAACGATTGTCAACACCAAACTTCGAAGAGCCATCTCTTCTCATAGTAGCTTGCAATAGATATCTGTTGTCATAATTATAATTTAAGCGTCCAAAAAATGAAGCCCTATTATATTTCCATCTAGAACCACTACCATCAAAAGTACCACCAGTACCTGCATCAATGGTTTCAAAATTAGGGTCAAGGAATCCACCCGGTATTTCATTAATTACCAAGTCACCATTTTCCACTTTATAAATAGTGTTTTTACCTTCCACACCAACCGAGTTCCAGTTGTAATTTCTTCTTGTGATAGATGTACCTACCATTGTATTAATACTATGCACACCAAATTCTTTGTCGAAGCTCAACACATTGTCCCAAACATTCTCTTGCCAATATCCCGAGGTCTCGCTATGGTATGTGTAGTCGCGTTTAGATTTTTCATCGGCAATGTATGGAGGAGTATGATAAGCCTGTCGACTATGCATACCACGATAAGAATATGCTGTTTTAAAATTCAACCACTCAGTAAAGTTCATTCCTACAGAAATGTTTCCTGTTGTATAGTATCTCTTATCGGTCGTTTTTTCGTAATGTTGGTCAGCAACCACATTTCTATTACTTGGCAAACCGCCAAAATTTGTCAATCCAAAACCATACTGCTCGCTCTCGTCATAGATAGGAACTAAAGGAGATATCATATACACCTCTTTTATCTGATATTCTGGTTGTCTACTATCGGTCATTTTAAAAGATAGATTTGCATCTACATCAAAAATATATTTCTTTACCGATACTTTCATACGAGCATTGTCTTGTACGTAATTATTACCAATAAAAATACCTTTATCATCGGCATGGTTATATGAGATAGAATAAAGCGCATTCTCGCTTCCGCCTCTCACGCTCAACATATAGTTTTGAGACAAACCAGAACGCAATACCGCATCCTGCCAATCTGTATCTACACCAGTGTCTCTAGTAACATACTCAGGAAGGCTAGCTAAACTGTTTTGCCATGCACCACTACCACTAGGGTCGTATATCTCTTTGTGATTTTCTACATGTCCGTTCCAGTTCTCAAACATTTCTTTGTGTTTAGATTTGTATTGTTCTGCATTCAACAATTTAAGTTGCTTAGAAACATCTACCATACTTATATAAGTACTGAAATCTACCTTAGTTTCGTCTCTCTTTCCACTTTTTGTAGTTATTATAATAACACCATTGGCAGCAACCGAACCATAAATAGCTGCAGCTGCACCATCTTTCAGAACTTCCATTGAGGATATATCCTGCGGATTAATGTTTTCTATATCACCAGGGAAACCATCAATAATGTAAAGTGGTTGGTTACTACCAAATGTCTTTACACCACGAATTTTTACTTGAACACCTGCACCAGCATTACCACCAGATTTCATGATATTTACACCCGCTATTTTTCCTTGTAATGCCTCAGCTGGATTAGTAGTAGTACGCTTAGAGAGCTCATCTACATCTACTGACGAAATAGCGCCTGTCATATCACTTTTCTTAAGTGTACCATAACCCACAACCACTACCTCATCAAGCATTTCAACATCTTCTCTCAAAACAACTTCAAGAGATTGTCTGCCATTTACTGCAATTTCTTGTGTTAAATATCCTACATAAGAAACTACAATGGTTGCATCTGTAGGTACAGTTATAACAAAGTTGCCGTCGTAATCTGTAACTACACCATTGGTAGTACCTTTTTCAATTACGCTCGCTCCAATTACAGTTATATTGTCCGCATCCAAAACTGTTCCTTTTACTTGAACATTTTGCGCCCAACCGCTAATGGGGGTTATAAGGAGTAAGCAGAGAAACAGTATCTGCATGACCTTATTCTTAAAACATTTGATTATACTCATATCAACTTATTTAAAAATGTAAATAAAACTATTTATTATTTCAACAAGCCGAAAGTACTAGGTAAACACCTGCTTAGCAAGAAATAGACCACTACAAGCACTCTACAGAGCGCCAATATTAACAGTTATTATCTCTACAATGAAAAAGACAGAGCTTTGACAAACAGACAAATAGCAGAATAAAGATACCTACATTTGAAGAATATAAATAGACAACATGCAAAATGAGTTAAATCGCACTATTTACGTTTTTAGATTTGCATATATATATAAAGTGTAGAGGAATAATACGGGTTATATACTCTGAAGATATTCAGAAAGGCTATCATTGGATGATAAGTTGAGAGATTTTCGCAAGCGATAGCGATTCATATTAATGGTTTTTGGGCTTCGCCCTGTAAGTAACGATATCTCTTTTGTAGATAGATTAATACATAGTTGCAACGATAAATCTTTTTGACCATCGGTAAGATCGGGATGCTTTTTAGTTAATCGTTCCAAGAACTCTTGATTGCGCTCCTCTACACTCATCAAAACACCACTGTTATCAACATCGGTACTCTGATACTGAGCAATAAACAGGTTGATTTTCTTAAGGTGAGCTACAATTTTATCTCCCTTCATTCTATACCCTTCCTTAATCATATCGCGAATCTTATCTAGCAGTTCGCTCCTATATTGCATAAAAATAGCAAAAGCAGTAATTTCCTTTCTTTTGGTAATCAAATCACCTTGAGCAGTTTGCAACTCTAGTTCTTGTTGCTTCACCTTTAGCTCGGCTACTAGACGTTCTGATTGTTCCAACATATAACGCGCATTTATCAACTCCATCACCTTCTTGCGCTTATACCACTTAACTAAGAAGAAACTTACCGCTACAAGCAATAAGAATACAACTATCATAATAAAGATATTAAGCCTCAGTAGCTTTATCTCATAGTCATACTCTTTCTTTTCGGCCAATCTTTTCTGATTCTCAAAGCGTTTGTTAGATATATCGTGCTCCACACCCCGTAACTTACTACTACTTTGTAGCTCTTTACTCAAACGATACAACTCATTGAAAGACTCGTAAGCCTTCTTATAATCACCCATTGCAGCATACACCCACGAAGAGTATTCATAGTTATCAGTAATTAGTTCTTTGGCACCTATCGCAATGGCTATCTCTTTTGCTTCAGCCAATGCTCCTAAGGCATTATCATATTGCTCTGCATAGAAATACTGCTTACCAAGGTTGTTGTAGTTTTCTCCCAACGACCATCGCGCATTCAAATTTCTGTTTATAACAATAGCCTCATTCACATATTCTATCTTCTTTTTATAGTCGCCTTTATACAATGCCAAATTGTTGAGATTGCCCGCCGCCTGCTTCATAAGCTTTAGTGAACGATTTATCTCCAGTGCCTGCAAAAAGAATTGCTCTGCAATATTAAATTCATCTAAACTGTAATGAATAATACCCCTATTATTATAACTAGCTGCTATTGCAGCAGAGTCTCCTACGGTTTTGAAAAGCGAAGTCGCTTTATGGTTGTAGTCTATAGCAGTGTTATAGTCGGTTAGACTACAATATATAACTCCCATAAGCGAGTATATCTTACCAGTAAGCACAAGATTGCTGGGTGTTACATACTCCAAAGCATCAAACAATGATTTAATACTAGAATCAAAATTTCCTAACAATCTTGCAGCAAAAGAGTAAGCCATCAAAGCATCAGCTTTCATATCGCTCATTTGTCCCGCTTTTTCTTCTATCGATAATATCTGAATAGCCTTTGTGGCAAAGTATGCAGCTTGCTCGGGATTGGTGTATACTATCTCTTTCGACTTTGCAATCAATTCTGCAGCCTCTGCATTATCCACACCACCCTGTGGTGCGGGGTGCATCAGCAAAGCGCAACTAAACAATAATAGAACAGAGAACAAGAGATGTTTCATACTATATAGTGTTCATGATTTCTACAAAAATAAGAAATAAAAACCGATCAGCTTCTTGTTTTCAATCTTATATGGAGTTTATGCGAGAAAGAGTTACAGCCTCAAACAATCATAATGTATTTATTATAAAGAAAATAAGCTGTTTAACCGACAAGCAATTATGAATTCAAATAATCAATCACAAAAACAAAACATGTTTGTAGGCATAAAACTACTTCTACGTACATCGATCGCTTATTAAAAGACACAGTAGTAAAGACGCTCATCTTAGGAGCAAAACCCTTCAATGTCTTATTGCCACGCAGCACGCCGAAGTGCAATCGGCGTGAGCGAAGCAAAACCTATTATCATTTTCGGTTTTTAATATCTTTTTATTGCTAGCACAATCTTAAATTCGAGAGGAACTATTCCACCTACTGCCACTAATCAATCAGCAACTATCACTTCTAATTTAATTTATTCCTTTTGGCACTGCTCCAAATCTGCCATTTATACATCATCATAGTAGTAATAAAATAGAAGCCTGCTTGAATCCACAACCCAATATACTCTTGGTTTATCTGCTCAATGGTAGCTGCCATACTGTTTATCTTTACATAGCCATTAATAGCAAAGGTAGAGGGGAAAAGGTAGCTAAAGTTGACCCAAAACGCACCCATGCTACTACGTGGCCACGACACACCCGACATAAACAGCAGAACCAACGAAGTGAAAAGGAATATCACAAACCCTGTTTCACGGTTGCGAATAAAGTTAGATAGAGTCATAACAAAAAAGGTGGATGCCAATAAGAATGGAACTATAAGAATAGCAACATCCATAGGGTTGCCAATATGAGGTAGATTGAACAGTTTGGGTATAAACCCCAAAACATAAACAGCTACAACCAAAAACCACGAAAAATAACATAATGCCTTACCCACAACTACATGAAAAACCGAACGCCCACTATTTGGTGGAATGAGTTTATAAAAACTATCTTCTTCGCGTGCAGTACCAGCAATCATGCCAACTCCAAAAAACAAGGTTTGATGGATAACTAATACTAGCACAGCTGGAATTAAGAAACTGCTATAACCCATACCCTCATTAAACAGAATTTCATCGTTATAGTTAAAAGGAGTTGCTATTATTTCAGCTTCACGACCGGCTTTGCCCATTGAATTGAGTCGTTCTATTTTTATATCATCGTTCATATCCAACATGGCAAAATTTACACCCATAGCCATAGTTCGGTAATAGAGGAAGCTACTCATATCGTAATAGGTTGATATTTTTGCTTGTTGCTTTTTATTTATCTTTTCACTAAAATCGGCAGGAATAACCAATACACCATGTATTTGCCCTTTAAAGAAGGGATCTTTTGCCTCTTCTAAATTGGTGAAGGTTTTTGCCACTTTCAAGTCGGGGGTTGCATCAACACTTCTAATCAGCTTACGCGATTGAGGGGTGTTTGACTCATCTACAACTGCAATGGGCATATTACGCAGTGTATCGTTTAAATAGATAAAGTTGTAGAGCAGTGGATATAGAAAAGCCGCTCCAAGGAAAATCAGCATTACCCCTGAGTCTTTAAACAGACTTTTGTATTCTTCCACCAAAACTGAAAGGATATTCCGAAGGTGTCTGAATTTTATTTTAGATTGATTAGAATCGCTCATAGTTTACTTATATATCTTGATTACTTTACAGTGTCAGTGATGCTTGATTTCATTACTGCATTCCTCAATCGCTTGTAGGTGAGAAAGGGCAACAGCATAAACGCAGCCAATACTGCAAAATAGATAAGAGAATATCTGATAGGGGCACCATTAAGAGCCTCGGCTACATAGATTTTGAAATAGTATCGGGTAGGGAAAAGGTGTTGAAACACTTGCACCCCGCGTGGCATAGCCTCGATAGAAAATGTAAAGCCGGTAAAGCTTACTCCCAATATGGCATACACCGCCACCAAGCTGAGCGCCTCGCGCAAAGAGGGCAGCAAACCGATAAACATAACACCAATTGCCTGATACGCCATTACAAAAAGCACAGTTGAGAATGAGTATCTCAACAAGCTTCCATTCATAGGGAAGTGCATAAATTTGTATAGCACTAAATTACCACCTATACCCAGAATTGAAAAGAGCAACGTGTAGGGCAGCAACTTCCCAAGAAGTGCCGCAAGCATCGATTTGTTGGCTGTTTCCATTAAATTTGAAGTGGTATTCATCTTCATCTCAAATCCAATTGTAAACACAGTCATCAGCAATATTAACATCTGCATAATGCCCGGCAACAGCATATTGAGCAAGTAAACACCATAGTTTACATAAGGATTGGCTATCATGTGAGAGTCGTTTGAGATAGGCTGCACAGTGGCTAATATTTCTTTATCAATCACCTCTTCTCCTCTTAGCTCAAGCATCTTCTTTTGTACAAAAGCTATCCCTAAATTACTCATATAAATGAGCTCTTTGTAAGTCAACGAGCCAGCTACAATATACGCCTCGTTTATATAGAACGAGAAATCAGGTTGTTGCGATGACATCAACTTTCTTCCAAAGCCTTTATCGAGGGTATAAAAGGCATATATATCTCCTCTCTGCATAGCATCTCGAGCCTCTCCGTAATCAACATATTGTTTCACAACATGCACATTAGGAACAGCATCCATATTTCTGACAAATGTGCGCGACACATAAGAATGATCTAAATCGACCACACCAATGGGCAGCGAACGAGGCATGCCATCGTTAAATATGCTCAGAAAGAATATATAACAAAAAATCATCACAAAAACCGACGAAAAGAGATAGATGGGTCGCCCCAATATTCTCTTCCATTCTCTACGAATAACGGCTACTGTATTATGATATAGTTTTTTGGACATTATTTATTTGATTACTTTTTCCATAATGGCAGACATGCCAGGGCGCAAATCCTTTATAGGAGCTATTGGTGTTGCACGCACCTCAAATGTTCGTGCATCAAATTGCCCTGAAGCTTTAGTAGTTTTCCAGGTAGCAAACGATGCCAAGGGCTTTATATAGGTAATCTCTAAGAATGCATTTTGATTCAATGCGGGAATAGCAACCTCTATTTCGCTACCCATTTTCATATCTTCCAATAAGTCTTCTCTTACATTGAACGAAAACCAAATGTCATTCATATCTACAATATTCATGATGGGTGAACCAGAGGCTATCAATTCTCCTGAGACAGGGAATATCTCTGAAATCTCTCCTGAGATAGGCGAAATCAATATTGTCTCAGCTAAGAAAGCCTCAACTTCAGCTATAGCTCCTTTAGCTTGATCTACCAGGGCTGTGGTTGACAACCTGTCTTCTAACTGAGCACCATTCACAGCCATATTGTACTGCGATTTGGCAGCCGAAGCTGTTGCAACAGCAGCATTGTATTGCGCTTCCACCTCATCGCGCTTTTGAGCAGTCATCACTCCTTTTTGGTAAAGACGCTCTACTCTATCATAAGATTTTTTAGCAATATCGACACCTATTTCTGCTTTCTGCCACATTTCATATGCACCTTCAATAGTTTCTGAACGAGTGCCTTTATGAGCTTTTTGTTGTTGTGCCAAAGCAGCAGATTTAGCAGCATTGGCTTGTGCCAACTTGGCTCTCACCTCAGGGCTATCTATCATTACCAATGTGTCGCCTTTGTTCACCCTTTGCCCTTCTTTTGCATAGAGATGAAGAATGCGTCCAGGAACTTTCCCCGAAACACGCACTTCGTTTACCTCAGCAGAACCTTGAATAACAACTGGCACGGGCTCATATACATACCAACCAATTATAAAAACAATAACCACTACGGTGGCCAAACCTATAAGTGCCACCTGTAAATTGCGACTGCTTCCATTTTCTTGTTTCATAAAAATATTTGTTTTGTTTTAATTCTATTTATTGTTTTGTGATATAGGCGAGAGGAGTGTACCCAACGATTTCTGCAAGTATAAGTTGTGTAACTTCACCTCTATTGCAGCATCTATATTTTCTGATTTAGCCGCCAACCATGCTGTTTGTGCCATAAGTACATCGCTAGTTGTAATAACCCCCTCGGTGAAGCCTTCATTGGCATACCTCAGATTCTCCTCGGCACTCTCCACACTCTTTTGAGTTTGTATCTGCTTTTTCAAACTCTCATTTGTCTGCTGCAACGATTGATTAATCTGTAGTTCAATTTTCTCTTTTGCATCTTCCAACTCCAACGCTGCTACTACCTTGTTGGCACGCGATGCGTTGAGTGTGTGTATACGTTCTCCGAAGTGAAATAGTGGCACTTTAGCTACTACACCAAAATTGAACATGCCTTCGAACCTTTTAGTAACACCATTAAACGCACTTGGATTGGTTGCCATATACCCTCCACTAAGTGCTACTGTAGGTAGAAGCTCTGCAAACATCACTTTCTCTTTTGCTTGAGCAATATTGGCTACTTGAGCTAGCATCTCTATCTCGGGTCTGTTATTCAGTGCCTGTTCAGTAGAAATCACTTGCACTAAATCTGGATTTCTATCCAAATCTGCATCTTCAAGTGTTATCTTCTCGTTTAAGGGCAAACCACAAACCTGATTGAGTGCCATGCGTGAGAGGCTTAAACCATTTTCTGCTTTTATTATTGACAAGTCGGCTTCGTTCATCTTCACCTTTACTTTTAGCACATCGGCTTTTGTTGCCATTCCCTCATCAAAAAGAGCAGTTATATTGGTGTCAAGCCTCGAAACTACATTCTTTAACTCGTGTGCGAGCTTTACTTTATTTTCTAACGACACAACGCGCCAATAAGCCTCATCTACTTCTAAAATCAAATCGGTCATAGCATCTATAGAGCGTGCCTGAGCTATCTTTTCTCCATAGCCAGCAATAGAATACATCTGTTTAATTTTACCTCCCATAAAAATAGGTTGTACAAAGTTGATGCCTCCCACAAATACATTGCGTGCATCCATTTCAAAAGCTTTTTTGGGTAAAATAGCATGGTTCTTCCATTGCAAATCGCCGGGATTTGCTTTTGGATCGAAAGGCTGCCCATCAGCATTGAGAGGAACTGGTTGTCCATCTATAATTGTGAAATTGTTATTGATGGCTGCATCTTCAAACCTAAATGTTCCATCATCATTAGGCACAGGAACTGAGTTTGCTCCAATACCTGTACCTAAACTTCCATCGGGTTGCTTTACTCCCACAGGCAACATTAAGTCGTGTGGGAACAGTGACATAGTTTTCTCATTCCACATGTAAGCACCTGTGGCTGAAAAGTCGGGTAAAAAGTGAGTAAATGCCGCTTTCTTCATACTCCGAGCTGCCTTTACATTCTCCTTTGCTATTTTGATGGAGGCGTTGTGCTCCAAAGCCATTTTTCTACAATCTTCTACATTATATACAGTTTGCGCTGCCATTGGTACAGCCATGAATAATGTAATGTATAAAAATAATTTTCTCATTTTAATTAAATTAATATAACAATGGTTGCTTATGCAATCAATTGTATTCTACAATATATATCAGGGGTTTAGTTGTTTTTTTAAGAGTCTAGGTTGTTGATAATCTTATTAAGAACTGTACGCGCAATAACAATCTCCTCTGCAGAAACATCTGTAAGAGATTTGTCTACAACATTCTGTACAACACTAGTAACTTTCTTATGTAAGCTTGCTCCAAATTGAGTAAGATGAATCAAGTTGACCCTCCTATCAGTAGCATGAGACACACGTACAACCATCTTGTTTCGCTCCAAGTTGTCAATAAGACGAGTCATGCTGGGCTTATCCTTTCGAGTTAAGTCGCACAACTCACGCTGAGTAACTTTATCTCTCTTCCACAAACATGTCAACACCGTCCACTGCTCAGTAGTTATATTAAGACCCTCTTTAGCAAAGGCTCTCAATAATGCTCTATTAATAGTGCTTGATATCTTACCTGTTAGAATACTAAAAACTTCTCGCTCTTTTACCTGCAATTTAAATTCTTTTTTATGGTTTATCTAAATATGGTTGTTCAAACAACTATACAAAGGTAAACTAATTTATATCAAGAACTAAGACTTTCAATCTTTTATTAAATAGTTAACTTTTTTTGCAGGAATTACTAGCAGGAAATTGATGCTCTACAAAATTATGCAGTAGATGGTTTAAGGCTTCATCACCACCCCCATCTTCTTCTTCCCATTTATCTTTATTGTAAAAGGATTATCGAATCGTACATGACGAATATATTCCGTTTCATACAAAGCAGGCTGTTCGTCCAAAAAGGCTTGATTGAAAAAACCTCCATTCTCAATAAAGGGATTGACAGTAAAATAACCAACGCCCAATGATGTAAGGTTTTGAAAAAAATGTGACCCCTGACTTGGATTTATACGATATTGATCTAATGTAACTTCACAAATTATTCGAGCTTGAGAAATATGTGGCCACTTGATAGGAATGCCCAACCATGAATCTGATGAGCCCCATCTACCAGGACCTATCAAAACATAGTTGTTGTTATCGTCAGCAAACTGTTTATTCAAAGCATCAATCTCTTGCGCTATTGCCACATTGTTTGCTGCAGTGAAACCCTCTGTTTTTACATACACCACATCTGAGATATCATTGATAATACCATGCCCAAGCACATTAGGAGAATGAAGGATAGAGTGGATAGGGTCGATAAGTGCTAAATTCTCTGTCACTACCTCTTTAGCATCAACTATTGGGCGTATTTGCAGCAGATAAAAGGTTGCTTGTTGCAAACTTTCTAGGTCTACTGCAAACTCTATCTCTACCTCTCGCCCCATCTCGGCACGAGCTACTTTAAGCACTCTGTCTAACATCTCTGCTAAGGGCAACATATTGTGTTGAAGAAGGTGTACAAAAGAGACAACCTTCCTGCCTCCAGGATGATATCCGTCTCGAATAATCATATCAACGGGGTCGTAAGTCGAAGCTATATAACGCAATGTCCCATCATTATCTGCATCCTGCAAGTCCAATTTAACCAAATTGAAAGAATCGTCCACCAAGAATTCTTGTTCGATAGAGTGCATACTCAAAGCATAAAAATGCGATTGAGTCTCTTTTAAAGCACTATCGATAATAGATAGTTGTAGTATCTTTTTAGGATATAGTGGTGAAAAACGCAAACCCTGACAACCTTCTACAATATATTTGCCCAAACCCAATGCCATTTGAACAACTCCATCCTCTGGCTTTTCGTCGCCAAGGGGATAGTAGTTGATGCTACGAGCTACACCCGAAATAGTTGGGTAGAAATGATTGTTGTAACGAGAGCCAGCCACCTCTTGCAAAACAATAGCCATCTTCTCTTGGTCTACAACGTTTTGCGTGGCAATCATATACGACTTACTATCCTTATAAAAGACCGATGCATAAACAGCCTTAATAGCATCACTCACCATACGAACCATTTCAGACTCATCTTCAACATTCGGAATCATATAAGTAGAAAATATCCCAGCAAAAGGCTGATAGTGCGAATCTTCCAACAAACTGGAAGAGCGCACAGCAATAGGATTGTTTACAGCTTTAAAAAAGACAAGAAAGTCATCCACCAATCTTTCGGGTAGTTTGGCTGCTAAAAAATGCTTTAAAATATCCTCGTCTGGAATGTTAGACAAAGCCATTGAATAAAGCTTGTTGGTCTCCATAAACTCATCGAAAATATCGGTGCAAAGCACAACAGTTTTGGGTATCGTTACTTGTAGGTTTTTATATTCAGACAACTCTTGATGCTTTTTAGCTATATGTCCCATAAATGCCAAGCCCCTGCCCTTTCCACCCATCGAGCCTTCGCCAATGCGTGCAAAATAAGAGTATTTATCGAACCTGTCTTTTTCGAATATGGCAACTACTCCTGTATTTTTCATTCTTCGATATTGCACTATAGCCTCATATATTAGCTTGCGTGCCTCGTCCATATCTTGATATTCGGTAACATCAATTTTATGCAGCATCTCGGCAACAGGAAACATAGCACGGGAATAGAAGAACCTCGAAAAATGATCGAGTGACAGATGATAATATAGCGCTTTGTCGGGGATATTAAGTATAGTATATTGGAGCTCTCTCAAATTCTTGATACGAAAAAGAACCTTTTTAGTAGATGGATCAAGAATAAGAAAATCACCAAACCCAAAATTCTCCTTTACTGCCTTTATTACATCCTGTGGAAAGGTTTGAGAGTTTTTATCCACAAATGGCACATTAAGCTTTTGCGCTTCCTGAAGATTGGAAACCTCTGATGAAGAGATAATTACTGGAACAGTCTTATCAAACTCTCTTACCCAATTGATAAACTTTATGCCTGCCAACTTATCTTTTGCTCCTTCACGACTAAAACTTACATCGCTAAGAATGCCAAGCATATTCTCTCCATATTTATTATACAAATCAACAGCCTCTTCGTAGTTGCGAGCAAGCAAAATTTTTGGACGTCCACGCATTCGCATCATGCGCAAATGGTCGTTGAGAGCCTCTTTAGAGAACTCTTTCGACTCGCTCAACACATATTTGAAAAGCAAAGGCAAAGCCGATGAATAGAAACGAACAGAGTTTTCAACCAAAAGGATGGTTTGCACCCCTACAGTTTTCACATCGTCGTCTGCATTCATTTTGTCCTCTATCAGTTTTATTATTGCCAACAGCAAATCTGAATTGCCCAGCCAACTAAAAAGATAGTCAACTCCACTTAAATCTTCTTTTTCGAACATTCTGCTAACTGTTTTCGAAAAAGGAGTAAGCATAACGATGGGTATAAGTGGATATTTATGCTTGATGCGTTTTGCTAATTCAAAAAACTCATTATTGTCGATATTGGGCATACACACAACCAATTCAAACCTATTTGTTTCAAGCTGATGCATTGCCTCCTCCTTATTTGCAACTTGTGTGAAACGTGGGGGATAGCGCAGATTAAGAGAAGTGTACTCATTAAATATCTGCTCGTCAACACGCCCATCATCCTCCAAAATAAACATATCGTATTGCGATGCAATGATAAGTACATTGAAGATACGCTTGTTCATAAGCTGTACAAAGGGTGTGTCACGAAATCTAAATTCGTTTACATCATGTACATTAACTATCTCTTGAGGTATGTCGTTAGCCATTTCGAAAAGAATTTTATGTTTATATAAAACAAATATACATGGTAATTCTCTCAATTGCTACAAATTGCTGTATAAATTAACTGTAGCAAAACAATGAAGTTGTGCTATTTACAGTAGAGAGAAAAGCAAGCACTACAACATAGCACAATTAATGTCTGTTAATGCCCTTTCAAGTCCCCCAAAAAAGAGTTATATTTGAACTAATTATAAAAGCTTACAATAGACAGATGATGAAAAAACAGTTCATATTTATTTCCTTCATAATAACATTAATAGCAGGCAGTATTATTTTCTCTTCAAGCAGCTGTGCTGTTACAGCACAACAAGAGGAGCAGCAACAACCAAAAGTGATGTCGATGACCGCCAATGTAGATATTCCAGAGAAGATGATGTTTGCTGGTGAAACATACGTTTTTGACCGATACGACATGCGCGAACGATTGGATAGAGAGTTAAATAGTTTTACATATTTCCATTCAACTACACTATTGCTAATAAAACGAGCCAATCGCTACTTTCCAATCATTGAACCAATATTAAAAAAGCATGGCATGCCAGATGATTTAAAGTACCTAGCTGTAATAGAAAGCAGTATGTTTCCTAGAGCAGTTTCTCCTGCTAGGGCAGCCGGGTTGTGGCAGTTTATGCCAGCAACCGGCAAGCAATTTGGATTGGAAGTATCGTCGGATGTTGATGAGCGCTTTCATGTGGAGAAATCGACAGTAGCAGCATGCAAATATCTACAACAGGCATACAACAAATACAACTCGTGGAGTGCAGCAGCTATGTCTTACAATGGTGGACAAGGAAGAATCACCCGCGAATTGAGTAATCAACAAGCAACAGATGCACTAGATTTATGGCTGGTGGAAGAAACTACACGTTACTTTTATAGGATGCTTGCTATAAAGCTAGTTTTTGAAAACCCATCACAATATGGTTTTGTTATAAAAGCAGAACACCTACACAAACCAATGGACTTTAAAGAGGTAAAAGTAACGGAGTCAATAGCCGACTTGGCTGCTTTTGCAAAGCAACATGGTGTAACTTATTCTCAATTGAAAGACTTCAACTCGTGGTTAAGAGACAGATCGCTCAATGTGAAAAGCGGAGGAAGCTATATATTGAAGATTCCTACACAAGAGAGTCTCTATTATAGCAAGGATAAACCTGTGAAGGTTCACAACAAGAACTGGATAACTCCATAACCCTACAATTGGCTTAAACAAACATTAGCACCTACTGTTTTATAGGTTTTCTATAAATCTCAACCACTTTATAGCACTATTTTGTATAAAATAAAGAGGTGAATAGCTAAACAATTCTTCTCATTATAATGTTATATGGAACTATGAATTCAGACAAAGAACTTATTAATGTGTACGGTGCACGCGTACACAACTTAAAAAATATAGATGTTGAAATTCCTCGCAACACACTCACTGTAGTAACAGGTTTAAGTGGTAGTGGAAAATCATCATTGGCTTTCGACACATTGTTTGCTGAAGGGCAACGCCGTTATATCGAAACCTTCTCGGCTTATGCAAGAGGGTTTCTTGGTAAAATGGAGCGCCCCGATGTGGACAAGATTACAGGATTGAGCCCTGTAATATCGATTGAACAGAAAACCACCAACAAGAATCCACGTTCTACAGTGGGAACTACTACAGAAATTTACGACTTCTTGCGTCTGCTTTTTGCTAGAGCTGGCGATGCCTACTCTTACAATACTGGCGAGAAGATGGTAAAATATACCGAAGAGCAGATACTCGAACTCATTCTCACAAAATATATAGGCAAGAAGATATATATATTAGCACCTGTTGTAAGAAACCGAAAAGGACACTATCAAGAACTCTTCGAACAGATTAGGAAAAAGGGCTATCTCAACGTAAGAATCGATGGAGAGATAAGAGAAATATTACCTGGTTTGAGAGTGGATAGATACAAAAATCACAGCATTGAGGTTCTTGTAGACAAACTGGCAGTGTCAAACAAGTTTGCAGACAAGCTTAAAAAAAGTGTGCAAACAGCTATGAAATTGGGCAATGGGCTAATCTTGATTCAAGATATGGAGACAGAAGAAGTGCGCCATTACAGCAAAATGCTTATGTGCCCCACATCAGGACTATCTTACAGCGAGCCAGCTCCACACAACTTTTCATTCAACTCACCACAAGGCGCTTGTATGAAATGCAATGGATTGGGTACAGTTGATCAAATTGATGTTGACAAGGTTTTCCCAAATCCCGAACTAAGCATTGCTGCTGGAGGTATTGCTCCGCTAGGAAAAGAGAAAAGCAACTTGCTCTTTTGGCAAATAGCCGCCATTTGCGAAAAACATGGTGTCACGCTTAAAACACCTATAAAAGATATACCCCAAGATGCTATCAATGAAATATTGCACGGCACAACGGAGCGATTGAAAATAAAGAACCACTCTTTGGGCAACTCCAACTATCTAGTTGCATTCGAGGGGGTTTTGAAATACATCGATATGCAACAAGACGATGAGGCATCGTCGAAAGCACAAAAATGGGCATCACAGTTTATCACCAAAATGGAGTGTCCAGAGTGTAATGGTCAGCGATTAAACAAGGAGGCACTTCACTTTAAAGTGAAAGATCAAAACATAGCCGACTTAACAAAAATGGATATTGTAAACCTTTACGACTGGATGTTGCACCTGTCTGAAGATATAACAGGCAAGCAGCTCCTCATTGTGGATGAGATAAAGAAGGAGATTCTTACCCGCTTGAGCTTCTTACTGGATGTAGGATTGGGATACCTCTCACTCTCACGCGCATCGGCTTCTCTATCGGGTGGCGAAAGCCAGAGAATAAGACTAGCCACACAAATTGGGTCGCAACTAGTAAATGTGCTTTACATATTAGATGAGCCAAGCATTGGTTTGCATCAACGAGACAATGACAGATTGATAAACTCGCTAAAAAAACTGCGAGATACTGGCAACTCTATTATAGTGGTAGAACACGACAAAGATATGATGCTTGCCTCTGACTATATTGTGGATTTGGGACCTTTTGCTGGACGCAAAGGTGGCGAGGTGGTGTTTCAAGGAACACCCCAAAAGATGCTGACCCAAAGTACGCTCACATCCAACTATCTGAATGGAAGTCTAGAAATAGAGGTTCCCAAAAAGAGGCGCAAAGGAAATGGTGAATATCTAGAACTAAAAGGTGCAACAGGCAACAACCTTAAAAATGTATCTGCTAAGTTTCCTCTAGGAACTTTCATATGTGTTACAGGTGTTTCGGGTAGCGGTAAATCGACCCTTTTAAATGGAACGCTACAACCTATACTAAGTCAGCACTTTTACAAATCAAACAAAGAGCCCCTACCCTACAAATCGATTAAAGGGATTGATAAGATTGACAAAATTATAAGTGTCGACCAGTCGCCCATTGGACGCACACCACGCTCCAATCCTGCAACCTATACAGGAGTATTTACCGAGATTCGCAATCTGTTTGCAGGAATGCCCGAAGCCAAAATACGAGGTTACAAACCAGGTCGCTTCTCTTTTAATGTGAAAGGTGGACGATGTGAAACATGTGGTGGAAATGGTCATAAAACTATTGAAATGAATTTCCTGCCCGATGTAATGGTTCCGTGCGAAACCTGTGCGGGGAAAAGATATAATAGGGAAACCTTGGAGGTTAGATTTAAAGGAAAGTCGATAGCTGACGTTCTTGATATGACAATTAATGCAGCAGTAGACTTCTTTGAGAATGTTCCGTCTATTTTGATTAAAATAAAAATGTTGCAAGAGGTAGGTTTAGGATATATTCGTTTGGGACAATCATCTACCACCCTATCTGGAGGAGAGTCGCAAAGGATAAAGCTTGCTGCAGAATTGGCAAAACGCGATACTGGGCAAACACTCTATGTATTGGATGAACCAACAACTGGTCTACACTTCGAAGATATTAGGGTATTGCTAAAGGTTATCAACAAAATTGTGGATAGAGGCAACACTGTTATTATTATTGAACACAACATTGATATCATAAAATGTGCCGACCATATAATAGATTTAGGTCCCGAAGGTGGTGCAGCTGGAGGCAAGATACTAACAAAAGGAACACCCGAAGAGGTTATGAAAAACTCGAAAGGAGACACTGCTAAATATCTGAAGAGAGAATATAAAGAGTACAAAAAACTCAAAAATGCTACTGCATAAGCTACTTACAGGCTCTAAAAGTTAATAGAACTGTTAAAACAACAGGTGCTGTTGAACAATAAAATAGATACTACGTTTATGTAGTTAGAAGACTTAAATTAGAATTAATATAAATAGCAAGAGATAAAAAATATGGCTAAAACAGCATTAAAAGGAAATCCAGTAGAGACAAGTGGTTCTCTACCAAAAGTTGGAGAGATGGCTCCAGACTTTACATTGGTAAACAGTAGTTTAGAAGAAGTGAAACTTTCTGACTTTAAAGGTAAAAATGTAGTATTAAACATATTCCCCAGTTTAGATACAGGAGTATGCGCTGCATCAGTAAGAAAATTTAATAAAGACGCAGGCTCTTTAGACAACACAGTTGTATTAGGAATTTCTGCCGATTTGCCTTTCGCATCGGGTCGTTTCTGTAGTATGGAAGGAATAGAGAATTCAATTTCTCTATCTGTATTTAGAGATGATAAGTTTGCAAAAGACTATGGTGTGCTACTTATGGATGGTCCAATGAGAGGATTAACAGCACGTGCTGTTGTAATAGTAAACCCTGAAGGGAAAGTTATTTACAACCAACTGGTTCCGGAAATTACCGAAGAACCAGATTATAATTCTGCAATCGACTCGATAGTGTAGTTTGTTTCATGAAGATTGTGTTAACAGAAAAGTCTGCGAAGTGATTTCGCGGACTTTTTGCTTTTAAACAAAGCTCAAAAGATGTTATTATCAGCAAGTTAACGCCAATAAAAAAAACAATAACTGTTGTATATATGTTTATAAAGCATACAACATCAAGTTATTAATAATTAATAATTAAAAACAAATACCATATTATGAAACAAATAATTGGAATAATACTTATTGTAGCAGCCCTAGTTCTGGGATATTTAGGAGTAAACCAAATTCAAAAGAGCTCAAACTCTGTTGAAGTGCTGGGCATAGAGCTAAGGGCCGATGACAAAGGCGGTAAAGAAACAGGATATATTGAGTTGGCTTTGGGCGTGGTGGCATTAGTAGGCGGCATTTACCTTGTGAGCAAAAAAGGCAAATAACTTCACAGCCAACTATATTTTTTAAACAAAACTTTTTATAAACAGATTCATTGCACACTTATTGAGCAATGAATCTGTTTCTTTTTTAAAAAGGATGAACAAAACCCGTTTACTAACTTACTTTTTATTATTTTTGTACATAGTATAGCACAACAATATTATAAACAACGATTTAAATATATGCTTCAAAAAAAAGAATGAAACATTTTACATATGACAAAAAAGAAGAAAAGTAAAAGAAAAAGCGCAAACCAAAAGAAATCCAAAAAGGATTCATTGTTGAACTTTCTGAAAAGCGAACGCACACACTTCTTAGTTGGAGTAGTGGTTGCTTTTATTGGCTTGTATGTTTTTCTTGGCATGGTTTCGTTTTTCTTCACTGGAGGAGCAGATCAGAGCAAAATAGCGAACAAAGCTTTCTCAGAAATTATTAAAAATGATGCACCCCTAATTGAAAACTGGACTGGCACATTGGGCGCATTTGTAGCAGAGGGGATGATTAACAAGTGGTTTGGCATATTCTCTATTTTAGCTCCTGTTTTTGTAACACTTATGGGCTTGAAGTGGATGAAAGTATGGGAGGGCTCTCTTGCTAAATATTTTATATTCACAGCGCTTGCTATTATTTTTGGTTCAATATCTGCTGCCTTCATAAGCAGACCCTTTAGTGAAAGCTATATAACATGGGGAGGCACTCATGGTCAGAATATCGAAGCAATACTAATGAACAGTATTGGAGTTCCAGGCATTCTCTTACTTATTATCCTTTTTGCTGTAATCCTTTTTGTGCTTTTCAAAAAATCATCGATGTTTACAATTCAAGATACTTTGTCTAAAGGTATTGACCGAATGAATAGCAATGGTGTAAAAGATGACGACGATGAGAGCGTAGAAAAGCCTATTGACAACTCATCGGAAAAGAAAAAGGGCAAAATGGCTATAGCTATAAACAAAACATTTGGTATGCTTTCTCGCAAGAAAAAAGGTAAAGAGCTCGAAGTGGAAGAGGAGGATATTGATGATGAAGAGATTACAACTGAAGAGGAGACGTCATTACACAAAAACCCGTCACTTGGAACAAGCTTTACTAATAAAGATAGCGATGATGAGTTTGAAGTAATTGTTCCGGAAGAAGACGAAATGCTATCTAAAGAGAAAAGCACCACACCAGCGCGCTCTACAACCATTTCGGACAAAGGAGAGTTGATTGATGAAGAGACCGGTGAAGTGCTTGAAGACTACGACCCTAGAAAAGATTTGTCAACTTTTACATTTCCATCTTTTAAACTACTCGAAACCTACGAAACAGGCAACAACGAGGTGGACATGAAAGAGCAAAACGAAAATAAAGACAATATTATTCGAACGCTCAGAAACCATGGCATAGAGATAATCTCTATAAAAGCAACAGTGGGACCCACCATTACGCTTTATGAAATAATACCTCAAGCGGGTGTACGTATTTCACGTATCCGTGGACTAGACGACGATATAGCGCTTGGACTTTCAGCACTGGGTATACGTATTATTGCACCCATGCCTGGCAAAGGAACAATAGGAATTGAGGTTCCCAACAAGAACCGACAAATTGTTTCAATGAGATCTGTTATCGCTTCAAAGCGTTTCCAGGAAAGCAACTACGACTTGCCGGTAGCATTGGGACGAACCATTACCAACGAGGTGTTTATGTTCGATCTTTGCAAAATGCCCCACCTTTTGGTGGCTGGAGCTACAGGACAGGGTAAATCTGTGGGCTTAAACGCAATCATCACATCATTGCTGTTTAAGAAACATCCGGCAGAGATGAAGATGGTGTTGATTGACCCCAAAATGGTGGAATTTAGCATCTACTCTACTATAGAGAAACACTATCTGGCTAAACTTCCCGATTCGGAAAGTGCAATTATAACAGATGTAACACAAGTGACACAAACCCTAAACTCGCTCACCAAAGAGATGGACGATAGGTATGAGTTGCTGATGAAAGCACATGTGAGAAACATAAAGGAGTACAATGGCAAATATGTGAGACGACGCCTCAACCCCGACAAAGGACATAGATACTTGCCCTATATTGTAGTGGTAATTGATGAATATGGCGATCTTATCATGACTGCAGGAAAGGAGATAGAGTTGCCCATTGCACGTATTGCACAAAAGGCGCGTGCTGTGGGTATACACATGGTTATTGCAACACAACGACCCACCACTAATATCATAACAGGAACTATCAAAGCCAACTTCCCTGCACGAATGGCATTTAAGGTTACTTCGCAAGTAGACTCTCGCACAATATTGGATATGGGCGGTGCTAATCAGTTAGTGGGCCGTGGAGATATGTTGTTTTCGCAAGGTAGCGATTTAATACGTATACAGTGTGCTTTGGTAGAGACAGAAGAGGTGAAAGAAATCTCTAAATACATTGGAAAACAAAGAGGATACGTATCTGCCTTTGAACTTCCAGAGTATACTATGGACAGTGAAAAATCGCCTGGAGCAGCAGATGTAAACGAACGCGATGTGCTGTTTGACGAAGCTGCCCGTCTCATTGTGGTGCATCAACAAGGCTCCACATCGCTTATACAGCGTAAGTTTTCGATTGGATACAATAGAGCAGGACGCATAATGGACACTTTAGAAGCGGCTGGAATTGTAGGACCTCCACAAGGCAGCAAGCCTCGCGAGGTATATGTTTCGGATGAATACACATTGGAAAAGATTTTAAATTCTGATGGTCAGATAACACCGCAGCAAAAACCAAACGCATAATAATATGGGTGATGGCTGTGTAGAGACAATTCATAAATTTCTCTATAGCCATGAGTTTAAACCTTCATTTGCGATAACTGTCCAAAAGATAACATCAATAACTAACAACAATGAAAACAATGCGTTCAATAATACTCGTCATATCCATTCTGCTCTTTTCAGCAGCAACTTATGCACAAAAGAGCTCTGCTAAATCTATGTCTATATTAGACAAAGCTAGTCAACTATTCAAGCAGTCGGAAGGGGTGAAACTCTCTTTCACACTATCGCCTGATAGTCCAGAGGGAGGAGCTTTCGAACCTCAACAAGGAGTTGCATTTATAAAAAGAGACAAGTTTAAACTCGATATGCCCTACTCAACTAGTTGGTTCAATGGCACAACCCAATGGGTATTGCTTAAAGATGCCAACGAAGTGAATATAAGCAACCCTACACCAGAGGAGTTAATAAGCATTAGCCCACTGGGCATACTCAATATGTACAAGACCAACTATGTATTGAAAGAGCCTGTTTCAAACAGTTTCAACGGAAAGGCAACAACAGAAATTGAGATGACACCCATCAATAGATGGGAAGACTTCGAAAGCTTGACCATTACACTAGACAATAAAACCAACAACATTGTTATGATAAGGTTTACAACTAGAGATGGAAGTAAAAACAAGTTGACTATTTCTGATTATAACAGTAACAACAAGTTTACAAACGATATATTCCAATTCAACAAGAGTAATCATCCAGGTGTAGAGATTATAGATTTAAGATAATCTATGCTATTATCCACCTGTAATTATCAATTAAAAAACAAAGGTGTCGATATTAAAGCGTTGAAACACACAAAACAATCAACTATATTGAACTACCTATAGATAAATATGATACTGTTTTTAAAGTATCATATTTCGATGTATCTTTGCACAAAAATAACAATAAAGCACTTTCGCAACACAAGGAAGTGACTTTAAAAAAAACATACAACAACTTATGACAAAAAGAACTAGATGTCTCATCATTGGATCGGGACCCGCAGGCTACACAGCTGCTATTTATGCAGCACGTGCCAATTTAAGCCCAGTTTTATACGAAGGAATGCAACCAGGAGGTCAGTTAACTACAACAACTGAAGTTGAAAATTTTCCAGGTTATCCTGAAGGAATTACTGGTACTGAAATGATGGAAGATTTGAAAAAACAAGCCATACGATATGGTACTGAGGTGATAAGAGGAAGAGTAACAGCAGTTGACTTTTCGACCAGCCCCAAAAAGCTCACTATCGATAACGAAGAGGAAGTAGAAGCTGACACAGTGATTATTAGCACTGGAGCTACTGCAAAATATTTAGGATTGGAAGACGAAACAAACTATGCTGGCATGGGTGTATCGGCTTGTGCTACTTGCGATGGCTTCTTCTACAGAAACAAAACAGTTGCAGTAGTTGGTGGTGGAGACACTGCTTGCGAAGAAGCAACATACTTGTCGGGATTGGCATCAAAAGTGTACATGATTGTGAGAAAAGACTATTTAAGAGCTTCTCAAATTATGCAAGAGCGCGTGATGAACAACCCAAAAATCGAAATCTTGTTTGAGCACAACGCAGTAGGACTATTTGGAGACAATGGCGTTGAGGGTGCACACTTACTGAAACGAATGGGCGAAGAAGACGAAGAGAAGGTAGATATCAAAATTGATGGTTTCTTCTTGGCTATTGGGCACACTCCCAACACAGAAATATTTAAAGGTCAAATAGATATGGACAAAGAGGGATACATCAACACTGAGTTTCCAACTACAAAAACATCTGTAGAGGGTGTGTATGCAGCTGGCGATGTTGCCGACTCGCTCTATCGTCAAGCCATTACATCTGCAGGAACAGGTTGTCGTGCAGCTATGGATGCTGAAAGATACCTTTCTGAAAAGAATTTATAAGAATAGATAGTCATCATAATTTAAGATGAATAAATAGTGGTAAACCGCTCTCTTTTTAATTAAAGGGGGCGGTTTTTGTTTTGCAAAACCCTCAACAACCACAAAACCATTAGAAACACTTCAAAACACTTTCCCTGCGGGGAAAATGTTGAAAAGAGTCGAAAATTGCATTCCCCACGGGGAATTGGAAAAACAACAGATAAAACTTGAATCTACAGCGTAAAATCATAAATTCATCTCCTGTAAGTTGAATCTACCACGGAAGATTGTCCGTTCAGCTCTTGAATTTTCTATCTACGATGGTAAATTGCACATTCAGCACCTAAAACTTCAATCTACCATGGTTTTTACTCCGTTTGTCTCATAAACTTCGAATCTACTGCTGAAGAAACCACAAAAAAACTTTTCTAAAACATTTTCCCCACGGGGAATCCAATTTTCAACAGTTGACACTCCAATTCCCCGCGGGGAATTTGTTTTTCAACAGTTGAAGGGTAAATTTCGTGGATAAAGCACTAAAAAAGCAACAATGAGCCAATAAGTGAGCAAATAACTGCTGTTAAACTAAAATAGCGGAAGAGATAAAAAGGCTTTCTCATAATTTTGATGTTTAATGATGATGCACTTTGTATGTTGTATAGAGATTATGCTCATTAGAAAAGACCTATCTGGTTTTAAATTAAGAGCCTTGCTTTGTTAATTTCAAGCTACTCTATTTACAGTAAATCAAATATACAAAAACTCCTTATATATTAACAAAATAAGTCACATAGAATTCGTTTTAATAATAAGTAGTTATATTTGTAACGGACAACATTCTACCATCTTCATCGCACACTCACATATTTAATTTGATTGCTTTATGAAATACATATCAATTATCCTTACTGCAATACTAATTTCTTGCTCTGTAAAAGAATCACACCATGTCTCCTTTCCAGTAAGCACTAGCTACGATGAGTTTGGTGCGTTTACAGACAATGTTTCTCACAAAGAATACGTCTTTTTTGCAAAGAGAAACTTTAATCCACATTTAAAAGTTTTTGATTCTAAAGGAACTCTCATAGATTCTGTTTCATTACAAAGGGCTGAATCAGTGCTGGGTAGTATCAGTAAGGTGTGGATGACATCCATGGATTCCATTTTCGCTTTTTCTACTCAACATCAAACAAAGATTTGCATCAATAGAGACGGGGAATCAGTATTTACAGATAATTATAAACATAAAGTAGAGGATAGTAATGGAAATCAATACGATTTGTATCCGCCATTTTTACATAAAATGGACATGAAGACAAATTCTCAGATTGTTTATACTACATGGTGGACTGGAAATAGACATCTGACAGAAGAACCAAAAAGGTCGTTGGAATCAATTAACAACCATATACGTAAAGGGTATTTGCTTTCTAATGGAGATGATTTATTCGGTATGAAGTTTGTTGATATAGTAGAGCTAAAGGAACTACCCAAATCTATTTTCTTGCCCTATTACAAAGCAATATATTTAGACAACCGCCTGTTTTTCATCACCTACTATTCTAGGTATTTATATGAACTAACATCCAACCTTTCGATTAAGAGAACAATTAAGTTGATACCATCAGAACATTCAATTCCAACACCGATTTCTATCGTTGACAACGACCCGCAAATGGACGAAAAAGAAAGTCAGCTTGATGTTCAAATCACCAAAGAGTGCTTCATATCTAATGTTTTGTATTGTGCCGATACAGAAGAGATGATAGTAATAACAAAAACGAAAGAGTCAAAAGAAGATCTGTTTATATATCCATTTAAAATAGAAATATGGGATAGAGATTTTACAAACATAAAGCAGAAAATAAAGTTTGACACTTATAATCATTATCCTGCTTCGTCCTTTGTGCTAGAGAATCGATTGTATATTGAGAAAAAAACAGACGCATATACAGAAAAGGAATTTGAAGTTATATCTTTATAGTCTTAAAAGCACGAACTAATTGCTAATGAATATCAAATGAGATGTAAACGTGGTTACACACACATATAGAATAATTGCAAGCGCTATAACACTATTAAACTTTATAAAATATGCACCACAATTTCACAAGGTATAAAAAACACGCTATCTGTTTACTATTCTTGTTTACAATTACTGTATCAATAATAGGATGTAAATCACAAACTACCGATGATGAGTATTTGAAATTAGAAAAGGAGTTGAAAACCAATTATCATAAAAACATTCCGGACAATGCTACAAGCTTGGTCTTTATTAGTGATGAAGGATGTGCTAATTGTGTGATGTCGTTCTCCCAGTTAATACTTCAAAATATAGATAAATATAAAGATGCTGGATTAGTGTTTATCCATTCTACAGGAAGGAACGTGGACATTGATTCTTACTCTTCTGTAAACAGTAGCAACATTATTCTATCATCCGATTATCCCCATAAGTCGGATATTATTCCAAGTTTAGGAATCGTTTACTTAAAACCCCAAAAGCAAGAGATTGATACGATAATTTATATTGATTCATATAAAATAAATGAGCAGTTTCGATATATACTACAAAAAAATTAGGGCTATCTTTATATTCGCGGATAGAGAATTATCACGCTCGTACTCGCACCAAAATGTCTTTAAAAAAACGACTATCGACTGCCATTTTATTTCCGCATAGATGCTGGATACAGTTGAGTATTTTGCCAATTGTTCCATCTATCCGCTGGGAAATAAAGTTTTAAAAAGAGCGTTATCGGCTTATCAATCCAAAACTTGTTTGCTGTGAAAGAATTTTCGTAAATATCTTATACTAAAAACTTTTCAACTTCTTTTAATGTAAACCTCTCTTTCAAAATCAACTTCTATAACATTTTCGCCACTTGTAAATATTGTAAGGAAATATTAGATGTCCCTCATCTATTATATGGCAGGAGTTTACCACTACTGAATAAAAGATTTTATTTGGATCTGCAAAAAAGATACGGCAACGTCGTATATTGTCAATAGTTTTACTATATTTGTCAAATCAAACAAAATAAAATCATATACCGCAGCAGGAAAAGATAGATAATGAACTAATTTAAAGCATCAGAATTATGTACTACACGTCATTTATCCATAAAACAAAGCTAAAAACACTTCTTCTCTCTTTGATAGTTAGTTCTTCAAGCTTATTAGCACAGAACGAACCTATTATTATAGATACCACATTTCTAAAATGCGAGTATGCTACAAACTATTACACAGACACCCTAAAGTTTAAAGATGCTATTTGGTTTCCTGATGAATTTATTCTTGAAATTGGAACTAAAATATCGAAGTATTATAGTAAAAATACAGATGAATATGAACGAATGCGTAGTGACCCTGATGCATTGGCAGCTTTTAATAAAGCATTAAAAACACCTATAGAAAAAAGAACTATAAACCTTCCGGCAAGATATAGTTCTTTAGTTATCTACAATAATTATCCAAAAAGCAGGCGAACGATTCAAGATGCAATATTTTTCGACTATTATATATTTGAAGATGATAATTTGCCACAGCAATGGACAATTATTTCTGATTCAGTAAAAACGATTTTAGAATATACTTGCCATAAAGCCACGTGTTCGTATCGTGGACGAAACTATGAAGCATGGTATGCCATTGATTTACCCGTGAATGCTGGACCATGGAAGTTTTCGGGGCTTCCTGGACTTATTATGAGTGTGCAAGATACAAAAGGGCACTACACCTTTGAAATAAAAGGATTGATGAAAGCAAAAGAGCCTATTGAGTATATAGAATATCCAATTAGAAAATATAGCCACACCGATAGAAAGACCTTTTTGAGGACCAATGCTAAATCATTGCAAATTGGTCTTGTGCGTTATCTTGAAGCAAATGCACCAGAAGGGAGTAGCAACTCCGATTTTAAACAGTGGGGTGGAGGTGCAAAGTATGATTTATTAGAGAGAGACTACTGAAAGTTATAAGTTAACAGTTAAAAATTAAAAGTTTGCCTTGTTTCTTATATGTGTAGAAACTAACTATAAAAACAATATACAATGAACAGTCAATCATTTATCCATAGTATAAAGCTAATAGCTCTCCTATTCTTTATGATAGTTAGCTCTTCAAACTTATTGGCGCAGAACGAACCTATTATTATAGATACGGCATTTCTAAAATGCGAGTATGCTACAAACTATTACACAGACACCTTAAAGTTTAAAGATGCTATTTGGATGGGAGATGAATTCATTCTTGAAGTCGGCTCAAAAGTTTCCAAATACTACAGTAAAAGCACTGATGCTTATGAACGAGTGAGAAGCGATTCAGAAGCAAATGCGGCTTATCAAAAGTCATTAAAAATGCCTCCAGAAGCAGGAAGAGGAAATCGTCCAGCAAGGCACAGCACTTTAGTTATCTATAGTAATTATCCTAAAAGCAAAAGAACCATTCACGATGCAATATTTTTCGACTATTATATATTTGAGGACGACAATCTACCACAACAATGGACAGTGATTGCTGATTCCGTAAAAACGATTTTAGGATATACTTGCCATAAAGCTACTTGTTCGTATTGTGGACGAAATTATGAAGCATGGTATGCTATTGATTTGCCTGTAAACGCTGGTCCGTGGAAGTTTTCGGGACTCCCTGGACTTATTATGAGTGTGCAGGACACAAAAGGACATTACACCTTTGAAATAAAAGGATTGATGAAAGTAAAAGAACCCATTGAGTATATAGAATATCCAATTAGAAAATATAGCCACACAGATAGAAAGACCTTTTTGAGGACCAAAGCTAAATCATTGCAAATTGGTCTTGTACGTTATTTGGAGGCTAATTCTCCACAAGGCGGCAACTCCGACTATAAACAAACGGGTGGAGGTGCAAAGTATGATTTATTGGAAAGAGACTACTGAAAGTTATAAGTTAATAGTTAAAAATTAAAAGTTGATTGCATTAGGCTAATGAAAGATAGTTTACATCAGACATCAAAATAGATTTAATGGATGTGCTAACTTAGCCGGCACAAGAAGTTAAGTACAAAAATCTTATATTTGGATTATGGTACAAAAAAGAAAAACTTATGACCCAGCTTTTAAACGTCAGGCTGTCGAGTTAACTAAAACTAGAAAGAACGTTTCACAGTTGGCTAGAGAACTTGGCATTCAACCACAGTTGTTATATAAATGGCGTAGAGAATATGATGCGCTTGGTGAAGGTAGCTTTCCCGGTAATGGGAATTTAAAGCTTACACCAGAGCAAGAGAAAATCCACGAATTAGAGAAAAAGTTACGAGATATAGAGTTAGAACATAGTATATTAAAAAAAGCCGTTGCCATTTTCTCCAAGACCGATCGATGATATATTCCT
>RRZU011237381.1_pt1 | contig 76368 bp, 69 predicted proteins | sample 2165561 | NCBI WGS metagenome assembly RRZU01 (sample SAMN10456909, study PRJNA506462) | wastewater metagenome | isolation source: wastewater sludge | place: USA: Moscow, Idaho
CCGCGGTACGCCTCCTGCAGGACCTGTGACTTGTACGCCGCCATGTCCGTCCCCGTCGGACACTCCTGAGCGCACCCCTTGCAGGCCAGGCAGAGATCGAGCACCTCACGAACCTCGTCGGCCGCCCACCCGTCGGTGACGACGCTCCCAGCAATCATCTCCTGCAGGACGCGTGCTCGTCCGCGCGTCGAGTCCTGTTCGCGCCCCGTGGCCTGGAACGACGGACACATCACCCCACCGGAGGCGGTGGTATCGACCAGGCACTTGCCGACGCCCGAACAACGGTGGACGTCCTCGGCGAACTCGCGGTGAGTCTGAGCCAGGGGAGCGGTGACCAGCATGGTGTCGCGAATGTCGGCATCGACCCGGGGGACCCGCGCGGTGGTTTGGGGGCCCACGATGACCCCGGGGTTCAGGTGGTTGCCCGGGTCGAAGGCTGCTTTGACCCGTTGCATGAGAGTGATCGCCTCGGCGCTGTACATCAGTGGCAGCAGAGCCGACCGCGCGCGGCCATCGCCGTGTTCGCCCGACATCGATCCACCGAAGGACACCACGAGGTGCGCTGCCTGCTCCACGAACGCCGTGTACCGGCCGCGGCCTTCGGGTTTGTTCAGCGGAAAGTCGATGCGACAGTGCACGCAGCCCTCACCAAAGTGGCCATAGGGCAGACCACGCAACCCGTGCTCGTTCAACAGCTCGTCAAAGGCGCGAAGATAGTCCCCCAGCCGTTGCGGCGGTACGGCCGCGTCCTCCCACCCGGCGTAGGCGCGGCGTTCGAAGGCGACCGATGCCAGTCCGGCTCCGTCGGCTCTGATCTGCCAGATCGCCTCCGCCTGCGGGCCCGGTTCAGCGACCCACGCGTCCATGGCTGACGCATCTGCGAGGACACTCCGGGCTCGTTCTTCCACCTCGGCCAGGTCCTGCCCGGTCACCTCAACCAAGTTCCATCCCGCGCCGCGCGGCAGGTCCGGAACCGGCAGCCCCCGTCTCCGCACGACGTCGACGATCCTGTCGTCCAACCCCTCGCAGGCCGTCGGGTGATGGGCAAGGACGGCGGCCATGTCGTCTGCCGCGTCGGCCATCGAGGTGTACCCGAGTGCGACGAGCCGCGTGTGGGTTGGTCGCTCGACTAACCGGAGGGTGGCTGAAGTGACGATGCCCAGTGTGCCCTCGGACCCGACGAGAAGCGCGGGCAGGTTCGCGTCCGCGAGGTGTTCCAAGGAATACCCGGAGATCTGCCGGCTGAATCTTCCGAACTCTGAGGCGATGGTCGGCCTCCCGTCCTCGGCGATCACTTCCAGCGCACGGATCAGGGTGTCTGGCGGTGATGCCTGGGGACCCAGCTGGACGGTGTCACCGGAGGCCATCACGATGGTCAGCGCCTCCACGTTGTCGGCGGTCCGCCCGTACCCGAGGGCCCGCGGCCCACAGGCGTTGTTACCGATCATCCCCCCGACCGTGCAGCGGTTGGCCGTTGACGGATCGGGGCCGAAGCGCAGCCCATGTCGCTTGACGGCGTCTTGGACGTCGGTCTGCACGACACCAGGCTGGACGTCCACGGTGCGCCTGTCGACATTGACCGAGTCGATGCGCGTCAGGTGCCGCGACAGATCCACCACGAGTCCGGGGCCGATGGAGTTCCCACACGTGGAGGTCCCCGCGCCACGCGCGGTCAGCGGGATGTCCCGATCGACGGCCGCCGCGACGACCGCGGCCACCTCGTGCTGCGTGCGGGGGGCGAACACGGCCGCCGGTGGGATGCGGTAGATCGAGGCGTCCGAGGAGTACAGGGCGCGCGCGAGCGGGGAGGCGTCAAGGCCGTGGCCGACGGTCGCCTCCAGGTGACGGTTCAGCGAGGCGAGGGCGTCCACACGGTCAGTGCTCCGCGGCGATGACGGCCGCCATGGCCCGCCCGATGGCATCGAAATCGTCGGGGTCGACGACGTCGACGAACGCTTCACGCACGGATTGGACGTGGGCGGGCGCGGCCTCGGCCAACAACGCGAATCCGGGATCGGTGAGGTGGGCGATCACGCCGCGACCGTCAACGGCGCACGTGCTGCGGGCGACGATGCCACGACGCTCCAGCCGGGTCACCGCGTGGGTCAATCGCGACCGTGATTGACGGACGGAGGCTGCCAACTCGGACATCCGCAATTCGCGATTGCGAGCCTCCGACAAACGGACCAGGATTTCGTACTCGCTCAGGTCCAGAGAAAACGGTCGCAGCGCCTCATTGAGATGATCGTTGATGGCGACCGCTCCCTCCAACCAGGAGCGCCAGACCCGCTGTTGGTCGGCGGTGAGCCAGGTGGCCTCGTGTGTGTCAGCCATAGTCGCAGTCTATATTGAGCGTTCAACATCATTGGGGTGTCTGAGCGGTTACATACGCTGCCACGACTATGCTTGAACGAACCCCGAGCCAATGAGGGAGGGAGTCGTCATGGCCACGCTAGAAGAGGTTCTGGCAGCTGCACCGAAAACCGTCGGCGACATGCTGGCGTGGCGCGCTCGCAAGACACCATTCAACGAGGCCTATCGGTACCCCGGGGCAGACGGACGGTGGGACAGCCTGACCTGGACCCAAACCGAGCAGCGTTCACACGAACTCGCGGCCGGACTGTTGGCCCTCGGTCTGGACTTCGAACAACGCGTCGGGATCGCATCCACCACACGCATCGAGTGGGTGCTGGCCGATTACGCCATCAATTGCGCTGGCGGGGCAACGACGACCGTGTACCCGAACACGAAATCCCCCGATTTCGAACACATCTTGCGGCATTCCGACTCGCAGATCATCATCGCTGAGGACGCTGAGCAACTCGCCAAGATCGACGGCGCACCGGAACTCGATGACGTCGTGCGCCATGTCGTCCTCATGGACGGGACGGGCGACGGCAAGCGCGTGCTGAGCTGGCAGCAACTGCGCGACCTCGGTCGAGCCAAACTCGTGCAGGATCCGACGTGCGTGACAGACGCGATTGCCCGCACGCACGGTGACACGCTGGCCACGCTGATCTACACATCGGGGACCACCGGGTTACCCAAGGGCGTCGAACTCACCCACAGCAACTGGTCGTACGAGGGATTCGCGATCGACACGTTGCACATCATCGCCGAGGATGAACTGCAGTACTTGTGGCTGCCTCTGTCCCACGTGTTCGGAAAGTGCCTGCTGGCTTGCCAAACCGCGATCGGTTTCGCATCGGCGGTCGACGGGCGCGTGGATCGCATCGTGACGGGTCTGAGCGAGGTCAAACCGACGTTCATGTGTGGTGCGCCGCGCATCTTCGAAAAGGTGCGTTCGACGGTGCTCAACAACACGGGACGAACGGGAGTGAAGGGCCGGATCGCTCGCTGGGCCTTCGCTGTGGGTCGCGAGTGCCAGCCGTACCAACTGGCTGACAAGCCGCTGCCGCGTCGCCTGGCGGTTCGCTACAAGCTCGCCGATCGCCTCGTCTATTCGAAGCTGAAGGATCGGATGGGCGGCAACATCAAGTTCTTCATCTCCGGTTCGGCCAAGCTGTCGACGCAGGTGCAGTCGTGGTTCTTCTCGGCGGGCCTGGTGATCATCGAGGGCTACGGCCTGACCGAGACCAGCGCGGTGGCGACCGTCAACGATCCGCGGACTCCAAGGCTGGGGACAGTCGGGCCTCCCACACCCGGCACGGAGATCCGGATCGCCGACGATGGCGAGGTGCTGCTGCGTGGCGGCGGAATCATGCGGGGCTACCACAAGGACCCCGAGATGACGGCCACCGCGCTCACACCCGACGGTTGGTTCCACACCGGCGATATCGGTGAGGTAGACGCCGACGGGTACCTGCGGATCACCGACCGCAAGAAGGACCTTCTCAAGACCTCGGGCGGAAAGTACGTCGCCCCGCAGGAGGTGGAGAACGCGATTTCGGCGGCGGTCCCCGTCGTGGCGCAAGCCATTGCCGTCGGGGACGGGCGCAAGTACATCTCGGCGCTGCTGACCATCGATCGGGCCCTCGCGGAGACGTGGGCTCAGCGTCACAAGCTGGCCGGGATCGAATACGACCAGCTGCTCCGCCACCCCGACTTCGTCGCGTCGATCCAGGCGGGGATCGATCGTGCCAACGCGCGCCTGGACCGGTGGGAGACGGTGAAGCGGTTCGCGATCCTCGACAGCGAGTTGTCGGTCGACAGCGGGGAGGTCACTCCCAACATGAAAGTCCGTCGCGCCGTGGTGACGCGAGAGTACGGTGACCTCATCGACTCGCTGTATGAGGGGGAGTGACGACGTCCAGCACCGCTAACCCTGACACCGCTCGTTCGGCGCGTAGCGTCTTTTCGATTGTGCCCCGGTGGGTGGACCTTGACGCCCAAGGGCACGTCAACAACACGGTGGTCGTCGACTATCTGCAAGAGGGCCGGGTCCAGTTCTTCCTCGCCACCCCCGACACGCAGGAGCTGACGGCGGGCGGGATCGTCGTCGTCGCCCATCAGGTCGAATACCTCGCACCCATCGATTTCTCCGTGGAGCCGTTGCGTCTCGAGGTGGGCGTCGAGTCGACCGGTGGTTCGAAGATTTCGCTGGGGTACGACCTGTTTCAAGGCGACAGACCGGTGGCGACGGCTCGCTCGCTGCTGTGCGCGTTTGATTTCGCGACGAATCGCCCCCGTCGCCTCGCCGACGACCAGCGATCGGCGCTTCGTGCGCGTGCGTCGCGGTTCGCCGCGCTGAGAAGCATCGGTAGCTACGAGGTCGGCGAGCGGTACCACGTTCACCCGTTCTCGGTTCGCTGGTCGGATCAAGACATCAACGGGCACGTCAACAACGTCCGGTTCTACGACTACGTGGCCGAAGCCCGGATTCGGATGACCTCCGAGGCCGACCGTTCCGCGACGCGGATGAGCGCCGGGGCCCACGCCGGACACCTGTGGTTGATCGCGCGACAAGACATGGAATACCTCGCCCAGTTGCAGTTTCGTCCCGAGCCGTACGAGGTGAGGACGGCCGTGGCGCGGGTCGGGCGAACCTCGCTCACACTCGTTGCGGAGATCGTCGATCCTGTGAACACGGCGGTGTGCGCCCGGGCGCACACCGTTCTCGTGTGCGCAGACCCCAGCGGGGTCCCGACATCGCTGCCGCCCGCCTTGGTTGAGCATCTTGAACGCTTTGGCGCCTGAGCCGCCTCGGTCGAGCAGGCCGCACTGCCTGCTCGCCTGAGCCAAGAACGACTCTTACCTGGCGAACGCTGACTTTTCGACTAGCGTGAATCTCACGAGCCCCGCACATTTGTGGGCCCGCTCTCAGAGTCGAGATCGGAGGCAGAGATGGCAGGCACACTGCCGGATGTTGAACGTGTCGTGAAGGACGTTTCGCAGACAATCGTCGACAACGAAACGTATTTCGGTGACCTGGACGCCGTAGTGGGCGACGGTGACTTCGGTTTTTCCCTGGCAAGGGGATTCGAAATCGTCCTCGCCGACTGGGATACGTTCGATCGGACGGACCCCGGTGTTTTCTTGCAAAAGGTCGCGATGACGATCTCGTCGCGCATCGGTGGTACGTCCGGGCCCATCTGGGGCACCGCCCTGTTGCGGGCCGGGGCACAGCTAAAGGGTTCCGACGAGTTCACGGGTACCGATGTCGTGCGGGCTCTGCGGGCCAGCGTTGCTGGCATTCAGGCGCGCGGGAACGCCCAACTTGGCGAAAAGACGCTGCTGGACGCGCTCGTACCCGCCATCGACGCCCTCGAGCAAGCCGTTGACGCGGGCAGCGATTCGAAGACGTGCATCGACGCGATGGCGGATGCCGCTCAGGCCGGTGCCGACGCGACGAAGACCATGCAGGCGATGCGCGGTCGCGCGAGCTACACCGGCGAACGCAGTATCGGATCCGTGGATGCGGGGGCCATGGCCATCGCGGTCCTCACCCGCCACCTTGCCGACACGTGGCCGACGGAGTAGCGAATACCCCATCCCCACGAGCAGGCACCCCGGCGCGGTATGGGGCCCGCCGGGCCTTCCTCGTCCTCACATTCACCGATGGGCAGCGAAGCCCGTTGACAAGGAGAGTTCCATGAAGAAGTTCCTCAATGACCCGAAGCAGTTCGTGCCGGACATGCTCAAGGGCATCGCGTTGGCAAATCCCGACACCATCACCTACGTGCCGGAATACAACCTGATCATGCGTTCTGACGCACCCAACCCGAACAAGGTCACCATCATCCAAGGTTCGGGCTCCGGTCACGAACCGGCACACGTCATGGTCGTCGGACCCGGGATGCTCGACGCCGCCTGCCCCGGTGACGTCTTCGCGGCTCCGCCCAGTGATTACGTGTACGAGACCACCAAGCGGCTGGCGTCCGACAAGGGTGTCTTGCTGTTGGTCAACAACTACACGGGCGACAAGATGGCCTTCGAGATGGCGCAGGAGTTGGCCGATGCCGACGGCATCACGGCGAAGACCCTGTTCATCAACGACGACGTCGCCGTCCAGGACTCGCTGTACACCGTCGGACGCCGCGGCGTTGCTGGCAACTTCTTCGTCATCAAGGCCGTGGGTGCCAAGGCGGAGCAAGGCGCCGACCTGGACGAAGTGATACGCGTCGGCGAAAAGGTCAACTCGGTCACGCGTTCGATGGGCATCGCCCTGACGGCGTGCACGCCTCCCGCGAAGGGATCGCCGCTGTTCGAGTTGGCCGACGACGAGATGGAGGTCGGCGTCGGCATCCATGGTGAGCCTGGTCGTCGTCGGGCCAAGCTCGCCAGCGCCGACGAGATCGTCGACGAGTTGCTGAACGCGATCGTTCCGGACCTCCCGTTCGAGGAGGGCGACCGCGTTGCTCTCATGATCAACGGGCTGGGTGGGACGCCGATCAGCGAGTTGTACCTGCTGTTCGGTATTGCTGCCCAGAGGCTGGCCGACAAGGGCATCACGGTTTCGCGCAGCTATGTCGGTGAGTACTGCACATCGCTCGAGATGGCCGGTGCCTCCCTGACCCTGGTGAAGCTGGACGACGAGATTGACGAACTGCTCGACGCACCCGCGTCGATCGTCAACCGGATCTTCTGACCGGTGGTTGCCTGCGGTGTCGACGCCTCACGGGACGTCGGCACCGCAGCGCTGCATCACCTGTGGTGGGTGACCTTGCTTCGCCACACTGTGGCGACGACTGGATCGGGCAGGGTGCGTCCGTCATAGGGGTTGTTGCGCGACAGCGACCGGCTCGCCGACTTGTCCACCGTCGCCGTGGCAGTGTCATCGACGAGCACGACGTTGCCAGGTTCACCCAGGGCAAGGCCGCGACCCTGCCCGGCTAGGCGTCCGATGCGTGCCGGTGCCGTGGACATGCGTTCGACGAGCGTGGCCCAGTCCATGCGCCCAGAGTTCACCAAGAGGTCCATCACGACGGGGAGGGCCTGCTCCAGGCCGAGCATCCCAGGGGATGCGGTCGTGAAGTCGTGATCCTTATCCTGTTGAGCGTGAGGGGCGTGGTCGGTCGCGACGATGTCGATGGTCCCATCAACGAGCGCCTCCGCAAGGGCCTCGCGGTCCTCGCTCGGACGCAGCGGGGGATTCACCTTGTAGACGGTGTCGTAGTTGCTGACCTCGGCCGTGTCGAAGTACAGGTGGTGGGGCGTCACCTCGGCCGTCACGGCGATTCCGCGCCGTTTCGCCCACCGGATCACGTCAACGGATTCCGCCGTGGAGACGTGACAAACGTGGATGCGGCTGCCGACGTACCCGGCAAGTTGCACATCACGCGCCACGATGACCGACTCCGCCACGGCGGGCCAGCCCGGGAGGCCCAGGCGACCCGAGACCGGACCCTCGTGACAGCATGCCGACGGTCCCGCGAGGCGCGGGTCCTGCGAGTGTTGGGCCAAGACGCCATCGAAAGCCGACACGTACTCCAGCGCGCGACGCATCAGCATCGGATCGGCGACACAGTGCCCGTCGTCGCTGAACACGCGGACGTTGGCCGCAGAGGCCGCCATCAATCCCAACTCAGCGAGTTCCTGCCCGGCCAGTGACTTCGTGATGGCACCGATCGGCTGCACCTCGGCGTACCCGTCACGCCGCCCGAGCTGCGCGACGGACACGGCGGCCTCGGCGGTGTCGGTGACCGGGTTGGTGTTCGCCATGGCGAACACCGCCGTGTACCCACCGCGCGCTGCCGCCCTCGTTCCGCTGAGGACTGTCTCGGCGTCCTCTCGACCCGGTTCGCGCAGGTGAGTGTGCATGTCCACGAGACCGGGCAGCGCGAGCAGTCCATCGGCATCGAGCCGTGGGGCGTCGGCCGGTGCCTCTGTGGGGTCCGTCAGGACACCGTTACGGATGTATAGGTCTCCAGGACTCCCGGCGATGGTGCGGGCACCGGTGATCAGCAACTCGCTCATGCTTGTCCTTCCCCACCGAGCAGGTGATACAGCACGCTCATGCGCACGGCCACGCCGGCCGACACTTGTTCGAGGACCAGTGAGTTGGCGGCGTCCGCAGCGTCGCTGGAGATTTCGATGCCACGGTTCATGGGTCCTGGATGGCAGATGGCGGCGCCGGGTTTCAGACAACGCAACCGGCTGGGGGTCAGCCCATACCCGATCGTGTACTCGCGCGTCGTCGGGAAGAACCCCCCCGACATCCGCTCCCGCTGCACGCGCAACATCATGACGATGTCTGCGCGTTGTAGCACCGAGTCGAAGTCCGGGGCCACCTCGACTCCCCAGGTGTCGACGCCGGCGGGCAGGAGGGTGGGCGGCGCTACGAGCACGACCGACGCCCCGAGAGTGTGCAGCAAGGCCACGTTCGAGCGGACCACACGCGAGTGTGCGAGATCGCCCACGATGGCGACCGTCTTGTCCTGCCACGATTCCGTGCCCAGCGAGCGGAAGTGGCGGCGCATCGCGAAGGCGTCGAGCAGCGCCTGCGTTGGGTGTTCGTGGGCGCCGTCACCGGCGTTGATGACGCTGGCCTTGACCCAGCCAGCGGCTTGCTGGGCTGCGCCAGAGCCGCTGTGCCGGATCACCATCGCGTCGACTCCCATGGCGTCGAGGGTGAGCACGGTGTCGCGCAACGATTCGCCCTTCGACACCGAGGACCCCTTCGCCGACATGTTGACGGCGTCGGCAGACATCCATTTGGCGGCAATCTCAAACGAACTGCGGGTGCGCGTCGAATCCTCGAAGAACAGGTTGACGACCGTGCGTCCTCTCAGCGTGGGCAGCTTTTTCACCGGGCGAGATTGGACGGTGTGCATCTCTTCGGCCACGTCCAGGATCGACACGATCTCGTCGGAGCTGAGGTCGGCCGCGGCGAGGAGGTGTTTCATGCGGTTGTCCTTCGCTCAATCGTGACCTGGTCCACCCCGTCGGATTCCCGCAGCCTGACTTTGACGCGTTCGTCGCTGCTGGTCGGTACGACCTTGCCCACCTGATTCGCCTGGATCGGAACCTCGCGGTGCCCACGATCCACCAGGACGGCGAGCTGGACCGCTCGGGGACGACCGAGGTCACGTAGCGCGTCCAGCGCGGCCACGACGGTGCGACCGGCGTACAAGACGTCGTCCACGAGCACGACCACGGCACCGTCGACCGACACCGGGACACGCGTCTGGTGGACTTCTCGGGTCGGCTGCGCCCGTAAATCGTCGCGGTACATCGTCACGTCCAACTCGCCGACGGGGACGTTCACGTGTTCGATGGCGCTGATGTGCTCGGCGATGCGCCGGGCGAGGGGGACGCCCCGGGTGCGGATTCCCAGAACGATCAGGTGTTCGGCGCCGCTGTTGTCCTCGACGATCTGGTGGGCGATACGCGCCAGCGCCCGCCCGATCTCATCTTCGTTGAGGACTTCTCGGGCCGATCCGGTCGAGCCTTCGGTCACTGCGACTCCTTGCCATGCGGTCGGTTCTGCCGGTCCCCCTCACAGCGAAATCTAGTGCATGTGCGTTAGGGTTTCGTCATGTTGGCGATGCTCCCGCTTGAGACACTGCCGGGCTGGCCGGAGGCCCCCGACCCCAGCCTCTGGATGGTTCTGGCCATTCTCGTCGCCATACCCCTCGCGATCACGATTCCCGTGCTCTTGATCCACCTGGGTCCCACCTGGTTCCGCCAGACGCGCGCGACAAAACTGGAACCGGGCTCGGCCGTGGAATCGGTCCCGGCAGGGCGCTCGGGCGTCGACGTGACCCCCTGAGCCAGCGCTGACCGACGATCAGGCTCCGTCCCGGATCACCGCATGGCTACCGATGCGCTCTGGCGTGTCCACCCCTCTTCTCCCTGCTGGAGGGGCAAGACGACGACGGCGGTCCCTGAGGCGACGAACTGGTTCACGGCGGTCGCGGCGATCCCCTGCCCCCACGTATAGCTACAGGCCGAGATCTGGACGCCGACAACCGCATTTGCCCCGATAGCGATCGACTCCTGCCACAGGGCCTGCATGGCGGACTCGGGATTGGTGGCAATTGATGACGCCACCATGCCGATGACCGCATCGAATCGGTAGCCGGGCACGCTCGGGGTCGTTGTCAGCAACATCGCTTGGGTCACGAAGATCTCCTCACGCCTTGAGCGTCCAGGGCTCGGTACGCAGTGTACTGACCTCGACGGTCAGCCTTGCGTCGCCGAGGTCAGCGCGCAGAGCCGCTGCGGCCACCGGCAGCCAGGCCCATTCGCAGGCCCAATGAGGCACGTCGATGAGGACCGGCGCGTCGCTCCACGCCAGTGCCTCCTCGGCGGGGTGATGGCGCAGGTCGGAGGTGACGTACGCGTCCGCCCCTGCCCGACGTGCAGCATCGAGATGAGAATCGCCCGCACCCGCCAGCACGGCGACGCGTGACACGAGGCGGTTCGGGTCGCCGCCCAGCTTGATGCCTGCAACGGTCTGCGGCAGCGCGGTGGACAGGCGTTCGGCGAGTTCTCGTGCGAGCCGCTCGGTCGCAAGTGTGCCGATGTGGCCGATGCCCGTGGAGACATTCGCGTCCGCCAGCGCGATGATGTCGAAGGCCACATCCTCGTACGGGTGCGCGGCCAGCAGTGCGGCGACGACGGCGTCGCGTCTCCCGCGTGGAAGCACCATCTCCAGGCGTTGTTCCACCACGCGTTCCACGGTTCCCGGCGTGCCGATGTAGGGGTGGGCCGCTGGTGCGGGGCGGAAGCTCCCGACGCCTTCGACGGTGAACACGCACCGTTCGTAGTCCCCGATGGTTCCGGCCCCCGCCTGCGCGAGCGCGTCCACGACGGCGGCGACATGATCGGTGGGAACGAAGGTGATGAGCTTGTCCTGCGCGGACACGCAGTGCGGTGCCAGGGGAGCGATGTCGGTCAATCCCAGGAGGTCGGCAACCGCGTCGCTGACCCCGGGGCTGGCCGAATCTGCGGGGGTGTGCGCGTTGAACGCGCTGATCCCCCCGCGGATCATGGCCAACAGTCGTCGACCCTTGGGGGTCTCGTCGGTGACGGCGTGTATGCCGCGCAGCAGCAACGGGTGGTGGGTGACGAGAAGGTCGCATCCGCGGGCGGTCGCCTCGGCGATGACCGCGTCGGTCGGATCGACGGCAAACAACACACCATGTACCTCGGCGCCCAGGTCCCCGCAGTACAGGCCGTTGCGGTCCCAATCCTCGGCGAGGGCCGGGGGGTAGCGCCGATTCAGTGTGGCGACGACGTCTGCGACCCTCAGCCCTGCCATAGTCCTTGCGCTCGCAATGCTCGGACCGCATCGTCGCGCCGCTCGACCAGCGTGCGGTGTACCGACGTCGGCAAGGTGCGCGCCGACATCCACTCATCCAGTTGGGCGATGAACGCGACGTCGGCCATCGGGCGGGGGAAGAGTAATCCCACAACGTTTTGCCGGTACTGCTGGCTGGCCCCCGCCCACTCATCGACGCCGCGGGCCACGCGATCAACCACGTCCAAGTACGCGCTCTTAAACGGCTCCAGCACGTCGTCTTGACCGAACTTCCAAAATGCCAAGACGACCTTGTGGTGACCCTCGTTGGACAGGTCGAGCTTTTCTGTGGCGTGCTCCCAAGCCCAGTCCTTGAGGTCGCGTGAGGGGTTGGCGGCTCGCGCGGCCAACGCCGCCTCTTGGCCGGTGACGGACGGGTCTCGGCTCGCTTCGGTGTCGATCAGATCGAGGCTGCTCCCCAGGCGGGATAGCTCGTGGATGATGCGCCACCGCAGGTCCGCGTCGACCGACAGGCCGGAAGGGACCTCTTCACCGTTCAACCATCCGTGCATCAACTCCACTCCGGTCGGGGAATCGATGGCTGCGATCAGCGTGCGAGTGTACGCCAGTTGCTGGTCGGAACGGGGCTCGGCGTCGCGCAGCAACGCTGCGAGCCCTGCCGTGACCTGGGCACGCAGTTCCAGTCGCTGGCTGCGGGGCGCGTAGTAGTCGATGGCAACCAACATGTTCGCCAGAACGGCCTGCACGGTTGAGATGTCGGATTCGTGTTGAACACCGCGCATCACGAGCTGGGCGTAACTCGATGCGGGCATCTCCCCATCGCGACACATGTCCCAGCAGGCGCCCCAGATCAGAGCGCGAGTGAGGTCGTCGGAGACCTTGTCGATGAGCGTGACCGCATTGTCGCTGGAGGTTTGGTCGAGCCTGATCTTGGCGTACGTCAGATCGCCGTCGTTGACCAGGACGACGTCGCCGCGCTCGACACCGACCAACGAGGGAATGTTCGTGCGTTCGCCCTCAACGTCGACCTCGACGCGATGCGTGCGCGCGACCCCTCCGTCGGTGAGGGAATACACACCCACGCCGAGCCGATGCTGTCGCAACGTCGGCCAACGGGGATCGGCCGTCTGGACCACCGCGAAGTTGGTGAATCTGCCCTCGGCGTCGACATCGAAGACGGGACGCAACGTATTGACGCCGGGCTGCTCCAACCACTGCCCGGCGAAATGGGACAGATCGCGACCTGACGCCTGCGTGAGATGGCTCAGCAGGTCGGGCAGTTCGGTATTCAGGTAAGCGAAGTCTGCGAAATAGTCACGCACACCGGCCAGGAAGGCGGCCTCCCCGACCCAGGCCACGAGTTGCTGCAGAACCGAGGCGCCCTTGGCGTAGGTGATGCCGTCGAAGTTGTTCTCCACGGCCTCGAGATCGAACATGTCTGCGGCAATGGGATGCGTCGTCGGGAGCTGGTCTTGCCGGTACGCCCAGTTCTTTCGGGACCCGGCGAATGTCGCCCACGGATTCGGCCCGCCCTGCCCGCGACGCTGTTCTGCCTGCGCGAAGTAGCTGGCCCACTCGGCGAAGGACTCGTTCAGCCACAGGTCGTCCCACCAGCGCATAGTGACGAGGTCGCCGAACCACATGTGTGCGAGTTCATGGAGGATGGTGCTGTCACGCGTGTCGTACATCGCCTCGGTCATCCGCGAGCGAGGAAGGTACTCGTCGCGGATGGTCACGAGGCCAGCGTTCTCCATGGCCCCGGCATTGAATTCCGGCACGAACACCTGGTCGTAGTCGCCGAAGGCATACGGCAACCCAAAGTGGTGTTCGAAGATGCCGAACCCTGCCTCTGTCGTGGCGAACAGACGCTCAGCGTCGAGGTTGGGCATGAGCGACTGGCGGCAATGCAGGCCGAGCGTCAGGGGACCACCGACACCTTGATACTGCTTGGTCACCGAATGGAATCCACCGGCGACGATCGCCGTGATGTACGTCGACATCGGAGGCGTCGCAGGGAAATTCCAACGGGCGAATCCATCCGTCAGAGGGGTGGGGGCGACAGACCGGGAGTTCGACAGCACCGTCCAGTCCTCAGGGGCCATCACCGTGAACCGGAACCGCGCCTTGAGGTCGGGCTGTTCGAAGCAGGCATACACGCGGCGGGCATCGGCGGTCTCGAACTGGGTGTAAAGGTAGGGGACTGCGTCCAATGGGTCGACGAATCGGTGCAATCCCTCACCCGTGCGGCTGTAGCGGAAAACCGCAGCGACCGTGAGCGTGTGACTGCCTTCGCTGAGGACGAGAGGGAGTCGGTACCCGTTGAATCCGGAGGTGTCGAGGACGACGCCGTCCATGGCGGCCGTCAGGATGCTGTCGGCGATGAGGTCCAGGTGCGTGGTGCCCTCGCCACTGGTGAAGGTGACGATCACCCGCGAGATGAAGGTCGACTCCGGCTGGGCCAGCGGCGTGCCGTCCGGGTACCTCCCCGTCAGGTCTACGAGGACGTCATAGTCAGACGTCTGAAGCAGCTGGGAACGCGTGCGCGCCTCGTCGCGTGTGATGGTGCCCTGCATTGTCCTCCTCCCCCTGTCGGTTAAGGCCTGACACTATCTCGCTTCCGCGACGCTTCCGCTGAAGCGCCTCGCGCGCGGCGATGAGAAAGTGGCCTAGTGGGGGGATGTGTGCCCAATGAAGGCGTTGCTGGGAACGAAACTACTCGAAGATGGGATCGGCAGTACGCGAGCGCTTGAGCTCGAAGAACCCTGGGTAGGCCGTGACCTTCACGAACCCGTCGAACAGGTCGCCGGCAGCCTCCCCCTTGGGTGCGGGTGACATCACCGGGCCGAACAGCGACATGCCGTTGACGCGGATGACGGGCGTGCCGACCTCGTCACCCACCGGATCCATGCCCTCGTGGTGGGACGCGCGCAAAGCCTCATCACGCGCGTCGGACAAGCCGACCTCTGCGAGGGAAGTGGGCAGCCCGACCGCTTCAAGGGCGTCCTTGATCGTGTCCTGCGTCAGCGGCATGTGCAGGTTGTGGAACCGGGTCCCGATAGCCGTGTACCACTCGCGTAGCTTGTCGGAGCCGTACTCCTCCTGTACCGCAATGCTCACGCGTGCTGGTGCCCAGGCCTTGTCCATCAGGGCTCGGTAGTCCGCGGGGAGGTCGCGACCCTCATTGAGGACCGACAGGCTCATCACGTGAAAGGTCGTGTGAACATCGCGGACCTGTTCGACCTCCAACATCCAGCGAGAGGCCATCCATGCCCACGGGCAGACAGGATCGAACCAAAAGTCCACGGCTTGTGTCATGCGCATCACCATAACCGTCGTCAGGCACTTTCCCCAGCGCCGATTCGCGCGCGCTCGTCGCCCAGCGTTTGCGAGTCCCCACGGACCCGACCCGCACCTGGAATAGTTCGGATATGCGAGTACACATTGCGACAGACCATGCCGCCTTTGACGTCAAGCAGTACCTCGTCGAACAACTCGGGCAGCGTGGCTACGAGATCATCGATCATGGCGCGGACGCCTACGACGCCTTGGATGACTACCCCGATTTCTGCATCCCCTGCGCCGAAGCGGTCGTGGCTGACCCGGACTCTCTCGGCATCGTGCTGGGCGGATCGGGCAACGGCGAGCAGATCGCGGCCAACGTGGTGAAGGGCGTGCGTGCGGCCCTGGCTTACAACACGGAGCTGGCGGCCCTGGCCCGTCAGCACAACGACGCAAATGTCTTGTCGATCGGCGGCCGGATGCAGGCGAAGGAGGAGGCGTTGGAGATGGCCTTGACGTTCCTGACGACGCCGTTCAGCCAGGACGAGCGTCATCAGCGTCGCATCGACAAGATGGCGGCCTACGAGGAGTCCACGAAGAAGTGACTCCGTCGTCCTTGAACGGCGGTGCGTGAGGTGCCCGAAGGGCACGTGATTCACCGGCTGGCTCGCGAGCTGTCTGCGGACTTCGCGGGTCAGCGCGTCGAGGTCACCAGTCCCCAGGGGCGCTTCGCCTCCGAGGCCAACCACCTCAACGGGCGCCTGTGCGAGGGTGCAGAAGCTGTGGGTAAGCACTTGTTCATCCGCTTCGACGCACCCCCGCAGTCCCTCATCCACATCCACCTCGGCCTGATCGGGAAGCTGCGGATCGCTCCGGCGCCCCCCGAACTCGCTTCGCCCGGCGCCTCAACGGTGCGGGTTCGGATGGCGACGGACGCGTTTCACGCCGAGTTGCGGGGTCCGCAGTGGTGCCGATTGGTCGACGAGGACGAACGATCCAAGGTGTTGTCAAGGACGGGACCAGATCCGCTGCGTTCGGATGCAGATCCGCAAAGGGCGTGGTCGGCGGTGCACAGGACGCGTCGCCCGATCGGTGCCGTACTGATGGATCAAGGGGCGTTCGCCGGGGTGGGCAACATCTTTCGGGCGGAGGTGCTGTTTCGCCAACGGATCAGCCCCTTCGTGCCAGCGGCCGCCCTCGCGAAGGAGACCTTCTCGGCACTGTGGGATGACCTCGTCGTGCTGATGGAATATGCGGTTGGGGCGGGCCGCATCGACACAGTGGACCCCGAACACGAGCCCGAGGCGATGGGCCGGGCTCCGCGCGACGATCCGCATGGGGGCGAGGTGTACGTCTATCGACGAGCCGGTCAACCGTGTTTGGTGTGTGGCTCGGCCGTGCGCAGCGAGGTTCTCCAAGGCAGAAATCTGTATTGGTGCGGCACATGCCAGGCGGATTGATCGATTCCAGCGCAGATGCGTCGCGGCGGCGGCACCCACTGAACGCATTTTCGAACCATCCGCATTGCGAAACCCTGCCGACGTGAGTTAGGGGATGCTAACCTCGAACGCGTGACCACGATTACCGAGCAGCTGTGCTCCCGGTGCGTCCACAATTTGGCGCCGGAGCAGTGCCGCAACGCCGCGTGCCTGTGCGACCTGTCCGCGGGGACGCATGGCCGCGTGATCGGGTTCACCGATGACATGGACGCGCACGTCGCGCGCAGGCTGTTCGACCTCGGGTTCGCCCCCGGAGCAGAGGTGGAGTTTCTGCGAGCTGCCCCGCTGCGTGACCCGATCATGTTCCGCGTAGCGGGCACGGAAATCGTCCTGCGTCGGCGAGAGGCCGAGCGCATTCTCATCGCCGGTTCATGAGCCACCATCATCACGGTGGTGGCGGCGCCACTGTGGCAGAGGATCTCCAAAGGTTCGCACTCGTCGGCAGCCCGAACTCGGGCAAGACGACCTTGTTCAATGCCCTGACAGGGCTGCATGCCAAGACCGGGAACTATCCGGGGGTCACGGTTTCGCGGTACGAGGGAACGGCGCGCCTCGATCCTGCCAACAAGGTCATCGTCGAAGACCTCCCGGGGACGTACTCGCTGGACCCGATCAGTCCTGACGAGGAGATCGTCGTCTCGGCACTGGACCGCTCCAGCGAGTTGAAGACGCCAGATGCCCTCATCGTGACGCTCGACGCGACCACTTTGCGACGCTCGATGACCATGCTGGTCCACGCGTTGCACACCGACGTCCCCCTCTGCGTGGTGTTGACCTTCGCCGATGAACTCACCCGTCGCCAAGGCAGCGTGGACATCGCAGCGCTGCAGGCGGCCCTCGGCGTCAAGGTCGTTACCGTGACCGCGGGGCGACCCGACGAACTCGCGGTCTTGCGGGAGGCAATGGCCGACGTCGGCCATTGGCCGTCACCCGTCGTCCCGCCTCCCACCGAGCCCGCACAAACCACGGCGTGGATCGCCTCGGTGCTGCGCAGTGGAAAGTACCAACCTCCGCAGGTGGACGAGCGCACCAGTCGCATCGACGCCGTGTTGCTGCATCCGGTGTGGGGCAGCCTCGTGTTCTTGGTCACGATGTTCCTCGTCTTCCAGACCGTGTTCTCGGCAGCCGCGCCCTTGCAGGCGTGGATCGAGGAGGGCTTCGGTTGGTTGGGCGGCCTCGCGAGCAGCATGATTCCGATCGGCTGGCTGGCGCGTTTCGTGTCCGAGGCGCTCATCGGTGGCGTGGGCGGCGTCCTTGTCTTCCTCCCACAGATCGCCTTGTTGTTCATCCTGATCGCCCTGCTGGAGGGGTCCGGCTACATGTCGCGGGCTGCCTTCCTCATGGACAAGATCATGGCCTCCGCCGGATTGGAGGGACGCGCCTTCGTGGCGCTGCTCTCGTCGCTCGCGTGCGCCATTCCCGGCATCATGGCGACCCGATCCATGCCCAACGCCAAGGATCGGGTGGCGACCATGATGGGTGCTCCCCTCATGACTTGCGCAGCGCGATTGCCGGTCTACGTCCTCCTGGTGGGCATGTTGGTGCCCCCGGGGCTGGGATGGGGACCGATCGGTGCTCAGGGCGCGATCATGTTCGCCCTCTACCTCTTGGGGGCCGCCAGCGCCATGGCGGCCGCGTGGATCACCAAGCGCCTGACGGGTCGAACGGGCGCTCGAATGCCGTTCTACATGGAGATGCCGAGCTATCGGATCCCGCGACTGAGATCGGTTGTCACCTCGGTCTGGGACGCCGTCACCGCCTTCTTGCGTAAGGTCAGCTCGATCATCTTGGTCGCGACAGTCGTCTTGTGGGTGGCCCTCAACCTGCCGCTGCAATCCACGGCCACGATGACCAAGGCTGGCGTTGACACCTCGCAAGACACGGCCGTGTCGTCGTACGTGCTTGAACATTCCTTCGCCGCCAGCGTGGGCAAGGCGGTGGAACCCGTGTTCGAGCCGCTCGGCTTCGACTGGCGGATCAACATCGCTGTCATTTCATCGCTGGCTGCGCGGGAGACGTTCGTTGCCACGTTGGGCCAGATCGCGGCGGCGTCCGACCCTGAGGATCCTGCCGACGCCGTGGCCAGCATGAAGGTTCTCGACGGCCCCGAGGCGGGCAGCCCGCTGTTCACTCCGGGCACGATCGTCGCGCTGCTGATCTTTTTCGTGTTCGCGCTGCAGTGCGTGTCGACCTTGGCAGCCATGAAGCGCGAGACAGGCACCTGGCGTTGGCCGCTGATCGCCTGGTCGACATACCTCGTGGTCGCCTGGGTGGCTGCCTTTGCGGCGAAGTCCATCACCGACGTGTTCCTATGACCCCGCCCGATCGATCGTCCGAATCGGTCCCGGTGCACCCGGAGCCCGTCGTGGGCGATCCGGCGTGCGTGGTGTGGCACGTCCCCGAGCAGGCCACGCCGCTGGGTCGGATCATCCGCGCCCCCGGCGACCTGGGCCGCCTCTTTGCGGACGGGACCCTGACCCAGGGCGTATTGGCGCGCGGTTTGATCTGGCTGTGGTTGGCCGACGGTCGGTCCTGGCGGGTGGACGGCGCCGCCGTCCGCGCGGCTATACAGGACGCGTTCGCCGACCTGGGGGAGTGGACCGTCGACGACGATGGCACGGCCGTCCTGCGTCGGGTCACTGACTATGTGCTGGCCGGAAGCCTCGCGGACTACATCGCCTCGCATGGCGGCGACATCTCTGTCAAGGCCGTGGAAGACGACACTGTCGAGGTCTCCATGAACGGCGCCTGCGCACACTGCCCCGCCGCCGAAACCACGCTGCATGCGCGGCTGGAGACGGCAGTCCGCGAGTACTACCCGCCACTCAAGGCCGTCAAAGAGGTCGGTGTACCGCAACGCAGCCGACTCCTGCTGTGGCCGAGCCCGCGTCGAGAGGGTCGAGACAGCGGGGGGTAAGCAAACCAGTTGGCGGCGGCCGCCTGCGGGCAGGTAAGCTTCGGTCGGTCATCGGGGCGTAGCGTAGTGGCTAGCGCGCCTGCTTTGGGAGCAGGAGACCGCAGGTTCGAGTCCTGTCGCCCCGACTCACTCTCGTCGACGGGCGGAATGCCGTCACAGATTCCTTTCTCATGTTTTCCTGCCGCCCTGTGCTTGGTGGCAAGGCGAAACGAAAACGGCCTCCTGCGTTATCCACATCGGGCCTCCTGGTGACCCGGGAGTTGACCCTGGTGCTGCAAGACTGCCCTCGATATCAGGAGGAGCCCCATGGACCAGTACCCACCACCTTCCGAATTCCCGCATTTGCCCCCGCAACGGCACGCCCCCGACTCCGTCCCCACCATGACCGGACAGCGCGTGCCCCTCGGGTTTTCCATGGCGGATGCGGTGGCACCCCCATCCGGGCCTCAAACGCCCGCCGCGTCGTTCGTGTCCGGCTTGCCGTCTGCGGGTCTGACGGTCGGAGTCGGCTATCTGAGTGCCCTGGTGTCGGGACTCGTGTTGACCATTGCCTTGACCACGATGGCTGGCAAGGGCGGCGGTGCCAGCGGCCAGCTCGGCGACATGGGCATCGAATCGTTCACGGGATTCGGCACGATCTTCGCCGCCATCATTCAGTTGGCTGCCATGACGACGACAGCAGCCCTTTCGGTCGATGTGTCGGTGTCGGTGTTCGGTTTGGCGACGAAGAGCTACATCCACCTGGGTGCCCTGCCGATTCTCGGAACGGTCGTGGTGCTGTTCGCGGTGTTTCTCAGTGGGCGGCTACTGGCTCCCAAGTTCACGGCAATCGGGCCCCGTTTGGCATGGGTCGGGACGGTCGGCGTCGGATACACCGTAATCTCGTCGATTGTCGCCGCGATCTTTCAAATCCGCTGGCAAGAAGGCGACGGCTCCACTGGCGGCAGCCTGAGCGTGATTGCACTGTCGCCCCTGGGCTTCTTGTTGACGCTGGTCTTGATCTCCGCAGCGGCAGCCCTGGCGACCATCCGTGTGCCTCGAGGAGCCGTGACGCGCGGGGTCTTGGCTGCCGTGCCGACGACTGCCGCGTTCTGGGCGGTCGCCGTCGTACTGGGTATCACGGGTATCGGATTCTTCTCGCTCACCAGCGACGGCGCAGGGATCGGACAGATCGTGCCCTTCCTGGGCAACGGGGCCATCTGGGCCGTCGTGGTCGCCATGGGTGGGGCGATCCAGACGTCGGTCTCCGCAAGCGACGCCCTCACGACCACCGTTGCCTTGTGGGAGGGCACGCCAGCCTGGTACCCCCTCTTGACTCTTTTCGTCCTCCTGATCGTGGCAGCCTTCGGCATCGTCTTGGGAATCGCGCGGCCCCGTTCGGTTCATGACTGGTGGGTGACGCCGCTGGTGTGGTTGGGCTTCGGCCTGCTCTTCTTGATCTCGACGCCGATCCTGGTGGACGCGACAGTCGTGTTCTTCTCCGGCAGCGGCGGCGTCTACCTCGCGCCCGCCTCCGTGTTTGTGTTCCCGGTATGGGGCGCCGTGATGGAGACGTCGGCTCGCTTCCTCGCGCCCGTGATGCCTGAAGGAGTCGCCGGCCGCATCAGGGCCCTCCTGGGCCCGCTGCCCGCCCGCACTGTTCCGCAAGCGCAGCAGCCTTACGGGCAGGTGCCTCCACCCTTTGGGCAGGCACCTGCTGCCCAGGCGATGCCCCCCTTCGCGGCCATGGACGGAACCGAAGCGACGACCCGCATTCCGACGGGGATGTACGGTCCAGACATTCCGCAGGCCGCACCGATGCCGACCCCCATGCCGACCCCCATGACGATGCCCTCACCGACACTGCCGGGTGACCCGGCCGGGTACAGCGTCCCCGCGAGTCCGACTCAGCCGATTCCGGCGATGCAGGCCGCGAGCGCGCCGACAACGGGTATGCAGAGTCCCGTCGCTGTCCCGAGCCCTTACGGGGTCGCCGTGCCGCCGCCCCCCAAGAAGCCGGTGAGCCGTCGGAGCAAGGTCGTCATCGTTACGGTTGCCCTGGTCGCCTTCGCGTTGATCGTGGGAATCATCGGCATCAACGTCTTCGTGAACTCGACCTTCACCCCCGAAGCCAAGGTGCGCGACTTCATGGCCGCCTTGGAGGCGGGCGACGCGCAAAAGGCCATTGACGTCGGAGGGATCGAGGTCGACGAAAGCCTGGATCAATCGCTGCTGGAGAACTCGGCCTACGAGAAGACAACGGCTCGACCGAGCGCGGCTGCGGTGAAGTCCTCGAATGTCTCGGGCGACACAGCGGTGGTGACCGTCTCCTACAGCCAGGGCAATGAGGCGGCCGAAACGGACATCTCGCTGAACAAGGTCGGTCGGGAATGGCTCATCGCAGATAAGTGGCAGATGGTTTCGGGCGCGGGCGTTCAAACGATGCCGGTCACCTGGCCGGCTCGTGTCGGGAAGCGGGATCTCAAGATCGCCGGCGCCGAAATCAAGGGTGTCGAGGCGCCGGGTCGCAGCTTCGCCGTCCTGCCAGGCACGTACAGCGTGACGCTGGTCGGAGACGACGACTACGCGGAGGAGACGGCCGAGTGGGAGGTGCCACTGACCGAGCCTCTGTATGCCGGAGAAGAAGCCGCAGAGTTCGAGGGCGAGCCGACCGATGCGTTCAAGACCAAGATCTTCGATGCGGTCAACAAACGGATCACGGAGTGCGCAGCGATGAAGAAGGGCGGACTGGAAAACTGCCCGTTCGGAAACAGCTACGGATCCGCCGATTACACCAATGTGAGCTACGTGCTGGTTCAACGGCCGCTGCTGAAGCTAACGGAGTCCTACTACGACGATGAAGAGAAGACCTGGTCCGTCGGTTCCGACACCGGCCAGGTTAAGGTTACGCGCACGTGGACATACGGGTCGTACTCGAGCACGAGTGATTTCACGGACTACTTCTGGGTCGACGCGACAGTCGACATGACCAAGGAGACGCCGGTCGTGACGTTTGATGACTGATCCCAGGACGGTGGTCGGGCCTGCGCGAGGACCGGGCGCTATAGGCTGCCGCCATGTTGCTTAGCGACCGCGACATCCGCGCGCAGATCGCCGCAGGGCGCGTCACATTGTCACCGTGGGATCCCGCGCTGGTGCAGCCATCCAGCATCGATGTCCGCCTCGATCGCTACTTTCGGGTGTTCGAGAACCACCGCTATGCGGTGATCGACCCGGCGTCTGACCAGTCGGACCTGACCCGCGAGGTGACGCCCAACGGCGACGATCCGTTCATCCTGCATCCCGGCGAGTTCGTCCTGGGGGCGACGTACGAGCAGGTGACGCTGCCCGACGACATCGCGGCGCGGCTGGAGGGAAAGTCTTCGCTCGGAAGACTCGGGTTGCTGACGCATTCCACCGCTGGGTTTGTCGACCCCGGCTTCCAGGGTCACATCACGTTGGAGTTGTCGAACGTGGCCACACTTCCGATCCTGCTGTACCCCGGAATGAAGATCGGGCAACTGTGCTTCTTCCAGCTGACGTCGCCTGCCGAGCATCCCTACGGGTCGACCCAGGCGCGATCCCACTATCAGGGGCAGCGTGGGCCGACGCCCAGCCGTTCGCACGAGGGCTTTCGTCGCACCGACGGGGTCTAGGGACCGGTATTACGCCCTGTCAAGGCCTGATCGCTGTCGCAATCGACCGCTGATTCCGACACAATCGAGGGGTGGGGATCCGAGGGCCCGTACCGGAGTGGATCGTGACGGTCCTGCGCTATGTCGATCACGTCGACCTGGGCGGGGGATCGCTCACCGACGCCCAACTGGACGCCTTCGCGTCGACCCGCCCGCCATGGAGCCCCGTGGCAGCAACGAGCGGTAACGGCCTCGTCCCCGCTCGATCCCTGGCCTTCGTGCCTCCTGCGGGGTCCGTGAGCGAGTACCTTCGCCGCGTCGAATGGGTTGTCGCGACGGAACGGGGTGTCCAGCTGACGGAGTTGGGGTCGGCAGTCGTGCGCGGCGCACTGGAGTTCGTGGAGTCTGACCCCCCGGACGTGAGCGCCCCTGACCTCGCAAGCCCCCGCCACGGTGCTGACACAGATCCAGGTCGTCGTTTCGCGCAGTGAGAGGCGGTGGATGCCTGTCCCGCGGGGTGGCTCGAGTTGGTCTTGCCGTGGACTTTTCGCTCCATGTTCGCTTCGCCACCGCACATTCGTGCGCCACACGTATGTGCATTTGGCGCTGCACATACGTGTGCGCTGGTCGCTCTCGTGATGTCTTGACCGCCGTCTGGCTGGGCTGTAACACTCCTAACAGCACATATCTGCAAATAGCAACGCAAGAATGTGCATACGACAAAGGAGTTGTGCAATGCCATACGCACCGTGCGAGGCCAGAGGTCCTAGCTCTGGCTCGCCCCATGCGTCCGCTGGGGGCGCAGTCAGGAGGGGCACGTAATGGAATTTATGTCCAACCTTGGCGACGCGATCATGGGCGGCATCACGTGGTTCGCCGAGAACTTCATCGGTCTCTTCCAGGCGTCGGCCGACACGCTGATGTCTTTGATCACCGGGATCGTTCCCCTGCTGCTCGTGTTGCTGACGGCCATGTACGCCATCACGACATGGATCGGCGAGGAACGCGTTACGCGGGCCGTGCAATGGGCAGGAAAGTACGCGGTGACGCGCTACACGATCATGCCGATCTTGGCCGTCGTCATGCTGACGAACCCGATGTGCTACTCGTTCGGGCGGTTCCTGCCTGAGCGCTACAAGCCAGCCTTCTACGACTCAGCGGTGTCCTTCGTCCATCCGGTGACGTCGCTTCTCCCGCATGCCAACGCCGGTGAGTTGTTCGTGTGGGCGGGCATCGCTGAAGGAGTTCGCAAGGCGGATCCAGCGCTGTACCCGCGCCTTGCCATCTTGTACTTCCTGACCGGCATCGTCGTCATCTTGATTCGCGGGTTGTCGACGCAGTGGACCACCAAGCTGCTCATTTCGCGCGGTGGCCACAAGGAGGTCTTCGACCGGTTTGACGCGCTGTATGCCGAAGGGCACATGCAGGGCGCCAAGAGTGAAGGGGGCGTGCTGTGAACTACAAGAGCGTCCGGGTCGTTCACGGCAATGGCGGCTGGGGCAGTGGCCTCACGCTGACGCCGTCCGACACCAAGAACGTGGTTCTGTCCGTCACCGGTGGGGGAGTCCACCCTGTCGCTGCTCGCATCGCAGAGCTGACGGGTGCCGAGGCCGTCGACGGTTTCACGAACAATGTGGCCGACAGCAAGGTTCTGTGCGCGGTTATCAACTGCGGCGGCACAGCACGGATCGGCGTGTACCCGAAGAAGCGGATTCCGACGGTGGACGTGTATCCGGGTGAGCCGGGTGGCCCACTCGCACAGTTCATCACCGACGACATCTTCGTGTCCGCCGTGGGAGTGAAGGAGGTCTCCCTGGTGGACGTCCCCATCGAGGTGCCGGTGGGGATCGATGCCCCGACCGACTGGGAGACGTCGGTGTCGCAAACCGCTGAGGAAGCGGGCAAGAGCCAAGACCATGGTGAACAGGCCAAGGAAGAGGCTCGGGAGCGTATGTCGCAGGCGGGCTCTGGATTCAGCGGTTTCGTGGTGAAGTTCGGCAACGGAATCGGCTACGTGATCAACACGCTGCTGAGCTCCGGTCGGCAATCGATGAAGCTGACGCTGAACACGATCTTGCCGTTCATGGTGTACGTGTCCTTGCTGATCGGCATCGTGACATACACCGGGTTGTCGCAATGGATCGCCAAGGGGTTGATCCCGCTCGCATCCAACCCTCTGGGTTTGATTCTCGTGGGCATCATCACCGGCCTTCCGTTCCTGTCTCCGATCCTCGGGCCGGGGGCCGCAATCGCTCAGGTTGTGGGTGTGTTGATGGGTACCCAGATCGGCGCGGGCGCGCTGCCTGTCCAGTACTCACTGCCAGCCCTGTTCGCCATTGACGGTCAAGTTGGCTGTGACTTCATTCCTGTCGGTCTCGCACTTGGCGAGGCGGAGCCCGAGACGGTGTCCATCGGTGTGCCGGCTGTCCTGTTCTCGCGGGCAGTCACCTCGCCGCTGGCCGTCATTCTCGCCTTCCTCGTGTCGTTCCTTCTGTAACACCCCGTGTGCCCGGGGGCGCGTGCGTCCCCGGGCACTGAAAGGATTTTTCCCTCATGTCTCAGACCATTTGGCGGTCTTCCGTGGTGCATGTCGGCGAGGGTGCTGCCGAGATGTTCGACGCGGGCGTTTTCATCTTCTTCGGCCAGCCGGTGCCCGACGCGCTTGCCGAAATCAGCCTCGTCCACTCGGGCCCTGAGGATGAGTTCGCGCCGATGCAGGTCGGCGATGTCATCCGCATTGGTGACTCAGCGGCCACGATCACAGAGATCGGCGCGATTGCGAACGGCAACTTCGAACAACTCGGACACATCGTCGTGTACATGAACCTGACCAAGGGCAAGTTGCTCCCCGGCGCCGTTCGCGCCGAAGGGGAACTCGCGGCACCAGTCGCTGGCGATGTGGTGACCATCACGCGCGAGGAGGCGTGACATGGAGGCTTCATTCGTTCTCCTCCTTGTCGGAGCGTTGGTGCTCAACACCTTGCTGACGCTGTGGCAGTCCAAGGCCTACACCAATCAGATCAACGAGATCGTCCGGGCGCATGCCGGCACGGGTCTGCGTCTGGTGAGTGGGCGCGGGAAGGGCCGCATCCGCGGCGCGGTCGTGGTCCTGCTGGTGAACCCGCAGAGCCGCGAGATCGTCGAAGCGCGGGCGATGGTCGGCGCGTCGGTGTTCAGCAGGCTGAAGCCCGCGCCGTACCTGTGCGGGTCTTTGAGCGGTGCGCAGGATCGCGTAGAGGGGAAGCGTCTGAAGCAAGCCGTTGAGGCCGCGGTGGATATGCTCCCCGCGATCGAGTCTCGCAACCCCTCGCAAGGCGTGCGCGTCGGTCGCACGAAGGTGCGCGTGCCTGCCCCCTCTGCCAGGGGCTGACAGCTCGGATGGCTGAAACCTCAACATTCACGGTGGTGTCGAGCGCTGCCTGGCCGGGTGCCGCCACTATGCTGGCGGCGTCCGCCGGGCTTTGGCACCCAAGAGTTGCGAGGTAGCTGCCCGGTGGAGAGGGAGGAGAGCATGCCGGCACCGCGACACCACAGTGTCTTGGTGAAGGCTGCACGGTTGTACTACCTGGAGGACCGCTCACAGGCAGACGTCGCCCGTGCCCTCGGCGTCTCGCGTTCCAGCGTTTCGCGGATCCTCGCGGCAGCCCGCGAACAAGGCGTTGTAGAGATTCGCATCCACGATCCCGGCGTCTTGGATCGCAGTGAGGAACTCGAGTCGGCACTCATCGAGTCGTTCGGCATCGACTGGGCCATCGTCGTGCCCCGCCCCAAAGGCACCTCGGCCCTCGATGTCGTCGCCGACGCGGCCGCACGGGTGTTTGAGGACCGCGTTCCATCCCTGGCGTCCTTCGGTTTGAGCTGGGGGACCACCGTCCAACAGTTCGTTGCGAACGTTGACGTCGAGCCGATCTACACATCGGTCAGCATGTGTCCGCTGTCCGGTGGCATGCCGTCGGCCGGACCAGCCGGGAACATTTCCCTGGAGGTGTTGGCGCAAAGGTCAGGAGCCACGTCGTACCGGTTCGAGTCGCCGGCCGTCGTCGAGTCGCCGGAGACATGGGCGGCCCTCAATCGGGAATCCACGATCGTCGAGGCGCTTGAGCGCGCAGCATCGGTCCAACTGGCGTTCGTGGGCATCGGCTCCTACGGGGTGCACAACTCTCGGGCGGTCGTCTCCTCCATGAAGCTCGACCAACGCGAGTGGCGTGAGTTCCACGATCAGCAGCCCGCCGGTGACATCTGCGGGCGGTTCTACGACATCGAGGGCGGACTCATCGGGGAGCCGGTGCGCGAACGCATCATCGGCCTCACCATGCCGCAGCTGGCTGCGATACCTGAGGCGGTGGGCATCGCCGCTGGGGTCGAGAAGGCCTCCGGCGTCGTGGGCGCACTGCGCACAAGCGTCCTGAACGGCATCATTCTCGACGAGGACCTCGCTCGCGAGGTGCTGCAGGTGTCGGCCTCCTGAGTGGGCCCAGCCGTCGCGCGGTCCGGTCTTGTCGACGTTCGAGGCGCGGCATTGGCCGCGCGGGTCCCGGTCGCACCGTGTACCATGGCGCGTGCGCCTCGGGTGACCGGGTGACGCGGATGTAGCTCAATGGTAGAGCCCCAGCCTTCCAAGCTGGTCATGCGGGTTCGATTCCCGTCATCCGCTCCAGGCCTCTGTTACCGGTTTCCGGCTGGAAACTAGGGTGAGGCCTCTATTTCTTCGAGCCCACACACATTCTCCGTAGCCAGGACGGCACGTGAATCTGTGGTTGAGGTGACGAAAAAAGGTCCGTCAGTGAAGGGACCATTTAGGGATCAGGTTGCTTGGCTTGTGTGGGCGCGGGAAAATACACCTATGGCACAACCGATAGGCGAAGATGTGCCGGGCGTGTCGTGGCAGGGCGGCGATCTGTCCCGGCATGCGGCGAGGATTCTGGACGAGGCGCAATCTCTGGCGAACACCCTGCGATCGGAGGCCGAGGCCGACGCCTTCCGCATGGTGAGCGAGGCCGAGGCGCGTCGCGACACGATCCTGGCGGAGGCACGGCAGGCCGAAAAGCAGCGGGCCGACGCCGAGGCGTCGCTCGTCAAGGCCAGGGCCCGATTGTCCGAGGCCGAGGACGACGCGGACGCCATGCTGCGCGATGCGGCAGACCAGGCGCGGATGATCACGATGACGGCGGAGAAGACGGCCGCCGACGTTGTGTCCGGCGCGCACGCGCAGGCCGACGGGATCATTGCCGCTGGTCAGCTTGAGATTGATCAGATCCGAGGTGTGGCGCAGACCGAGGCCGACGAACTGTTGGCCAAGGCCAAGGCCGAGGGCGAAGCGGCTCACGCGGAGGCGGAGTCCTTGCGTAACGCCGTGCGCAGCGACGCCGAGTCCGTGCGGCGGTCCGCCGCCGATCAGGCCGAGGCTCTGCGCGCGAAGGCGCAACAAGAAACTGACCAACTCCGCAGCGACACCGGCGCGTGGGCGGAGCAGGAGCGTGCCAGGATCGCGGAGTTGTCGCAGTCCGCCGAGACTGCGGCGGCTGCGGTCCGGGAAGATGCGGCCAACGAGGCCGAGACCTTGCGCACCGACGCTCAGCGCACACACGACGAGTTGGTGGCCGCCGCAGAGGCGCACGTGCAGTGGACCAACAGCACCATGGCCGAGGTGTTGGACGGCGCTCATGCCGAGGCCGCCGCTATTCGCAAGAAGGCGCACCAGGAGATGACTGCGCATGTGCGCACAGTGCGCGAGAACGCTCAAATCATGTTGACGCGCGCCGAGCACGATGTTCGCGTTCGGCTGGAGTCTTCAAATGTTGAGGCCGAGGCGCTGCGGTCACGGTCGGCGGCGCTGCTCGAGGCCGCGGAGAACGACGCGGCGCAGACGGCTGCCGAGGCCCAACAGGCGGCCGAACGCCTGCGCGCGGAGGCCGCCGAGGACGCGCAAGCCCAAGTCGAACGCGGAAAGCGTCGGCTGGAGGAGGCTGAGCGCGGAGCGCGGAGGCTGCGTGAACAGGTGACCTCAGATTTGGAAACAATGCAGCGGACGGCCTTTGCTGAGACGATGGCGACTCGTGAAGAGGCCGTTAACCTCCTGAAGGATGCGCGGGCCGAAGCGGCGACTATGCGCGAAGAAGCCCGAACCATGGTGCAGCAGGCGCGACAAGAGGTCGCTGCATTGACCCGTCGCCGTGATGACATTACGCGGCAGTTGGGGAGTATGTCGGGCGTGATCGAGGCCCTCGCCGTCGGGGCGGATAAGAGGGGCCAGCAAGACACTGACAAGGGAGCCGAGGAATGACAGAACAGAGATTCCGGACCGTGATGCGGGGGTACGACCCAAACGAGGTCGATGCGGTCGTGGCAAAGCTCCAGCAATCATTGGAGCAGTCCGGAAGGGAGGCCGGGTCCGCGACCGTCGCAGTCACGAAGCTGGAATCACAGGTCCATGCGCTGGAAAAGGAGTTGGGGTCCACCCGGCGCGAAATCGCTCGCCTGGAATCGATGCAAGACAGCGCGTCGTCGCCTCCGACCTTCGCCGATCTCGGCGAGCGGATCGGAAGCATCTTGACCCTCGCGCAGGAACAGGCCGATGAGGTCGTGACCACGGCCCGCTCGTCGGCTGAGCAAACAGTCGCCGAGGCGCAGCGGGAGGCGCAGCTCGCCCGTGCAGGCGCCGATCGGTACTCCGCTGATGTCGCGTCGAAGGCCGATGCCGAAGGATTGCGTTTGGTGGAGACGGCGCGTCGCCAGGCCAACGACATCCTCGATCACGCCGACCGCGAGGCCTCGGCACGCCGGGGCGAGGCGGAGGCCTACTACGAACAGCAGCAGGCGAAGGCGGCAGCAGCAGCGGCCGACTTCGAGCAGACTCTCGCCACCCGCCGCGACAAGGCCAGCGCAGAGTTCGCCGTCCAGATGGAAACTCAGCAGGCGGCTCTCGCTGCCATGGATGAGCAGCGGACCTCGGCGGAGCGCGAGGCCCAGCAAATTCTGGCGGATGCGAAGGCACACGCCGAGGCGGTCGTGACGGCGGCGCAGGCCGAGGCCACCACGACGCTGGAGGATGCTCGCAACAAGTCCGATCGCATCAAGCGCGAGACCGAACGCGAACTCGCCGCGATCACGGCACGTCGCGACTCGATCAACACCCAGCTCTCGAACGTGCGCCAGATGCTGGCGACGCTGGGTGGCGCTGCCGGGTTGTCGGCCCTGATGGGCGACGCCCTGCCAGCCGACGACGGGGCGGCGGCCGAAGGTCAACAACCTGACGCGCACCCACAGGGCGCCGGCACGCACTGAAACCGGGCCAGTTTTTCCACTCGTCGGCGGATCGCTAGGATTGCTTAGTCTGTCCACGGTCCGCCGACGGGCCGCGCACGTCCAATCAGGAGTACTTCTTTGTCCAGCACTGTGGAGCAACTGAGCCCGTCCAAGGTCAAGCTCGTCATTGAGATCCCGTTCTCTGAACTCGAGCCCCACCTCAAGAAGGCCTACAAGGACATCGCGGAGCAGGTGACGATTCCGGGCTTCCGCAAGGGCAAGGTGCCTTCGGCAATCATCGATCAGCGCTTCGGTCGCGGTGCGGTCCTGCAAGAGGCCATCAACGCCGCTTTGCCCAACGCCTACGGCGATGCCGTGTCCGAGCATGGGCTCAACCCCTTGGGGAACCCCGAGATCGACGTCACCAAGCTGGAGGACGGCGACGTCGTGGAGTTCACGGCCGAGGTTGATGTGCGGCCTGAGTTCGACCTTCCCGATTTCAGCGAGATCGCCGTTGAAGTCGCGCCGCAGCGCGACGCCGACGAGGAGGTTGACGCTCGTATCGAAACGATGCGCAAGCGTTTCGCCACCATGGTCGACGTCGACCGCCCCGCTTCCGAGGGTGACCAGGTCGTCATCGACCTCGTCGCGACGCAAGACGGGGAGCCCGTGCCGGACGGCAACGCCGAGGGCGTCACTCACATCGTGGGCGAACCCGGCATGGTCGACGGTCTCGACGATGCGCTCGTGGGCCTGTCCGTCGGCGAATCGGCGACCTTCTCCACCGAACTCGCAGGCGGTGCCGCCAAGGGGCAGCCCGCCGACATCGAGGTGACCGTTCAAAAGGTCCAAGAGGTCGAACTGCCCACCGTCGACGACGAGTGGGCGCAGATGGTCAGCGAGTTCGACACCGTCGAGGAGATGCGCGCGGACCTCGCCAGCGGCCTCGACCGGGCACTGGCCATGGAGCAGCTGTCCGAGGGCCGCGACAAGGTCCTGCGTGCAGTCGTTGACGCCGCGGACTTCGAGGTCCCCGAAAAGCTCCTGGCCGACGAGGTCGCTGCACGGTCCGAGTCGATCAACCAGCAGCTGGGACAGGCCGGTCTGAGCCTGGCTCAGTACCTGGAGCAGTCCGGTGAGCCCTTTGAAGACGAGGAAGCGTTCTGGGCCGATCTGGCCTCGAAGACCGCCGAGTCTCTCAAGGCGCAGTTGCTCTTGGACACGATCGCCGACGAGCGTGAGCTTTCTGTCGAGCAAAGCGAGTTGACGCAGATGCTCATTCGCCGCGCTGCCGAGAACAACTCGACGCCCGAGGCCGAGGCGCAGCACATGATGGAGCACAACCACCTTCCCGAATGGATGGGTGAGATCCGTCGCAACAAGGCGCTGCAACTCGTGCTCGACTCCGCCACCGTGACTGACACGAACGGTGAAGCCGTCGATATGCGCGACCCCTACGCGGAGATCATGGCAGCCGCGCAGGCGGCCGCCGCCGCTGCCGAGGCCGCCGAGGAGGCCGTGGAAGAGGCCGCCATCGAGGTCGAGGGAGTCATCGAGGAACTCGCCGAGGAGGTCGCTGAAGAGGCCGAGGAGGCCGTCGCCGAACTCGCCAAGGACGACTCTCAGTAGTTTCTGCGACAACTAACGAACGCATCTCCCAGCGGTCTGGGAGCAGCCGCCCGTCACCGGTTCGTCGGTGACGGGCGGTCGCGCTTTTCGTCGATGCGCCCACAGCGAACAGGCATGAGCCCACCTCCGAAAACGCAGGGCCGCCAGGTAGGTTCGTGATGTGAATCCTTTTGACCTGCACACTCCGGTCGCCCAAACTCCCGGCGGCGGGATGGGCATGACCGACAACGTCTACCAGGCGCTGCTGGCGAACCGGATCATCTTCCTCGGCTCCGAGGTTCGAGATGAGAACGCCAACGCCATTTGTGCGCAGATGCTGCTGCTGAACGCAGAGGATCCCCACAAGGACATTTACCTGTACATCAACTCGCCCGGCGGTTCAGTCGACTCCGGCATGGCAATCTTCGACACCATGCAATGGATCTCCAACGACGTCGCGACCGTGGCGATGGGTCTGGCAGCGTCCATGGGGCAGTTTCTGCTGAGCGCCGGAACCCAAGGCAAGCGCTACGCGCTACCGCACAGCCGCATCATGATGCACCAACCCTCTGGCGGCCTCGGTGGCACCGCGTCTGACATCCGCATTCAGGCCGAGCAGTCGCTGCACATCAAGAGGCAGATGGCGCGTCTGATCGCCGAGCACACCGGACAGACGATCGAACAGATCGAGGCGGACTCGGACCGCGACCGCTGGTTCACCGCCGACCAGGCGCTCGACTACGGGTTCATTGACCACGTGTACGAGCGCGCAGCGCAGATCAAGCCGGAAGGGCCCAACCAGTGACCGATTTCCACATGCCGACCATGCCGGCGGGGATCGCACCCGCGGGTCCGTCCATGGACTACTACATCCCCCAGTGGGAGGAGCGCACCTCCTACGGTGTGCGGCGGGTCGATCCGTACACGAAGCTGTTCGAGGACCGCATCATCTTCCTCGGGACGCCCATTTCTGACGACATCGCCAACGCGGTGATGGCACAACTCCTGTGCCTTCAGTCGATGGACCCTGAACGCAAGATCAGCATCTACATCAACTCGCCTGGCGGCTCCTTCACGGCCCTGACGGCGATCTACGACACGATGCGCTACATCAAGCCCGACATCGAGACCGTGTGCCTCGGCCAGGCCGCATCCGCGGCAGCCGTGATCCTGGCGGCCGGCTCGAAGGGCAAGCGGCTCGCGCTGCCGAACAGCAGGATCCTCATTCACCAGCCCGCGACCGAAGGTGGCTACGGCCAGTCGTCGGACCTTGAGATTCAGGCGCGTGAGATCATGCGCATTCGAGATCTCATGGAGAATATGTTGGCTGACAACACCGGACGTCCCGTCAAGGACGTTTCGGCTGACATTGAGCGTGACAAGTACCTGACTGCCGAGCAGGCCGTCGAGTACGGAATCATTGACGACATTCTGACCTCGTTGAAGGACGTCGGCTAGCGCTTCTCTCCGGGGCGAAACGCTGTCTGCGCGACGCCCCGGAGGGTTAGGGTGTGGTCAAGGAAGGGGACGGCTGTGGCGCGTATCGGAGAGTCGGGCGACTTGCTGAAGTGCTCGTTTTGCGGGAAGAGCCAAAAGCAGGTCAAGAAGCTCATCGCTGGGCCGGCTGGGGTCTATATCTGCGACGAGTGCATCGACTTGTGCAACGAGATCATCGAGGAGGAGTTCTCCGATGGTCCCGAGGTGGGTGCTCTCGAAGAGTTGCCCAAGCCACAGGAGATCGTCAGCTTTCTCGACTCCTATGTGATCGGCCAAGACGCCGCCAAGCGGTCTCTGGCCGTCGCGGTCTACAACCACTACAAGCGGATCCAGGCGCAGCAGGCGACGCCAGCGCGACGCGCCTCCGACGACGATGTGGTCGAACTCGGCAAGTCCAACATCTTGCTCATCGGGCCGACCGGGTGCGGCAAGACCTACCTGGCCCAGACCATGGCCCGCATGTTGAACGTGCCCTTCGCCATGGCCGATGCCACAGCGCTGACCGAGGCGGGTTACGTCGGTGAGGACGTCGAGAACATCCTCCTCAAGCTGATCCAGGCGGCCGATTTCGATGTCAAGCGTGCCGAAACCGGCATCATCTACATCGACGAGATCGACAAGGTCGCCCGCAAGTCCGAGAACCCGTCCATCACGCGCGACGTGTCGGGCGAGGGTGTCCAGCAGGCGCTGTTGAAGATCCTGGAGGGAACGACGGCCTCCGTCCCACCGCAGGGTGGACGCAAGCACCCGCACCAAGACTTCATCCAGATCGACACCACGAACATCTTGTTCATCGTGGGCGGCGCCTTCGCGGGTCTGGAAGACATCATCAATACGCGCATCGGCAAGCGTCCGCTGGGCTTCAACAACGACCTGGAAACCCGCCGTCCGGTCGGTGACGACCCGTACGCAGAGGTGCGTCCCGAGGACCTGCACAAGTACGGCCTGATCCCAGAGTTCATTGGGCGTCTGCCGATCATCGCCACGGTCGCTGCCCTGGATTCCCCTGCCCTGCGTCGGATTCTGGTGGAGCCTCGCAACGCGCTGATCAAGCAGTACCGGCGCCTCTTCGAGTTGGACGGGGTCGACCTCGAGTTCACCAACGAAGCCATTGGTGCGCTGGCAGAGGTCGCGTTGGCTCGAGGGATCGGTGCCCGCGGGCTTCGTTCGATTCTCGAACACATCTTGCTGAGCGTGATGTACGACGTCCCCAGCAATCACGAAGTCGTTCAGGTCCTCGTCACCGACGAGGCAGTGCGTGGGGAACAACAGCCACAGACCCTCACCAAGGTGGAGTTGGCCAACCGCCGCGAGAAGAGCGCCTGACCCTCACCCAGTCCGCACCTTAACCACACGAAACGTACTGGGCCCCCCGCAAATCTGCGGGGGGCCCAGTACGTTGCTCAGCGGCGCGTTACCGTGTTGCCGGTTCCGACGTCGTGCACCGTCACGTTCCCGGAGTACGTGACCTTGTTGTCGTTTCCGTAAACCTTGAAGTCGCCGTCTGCGTCCTTGATTTCGATCGTGTTGCCGTCGCCAGCGACGATCAGACCCACACAGGAGCCCTCGGCGGTGATGTGCGCCGAGTCGGAGTGAACGATCAGCTCAGCGTTCTGGCACGTCACCGTGACCGTTGAGTTGTCCTGCTCGACGAAGGCGGGCGCGGTGCGACCCGACGACGGGCTCGCCGTCCCGTCACTGGACGTCGGCGACGCGCTCGGCGTGCCGGGAGTTTCGACGCTCTGGTCGCTCGATGGAGTGTCGGATGTCGTGGGGGTGTCACTGCCGCTCGGTGTGTCCTCGATCGTGCCGCTCGGCGACGCCGACTTTGACTCGGGCTGCGTCGTGGCTGGGGGAGTGCCGCACCCCACAACAGCGACAACGACGACAGCCGCGACCACTAGTGGTGCCAACTTCATGTGCCCTCCGTCCCTCGGTCAGCCAGTCAGCACTCTACGACTGGCGCGGGCCACGCGTTGGCGGGTTACTGCTTTGCGCCCTTGAGCGATCCCTTAACATCACCGGAGTCCAGCCCAACCAGGCATGTGATCTCCCTGTCACCGGTGTCCCAGGTCTCCTCCGACGGGTACAGGTATGACCAGGCGTACATGGACGAGTCGGCCGCGATGCCCACGAAGGTTTCGAACTCGTTCACGCAGAACTCGTCGGCCTTCGTCGTGATCTCGCTCTCAGCCGGGATTGTTGAGCCCTCCAAGTCCATGGTGGCGTACGCCTCCCAGTAGTGGGCGTCCGCGCAGGGAATGAGTTGGACATTCTCGATCGACGTGTTCGCCAGGTCACCCAGGCAATCGCCCACCGTGATGTCGAGGGACTTGGCCGAGGCGGTAGCTGTCACGTTCCCCTCGGAGTCGCGGGCGGAGTTCCCACAGGCGGACAACGCCCCAACGACGACGATGGTCAACACCGCGGCCAGAATCCTACGCATTCGCTTTTTTCCTATCGTGTGTGAACGGGTAAGGCCTCGGGGGCGGGTCCTTGAAAGGCGGCTTCTACTCCTCGGGCGCCATCGTCACCTGAACGGTGAGGTGGTCGCCGCCGGGTGTCCAGGTGATCTCGCCGACGATGTGGCCGACCGCTCGCAGATCGGGTTCGATACCCGCGAGGCGCGTCAGGATGTCTGCGGGTCCGACGAACTCGGCGGCGGCGATCGGGGTCTTCATGGACACCTTCGCCACGGACTTCGCGCCCCGCAGCTCACCCAGGGCCGTCGAGACGTCACCGAGCAGCGCAGGATCGCCGGTGTCTGAGATCTCGTCCACGGTCGGCCATGCGGCCCGGTGGATGGATCCCGCCCGGAACCACGACCACACCTCTTCTGTCACGAACGGGAGGAAGGGTGCAAGCAGGCGCAACTGCACGTCGAGTGCGCCCAACAGCGCCGCTCGGGCGGAGGCCGCGGCCTGCTCGCCCTGACCGCCGTAGGCCCGCTCCTTGACCAGTTCGACGTAGTCATCGCAGAACGTCCAGAAGTTTCTCTCCGCGGTTTCCAATGCCGTCGTGTAGTCGAAGGACTCGAAGGCCGCCGTGGCTGCCTCGACCGTGAGCCGAAGTTCCGACAGCATCGCCAAGTCGGCCGGTGAGGTGATGTCGCCGCTCGAGTCCGACCCGCAGGCCGTGAGGACGAAGCGGCTGGCATTGAGCACCTTCATGGCCAGACGCCGCCCGACCTTCATCTGGGCCTCGTCGAAGGGGGAGTCCATGCCCGGTCGGGCCATCGCCGCGCGCCACCGCACCGCGTCTGCGCCGAACCGGTCGAGAATCGCCGTCGGGACCACCGTGTTGCCCTTGGACTTGGACATCTTCTTGCGGTCGGGGTCCGTCACGAACCCCGAGATCGTTGCGCGCTTCCACGGCAGTTGATGGTGCTCGAAGTGGGAGCGCACGACTCGGCTGAACAGCCACGTCCGAATGATGTCGTGGGCTTGCGGCGCCAAGTCCATGGGGAACGTCAAGTCGAACAGGTCCGGGTTGGTCTCCCACCCGCAAGCGATCTGCGGTGTGAGGGAGGACGTCGCCCAGGTGTCCATGATGTCGGGGTCTCCAACGAACCCGCCCGGGATGCCGCGTTGCTCCTCGGTGAACGCGTCCGGCACCTGGCTTTGCGGATCCACGGGCAAAGCGTCCTCGGACGGAAGGATCGGCGCGTCGTAAACCGGGTCTCCCTCCTCGTCGAGGCGGTACCAGACGGGGAATGGGACGCCGAAAAACCGTTGACGCGAGATCAACCAGTCCCCATTGAGCCCGTTCACCCAGTTCTCGTACCGGTGTCGCATGTGTGCGGGAACCCAAGCCAGCTCGTCGCCGCGTTCCAGCAGCTCCGAGCGAAGATTCTCGTCACGGCCACCGTTGCGGATGTACCACTGCCGGGTGGAGACGATCTCCAGAGGCTTCTCCCCGCGCTCATAAAAGTTCGCCTTGCGCTGCGTGGGTGTCGGATCGCCGTCCAGATCACCAGACTCGCGCAGCTTGGCCACCATCGCCTCGCGTGCCGAAAAGGCCGTCTTTCCAGCCAGATCGGCGTACGGCGCGGCGTTCACCAGCCAGTCGGGCGTGTCGCGTGACAGGCGCCCATCTCGGGTGATGACCGTCCGGGTCGGCAGGTTCAGCTCCCGCCACCACTGCACATCCGTCAGATCGCCGAAGGTGCAGCACATGGCGATGCCGGCGCCCTTGTCGGGCTCGGCCGCGCGGTGAGCGAGCACCGGAATCTCGACGCCGAACACCGGCGACGTCACGGTCGTCCCGAACAGGTGCTGGTACCGCTCGTCGGAGGGGTGCGCAATCAATGCCACGACGGACACGATGAGTTCAGGGCGGGTCGTCTCGATGTAGACGGGCCCATCGGCACCGTGGAAGGCGACGCGGTGGTAGGCGCCGGGGTAGTCCCGCGCTTCCAGTTCGGCCTGCGCGACGGCTGTCTGGAAGGTCACGTCCCACATCGTCGGGGCCTCGGACAGGTACGCCTCGCCGCGGTGATAGTTCCGCAGGAAGGCGCGCTGCGACGTCCGCTGCGAGCTGTCGCTGATCGTGGCGTACAGCTGAGTCCAGTCCACGGACAGGCCTACGCGGCGCCACAGGTTCTCGAACGCCTGCTCATCGACGGCGGTGAGTTGATGACACAGCTCGATGAAGTTTCGGCGGCTGATCGGGACCGCCCGCTTGGGGTCGGGCTTGGCCGGCGGGGTGAATGCCTCGTCATAGGGCACGCTCGGGTCGCACCGGACCCCGAAGAAGTTCTGCACGCGACGTTCCGTGGGCAGACCGTTGTCGTCCCAGCCCATCGGATAAAAGACTTCTTTGCCCTGCATGCGCTGGTAGCGGGCGATCACGTCTGTGTGGGTGTAGCTGAAGATGTGTCCGACGTGCAGCGATCCCGACACAGTGGGCGGGGGTGTGTCGATGCTGAAAACCTCGTCGCGGGTGGCCGGAGCGGTGAACCGGTAGACCTCTTGCTCCTCCCAAACCTGTTGCCACTTGTCCTCCAAACCTTCCAGGGTTGGAGACGTCGGCACGGAGGGTGCCGGACGGGAGGAGGACTGGGCTTCGGAAGAAGTCATGGGCGGAATCCTAGCCTTACCGGACCGTAAGGGCGCACCCAACTGACCGGGTGCACCGGGGGTCGGCTATCGGGGTCTGTGCCCACAGCCTAAGCTCGTCCATCATGACGACGCACTCCGACATTGTTGCCGAACTGGTGAGCCGGTGGCCAGAGAACCGCATCGCGCCCGGGCTGGGAAGGATTTCGGCACTTCTCGACCTGTTGGGTAGCCCGCAGGCCGCCGCGCCCGTCGTTCAGATCGCCGGGACCAACGGCAAGGGGAGCACCGCCATCATGGTGGATGCCATCTTGCGATCGTCGGGGCTGCGAACCGGTCGGTTCACTTCGCCTCACCTCAATGACCTGACGGAGCGGATCTGCATCGACGGTCGGCCCATCGACCACGATCGGTTCGCGGAGGTGTGGGAGTCTGTCCGTCCCCTCGTGAAGATCGTGGACGATCAGCTGATCGACGGCGTGCAGATGACCTTCTTCGAGGTGATTACCGCCGTCGCGTTCGCGGCGTTCGCCGACGCGCCCGCCGATGCCGTCATCTTGGAGGTCGGACTGGGCGGGACCTGGGACGCCACAAATGCCGCCGACGCCGATGTCGCCGTGGTGTGTCCGATCGACCTTGACCACCGCCACATTCTCGGCGACACCATCGCCGAGATCGCCGCAGAGAAGGCGGGCATCATCAAGCCGGGAGCGACGGCTGTCCTGGCGGGGCAGGAGCCGGAGGCCGCGGCCGTTCTCCTGGCCCGCTGCGCCGAGGTGGGTGCCCCCATGCTGCGCGAGGGAATTGACTTCGGACTTTTGGATCGAGTCCCTGCCGTTGGCGGTCAACTCATCCGAGTCCTCGGGGCCGGTGGCCCGGTCTCGGACCTCTTCCTTCCGCTGTACGGGGCTCACATGGCGGCCAACGCCGCCCTCGCTGTCGCCGCCGCCGAGACGTTGTTGGGCGGTCGTGCCTTGTCCAGCGAAGTCCTGGCCGACGGTCTGGCCGACGTGCAGGCGCCTGCCCGCCTCGAACTCGTTCGGACGTCGCCACCGGTCGTCTTGGACACCGCACACAACCCGCACGGGGTGCGGGCAACGCTCGCGGGGCTGGACGAGGCTTTCGGGTTCACACCAACCATCGGTGTCCTCGCCATGATGCGAGACAAGGAGGTCGTCGACGTTTTGAACCTGCTCGAACCCGAGCTGGGGACGCTCGTCGTCACCGGGATCCGCGGGACGGATCGGGCCTTCCCCGCCGAGGAACTGGCCGAGTTGGCCTCCGGCGTCTTGGGGCACGAGCGGGTGACGGTAGCTCCCACCATGGACGAGGCCGTCGCGCGCGCGGTCGAGTTGGCCGACGACGCGGGTCCGACAGCCGGGGTGTTGATCCTCGGGTCGGTCATCGCGGCCGGGGAGGCGCGGTCATTGCTGCACACGCCAGAGGAGCGTCGTGATGTTGAGTCGTGACAATCCCATGCGGATGCCCTTGATGAGCGTGCTGATCTTCGAGGTCATCGTGATGGGACTCACGATTCCCGGGATGATCCAAGTGGAGGACCTGTCGTGGCAGGTGGCCGTCACTGTCGGTGGCGTCGGCGTGATCGTCGCGGTTGCCGCGGCAGCGCTCCTATCGCGCGGCCCAGCGGGTTACGTGCTCGGGTGGGTTACCCAGGTCGTCATCGTCGCCATGGGAGTGTTCGTCCCGATGATGTACTTCGTCGGCGGTGTGTTCGCCATGATCTGGACGATGTCCATCGTGATGGGCAGGCGGCTGGAGCCAGGGTCCCGGCAGTGACCCGTGCACAGCACCGGCTTCGCGCCGCCGTCGGTGGCGTGGCGATGGGTAGTGTTCGGTGTCATGAATCAGTGGCAGGAAACCCTCGTTCTCATCAAGCCCGATGCGGTGCGACGCGGACTCATCTCCGAGGTTCTGGGGCGCTATGAAGCCAAAGGGCTCCGCATCGAAGAACTGTCCATGCGGCGGATCGATGACGGCTTCGCAGACCAGCACTACGCCGAGCACGTGGCCGCTGGCTGGTACCCGGAGTTGCGGGCCTTCGTGACCTCGGGGCCCCTTGTCGCACTTGTGCTGGCCGGTGAGGGGGCGATCGACATCGTCCGGGCGATGAACGGTCCCACCGATGGCGCGCAGGCACCCGCCGGAACGATCCGCGGCGATCTGTGCGTGTCGAAACGCGAGAACGTGGTGCACGCCTCCGACGGGCCGGAGTCCGCCGAACGAGAGGTTGCGCTGTGGTTCCCCGGCCGGACCGGACGCGAGTGATCCTCTGATGAATCCCACTCCCGAAGATCCCGACAGCGCCACCTCGCCTGCCCCGGACTTCACCAATACCGGACACTCGGCGTTCGAGGGCCACCATCCGCCAGCCCAGCCAGGCCCGCAGTTTGTACCCGAGGGGCAGCCTGCGTTCTCAGGGCCCGGCGGCTCGCCTTGGCCGTCCGAGCATCGGGGGTACCCGGCGACGGAGGGCTCCGTGGAACCAGTGACCAACGCGTACCCCGCGTACCCGGCCCCGGCGTACCCGACGCCCCAGTTCGGCGGTTTGGTGACACGCCCCAGCGCGTTCCCCACCGCGCCGACCGAGTATCACCAGTTCTGGCGAGCTCCTCGCTACCGCTGGTGGAAGGGCTTGCTGGCGCTCGTGGTGGGGGTGGTGAGTTGGGCCGCCATCCAGGTGATCCTGGGAATCGTCTACGCCGTGTTCCTGGTCGCCACAGGGCAACCGATCCCTGACGTCAACAAGACCACGCCGGGCCTGTTCTTGCTGGGCAACCTCGCGGTCGCGGCGCTGCTGCCGACCGCCATGCTGCTGTCCTGGCTGTTCACAGGCCAATCGCCACGATGGCTGTCGTCCGTGGCCGGGGGTTTGCGCTGGCGGTGGCTGGGCGCGTCGCTGGCGGTGTTCGCGCCCATCTGGGTTGGCTGGACCGGCGTCGGCTTGTGGCTGTCGGGGTCCCTTGACGGCCTCCAGTGGTTGCCGAGTCAATCCTTGTTCTTGATCGTCACGATCGTGCTCACAACGCCATTTCAGGCGGCTGCCGAGGAGTACCTTCTGCGGGGGGTTGCTAACCGGGCCGTCGGGTCGTGGATTCGTCCGCGAGTCGTATCGGCAGTCGTCGCGGGGCTCGTCAGCTCGGTCATCTTCATGCTGATGCACGGTGCAGGTGATCCGTGGCTCAACGTTTTCTACTTCTCTTTCGCCGCGTGCGCAGCGGTGCTGGTGTGGCGGACAGGCGGCCTGGAGGCTGCCATCGTTGTTCATGCCGTCAACAACTTGGTCGCCGAGGCGACGTTGCCGTTCATGGACATTTCCGAGGTTTTCGATCGCAGTAGCGGAGTCGGCAGTCCGGCTGTCCTGATCGACATCGGCATCCTCGTCGTGGCGACGGTCCTCATGCTCGCGCTGGCCCGGCGATTGGGCATCCGCCGGGTCGGTACCCCAGAACCCGTTGAGGCTCCGGAACACGTCGGCTCCCTCGCCGAGTCCCCCGATCCAGGGACCCTTCCCACGGATCACGGACAGCCGGGCACCTTCCCTCAGGGTTAGGATTCACCTTCGTGACAGGCGAGGATCAGGCACCCGAGTCGCTGTACGAGCGACTCGAACCGCTCTTGGCGCGGGTCAACAAGCCCATTCAGTACATCGGCGGCGAGGTGAACTCGGTCGTGAAGGACTGGGCCGAGGCCGAGGTGCGCTGGGCTTTGATGTACCCCGACGCCTATGAGGTCGGACAGCCCAATCAGGGCATCGCGATCCTGTACGAGATCCTCAACGAGCGCGAGTGGATCTGTGCCGAGCGCACATTCTCGGTGTGGCCGGACCTGGAAGCGCTGATGCGTGCCGAGGGCATCGGGCAGTTCACGCTCGATTCGCACCGCCCTGTACGCGCGTTCGACGTGCTCGGGGTGAGCTTCTCCACAGAACTCGGGTACACGAACCTGCTGAACGCCATCGACCTGGTCGGGATGCCGTTGCACGCGGTGGACAGGGGAGACGGTGATCCGCTCGTCATCGCTGGCGGACACGCCGCTTTCAACCCCGAGCCGATTGCCGACTTCATCGACGCGGCGATTCTCGGCGACGGTGAGCGGGCCGTCCTCAAGACGTCGGATCTGATCCGCGAATGGAAGCGCGAGGGGCGCCCGGGTGGTCGTACCGGCCTGTTGGAGCGTCTTGCCCGGTCGGGGGTCGCCTACGTGCCGGCGTTCTACGACGTCACGTACGGTCCCGACGGGGCGATCAGCGCCGTCACGCCGAATCGCCCCGGGGTCCCGCAGCGGGTGGCCAAACACACCCTGATGGACCTCGACGAGTGGCCGTACCCGAAGGCGCCTCTCGTACCTGTTGCCGAGACGGTGCACGAGCGTTACTCCGTGGAGGTTTTCCGTGGATGCACACGTGGCTGCAGGTTCTGTCAGGCGGGGATGATCACCCGGCCGGTCCGCGAACGCAACATCCAGACCATCGGCCAGATGGTTGACGGCGGGCTGCGGGCGACCGGCCTCGAGGAGGTGGGCCTGCTGAGTCTGTCCAGCGCCGACCACTCCGAGATCGGGGACATCACGAGGCAGCTTGCCGACCAGTACGAGGGCAGCAATGTGTCCCTGTCCTTGCCCAGTACCCGCGTGGATGCCTTCAACATTGATTTGGCCAACGAACTGTCGCGCAACGGACGCCGCAGCGGACTGACGTTCGCGCCCGAGGGCGGGTCCGAGCGGATGCGCAAGGTCATCAACAAGATGGTCAGCGAAGACGACCTCATCGACACCGTCGCCGCCGCGTTCTCTCACGGATGGCGGCAGGTGAAGTTGTATTTCATGTGCGGGCTCCCGACCGAGACTGACGAGGACGTCTTGGCGATCGCGGACCTGGCCGCGCGCGTCATCGAGACCGGTCGCAAGGCTGCTGGGACGCGGGACATCCGATGCACGGTCTCCATCGGCGGTTTCGTCCCGAAGCCGCACACCCCGTTCCAATGGGCCGCCCAGGCTTCTGCCGAAACGATCGATGACCGGCTCCGCCAGCTGAAGGACAAGATTCGCGCCGACCGCCGGTACGGCAAGGCAATCGGCATGCGGTACCACGACGGGAAGCCAGGGATCGTCGAGGGGCTCTTGTCGCGCGGCGATCGCCGTGTCGGACGCGTCATCGAGGCGGCGTGGCGCGCGGGAGGCATCTTCGACGGGTGGAGCGAGCACTTCAGCTACGACCGTTGGATGGAGGCAGCCGCCGAGGGGCTCGCCGATACGGGCGTCGACGTCGCCTGGTACACGACCCGCGAGCGGGACCGAGACGAGGTTCTGCCCTGGGATCACTTGGACGCGGGGCTCGATCGCGAGTGGCTGTGGCAGGACTGGGAAGACTCGTTGTCGGGCGCAGACGTCGAAGACTGCCGCTGGACGCCGTGCTACGACTGCGGCGTGTGCCCAGACATGGGGACCGAGATTCAGATCGGGCCGACAGGGTTGTCCCTGCTGCCCATCGCGAGCATTCGACAGGGGTGAATCGTGGCACGCACACAACCGCAGCAGCAGCCTGCTCCCGTTCAGCGTCTGCGCATTCGCTACGCAAAGCGGGGCCGCCTGCGCTTCGCGAGCCACCGGGACTTCGCCCGAGCCTTTGAACGCGCGCTGCGTCGCGCTGAGATCCCCATGGCGTACTCGTCGGGGTTCTCTCCGCACCCGCGGATTTCGTATGCGAACGCTGCGCCGACCGGTGCGGCGAGTGAGGCCGAGTACCTCGAAATCGCGTTGGTCTCTCGGCGTGACCCGCAAGACGTCCGCGCAGCCCTCGACCAGTCTTTGCCGGTGGGGCTCGACGTCGTGGAGGTTGTCGAGTCGCCCGGGGGCGCCCTGGCGGATCGGTTGACCGGTTCACGGTGGCGGGTTCGACTTCCCGGCGTGGACGTCACCGACCTCGCCCGCGCCGTGGAGAGGTTTCGCGGGCGCGACGAGATCATCGTCCACCGGATGATGAAGAGTGGACTGCGAGAGTTCGACGCCCGCAGCGCGGTGGTCGAAATTGCCGCAGAGGGGGACGAACTCGTTCTCCTGGTAGCTCACGGGACACCACTGATCCGCCCGGACGACATTGTGCAAGCCCTGCGCAGTGTCGACGACGGCCTGTTACCTGGCCAGGCGATGAGCGCGACGAGGCTGGCACAGGGCACGCTGGCGGGCGCCACGCTGGCCGACCCGCTTGCTTGACGGGGGCGTTGGGTAACCTGTGCGATACTAGGGATGTGCCCATCCAGGGCGCATGCTGGCCCGATCGGCGTTCATTCGCCGACTGCACCGCGACGAGGATTCGACCGCGGCGGTCTTCTCGGGCCCGACCGAAGGCTTTGCCGCCCTGTGCGGCCAACACCGCGGCTATGCCGCTTTGAGGAGAGCACATGCTCGACCTGAACGACGAGTCCGAGACTCAGACCGAGAACGTTGCCGACGAATCGGCACCCACAACACCCGCGCCCCGTCGGCGACGGGCGGCGCGCCCCGCCGGCCCACCTGCACCCGTGGCGACACCGGAGGCAGAAGATCCCAAGCCCACCGGTGAGGATTCCACGGCCGAGGCGGCGGCCCCCAAGACGCCACGGCGCTCGCGTGCGAAGAAAGCACCCGCCGCGTCCGGCGAGGAGACGGGCGACGCCGTGCCCGAAACGACCTTCACCGGGTCGTCGACTCGCCGCCGTCGCACCACGAAGGCGCCTGCCACAACGACCGCCGACCCGGCGGAGGCCGCAGGGGAGGCCAACCAGAGCGTTGCGCCTGCTGACGCCGCCACTGCGACGCCCGACCAGGTGGTGGAGAGCGACGCCAGCGGATCGTCCGAGGCGCCCGCGGCGAGCGACGCGGCTCCGCCACGCAGGACGCGTCGGCGCGCCACACGCCCTGCCGCCGCGCCTGAACCAGTGGCCGAAGCACCATCCGACGAGGCCACAGTCGAAGCTGCCTCCGAGACCGCCGCAGAGGTGTCGGCCCGTTTGGCGGCGGAGAAGAAGCCGACGCGATCGCGTTCCCGCTCACGGCGAGCAGCAGTCGAAACTCCGGCCATCACCGAGGACACCGATCCCGTGGTGGCAGCGCTCGCCGAGTTGACGGCAGCCGTTGCCGCCGAGCCGGACGCCAGCTCAGAAACCGACGAGAACGCGCCCGCCGAGGTGGACGTGGTTGTGGCGGTGGAAGAGGCCTCTGCAGACGAGGAAGATGTCGAGGCCGACGAGGACGAGGTCGACGCGGTGGCAGCAGCCCTGGTGGCGGCCGCGCGTGCGGCTGAGCGACAGCCCAGGCAACGCCGTTCCTCTCGCCGTGCGAGCGATGAGACGGTCGATACCGAGGCCCAGCTGTCCGTGCTCGCCGACGCCATCAGCCTGGACGCGCACGATGTGACCGACGTGGAAGCGGCTCCCGACGAGCAGCCCGACGCCGTAGACGGCGAAGAGCCCACTGAGGACGACGTGGAATCCGACGAGGTTGACTCCGACGAGACCGCGCCGACCACGGGAGGGCGCCGTCGTCGCCGCCGCGGAGGGCGCCGTCGTCGCCGTGGCGCCGACGAGGCTGCTCCGGCCGAGGACCAGCCATCGGACGACGGTGGCGAGGATTCGACGAGTGAGACCGGTGCCGACGCGGAGGACGCGGAGACATCAGAGGAGTCGTCGAGCACGCGTCGCAGGCGGCGTCGTCGGCGTCGTTCGGACCCGTCCGAGTCGTCGTCGGAATCGACCGGCGTCGTGCGAACGACGGCGGAGGCGAACGAGGAAGTGACCGGGATCACCGGCTCGACGCGCATGGAGGCCAAGCGGCAGCGCCGCAAGGAGGGCCGCGCGGCCGGTCGCCGCCGGAGCCCGATGCTGAGCGAGGCGGAGTTCCTGGCCCGCCGCGAGTCGGTGACGCGCCGCATGCTGATCCGGCAGCGCCCCGACTACACCCAACTGGCCGTCCTTGAGGACGAGGTGCTCGTCGAGCACTACGTCGACCGACCCAGCGCGACGTCGATCATCGGCAACATCTATCTCGGGCGCGTTCAGAACGTTCTGCCCTCGATGGAGGCCGCCTTCATCGATATTGGACGGTCCCGCAATGCGGTCCTGTACGCAGGCGAGGTTGACTGGGACTCGTTCGGTTCCGATGGCGAGGCCAAGAAGATCGAAAAGGTTCTCAAGTCGGGGCAAACCGTCTTGGTGCAGGCCACGAAGGACCCGGTCGGCGCCAAGGGCGCGCGTCTGACCAGCCACATCTCCCTGCCGGGGCGCTACATCGTGTATTCGCCGGGTGGCCATTTGTCGGGGATCTCACGCAAGTTGCCCGTCAACGAGCGGGAACGGCTCAAGTCCCTACTCGGCCAGCACATCGGTGACGACGCGAGCTTCATCGTCCGCACCGCCGCCGAGGGTGTGGACGAGGACGAACTCGTGCGCGATGTTCATCGACTCCAAGCACAGTGGGAAGTGATCGACAAAAAGGCTGCACGCGGACCCGCTCCGCAGCTGTTGTACGCCGAGCCCGACCTGACGTTGCGGATCGTGCGCGATCTGTTCACCGAGGACTTCACCGAGATCGTGATCGACGCCGCCGCCGATGGTGACGACGCCTTCGAATCGGTCCATGGGTACGTGCGTCATGTTGCGCCCAATCTCGTTGATCGGGTGCGTCGCTGGGATGGGGCGCCCGGGGAGATCTTCGCCAAGAACCGCGTGGACGAGCAGATCGCCAAGGCGCTCGAACGCAAGGTGTTCCTGCCTTCAGGTGGGTCACTGATCATCGACCGCACCGAGGCGATGACGGTCATCGACGTCAACACAGGCAAGTTCACCGGCAGCGGCGGCAACCTTGAAGCCACCGTCACGAGCAACAACCTGGAAGCGGCCGAGGAGATCGTCCGCCAGCTCCGGTTGCGCGACCTCGGCGGCATCATCGTCATCGACTTCATCGACATGGTTCTGCCCAGCAACCGCGAACTCCTTCTGCGCAGGCTCGTCGAGTGCCTGGGTCGTGACCGCACTCGGCATCAGGTGTCTGAGGTGACCTCGCTGGGTCTGGTGCAGATGACGCGCAAGCGGATCGGTACCGGCCTGGCCGAGGCGTTCACCGTGCCCTGCGAGGTCTGTCACGGTCGGGGCTACCACCGCAAGGACGAGCCCACCACCGATCAGGCTCAAGCCGACGGGGGAGAGCGCCAGTCCAAGGACAAGGGCGGCAAGCACGGCAAGTCCAACAAGGGCAAGGGCGGCAAGAACAAGTCGGCCAAGGTGGTCGGGGAGGCCGCAGCCCAGCCCGTGTGAACTCCCGGCGGCACCAGCCGCCGGGAACACCCGGGGTCAGTCCCTTGGGACGTTGCGTTCGAGTTCGTCCAGCCACAACCGTGCGGACGTGTCCGAGGGCGCCCGCCAGTCTCCGCGCGGCGACAGCGACCCACCGGGAACCACCTTGGGTCCATTGGGGAGTGCTGAACGCTTGAACTGTGCGAAGCCGAAGAACCGGCGCAGGAAGCTGTCCAGCCAGCGTCGAATGGTCGCCAGGTCGTACGCCTGACGCTCGTCGGCCGGATAGTTCTCCGGCCACGCACCGGCGTCGGCGTCATGCCAGGCATGCCACGCGAGGAAGGCGATCTTCGACGGGGGCATCCCCTGCCGCAGAACGTGGAACAAGGTGAAATCCTGCAACGCGTAGGGGCCGACAGACGCCTCGGTCGACTGCGGTGTCTCACCCTCGGCGACGGGGACCAGTTCGGGCGTGATCTCCGTGTCGAGAATCGAATGCAGGACGCGGGAGGCCTCCTCCCCGAACTGATCGGTGGCCGCCACCCATCGAATCAGGTGCTGCATCAGTGTCTTGGGGACCCCGCCATTGACGTTGTAGTGCGACATGTGGTCGCCGACCCCGTACGTGCACCATCCCAGCGCCAGCTCCGACAGGTCGCCGGTCCCCAGCACGATGGCGCCGCGCTGATTGGCAAGGCGGAACAGGTAGTCGGTGCGCAGACCGGCCTGCACGTTCTCGAATGTCACGTCGTAGACCGGCTCACCGGCCGCGAACGGGTGACCCATGTCGCTCAGGAGTTGGCGGGCGGCGGGCCTGATGTCCAAGGTCTCGAACGTCACCTCCAGGGCGGCGGCCAAGGACTCGGCGTTCGAGCGCGTGTGTGAACTGGTGGCGAACCCCGGCATCGTGAACGCCAAGATGTCGCTGCGCGGTCGCCCGAGCCGATCCATGGCGCGCGCCGCGACGATCAGCGCCTGCGTTGAGTCGAGCCCGCCGGAGATGCCGATGACGAGTCGCGGGTTGCCTATGGACCGCAGCCGCTGAATGAGCCCGGACACCTGGATGTTGTACGCCTCGTAGCAGTCTTGGGCCAGTCGATCCGCGTCGGCGGGAACGAACGGGAACCGGGCAACCTCTCGCCTCAGGCCCAAGTCGCCGTGGGGCGGCGAAAGTTCGAACTGGACCCGCCGGTACTCGATGCGAGCGGTCGTGCGTCGATTGTCGTCAAACGTGCCCTGCCGCAACCGCTCGGCTCCCAGCGTGGCTAGGTCGACGTCGCAGGAGGTGGTCTGCGGGCCGGACGCGAAACGCGTCCCCCGCGCAACGACTCGCCCCGACTCGGCGATCAGGGTCTGACCGTCCCACGACAGGTCGGTTGAGGACTCTCCCTCGCCTGCCGCCGAGTACACGTAGGCCGCCAAGTAGCGCGCGGAGGCCGATTCGACGAGGAGCGCACGGTCTCGGGCGCGGGCGACGGTGATCGGGGAGCCCGACAGGTTGGCGATGAGGGTGGCCCCCGCCAACGCGGCGTCGGCTGCCGGAGGGATCGGCACCCACATGTCCTCGCAGATCTCGACCGCCAGCACGAAATGCGGCAGGTCTGAGGCGGCGAACAGGAGATCCGTCCCGAAGGGCGCGTCGACACCGCCGACACGAATGTCCCCGCTCACGTCGTCGCCGGGAGCGATCTGTCGACGCTCGTAGAACTCGCGGTACGTCGGCAGGTACGACTTCGGCACGACCCCCAAGACGGTCCCGCGATGCAGCACGACCGCACAGTTGTAGACCCTGTTCAGGCTGCGCAGCGGCGCACCGACGACGACCACGACCGACGTGTCGGCCGTCGCGGTCGCCAAATCCGCCACGGCCTGGTCAACGGCATCGAGCAAGACGTCCTGCAGGACGATGTCGTCCAGCGAGTACCCAGCCAGGCACAACTCGGGGAACACCGCCACGGAGACCCCCTCGGCGGCGCACGCTCGCACATGCTCGGCGATCCGCGCGGCGTTGGCCCGGGGGTCCGCCAGCGTGATCGGACCCGTGCAGGCGGCGACTCGCACGAACCCGTGCTCGTACAGATTGAAGAAGTCCACTGTTGCCCCTCCCCGTCTTGGTAGGTGACTGTAGTGCGTAGGCTCTCGTTCACCGGCCGCTGGCCAGGCGCCACACCGTACCGCCGAGGTTTGACCGGGACAGTCTCGCCGCGTAATCTTGACCCTCGGTGCCCGATGGTGACGGTCATGCGTCCCCGGCCCCGGCTGGTTGACATGGTCAGCCACATCGAAGATGAACTCTAAGAGTGGGAGCAGGCGTGTACGCAATCGTGCGCAGCGGCGGACGCCAGCACAAGGTTGCGGTCGGCGACGTGCTGGAGATCGACAAGGTCGAGACTGAGGTCGGTGGCTCCGTCGAGCTGACACCTCTGCTGCTCGTCGATGGATCCGATGTCACGTCCGCGGCCGACAAGCTCGGCAAGGCAAGCGTGACCGCGGAGGTCCTGGGCGAGACCAAGGGCCCCAAGATCAAGATCATCAAGTACAAGAACAAGACCGGCTACAAGAAGCGCCAGGGGCACCGCCAGCGGTACACCCAGGTCAAGGTCACCGGGATCGAGAGCTGAGGCTGACATGGCACACAAAAAGGGCGCATCCTCCTCCCGCAACGGGCGCGATTCCAACGCGCAACGGCTCGGCGTCAAGCGCTTCGGCGGGCAGTTCGTTCACACCGGCGAGATCATCGTTCGCCAGCGCGGCACGCACTTCCACCCCGGTGAGGGCGTTGGGCGCGGCGGCGACGACACCCTGTTCGCGCTGCGTGAGGGCAATGTCGAGTTCGGGACGGCTCGCGGACGTCGTGTCGTCTCTGTGCTGGTCCCGGAGTCAGCGGACGCACAGTAATCAGGACTCAAAAGTTCAATCGGCTTCGCAGGCGATCCCGTGAGGGGTCGCCTGTCTGCTTTGTAGAACCGGAACGGACATCTCATGGCGATTCCCTCGTTCGTTGATCGGGCGACTCTGCGGGTCAGCGGCGGCAACGGCGGGCACGGCTGCGCGTCGGTGCATCGCGAGAAGTTCAAGCCGCTGGGCGGCCCTGACGGGGGCAACGGCGGTGAGGGTGGGTCGGTCATCTTCCGAGTCGATGACAGCTTGACCACCCTCGTCGACTACCACCGGCAGTCCCAGCGGCACGCCGAAAACGGCCAACCTGGCCGCGGTGGCAACGCGAACGGTGCCGCGGGCGGCGACATCATCTTGCCGGTCCCCGAGGGAACGGTCGTGTTCGATTCCGACACCGGCGAAGAACTGGCCGACCTCGTTGGTGCAGGCACGGAGTTCGTGGCGGCGGCGGGCGGTCGTGGCGGGTTGGGGAACGCCGCCTTGGCCTCTCCCACCCGCAAGGCGCCGGGTTTCGCTCTGCTCGGTGAGGAAGGCCAGCAGCGAACCGTCCGGCTCGAACTCAAGGTGCTCGCCGACGTGGGTCTGGTCGGATTCCCCAGCGCCGGCAAGTCGTCGCTGATCGCCGCCATCTCACGGGCTCGCCCCAAGATCGCCGACTACCCGTTCACCACGCTCGTTCCCAACCTCGGTGTCGTGGTGGCGGGCGAGACGACGTACACCGTCGCCGACGTTCCCGGCCTGATCGAGGGAGCCTCGCTCGGCAAGGGCCTCGGACACGAGTTCCTGCGACACGTCGAACGATGCCAGGCCATCGTCCACGTCATCGACTGCGCCACCTACGAGCCGGGCCGCGATCCCGTCAGCGACCTCGACGTCATCGAGTCCGAACTGGCGGCCTACGGGGGTCTGGAGGACAGGCCTCGCCTGGTCGCGCTGAACAAGGTGGACGTCCCCGATGGTGCCGAACTCGCCGAGATTGCGCGCCCTGAACTGGAGGCGCGCGGACTGCCGGTCTTCGAGGTGTCGACCAAGACGGGGGAGGGGCTGCGGGGGCTCACCTTCGCGCTGGCTGACATCGTCGCTGCCCGTCGTGCGGCGACGCCTGTGCACGAACCTCGTCGCATCGTCTTGACGCCGAAGCCGGTCGCCGGCGGTGTCGAGTTCACCGTCAAGCAGATTGGTGACGGTCAGGGCGGAACGATGTGGCGCGTGCGCGGCGAAAAGCCCGAGCGGTGGGTCGCGCAGACCGACTTCGCCAATGGCGAGGCCGTCGGCTACCTCGCAGACAGGCTCGCGCGCATCGGCATCGAAGACGAGCTACTGGCCCAAGGCGCCCGTCCCGGTGACGGTGTCGCGATCGGCGGCGAGGATGCGGTGGTGTTCGACTTCGCACCACAGGTCGACATCGGCGCGGAGATCTTGTCGCGCCGCGGCGAGGACCAGCGGCTCGAGTCCGAACGTCCCTCGGTGACGCGGCGACGGGAAATGGACGCGGCGTACCACGCAGCCAAGCAGGCGGAGCGCCACATCCAGGCGGCGACCGAGGGCATTCCCGACGACCAGGACGGCGAGGATGAGTAGCGAGTCGCTCTCGGCCAAACTCGTCCGCGACGAGATCACCGGCGCCCGCCGGATCGTCGTCAAGATCGGATCGTCGTCCCTCACGAATGACGGCGGCGTGCTCGACGAGGCACGGCTGGGCAAGCTGGTCGACTCCCTGGCTGTTGCTCGGCAAGCCGGACAGGAGGTCGTCCTCGTCACGTCGGGTGCGGTGGCAGCTGGCCTGACACCACTGGGGATGCGTACACGCCCGCAGGACCTGGCCGCGCAGCAGGCCGCCGCATCCGTGGGGCAGGGCCTGCTGATGCGCCGCTACGGCGACGCCTTCGCCGCTCACGGCATCCTCGTCGGGCAGGTGCTGCTGACCGTCGATGACGTGACGCGCCAGTCCGGCTACCGCAATGCCGTGCGCACCTTGTCGCGGTTGTTGGAAATTGGCGTTCTGCCCATCGTCAACGAGAACGACACCGTCGCCACGCACGAGATGCACTTCGGCGACAACGACCGGCTCGCCGCCCTCGTCGCTCACCTGGTGACGGCCGACGCTCTGTTCCTCCTCAGCGATGTGGATTCGTTGTATACGGCCGCGCCCAGCGACCCGTCGGCAGAGCCGATTCACGAGGTCCCGCACGTCGAGGACCTGCAGGTGGATACGTCGCGGCGCGGGTCGGCCGTCGGCACGGGCGGAATGACGACCAAGTTGGAGGCGGCTCGCATCGCCACGGCGGCGGGCATCCCCGTCGTCTTGGGTCGGGCCGATCGTGTGCGTTCCCTCATTCGCGGCGATCACGAGGGGACCCTGTTCCACCCCACCGGGAAACGGCGCCCGAAGCGCCTGCTGTGGCTGGCGTTCGCGTCCCAGTCGCGCGGCAAGATCATGGTCGATGACGGGGCTGTGAAGGCGCTGACCGAACACCACGCGTCGCTGCTCCCGGCGGGCATCGTCGAAGTCACCGGTGATTTCTCGGCCGGTGATCCGATCAAAGTCATGTCGACCGATGGCCGTCTGGTGGGTCGAGGGATCGTGAACTACGACGCGACCGAGCTGGTGTCCATGATCGGGCACCGCACCCACGATTTGGCGGCCATGCACGGTCCGGAGTTCGAGCGCGAGGTCGTGCACCGGGACTTCCTCATGACGCGCAAGCCGCGTAAGGGATTCAAGAAGTCCTAGCGACTGCGACGCCGTGGCCGGATGTCGGCGCATGATAGGCGCCATGCCCGTGATCAGCGAACCCCCGCGCATGAACCCGTTCCTGCGACTGGGGGTGGCCATCTCCGAACGCATGGTGCATCGTCGGCTTCTGCCAGCACGACTGCTGGCGTGGTACCCCAAGGCGGCCATCGGGTCGGGTGTCTTGGAGTCGTTGGTCGCGCACGATGAGCCGTCGCGGCGGCTGCTGACCCTGGTCCGCGTGACCGCCTCACTGACGGTGAACTGCGCCTTTTGTGTCGACATGAACGGCTTCGAGTACGAGATGGCCGGGATCAGCGATGCGGAAATGGCCGCACTTTCCGCCCACAACGAGGGAGATGTCGCCTCATTCACCCCGCGAGAACGCGTGGCGATTGATTACGCGCGTCACATTTCCACGACACCGTTGGTATTCCCCGAGGAACTCATGGCGCGGGTGACAGAGGCCTTTACCGAGCGCGAAATCGTGATCTTGGCGACGACAGCAGCGCAGGTCAACTACTGGGCCCGCGTCATCCAAGGCTTGGGGATCCCACCCGCCGGGTTCCGTTCGGACTGTCCGGTGCCCGACGACCGCGCCGAGCGCTGAGATCGCGTCACCGGCGGGTCGGACAGACCCGCCTCTTCCCACGCACGATCCCTCAGATAGACTCCGGCGCATGGAAACGGTCAGTTGGGGGGCGATCGCCGCGCCGATCATCACCTTCGCGATCTTGGTCGGGGCGCTTGCCATCGTCATGCACTTTGGGCAGGGTCGGCCGCACGCCTGATGGAGCAAGGTGGAACTGGCCTCGCGCTGGCCGCGAATCCGCGAACGCGCTATCGCCTGGGAGTCATGGGTGGGACGTTCGATCCCATCCACCACGGTCACCTCGTGGCGGCCAGCGAGGTCGCCGCACGGTTCAACCTCCACGAGGTCGTCTTCGTGCCAACTGGTGTCCCGTGGCAGAAGAAGAACAGAAACGTGTCCTCCGGCGAGGACCGGTATCTGATGACCGTCATCGCGACGGCGTCCAACCCACAGTTTTCGGTCAGCAGAGTCGACATCGACCGCCCGGGGGAGACCTACACCGTCGACACCCTGCGCGATCTGCGTGCCGAACGAGGCGCAGACCTCGACTTGTTGTTCATCACCGGCGCCGACGCACTGCGGGCCATCGTGACCTGGCGTGGCGCCGATGAATTGTTCGACTTGGCCCATTTCGTGGGCGTTTCTCGCCCCGGTGTCAGCCTGCACGCCACCGACATCGAGCACCTGCCGAAGGACAAGGTCACGTTGCTGGAGGTCCCGGCCCTGTCGATCTCCTCGACAGACTGCCGCGCTCGCGTGGCCGCCGGGCACCCCATCTGGTACCTGGTGCCCGACGGTATCGTGCAGTACATCGCCAAACGCGGTCTGTACCGCGAATCCGGAGTTGCCACATGACAGCCAGCCCGCACGCGCTGAGCCTCACTCGCCTCGCTGCCCTCGCGGCCAGCGACAAACTCGCCACGGATCCCGTGGCCTTTGACGTCTCGGAACTGTTGGCCATCACCGACGTGTTCCTCGTCGTCAGCGCGTCCAATGAACGCCAGGTTGGTGCCATCGTCGACGCCGTGGAGGAGCGGCTTCTGCTCGATGCCGGGGAGAAGCCCGCTCGCCGAGAAGGCGAACGGGAGAACCGCTGGGTGCTGCTGGACTATCTCGACGTGGTCGTTCACGTCATGCACGTGGAGGAGCGGGAGACGTACGCCTTGGAGCGCCTGTGGCGGGATGCGCCGCTGGTGGACGTCGGCGTTGCGGTCGCCGAGCCTGAGCGGTGACCACCGAACTGATCCTGTGGCGCCACGGCGAGACCGACTGGAACAAGGAAACGCGTTTTCAGGGCCAAACCGACGTGCCACTCAACGCGCTTGGCCACCAGCAGGCCGCGGTCGCTGCGGAGGCCCTGGTCGGCCTGGCGCCGGACATCATCTACACCTCGGATCTGTCGCGTGCCCGTGCGACGGCCGAGGCCCTCGGTCGCCGGACCGGCCTGGTCCTGCATCGAGACGTCCGACTGCGTGAGATCGACGTGGGCTCCTGGTCTGGGCACACGCATGCCGAGGTCAAGGCGATGTTTCCGGAGTACCAACAGTTAGTTGACGAGCACATCGACTTTCGCCGCTCCCCCGAAGGCGAGACGCTGCGGGGAGTCGGTGTGCGAGTCGGAGAAGCCCTGTTGGACCTCGCCGCGCGCAACGACGGCCGACGGGTCGTGGTGGCAGGGCACGGCAACGGTTTGCGCGTCGGGATGGGGCACGTGCTCGGCTGGGACTGGGCCGCGCTCGGCGGTCTGGGAGTGCTGGGCAACGCACACTGGTCGGTACTGCGCAAGCGCGGACCGCGGTGGCAGATGGTCGCGCACAATCGGTCGGCCGTCTGAGGCGTCGGCCAAGAGCCTCTCGGCGACCCGACGTCGTCTGGTTGAGGGACTTTAGCGAGTTCGGCGTGTTTGACCCTGGGCAGTCACCTACCTGGGAGGTAACATCTTTCGCAACCGGGGCTGGAGTCTTTTCAAACCCCTCGGAACAAGGAACGGATTGCATTTGTACATCCGTTCATGGACATTCTGTCCGTCTGCCCTGTTTGGGCCCCCCCAATGTGGGACAGCCTGGGAATGGAATACGTCCAGGGCGTCTGTAAAATTCTTATTGGGCCGAACCCACCCACATCCATCGCGCGAAAGCGCGGCCCAAACCCATATGGGGGAGACCATGAAGAAGACAACGAAGGGCGCCCTGGCGTCGGCAGCAGCAGCAGCGATCCTACTCGGCGGCGGCACGTCGCTGGCGTACTGGACGGCGAGCGCCGACGTGCAAGGTGGTGCCATCACCGCAGGCGAGCTCAAGCTGACCAATGACTCTTGCGATGCCAACTGGGTCTACGCGCCCGGCAACGCAAGCGCCGGTGACATCGTCACCTTGTGGGTCCCCGGTGACGTCGTGACGAAGTCGTGCACGTACACGGTGCAGGCGACTGGTGACAACCTGAAGGCCACGCTCGACACGCCCGCCAGCGTTCCGCTGACGCCGGCCAGCGAGGGTGCCGCGACGACCGAGAGCGCCACAGCCGCGGTTACCTACACGCTCGACGGTTCGCCCATCACGGACGAGGATCCCGGAACGAGTGGTACGCAGATCACCGAGGCAGCCGCGAACCGCACCCTGGTCGCGACGTTCACCGTCACCTTCCCGTACGGGAATGCCACGACGATCAACGCGAACGACACCCAGAACTGGGAGGCCGACTTCGCCACGCTCACGGTGACGATGACGCAGCTCGACCCGAACGCCTGATCCGCTGGCGCGTCCATGCGCACTGTGGGGAGGTTTCTCGCGCGCACCGTCGCCTGGATGGTCATCCTGGCGGCGGGCGCCGTGATCTTGGCGGCGGTCATCGTCCCGAGACTGACGGGGGCGACGCCGTACACGATCATCACGAGTTCGATGGAGCCTACGTATCCACCGGGCACGCTGGTCGTCGTGCGGCCCGTCGACCCCAGCGAACTGTCGGTGGGAGACGTGGTTACCGTCCAGCTGGAGTCCGGCGAGGAAACGGTTGTGACTCATCGGATCGTTGCGATTCAGCATCGTGCCGATGGAAACATCCAGTTCATCACCAAGGGTGACGCCAACGACACCCCGGACGCGGATCCGAGGATGCCCATCCAGATCCGTGGCGAGGTGTGGCACTACATCCCGTTCATCGGGTACGTCAGCACCGCCGTCAGCGGGTCTCAGCGTGGCGTGATAGTGACCTTGATCGCCATCGCTCTGATTGGGTACGCCGTCTGGATGTTCGTCAGCGGCTACCGTGAGCGCCGCTCTGGCGACAAGGACACAAAGGATGAAAAGCCTGGCGACGGCGACCGCACGACGCCCGATGGCGAAGAGTCAGAACGCGAAGACGAAGGCCCCCAACGAGCTGTTGAAGAGCCCGAACGGGCGGTAGATGTGCCCGCACAGGCGGTTGAAGAGCCTCAGCGGGCGGTTGAAGAGCCCACCAGAGAGATTGACGCGCAGGCGATCGTTGAATCTTGAGGACACGCTGTCCGGGGTGGAGCGAGAGGACGAGATGACACGGATGAGGAAGCGCGCACGGGTGCTGGCCTGGCTGTGGCCGGCCGTCGCCGTGCTGGCGCTTGCGCTCATTCTTGGTGCTCGGCCCACGCCCGCCCACGCTGTCACCGGCATCGCCTTCAGCCGGGACGGTTCGTCGTGGGGCTCGGCACTGAACGGCCCCTTGTTCAGCTCGTCGATCCGATGGGTACCCGGTGACGTGCGGACCGAACGGTTTTACGTCCGCAACGACAGCAATTTGATCGCGAAAATGGACGTCGCTGTGATCGCGACATCCGTCCAGGAGCTGATCGAGACCGGTGACCTGGCCGTCGCCGTCCGCATAGGCAACGGCGACTGGCAAGCGACGTCAGTGGCCGGTACACACGATCTGGCTTCACGCACCGTCAACGTCGGCGAAAGCTACCCGGTTGAGGTGCGCGTGAGCTTCCTCGCGGAAGCGACAAACTCCTCCATGACCCTGCCGTTGGACCTGAAGTTTCGCGTCACGCTGACCGAGACGTCCGCCAATCGGCCGACCGGTGGCGGCACGACCGCAGCACCGTCGTCTAGCGCCGCAAGCCCCGAGCCCAGTGGGACGGGTCGGCAGGCGCCCGTCGGGGTTGTCCTCGCATCGACGGGGGCATCATTCGACCTGTTTGTTGTGCTGCTGGGGGCCTCACTGATCGGAGTCGGCCTGCTGCTGGTGAAGAGACGCCGTCGAGCGCACGAAAGGTGATCTGCATGAGTGCAGACGAGCGCCGAAAGGGCGGTCGCCGACGCTCAGGGCGCCTTCGTGCCCTTCTCGCCTGCGGGATCGCGCTGGGATTGGGCAGCATCGGAACTTTCGCGTCTTGGTCGACGGGCGCCTCTATCGCGCCGGGGTCGATCAAAGCGGCGCAGTTGGACGTGGTGGCCGACGGGCAGCTCGCGAGCTCCACCAACCGCGACGGCACATACACCAAGGCGACGTGGGCCGTCGATGATCTGCTCCCCGGCGAGGTCGTCGCCGTGTCGTTCACGGTGTCCAATGCCGGAGTGAGCGAAATGCCATTCGACCTGCGCATGGATGCTTACGTCGAGGGCACCCTGGGCTCTTCGCTGAGATTTCAGTTCTACAACGGCGGCACGCCGAGCGCATCCACACCCCTCACTTCGGTGCAAGGGGACACCTATCGACAGGGCAGTTGCTCCGGGGGCACGCAGTTCTTGGGGAGCACGGCGCTCGGGATTGGTGCAGGCAACGCCACGCCCATTGTCACGACCAAACAACGCATGAACGTCGGCGACACCAGGTCGTACTGCGTCCTCATCGCTCTTCCGGAGGGCTCCAGCGTCTACACCGACACCGGGATTCTCAATCAAAAAGCGACCCTAGTCATGATTCTCCGCGGTACTCAGGAGGGTGCTCCATGAGCGTGAGTAAGCCGCTGGCCACGGTTCGATCCGTCACGTTGACGCTAGGAGCAGTACTCGGCGTCGTGTGCCTCCTGTGGACGGTGGGCGTGGCGATCGCCGGTGTGCGCCCCCTCGTCTTCGAGAGTGGGTCGATGTCGCCGACGATTCACACCGGTGATTTGGCGTTCGCGAAGACCATTCCCGCTGACGAAGTAGAGGTTGGGGACGTCGTCAGTGTGAAGACCGACGACGACGAACGCATCACTCACCGCGTCGTATCGGTCACGCCCGATGGCGCGGCGACGACCCTGCTGCTTCAGGGGGACGCGAACAACACTCCTGACGCGCAGCCGTACACCGTGACTGAGGTTGACCTGGTCGTCGGTCACGTACCGATGCTCGGGTACGTGTTGGCATTCGCGAGCTCCCCTGTGGGGATGGCGATGGGTGGTCTCTTGCTCGTGGCCAGCGTCGGGTTCGGGTTTTTCGGAGGTTCGAGTCCGCCGGGGGAGCGCGCTGAACCGCCCAGAGAGCGCGCCGTGTCGCGCCGGGCCCTCACTCGCGAGCGTCAGGTCCTGGTGGTCGTCCTCTTTTCGGCTCTGCTTGCCGGTTCGGCGGTTTCGCCGGTCCACCCGACCATGGCCTACTTCACTGACACCCCCAAACTGACCAGTCCGGTCGACGGGCTCGATGCGGCCCGCTGGTTCACGTGCGCTCAGGCCACCAGCCAAGCAACCTACGGGAGCGCTCCCTGGGCCCATCTGAACTTCAACGAGAACACCGGACTGCCGCAGCTGAGCACGACCGATCCGTACTTCCAAGACGACAGCGGTGGCGACTGGGATGGGATCTACTACGTCGGGAACGTGTGGAGCGCCATGATCCCCAGCGGGGGCCACACACCCGCGTGCAACCGCGACCCCGAATCCAAGTCCGTCTATCTGCAGGGCAACACCTTGCTGACCTCCGAGTTCGTGCGGCTCAACAAGAACTCGCAGGCGGTCAACGGTCCCGCCGGTGCGCGGTGGAACACGTTCACCGTGAATGTCTGGTTCAAGACGGACATCACGGCGCTCGACGACAAGGCCGGTGCGCTGGCCGCGTACTCACGCGCGTCCGGCACCGAAAGCTTGGCGACGGACCGCGTGCTGTACCTCGACTCCAGCGGGCGACTCACCTTCGAGGTCTACCCAGGGGCCTACCACTTCAGGGCAACGACGGCGAGCTACGCCGACAACAAGTGGCATATGGCGACCGCCACCCTGGGCCCCACCGGACAGTGCCTGTACATTGACGGCCAGCCAGCAGGCGGTTGCGACACAACGGTGACCAGCGCGTACCAGACGAGCTTCGCCATGTATTGGCGCTTCGGGTACGCCGAGATGAGCAACGGCTTCCAGGGGATCACCGACGGCAGTGTCGAGCAGCGTGCGTTCAAGGGCTACCTCGATGACGCGGCGATCTGGACGCGCCAGCTGTCGGAAACCGAGATTATCGCCCTGCACCGAGCCGGACTCCCGGTTCGGACGTGACCTCGGTGCCGTCCACGAGCGCAATCGAGTTCGCATCACCGCCCGCCTTCGGCTAAACTCTCACCCGTTGCAAGGGGCTATGGCGCAGTTGGTAGCGCGCTTCCATGGCATGGAAGAGGCCACGGGTTCGAATCCCGTTAGCTCCACCCTGTGATGTCCCGGGACATGCTTATCGCGTGTCGCGGGACATGTCTATTTTCGGGGTGGGGATATTGACGCTGGCCGCAACGATGACCAGGCCCGCACCGCCACCCTTTCCCGCTAAGGAAGCGTCAAGGAGCGTGAGCGTCCCGCTAAGGACGCGTTAAGACGGGCCCAGGTGAACCCCCGAGTGACGTTGGCTATGGCGGGTGACCACGTTCCGTCTGCCCAAGAGGCTCCTCGTCGGCAATCCGATGCGCTCCGAGCAGTTGCAAGAGACACTGCTCCCGAAGCGCTTGGCTCTACCGGTGTACTGCTCGGACCCGATCTCGTCCAACGCGTACGCGACGCAAGAGATCATCCTCGTGTTGGCCCTCGGCGGCCTGTCCGCCGTGCTGATGACCCCTTGGGTCGCGCTCGGGGTGGTCTCGCTCTTGGCCCTCGTGACAGTGAGCTATCGCCAGACGACCTACGCGTACCCCAACGGCGGAGGCGCCTACGCCGTCAGCAGGGACAATCTCGGTCGCAACGCGTCACTCGTCGCCGCAGCGGCGCTGCTGGTCGACTACGTCATGACGGTGGCCGTGTCGGTTGCGTCCGGCGTCGAGAACTTCGTCTCTGCCGTACCTGCCTTGCGTCCCTACGTCGTCGAACTGGGTCTGCTGTTCATCCTCGTGCTGACGATCATGAACCTGCGAGGGGTCCGTGAGTCCGGAACGATCTTCGCCATCCCGACCTACGGGTTCATCCTCAGCGTCTTCGTGATGCTCGGCATGGGCTTTTGGGGCATGGCCACCGGACACGCGCCGGTCGCCGAGTCGGCCAGTTTCGGTTTCGTGGACACCTCGCCCGCCGGGGCGGCACTGGCCATCTTGTTGCTGCGTGCCTTCGCCTCCGGGTGCACGTCGTTGACCGGTGTGGAGGCCGTCAGCAATGGGGTCCCGACGTTCCGCAAGCCGAAGGCGCGCAACGCGTCACGGACGCTGATCGCCATGGCGGTTCTCAGCATCTCGATGATGCTTGGAATCTCGGTGCTCAGCACGATCTCCGGTGTGCACATGGCCGACAACCTCAACGAACTGACCGGCGTACCAGCCGGGTATCACCAGCGCACCGTCCTGGCGCAGTTGTCGGCGGCCGTGTTCGGCGACAACAGCTGGGGCTTCTTCCTGGTGGCGACCTTTACGACGTTGATCCTGGTGTTGGCCGCCAACACCGCCTTCAACGGATTCCCGATCCTCTCGTCGATCCTGGCCCACGACCGGTTCCTGCCCAAGCAGCTTGCCCGCCGTGGCGACCGCCTCGTCTACAGCAACGGCATCTTGATCCTGGCGACCGTCGCGGCGCTGCTGATCGTCGCGTTCGGCGGTTCCGTGACGCATCTCATTCAGCTGTACATCGTGGGTGTGTTCGTCTCGTTCACGCTGAGTCAGGCCGGAATGGTCGTGTATTGGCGCAGGCGTGCGGCCCAGCAGGGCTGGTCGCCGCGATTGGTTGTGTCGACGATCGTGAACGGGGTCGGCGCGCTGGCAACCGGCGTCGTGTTGATCGTCGTGTTGATCACGAAGTTCACCCACGGGGCGTACCTCGTGGTCATCGCTATGCCCGTCTTGTTCTTCGTGATGCTGCGCATTCATCGGCACTACGAAAGGGTGGCGCGGCAGTTGGCTCCCAAGGCGTCAGGAATCACGCTGCCCAGCCGGATTCACGCGATCATTCTCATCAGTCAGTTGAACGAACCAGCCTTGAAGGCGCTCGCGTTCGCTCGCGCGATTCGACCCAGCACGATCACGGCGCTACGCGTCGACACCGACTCGGAACGCACCCGCCACCTCATCGAGGAGTGGGACGACCGCGATATGCAGGTCCCCTTGACGGTGGTCGATTCACCCTTCCGGGACCTCACGCAACCTGTGCTCGACTACTTGGCCACCATTCAGATCGGCCCGCGCGACGCGGTGGAGGTCTTCGTGCCGGAGTACGTGGTGGGCCGCTGGTGGGAACAGGTCCTTCACAATCAAAGCGCGATGCGGCTGAAGTTCAGGTTGCGGTACATGCCCGGTGTGATGGTCACGAGCGTGCCGTACCAGTTGAAGTCGGCTGAGCGCTACTCGCTGGAACGCCCGGGTGCCAACGCCGCTGACATCGCCCAACCAGCACCGACGACGACACCCTCCGAGGAGGCCGCGGAGGCCGGTCCGACCCCGCAGGATGATCCCGGCAAGCCCAACGAGGAACGCGGTGAGCTTGTGGCAAGCTCCCACGTGTGAGTCCAACGCTCGGCGGTGCAACGCAGGCCGGCAGCCTCGTGACGCGGCTGTCCGGTCGGCGTCGACTGTACGGACTGGCGGTCGCCGTCGTCGTGCCCGTGGCGCTCACGGCCGTCCTTGTGCCGATCCGCGAGCGGCTTGGGCTCGACACCGTGCTGCTGCTGTTCGTCTTGGTGTCGGTGGCGGCGTCCGTGCTGGGCGGCATCGCGTCGGCTCTGGTGGCCTCGGCGGTCAGCTTCGGGTTGGCCAACTTCTACTTCACCCGCCCTTACGGGAGCCTGCTGGTCGCCAGTAAGGCAGAACTTGTCGACCTCGTGATCTTCGGTGCCGTTGCTTTCCTCGTGGGCATCGTCACCGAGGTGGGGGCCCGCGCCCGCGAGCGCATCGAAGGTGCCCGTCTCGAGGCCGAATGGATCACCGAACTGGGCAATCGCGAGCAGGGACCCCACACGGTCGACGTGGCGCTGTCCGAGGCGAGGGCGCTGTTCGGCATGAATGAAGCTCGGCTGGTGCAAGGCGGCAGAACCCTTGTCACCTCAGGGGAGCGCGAGCCGGCAGACGTTGTGATCACTGTGCCCGCTGGGGATGATCTCCAACTGGAGATGAGCGGTCCCGAGCGCATGGGGGAGGACCGCAACCTGCTCGGGTCCCTCGCCATGACAGCCGGGCGCCTGTGGCGAACCCAACAACTGTCCGAACAGGCCCGTCGCGCCGAGGAGTTGGCCCGCATCGACGAGCTACGTGCCAGCCTGCTCGCCGCCGTCGGTCACGACCTCCGAAATCCCCTCGCGACCATCACTGCGGCGGCGTCCACCCTCCGCGAACCCGACCTCCACCTCGGTGCTGAGGAGCAAGCAGAGCTCCTCGCGACCATCGAGGAGCACGCTGGCCGCCTGAACGCCGTGATCGGCAACCTGCTGGACGCGAGCCGCCTGCAAGCCGGGGTCCTGTCGCTGCACATCGAGCCAACGGCACTTCTTGAAGTCCTGATGGGGATCGTGCTTCTCGGGGAGGACCGCGTGGAGCTGGCCATCCCCGAGGATCTTCCGCTCGTCAAGGCGGACCCTGGCCTGCTTGAGCGGGTGCTGGCGAACCTCGTCAACAACGCCGACCGGCACCTGCCGCCCGGCGAGAAGGTGCGTGTAGAAGCCGAGCAGCTCGGACGCCGGGTGGCCGTGCGCGTCATCGACCATGGGCCTGGGGTGGAACCCGAACGCTTCGACGAGATCTTTGCGCCGTTCCAGCACTTCAGCGACCGGGGCTCGTCGGGGGTCGGGCTCGGGTTGGCCATCGCCCGTGGTTTCACAGAGGCCATGGGCGGTAGCGTCACCCCATCCCCAACGCCCGGTGGGGGACTGACCATGACCGTGTCATTGGAGGTGGCCGGTGGCGCGCCTGCTGATCGTTGAGGACGAGGCGGCGTTGCGCCGCGCGCTCACGATCAATCTGAAGGCCCGCGGCTTCGAAGTCGAAGGGGCCGACAGTGGCGCGGCCGCGCTGCGGGCAGCCGCCGCGAACCCACCCGATCTCGTGATCGTCGACCTCGGTCTCCCCGACATGGACGGGGGCGATGTCATCACGGGTCTTCGTGGATGGTCCAGCATGCCGATCATCGTGCTGTCGGCCCGCGACAGTCAGGCTCAAAAGGTGCGCGCCCTCGATGTGGGTGCCGACGACTACGTCACCAAACCCTTCGGGATGGACGAACTCATCGCCCGGGTCCGAGCCGCACTCCGACGGGCCGATGTGAACGACATCGCGGCGGGACCGGTCGTGACCACTGCCACCTTCACACTCGACTTGGCCGCCAAGCGAGCGCTGCGAGACGGCCGTGAGGTGCGGCTGACCCCCACCGAATGGCACCTCGTGGAGACCCTGGTGCGGCACTCCGGCACCTTGGTGTCCGGTGCGAAACTCTTGGCCGAGGTCTGGGGGCCCGGCTACGTCAAAGAGACGAACTATCTGCGGGTTTACTTCGCGCAGCTGAGGCGAAAGCTGGAGGAAGTGCCCAGCAGCCCCCGCCACTTCATCACCGAGCCGGGGCTCGGCTACCGATTCGAACCGTGAGCCGAGGCGCGATCCTCATGGTGCGGCCGAACACCACGTGACGGGCGCTCGTGGAATATTCTCCCGCTATCAGTGTGCGGGATGCGGTCCCATCACGGGGAGGTCGGTCATGAGCGACGGGGTCCAAGAAGACCCGAGTTCGCCCGTCGGCGTCGCGGCACTTTCACGCACGACGTTGGAGGGCGCACTCATCGGGCTGATCGCTGCGGGTGGGGCGTCACTATTCATCTGGACTCAGCATCACCTGACGCATCTGCTGTGGCACACCCTTCCCGAGGCGCTCGGCTTCGACGACGCACCGTGGTGGTTGGTCATCGGTCTTCTGGTGATCGGGGCTGCGCTGACCGCGGCAGCGATTCGGCTGCCCGGCGCCGGTGGACATTCCCCACTCGCGGGGCTGAGCTTCTCGATCGGCCCCAAGCATGTGACGTCGGTGATCCTCGCGTCCCTGGCGGCACTCGCGTTCGGCGTTGTGCTGGGACCCGAGGCGCCGCTCGTCGCCATCGGGAGCGCGGCAGGGGCGGGGATCGTGCGTCGTGCTGGGCTTCGGCATCAACGCATGATGATGATCGTGGGGGCCGTCGCTGCTGTCGGGGCGATCTTCGGAAACCCCCTGATCACGTCGATCCTCCTGCTGGAGATTCTCGTGGCCAGCGGTGCTCGGATCGTCGCTCGAGAAATCCTGCTCCCGTCCCTCGCGGGGCTCGGGGTCGGATACCTGCTCCAGGTTGGAATCGGCTCATGGTCCGGCCTCGGTTCGTCCCAGCTCAGCGTGCCAGGTCTGGGCACCTACGCGTCCGTTCAGATCGGCGACGTCGCGGCCGCCCTCGTGGTCGTCGTGATCGTCACGGTGCTATCGCTCGGGGCGCGGCGAGCCGCTCTGGCCGTCGCCGGGATAGCGGCTCGCCGACCGACGGCTGTGCTGTTCGTCGCTGCGGGGGTCGTGGGCCTGTCGGCCGTCGTGGTGAGTGCGGTGACCGGTTTGTCGTCCGACATGGTGTTGTTCTCGGGTCAGTCGAGCATGAAGCAATACCTGACGCTGGCCGTGTGGCCAGGGCTGGTCGTCTTGGCCGGAAAGTTCGTCGGGTACGTGGCCAGCCTGGGCGGTGGATTCCGGGGTGGTGCCCTGTTCCCGGGGATTGCCATGGCAACCATGTTGGCCGCCATGACCGCGGATGTCGCGGGACCAGAGTCGTTGGCAGCGCTTGTGGCGGCCGCAATTGCGGCGGTGACGGCGACGACGATGCGTCAACCTGTGACGGCGGTCCTGCTGGCAGTGTTGTTGTGTGCTGATGCCGGTCCGGTGGTGACTGTCTATGCCATCCTCGGAGCCGTCGTCGGCACCTTGAGCCTGATGCTGGTCGAGCAGTTCCTGCCCGAGCGCCCCCTGGCGGAGCCCGCCTGAGCGCGACCCATTAGCCCTGCTCGGGCGCCTCGCTTCCCTCGCTGAGCTCACCGATCCGGCGGCGCAGCGCTTCGTTCTCGTCCGTCAGGCGCTGGAGTTCGGCTGTCGGATCGTGGCTGTCGCTCGTGTTCTCAGAAACCTTGCCGACCAGCCACGAAGCGATGGTGGCTGACACGATCCCCAGCAGCCCGACACCGCCGACCATCACCATCGCCGCGACGAAGCGCCCCTGCACCGTGACGGGGTACATGTCCCCATACCCGAACAGTCGTCACTGTTGTCAGCGCCCACCACAAGCCATCGCCGACGTTCCTGATGTTGGCGCCCTCATGGCCTCGCTCCGCCTGGGTGATCGCCAAGGCTCCCACGGTGAGCAGCAATAGCGTCGCGCCCGCCGTATAGGCGACGACCCGCCCTCGAAGGCGTGACGATCCTGTCTTTTGCAGCACGGTGAGCAGCGTGAAGACCCTCATCAGCCGTAGGGGCCGCAACACGGGGAGCACCAAGACCGCGAGATCGAACCAGTGCGTCTTGACGAATCCCCACTTGTTCTCGGCGAGCCCGAGGCGCACGAGGTAGTCGACGATGAAGACCAACCAGGACAAGGCCAGCGTGACCGCGCATGCGTTGACCACCCACGGGTCGACGTCCGGAAACGCGATGGGGATGGCGTACGCGGCCAGGAAGATGAAGGCCATCGCGGTCAGCGGCCACTCCATGGCCCGCGCCCAAGTCCACAGCCTCATGGCAGGACCGTACACGCGTTGGCGGCGGGGGTCGGTGAGCCTCCCCGCAGTTCGTTTTCGCCCCGGCCCAGCGCCGACCCGACACCGACCAATTTCGTTCAATGTTGTAGTAGTTGGCCTTGTCATCGCTAGGAATGACCGGCGCCGGCTCGTTCGACGACTCCAGTACCAGTTTGACGAGCGTCAAGTTTTGGCGGCTGGAGCGGATGAGGGCAAAAAAAGAAAGGGGCTCCCGTGTCGCCGGGGGGTTCGACACGGGAGCCTCCCGAAGTCGGCACCGGGGGGATGACGTCGACAGCGGAAGTTAAAACCCTTGAGTAAGGAGTACCTTGTCGATCTAGTTTTGGCGACATGAATTCAGCTCGCTGTGTCAGCAAAATCAGTGACATGTTCCTATATGTATGGGGGCCTGGGCGTCCTGTCTTGCGCCTGAGGCCGCCATGTGTCGGCTCGATAGGGGACTGGGCGGCCCACCGGCGACCCTCGGGGCTACTGTTGGGAACGAGTCGGCCTGAAACGGCCGCGAGGCATGATGGAGAACGGGCAGTGCCGATTCGAAGGAGCGTCCGATGTTCGAAGTCGTCGTAGGTCTCATTGCGATCGCGCTGGGTGCATTGCTGGCCTTCCGCGGCTATCCGGCCATGCGGGTCGTCGTCAGCCTGCTGGGCAGCTTCGTCGGGTTCATGCTCGGGGCCGCGATCGGTGCAGCCCTGGCGGGCACGGCCCCGGGGGCGAGCGTCGCGGGGTGGATGGGCGGCATCATCGGTGCCATCCTGCTCGGGCTCCTCGCGTTCAAGATCTACCGATTCGCGATCATCGTCGGTATCGGCGCGATCGGTTTCACGATCGGCGTGAGCCTGGCGACGCTGGCGCAGATCACCAACGGCGCAGCCGTCATCGCGATCGGGTTCGGCGTGTCGGTCCTTCTCGTTATCGTCGCCTTCGCGACGGACCTCCCATCGTTGCTGATCATCATCATGACGGCCGTGTCCGGGGCCGACCTCCTCACCGTGGGCGTGCGGATGCTGCTGGGCGACGCGGCCGTGGGAACGACCGGATCGACGGAGATCTTGTGGGTCGACACGTCCACGCTGTGGTGGGTACTGACGCTCGGTGTGGCGATCGCAGGTATCGCTGTGCAGTGGCGCTACGTCAAGCGAGGGCGGCGCGCATCCATGCGTGACCAGTGGAACTCGGTGCCGCCACCGACGCAATCGTCGCGGGTCTGATCGTCGCGTCCGATTTCCGCTATTTCTCCGCCCTTCGAGGCGTCAGACTGAGGGCATGAGACTCCCGTTGGACCCCGATGCCGCGCACGCGGCGGTCGCGGGTCGCGACTCGGGTTGGGACGGTCGGCTCTTCTTCGGGGTCGCGACGACGGGAATCTACTGCCGTCCGTCGTGTCCGGCGCGCACACCGAGGCCGGAAAACTGCCGGTTCTTTCCGACGGCGGCCGCCGCCGTCGCCGCCGGGTTCCGTGCATGCCGGAGATGTCGTCCGGAGACCTGCGTCCCCACGTCCTCGCTGGGGATCCAAGGCGACATCGCCGCACGCGCTGTCCGGCTGATTGCTGAAGGCGCGCTTGACTCGGGCTCGGTCAACGCGCTCGCCCAACGACTCGGTGTCAGCGAGCGGCACTTGCACAGGGTGCTGGTCGCGGAAGTCGGAGCCAGCCCGCAGCAACTGGGACGGACTCGACGTGCGCATGCGGCGCGGGCGTTGATCGATCAGACGTCACTGCCGCTGACGGACATCGCCTTCGCGGCGGGATTTGGTTCGATCCGTCAGTTCAACGAGGTCATGCGCCAGGAGTTCGGCGTCGCGCCACGCGCGTTGCGGCCTGCGCGACACGTCCAGGGCCCGCGCGACGATGGTCGCGAATCCAGCGAGGCTCCGAACTTGACCGTGCGCCTGGCGTACAGGCCACCATTCGCAACCGCACCCCTGCGTGCGTCGCTAACCGCTCACGCCATCGCAGGTGTCGAGAGACCATCCCCTGACGAGCACGTCCGCATTGTCGATGGTCGGGGCGGCCCGGCCGTCGTCCGGCTGGTCTGGGACCCGGACCCGCACACACCAAAGACGCCATGTGGCGTCACAGCCCAGCTTCGCCTCACGGACCTGTCTGACGTCATGGGCGTCGTCACGGCCGTGCGCCGGTGGTTGGACCTCGATGCGGACCCTCAGCAGGTGGACCGGCACCTGGTGTCCGATCGCCTCATCGGGCACCTGGTCGCGTCTCGACCCGGGCTCCGCGTGCCGGGGGCCGTCAACGGACCCGAGCTGGCGATCTGCGGAGTCCTCGGCCAGCAGGTGTCGGTCGCCCGCGCGCTGAACCTGCAAGGTCTCGTGGCCACCTCCTTCGGGGCCAGCGTCCCCGACGGACTCCTCGTCAACCTGCCTCGACAAGCCTGGCGGGTCTTTCCCCGACCCGAGGTGCTGTCCGAAGCCGGACCCCAGGCGATCCGGGACGCGGCGAACCTCACCAGGGTCCGGGCGGCGGCCGTCCACGCGGTGGCGACGGCCATCGCTGGCGGTCTCGCCATCGAGCCCGGTGTCGACATTCGCGAGACGGAACGGACCCTCAGGGCACTGCCGGGCATCGGTCCCTGGACGTCGGCGTACATCGCGCTCCGTGCTCTTCGCGATCCCGATGCCTTCTTGTCGGGCGACCTCGTCGCACGGCGAGCTCTCGCCAAGCTGACGGGGGTCACGGTCTCGGACATGCCGCAATCGCGGGCGGAAAGGTCGTCATTGGCGTGGCGTCCATGGCGCGCCTACGCCCTCCAGCACCTTTGGACCGAGGAGGTCTACGCATGAGCACACCGCTCACCGTGTTCACCATGCCCACGTTCGCGGGGCCCGCCCACGCCGTGGTGACCCCGGAGGACGGCGTGCTGCGACTGTTCGGGTGGCTGGACAGCGGCCCGAACATCGAACGGCTTCCGGCCGACCTGCGTGCACGCGGTGTGAGCCCGGGCGCCGGACCGGCCGACATCCGCAACGCCGTTGAGGCCTACTGCGATGGTGACTTTCAGTCGATGGACGGTTTGGCGGTCGAGCAGCCGGGAACACCGTTCTTGCGGACCACCTGGGACGCCCTGCGGGCGGTCACACCCGGCCGACCGATCACCTATTCCGAACTCGCCGCCTCGGCGGGCAGACCGTCGGCTGTCCGGGCGGCAGCCAGCGCCTGCGCACGCAACTTGATCGCCCTCGTCGTACCGTGCCACCGAATCGTGCGCAGCGACGGAACGCTGGGGCAGTACTTCTACGGCGTGGGCATCAAGCGCAGTCTGCTGGCCCACGAGCAGCGCTTCACACTCGGCCAGTGAGTGGGCGGTCGCGGACGACGCCAGCCCGCGACCGCGCAACCCTCAGTCCGTAACCGCCGCTGTCGCCGCGGCAATGACGCGCAGGTTATGGGGCAATGCCCCGTCGAAACCGGGGGTGCTCATCGACAAGATGACGGTGTCCAGCGCCGGGTTGTTGACGAACTTCGTCGAGAAGAAGCCCTGCCAGCTGTACGCGCCGGCCCCGCCGAGATAGTGAATGGACCCGCTGGGCGCGTTCGTCCCTTGCTGAATGTCCAGCATGTACCCCCACTTGTTGCCGGTGAGCTGCCAGTTGTCGAGGTCGCCGATCTGATTGCTCGTCATCAGCTTCACCGAAACCGGACTCAGGACCCGCACCCCGTCGAGCTCACCGCCGTTGAGCAGCATCTGTGCGAAGCGGAAGTAGTCGACGGTCGTCCCGTGCAATCCTCCTGCGCCGCTGAAATACGTCGTGTGCGGGCTGAAGGTGTACTGGGGTCCGAGGTTGCCCAGCCCCAAGGGAGATGGGCCTGTCTGTTGTTCGCGCTTGCCGGCCCAGTACACGGCGGCGATGCGATGCCACTGGTCCTGCGGAGGGAAGAACCAGGTTTCGGACATCTTGAGCGGGGCGAAGATGTGCGTCCGCAAGTAGCTGTCGAAATCCTGCCCAGAGACGACCTCCACCAAGCGACACAAGACGTCGACGGAGCTGTTCGAGTAGTCGAACATTTCGCCGGGGTTGGCGATCAGGGGCATGTCGGCGATGAGCTTGACGTTCTCCTCCAGCGTGATCGGCGGCGCCTGGAGATCGTCCATGAGGCCTGCCTCGGCGTACAGCTGCGGGACGACACCGTAAATCGACGGCTCGAACATCCGGTACCACCACGTGTTGGTCATGCCCGCCGTCATCGTGAGCAGGTCGTGGATGGTGATCTCTCGCTTTGCCGAGGCGATCTGTGTGACTCCCCAGTCCTTGACGATGGCCACCTTGGGGTCGGCGAACTCGGGGAGATACGTCGAGATCGGCTCGTGGAGGGCGATCAGACCCTGCTCGAACAACTGCATCACGGCGACTGCGCTGACGACCTTCGACATGGACGCCCACCGGAAGATGCTGCCTGTCTCCATGGGGACGGATTCGTCGGCCTTGCCGAACGCCTTGAAGTAACAGACCTTGCCGTGGCGTGCGACGAGCACGACGGCACCCTGATACGCGTCTTCCGACAGGAATCGCTGCTCAAGGCGATCGATGTTCGCCAGATAGGCGCTGGATACCCCGACCTCCTCGGGGTCGACCTGGGTGTACAACTCTGTACTCATGTGGGGCCCATCCTTTCGTGGGCCTTCCAGTGAAGCCGGGGTCTACCTGTCGGTCAACAACGCGCCTCGATTCCCAACAGACGCGCGGACTCGCTCGATGGCGGCCCGCGCGCCTTCTGACTTGCTCAGGCGCTGGGATGCGTCATGTCGATGGGGACGACCCATTGGTCGAATTGGTCGGCGGTCAGGAAGCCGAGCTCCACGGCGGCCTCCTTCAGGGACGTGCCCTGCTTGTGGGCGAGCTTGGCGATTTTGGCTGCCTTGTCGTACCCGATGTGGCGGTTGAGGGCCGTGACCTGCATGAGGTTCTTGCTCAGGTTCTCGTTGATCTTGTCCATGTTGGGTTCGATCCCGACAGCCGCGTTGTCGTTGAACGCCGTGCAGGAGTCGCCGATCAAGCGAATGCTCTCCAAGACGGCGTGCGCCATGACGGGCTTATAGACGTTGAGCTGGAAGTTCCCTTGGCTACCGGCGAAGCCCACCGTGGCGTCGTTGCCGAAGACGCGAGTGGCCACCATCGTCATGGCCTCGCACTGCGTGGGGTTCACCTTGCCCGGCATGATCGACGAACCGGGCTCGTTCTCGGGGATCGTGATCTCGCCGATGCCGTTGCGCGGGCCCGAGGCCAGCCACCGGACGTCATTGGCGATCTTCATCAAGGCCATGGCCAGTGTTCGCAGCGATGAGGAGACAGCGACCAATGCGTCGTGTGCCGACAGCGAGGCGAAGAGGTTCGGCGACTGGCGGAACTCGTAGCCCGTCAGTTCGCTGTACTTCTTGGCTGCGAGCGCCCCGAAATCGGGGTGCGCGTTCAGCCCGGTGCCAACGGCCGTACCTCCGATGGCCAGGTCTTGCAGACCGATTTCGGCGTGGCGTACACCGGCGAGCGCGAAGTCCAGTTGTGCAACCCAGCCGGAGATCTCCTGCCCGAGCGTGATGGGGGTCGCATCCTGCAGGTGCGTGCGGCCGACCTTGACGACCGTGGAGAACTGCTGGGCCTTGGCGTCCAGCGTGTTCCGCAGTGCCGTCACCTGGTCGTACAGGTACTCATGCAGGTCCAGCACGATGGCGATGTGCATCGCTGTGGGGAACGTGTCGTTGCTGGACTGCCCGCGATTGACGTGGTCGTTCGGGTGGATCGGGGTCTTGGTTCCCATTTCGCCGCCCAGGATCTCGATGGCGCGGTTGGAGATGACCTCGTTGGAGTTCATGTTCGACTGGGTTCCCGACCCGGTCTGGAAGACCACCAGCGGGAAGTCCTCGTCGAGTTTGCCCTCGATGACTTCGGACGCCGCTTGGACCATGGCATCAATCTGGGCCGGTTCGAGATTGAGTTGGCCCAAGTCGGCATTGGCCTGGGCTGCGCCCTTCTTCAAGATGCCGAGGGCGCGGATCATGGAGCGGCCCCAGACGAAGGTGTCGCGGCCGATCGGGAAGTTGTGAATGCTGCGCTCGGTTTGTGCCCCCCAATGACGGTCGGCAGGTACCTCGACGGCGCCCATGCTGTCGGTTTCTGTGCGGGTGCTCATGCCGCGAGCCTACCCGTCAGTAGCGCACTGATTGCGGTGCGATGGCGAAGTTCCGGGCCTGTTCGCAGGCGATCCAACACGGGTGTGTGTCCCGAAAACTTGGCGCCTAGGCCCCGGCTCAAACCGCCTATACAGTGGCGGTTGTGACAACACATCAGGCGGAAAGCACTCGCTCCAAGTTGGCCATCGTCGGCTCCGGATCGGTCGGTTCATCGCTGGCATACGCGGCCTTGATCCGCGGTTCAGCGCACGAGATCGTCCTGTACGACATTGACGAGAAAAAGGTTGCCGCCGAGGCGGCGGACCTTTCCCACGGAACTCAATTCACCCAATCACATAAGGTCGCTGGCAGCTCAGACATCGGCATCGTCAAGGATGCATCTGTCGTGGTCATCACGGCTGGCGCCAAGCAACGAGAGGGGCAGACACTGCTCGACCTCGCGGGCGTCAACGCCAAGATCTTGTCGGGCATGTTGCCGCAACTGCTTGAGCAGGCTCCCAACGCAATCTATGTCCTCGTCACGAACCCCTGCGACGTCCTCACCGTCATCGCGCAGAAGATCAGCGGCCTGCCGACGTCTCGAGTCTTCTCGACGGGCACGATGCTGGACACGTCGCGGTTGCGGCGCGTCATCGCCGACAAGATCGGCATCGCGCAAAACAACGTGCACGCCACGATCATGGGTGAACACGGTGACACCGAGTTCCCCGTCTGGTCGACCGCGACTATCGGGTCCATCCCGATTCGCGACTGGCGCGACGACCGCGGCGAACTTGTCTTCACGGACGTCGTTCTGGAAGAGCTCGCCGACGAGGCCATGCACGCTGCTTACCGCATCATCGAGGGCAAGGGCGTCACGAACTACGCGATCGGTCTGACGGGTGCTCGACTCGTCGAGGCGCTCCTCGGTCGCCAGGAGTGGACGATCCTGCCCCTGTCGAGTGTCCAGAACGGATTCGAAGGGATCTCGGGCGTCGCGTTGTCTGTTCCGAGCGTCGTGTCCGAGCGAGGCATCGATCGGGTGTTGGACATTCCCCTGGACGACAAGGAACGGGCCATGCTGCACCGTTCGGCCGAAACCTTGGCGGCGTCGCTGCGCACGCTCGGCTACTAGGACGGTCCCCGTGGGCGGGCGGTGACTCGCCCACGGGGCACCCACTGTCGTGAGTCCACTTTTTGCAGGGAGTCGACCCTGAACGGTCCCTGACGGACAAGGCGCTGGAGCGTGACGGTGCGCATCACGGGCATACTTGTCGAAGCTCCAGAGAGAAACGGTCATGGTTGAGAACATTCCCCTGGCGATCGCACTCGCCTTCTTCGCGACGTTCGGCTTCGCCGGGGGAGCGACGATCCAGCACTCGGCCGTGGGCCAGACCGTCGTTAAGCGCGAGCAACAGACGATGAGCCTGGCCGCCATGTGGCGGCTCATTCGCAACCCTCGCTGGCTGATCGGGCTCCTGGTGACGGGGCTCGGCGCAGCGCTGCACGTCGTGGCGCTCATGCTCGGTCCGGTGACGGTGGTGCAGCCGGTCGGCATCCTCGCTGTGCCGTGGTCGATCCTGCTGGAAGCGCGGATGCATCGGCACAAGGTGCCGCCCCGAGTTTGGCTGTGGGTGCTGGTCACCGTTTCGTCACTGGGAATGTTCACGTGGCTGTCGTCCGAGCACACAACGGCCTCCGTGGTGATCTCCGAGCAGCCACTGCTCATCGCGATCGGCATCGTTGGCGCTCTCGCGGTTGTCCTGGCGCTGTTCGGTCACTCCGGCCCCAAGGCGTTCCGGTGCCTGGCGTGGGCCTCGGCGGGTTCCGTGATGTACGGCCTCTCGTCGTCGCTGATCCGCGTGGTGGGCGAGTGGGTCACTCACGACGACTGGCTGCACAATCCGGTCTTCTGGACCACCGCAGTCGTGCTCGTCGTGTCATACGGCGGGGGCGGCTGGATGATCCAGCAAGGCTATGCAACGGGACCGGCGGAAACCGTTGTCGGGTCGATGACGACAACCGATCCGTTCGTCGCGGTCATGATCGGACTGTTTGTCTTGGGCGAAGGATCGACGCTGACCCCGGTGGTAGCGGTGGCCATGGCCGTGTTGGGCTTGATCGCCATCTTGGGCGTCGCCTTGTTGTCCCATGAACATCCCGAGGCCGTCGCGCAACGGGCCTACGTCGCCCAACAAGCGGCGCTGGCCGCCCAAGCGTCCGGTGAGTCCGGCGATGCGTCGGCTCCCGGGGACGAGGTGCGACAACGCACGCTTGAAAAAGAGTGAGGGGCGCTACTGTGCGTCCACCGACGCGTAGAACCGCTCGAACGCGCTGACCGTCACGTCCCAGCTGTGGTGGCTGGTCACGATCTCGTGGCTACGTTCGCCGAAGCGAATCCTTTTGGCGGGGTCGGTGAGCAGGTCCATCAGCCGACCGCGAAGGTCCTCGACGTCGCCCGGCTCGTACAGCCATCCGTTTTCGCCCGGGTGAATCAGGTGCGGCAGCGCCATGGCATTGGCCCCGACGATCGGCTTGCTGGCAGCCATCGCCTCCAACGTGACGAGCGACTGCAACTCGGCCACGCCCGGAATGCAGAAGATGTCGCATTGGCCGTATGCGGCAATGAGTTCGGACTCGTCGACGAAACCCAAGAAGCGAACCTTCTCGGGGATGAGTCCCAGGGCCTGGGCCTGCGCGGTCCAAGCCTCTTTGTGCGAACCGTTCCCGATGATGTCGACCCGGTACGGCACGCTGTCCGGCAACCCGGCCACCGCGTCGATGAGTTCGTTGACGCGCTTTTCTTGGTCGAGGCGCCCGGCGAACAAGATGATCGGGACCTCGTTGTGTGTGGCTGCGCGGGCGGCCGCCTCGTACGGGGCCGGGTCGATCCCATTGGAGACGGCCACCATGTTGGTTGCGCCCGTCATCGAGCTGTACAACTCCACCGCGCGCGGGGTCGGAGCCGTGAGCACTGTGGCCGAGCGAAACACCCGTCCGACGTCCTTGTAAGCCAAGGTGCGGACCAGATTCCGCAGCGAGTTGGGGATCTTGGCATGCTCGACCAGGTTTTCTGGCATGAAGTGGTTGGTGGCGACCAGTCCGACGTTCTTCTTGCGGGCAGTCGCACAGGCGTAGCGGCCGATGACGTAGTGGTTTTGAGCGTGAACCACGTCCGGCTGGAGTTGATCGAACAACCTCTCCATGGCGGCTCGGGTCGTCCACGGCATGCAAATCCGGAAGCCCTTCGCGAACGGATACTCCC
>RRZU010421643.1_pt1 | contig 75767 bp, 56 predicted proteins | sample 2165561 | NCBI WGS metagenome assembly RRZU01 (sample SAMN10456909, study PRJNA506462) | wastewater metagenome | isolation source: wastewater sludge | place: USA: Moscow, Idaho
GAACGAACATGCGGCCGCGCATTTCCATGTGCAGCGCGTGGCAGAACCACTGGCAATAATACCAGTAAACGCCGGGCTTCGCTGCCACGAAGGTGACCGACGAGGTCGCCTGCGGACCGATTTCCATCGCCACGCCATGGTTGCCCACGGTAAAGCCGTGGGTCAGGTCGTCGATGTCGTCAAGGTTGGTGACGATGACCGTGACCTCGTCGCCCTGATTGACCTCGAAGCTTTCCAGCGCAAAGTTCGGCGCCTGCGAGGACATGTAGACGCGCACCTTTTTCGGGTCGTCCTTGTCGCGGATGACCATGTCCTGCCATTCGTCCAGATTGACGCCGTCCGCCTCGGCCTGTTTGCGGGTATCGGCCCACATCGGGTCCTGCCGGTCCCAGACCGAGCGGATATTGCCCATCTTCGAGGCATGGATCGCGATGGCGTCATGGGGCTCGGCAAAGTTCGGGCCGTCATGGACGACAACCATCTGATCGGTCGAGATGTCGATAAGCTGGTCGTTCTCCGGCTTCAGCGGACCCACGTTCAGGAAGCGGTCCTTCGAGAACTTGGACAGGCAGACCAGCCACTTGCCGTCGGCCTCCAGCGTTTCGCCCATGGTCGTCTTCAGGTGGCCCGGCTGATACTGCACGTCCACCTTGGAAATGATCGGGTCGACCTTTTCGCCGTTATGGGCGGCGATGGCCTTTTCGATGTTCCACTTGACCACCTGGCTGTCGAGGAACAGCGACGTGAAGGCGTTGCCCTTGCCGTCAAAGGCCGTGTGCAGCGGCCCAAGGCCCAGTTCCGGCTGCGCGACGATGGCGCTTTCCGGTGCGGCGCCATCGAAGACGGCGGCAAGCTTGGTCACGTCGATCACCGTCACCGTCGGCGACAGCTTGCCGGCGATGCACAGGTGCTTCTTGTCGGGCGCCATGTTGCAGCCATGCGGGTTGTTCGGCACCGGGATGTAGGTGGTGTATTTCTTCGCCGCGTTCGACTTGCGCCCGTCGACGATCTTGCAGCCGTTCAGTTCCTGGAAGTCGCCGGCGGCAATCCCCGCCTCGATATTGGCCAGGTTGAAGACGACGACGTGATCCATCTCGGCCGCGGTCATCTCGGCCTGGTTCATCCCCATTTCCGAGTTGTAGCTGGTCGAGAAGGCGTATTTGCCTTCGTAATCGGCGTCGGTGTTGTCAAGGTTGCCCGACACGATCACCTGCCATGCGACCTTCATCGCGTCGGTATCGACGGCGGTGAACAGGTTCACATAGGTGGACACGTCGTCCATGGTCGTGCCGTCGTTGACCAGCGGCGCCTCGTCCTCGCCATTGACAAAGATGTATTTCGACGACGGCACCTTCTGCGGGCGCATCCCGTGCATGGCGTTGGCGTTCGGGATCTCAAGGATCTTGTCGCATTTCATCACGTCGCAGCGGACGCGGGCCACGCGGCTGTTGGCCTTGTCCTGCATGAACAGGTATTTGCCGTCATACTTGCCGTCCGTATAGGACATGTGGACGTGGTGCAGGTCGCCGTTGTCATGGACCTTTTTGCCCTGCGCGGCCAGGAATTCCCTGGTTTCGGGCAGCATGGTTTCGGTCAGGATCTTCAGCGACTCGTTGGTCTGCCCCCAGCCGGTGGCCGAGCAGCGATTGAAGACCGGCACCCGCATCAGTTCGCGCATCGAGGGGATGCCAAGGATGCGCATCTCGCCCGTCTGCCCCGAGGACCAGAAGCCGTAATATTCGTCCAGTTCACCCGGCTGCGGGTTCCAGTTCGCCTCGGCCCCGGCGGCCATGGCCGCGGCCGGGACGACCGCCGCGCCGCCACCGGCCAGCAGGGCCGCCGTGCCGCGCATCCCAAGCCCGCCGATGGCGACGCCGCCCGCAGTCGCCCCCAGAAGGCCGCGTCGGCTGATTTGTGTCTTTTGCTCGGTCATGTCAGACTCCTTTACTTTTGACGTTCGGGTGGTTGGCCAGACCAGCGCGTGGGGAGGCCATGGACGGTGGCGTGCTTGCGGCGACGTGCTCGCGCCGCTTCATTTGCTTGATCACCACCGGGCATTTGGTTTTCGAGTGATACAGAACCTGGCAATGCATGCAGTTCAGGCACTCGTTGGGGTTGATCTCACCCGTCGGGTGGATCGCCTGCACGAAACATTCGTTGCCGCAGGTCTGGCAGGGATTGCCGCATTCCTTGTAGCGCTTGAGCCAGTCGAACATGCGGATGCGCGCCGGAATCGCCAGACCCGCGCCCAGCGGGCACAGATAGCGGCAATAGAAGCGCTCGACGAACAGCCCCGCCATCAACAGGCCGACCGCATAGACCACGAAGGGCCAGGCGCGGACGAATTTCAGGATAATGGCGGTCTTGAAGGGCTCGACCTCGGCCAGTCGCTCGGCCTGGTCGAGACTGGCCAGAGACACGCCGAAAAGTCCAAGGAAGATCATGTATTTGACCGGCCACAGCCGTTCATGCAGCCCCCAGGGCAGGCGGAATTGCGGGATGCCCAGCTTGCGCCCGATCTGGTTCAGCAGCTCTTGCAGCGCGCCAAAGGGGCACAGCCACCCGCAATAGGCCCCGCGCCCCCAGAAGATCAGCGCCGCCGCGACCGAGAACCACAGGATGAAGGTCAGCGGGTCCAGCAGGAACGCCTGCCAACTGAAGCCGGTGGCAAGGCTGTTGGCCAGCGCCATGATATTGACCACCGAAAGCTGCGCGTTCCACATCCAGCCCAGCACCACCAGCGTGACGGTCAGGAAGGACATGCGGAACCAGTAGACCGCGCGCTCGGACCGGCTGAGATACTCCTGGAAAAAGAAGGCGGCGGTCAGCACGCCCAGCATCGCCAGCACCACGGCGACCTGCGGCTTCTTGCCCTCCCATATGCGTTTCCACAGGGCGGCCTGCGCTGTTGCCTCATCAGTGGGGGCGGCCTGCTCGGCAGTCGCGGCAGCGGCGGTGGCCTGCGGCGCGGCTTCGGGCGCGGGGGCGGGCAGGGGGCGCAGATAGGGTTGCGGAAGCTGGTAATCCAGATCGCGGGTGATGAACAGTTTCTCGATCGGGCCCACCTCGCGGTGGATCAGCAGCTGCACGCGGAAGGGCTTCGTCGGGTCGAAGCCGCTGTCGGCGGGGATCTTGAACAGGTCCATTTCCGTGAAGCCGGGCGTGTCCTGCAGCGCGATACTGGCGCGGCGGTGCTGGCGGTCGCGGAAACGGACGGAAATATCGTCCTGAATCAACTGGATGCGGTCGAAGATGCCACCGCGCACATAGCCCGACCCCTTGAAGGAATACTGCCCCAGCCCGGCCACCAGAATGGCGTTGTCGCCGGGTTGCAGCCATTGCGTCATGTTGGCATAGCCCGCATCGCCCAGGACCGCCTTGCCGATGGCCGGCACGCTGACCAGCGTCATCTGCATGTCGATGAAGACATCGTCCGGCGCGGCGTTGATCGGGCGGTCGGCGGCGCGGGGGTCCTCATGCGCGGCAAAGGCCTCGTTCACGTCCTTCACGGTCAGCGCCAGTTTGCGCACCGTGCCGTCGCCCAGCAGTGTCTGCCAACTGTCGGCGGCGGTGGCGTCGGGGTTGATCTCGAAGCGCGGCCCGCTGTCGGCGGTGGTCGCGGCCAACCCGCCCAGCCCCAGCGCCCGCGCCACCTGCAACCCCGAGCGGATGACCGAATCGTCGATCACCATCACCGTCACCGTCGCGCCCGAGACGATATGCAGTTCATGCGCCGAGCCGCCGGCCTTGGCCTCGGCCACAAGATCGACGCCGGCATAGGTGTCGGCCATGGCCTGGATCTTGGCCTCGGGGATGCCGATCAGCACGATGGGTTCAGAGTGTTTGACCAGCTTCACGCCCAGGATCTTCGCGTCCGGGCTGACCGCCATCATCGTGTGGATGGGCTTGCCGGAATAGCCGGTCGTGCCGACGAAATCGCTGGTGATGAAGGCCCAGCCGATGGTCTGGCCGTCCTTCAGGACCGGTGCCACCGGCAGGTCGGCACGGATCGGGCCAAAGCCGTCGGCACCCGGGGCAATGTCCGAGGCTTTGACTTCGTTGATGAATTTCTCAAGGACCGGGGCGGCGCGGGCCGCCTGTCCAGCCAGTCCGGCCAGCAGCAGGACAAGGGCGAATGTGACAAGGCGCATGGCGCGCAGCAGCGCCAGGGGACGTGGTTCAGACATTGCATCTGCCTTTTCCAACTGGGGGTCCACGGGCGACTGGCCTTGCATGGCCGGTTTGCGGGCAGGATTGCGCGACGCGATTATCGGCTGCGGCGCGGCTGGCGCTGATATCGGGAATAGTGAACGAGGTCGCCGGCGCCGGCGGCGCGGCGCCGACCATGGCGCAGCCGGTGCAGGTCGGGCAATGGCAGCTATCCGCCGGATCGACCGGATTGCCCGCAGCATCCACCATGATCGTCTGCGCGCCCTCGGCGCCGCAGATCACCTGCATCGTCGCGGCGCTGCCGGACAGCGGTGCCAGTGCCATCGAGATGATCGACAGCAGCATGATGATCGCAAGTGTGGCGGTTCGGCGGCCCATGCCGGCGCTCTACCCCCGCCGGACAAAGCCGCACTTGACGATTGTCAATGCCGGCCGTTGATTTCGCCCCGAGACCTGCGACCCGAGGTCGCGCGCGCTGAACTTTGCCGATGCTGGCCTGGCTGTGGCGCCGGCTTGGGCTTGGCTGTTGCGTTCGCCTGCCGCCGTGCCCGTCCGCTGCCGTGGCCGTGGCCGTGGCCGTGGCCGCTTGGCGTCGTACCGCCCACCGTCGTGCCGCCCACTGTCGTGCCCGTCCACCGCCGCTGCTGCTTGGCACCGCCGCGGTTTCCCCTCTGCCCCCGGTTTCCCCCTTCGCCTCGGTTTTCGCTCATTTGCCCGGGTCTACCCACGCCCCCGGGGCCTGCCCGCGCCCCCGGGCCTGCCCGCGCCTCGGCCCGCACCATGGCATGACCCGCACCACGGGATGACCCATGCCATAACCTGACATGCGCTATGACCCGACCTGCGCTATGCACGGCGTGGCTCACTCCCCTGCGCGGTTCATGGACGCCCCTTTGTCCGGGGGGCGAGAAAGAACTCACGCAGATGCCGCGAGATGGCTACCGTTCGCGGCGGTTCGTGGTGTCGGGCGCTGCCGATGGCGCGCGCCCATTCAGCCACCGACCATTCAGCCCCTCGGCGCTTCGGGGCACTTCACCGGTTACTCAGCGGCGCGCGTCGTCTCGGACCCCCCATGCGATGGGCGGACCATCCCGCCAGTGACACGGTTCCGGCCAGCCTGCTTGCTTTGGTAAAGCAGCCGGTCGGCCTGCAAGAGCAACAGCTCGACCGCTTCGCCGGGCATGCAGCGCCCGGTGGCCACGCCGATGCTGACCGTGACCCGCGCCGTGCTGCCGGCGCCGGCGTTGGGGATGGCCAGCGCCTCGACCTGGCGGCGCATGGACTCGGCCAGCGCCATGGCGCCATCGAAATCGGTTTCGGGCAGAAGGCAGGCGAACTCCTCGCCGCCATAGCGCGCACAGAAATCGCCGGGGCGGTGCAATGCGCCGCTGATCGCCGCGCCGACGCTGCGGATGCAGAGATCGCCTTGGGGGTGGCCGTAACTGTCGTTGAATTGCTTGAAGAAATCGATATCCAGCATCATCACCGACAGCCAGTTGCCGCTTCGCATCAGCCGGCGCGATTCGCAGCGCAACAGGTCCTCAAGCCGGCGGCGATTGCCAAGCCCTGTCAGCGCGTCGGTCATCGCAAGGTCCGCCAGCCGGTCGCGCATCCGTTTCATCTCAAGGTGATTGCCGACGCGGTGGCGCAGAATCTCGGGGCGGATCGGCTTGGTGACATAGTCGATGGCGCCCGAGGAAAGGCCGCGCGCCTCGTCCTCGGACGCGTCGAGGCCGGTGGTGAAGATCACCGGCACGTTCGCCAACCGCTCGTCCTGCTTGATGAGCCGGCAGACCTCATATCCGTCCATGCCCGGCATCACGATATCCAGCAGGATCAGGTCCGGCGCGATCCGGCGCGCGATCTCGATGGCGGCAGGACCCGAGCAGGCAAAACATACCTCGTGATCGGGCTCAAGAAGGTTGCTCATGATCTCGATATTGATCGCTTCGTCATCGACGATCAGGATCACCGGCTTGTCGCTCATGCCAGCCGCCCCTGCATGGTGATGACGGTCGTCGGTTCCTGATCCAGCAGCCGCAGGGCCTGAGGATAGTCGAGCCGTTGCAGGGCGGCAAAGATCGGGTGGGCGCCCCGCGCCCCGGCCGGCAGTCCCAGCGCATCGGCATAGGCGTCAAAGCCGCGCCGGGCCGAAAGGCTGCCGCGCCGGATCTGTTCGCGCAGGGCCTCGCGTGCCCCCGCCAGAGGCAGTGGCGCGGCAGGGGCAGGGCGCGCGACAGGTGCGGCGGGACCGAGCCGCTGTGCCGCCGCGATTGCCGGCGCCAGTGCGGCCGCAAGCGCGGCGATCGTCGCTGCCAGATCGTCGGTCTGGCCCTGGCGGCAGCGCTGTTCCAGCCGGCCGGCGATTTCAGGCACCTCGGCCAGTTCCAGCGAGCGCGCCACACCCTTGAGGCTGTGGGCAAGTCGGCCGGCCTCCTCCAGGCGGTTCGCCGAGATCATCGCGTGCAGGTCGGCGGGCGCGGTCGCATAGGTCGTGCCGAAGCGCGCGATCAGGTCATGCAGCAGGGCGGCATTGCCGTTGACGCGGTGCAGCGCCGCCGGGATGTCGAAGGGCGGCAGATCGGTGGGCAGGCTGGCCGTCACCGGCAGGCGCGGGGCGCCGACCGGCGTCGGGGCGACATGCGGAACCGCGCGCAGCCAGCGCGTCAACATGCGGACGAGATGGGCGGGATCGACCGGCTTCGACATGTGGTCGTTCATGCCCGCGGCGAGGCAACGCTGGCGCTCGGCGTCATAGGCATGGGCGGTCATGGCGATGATCGGCAGCCGGTCGGCGCCCCGGCTTCGGCGAATTTCGCGCGTTGCCGCGATGCCGTCGAGGCTGGGCATCTGCACGTCCATCAGCACTGCCGCATAGCTGTCGCCGTGTTCGGCGACCATGGCGCAGGCAATCTGGCCGTCGGCCGCGCAATCGACCATCAGTCCGGCATCGGTCAGCAGTTCGACGGCGATCTCACGGTTGATCTCGTTATCCTCGGCCAGGAGGACGCGCAGACCGCGCAGGTCGGGTGGGAGCCGCGGGACGGTGCCGGGCAGGGCGCGCGGCGCACCGTCGGCGAAAGCGCCGAGCACCTGTTGCAGCGCATCGCACAGGGCGGTGGCGTCGACGGGCTTGCCGAGCACGGCACTGACGTCGTGATCCTGCGTTGCGGCGCGAAGGTCTGCGGTGTCATAGGCGGTGACCAGCAGGATTGCCGGCTGCATCTCGATATAAGGGTTGGCGCGGATGGCGCGCAGTGTCGTCAGGCCGTCCAGTCCCGGCATCCGGCAGTCGAGAACCAGAAGATCGAAAGGGCGGCCGCTGCGGGTTTCCGCCTCAAGCCGGCCGATCACCTCGCGGTCCGAGACGGCGGTGCCGACATCGAAGCCCCAGCCAGTCAGAAGATCGGCGGTGATATGGCGCGCGGCGGGATTGTCGTCGGCGACCAGCGCCCGCAGCCGCGGCGGCGCGGCCGGGCTGGCCGTCGCGGCGCCCTGGCCGATCCCCAGCCGCAGCATGAAGGAAAAGACGCTGCCTTGGCCGGGCGCGCTTTCGACCCTGATCCAGCCGCCCATCTGCTCGATGATCTGGCGGCAGATCGCCAGACCCAGCCCGGTGCCGCCATAGCGCCGGGTGGTCGAATTGTCGGCCTGCGCGAATGAGGTGAACAGCCGCGCCTGCTGTTCTTCGCTCATGCCGATGCCGGTATCCTGGACCGCGCAGCGGATGCTGGCGATATCGCCGTCGACGGCGATCAGTTCGGCGGTGACGGTGATCGTGCCGGTCTCGGTGAACTTGATCGCGTTGCCAAGCAGGTTCAGCAGCACCTGGCCGATGCGCATGTCGTCGCCGACCAGCGTGGCAGGGATATCGCCGGCGATCCGCGTGTCGATGCGCAGGTCCCGCGCATCCAGCGATTCCGAGACCATCTGTACCTGGCTGTCGATGGTTGCGCGCAGGTCGAACGCGCCAAGGTCCAGCGTCAGCTTGCCGGCCTCGTTCTTCGAGAAGTCGAGAAGGTCGTTGATCAACCGCAGCAGCGAGACGCCGGCGCCGTTGATCTTGGCAACGTAATCCTGCTGGCGCGGCTCCAGCGCGCTGCGCTGAAGCAGGTGGCAAAAGCCCAGCACCGCATTGATCGGCGTGCGGATTTCATGGCTGATATTGGCCAGGAACATGCTTTTGGCGTGGCTGGCCTCCTCGGCCTCGCGGGTGCGCTCCTCAAGCGCGTTGCCCTTGGTCACCAGCTCGTCGCTCATCCGGCCGATGCGGGTCAGGGCGCGGCGGACGGTGCGGCTGACCCAGGCAAGGATCGCCGCCTGCAAGGCGACGATGGTCGCGTGCAGCGCCACGCGCGGCAGATCGCCCGCGCCCGGAAACACCGCGTAAGGCAGCAGATACAGCAGGACGAGGTGATGCAGCGTCGTCGCGACCGAGGCGATGATCAGCGCCGTGCGGTCGAACCAGGCGATGTTCAGCGCGATCATGGCGAAGAAATACATGTGCATGTCCATCTGCCACGGATGGCCCGCGAACAGCACCAGAAGCAGCGCCGGCTCACCCACCAGCGCGACGGCGGCAAGGTTGCGCGTCACCGGCGATGTGCCAAAGCGCGCCCATGTGACGTGATAGACCCCAGCCAGCACGCTACCGGCAAGGATCGCGGCGGGCACCGACATGGCGTGGTTCCAATAGGCCGCCAGCGCCAGCACCGGCACATGGGCCCAAAGCAGCCAGACCAGCAGCGCGCCGAAGCGGTCGCGCATGTGTTGGAGTTCATGGCTCATCTACCCGCCTCCTGCTCGGTGATGCAGCCGAACGGCTGAGGTGCGGGCACGGCAAGCCATGCGCCGTGTTCACGCAGCGCACGGGTGAAATCGGGCCGGTCGGCGACGGCGATCACGACATTCGGCAACCGGCCGACATCGACCACCGCGCCCTCGGCCCGAAGGACGATGTCGACGACGCCTTCGCGGTCAAGCGCGGGGGGGCCGATGACCAGCACCTGGTCGCCGGCACCGGGGCCGGAAAGCGTTGCCAGCCCGATCACGAACAGTCCCGCGATGCCGAAGGCGACCGCGGGGATCAGGTCGCGCAGCCTCGTGGGCGGGTCGGATATCTGGGTCTGCGAGGGGCGGCGGCTGGCCGGTCGGGCCGCCAGAATCTGCGTCATCTCTGTTCGCCTTAGCTTCTTGCGAGCAGATTAGGACATTCCCCTAGGCCGAAGGTTAATTCGGCCAGGGAAAAAACCAGCAATTTTAATCGCCTGCGATCAGATGCGCGTGGCGGGCGCTACTTTGCCGCCGGGTCGGCCAGCCTTGCCGCCAGCGCCTTGCCGGTCCAGTCGGTCATGGCAAGGTCGGATGCGGCATCGCGGGCCTCGGCCCATGCGGGGGCCCCGGCGAAACGCGCCTCCAGCCGCGTCATCAGCGCCCGCGCCGCGCCATCGCCCGCGGCGGCGGCCGAGCTGGCCAGCCGCCATGCCAGCGCATAGCTGCGCGGCACGCCGTCGCCCTGTTCATGGGCCAGCGCCGCATCCCGCAGCGCGACGACCGAGGCGAAGGCCGCATCCGGCAGCGCGGCATCGGCGGGCGCCTGCGCGGCAAGGATATCGGCGGTCGGAAGCTGCGCCTCGATCCGGTCCAGCGCGGCGGGGGCGTCGGGCGCACCCAATGCCGCCGCGTTCAGCGCATGGGCGTAGGCGGTGACGGGGTCCGAGGCGGCAAGCAGGCGCGCAAGCACCAGCGCGACCTCGGCATCGCCGGTCAGCGGCTCAAGCAGCCTGACGGCCTTGCGCGTGTTTTGCGGCACGCCGCGCCCCTCGGCCAGCGCAAGACCCATGGCGCGGGCGTCGCCCGCCGCGGGGTCGGCGATCAGCGCGACGGGCGGTGTCGGCAGGGCGTTGGTCAGGCGCAGCGGGAAGAGCGCCAGCGCATCCTCGGGCGAGGTCCAGGGGGTGGTGTCGAAGGTGATCGGCGCCTTGGGGCGGATCTCGGCGGTGACGCGGCCGGGCTTGGCCATGAAGCCGGCAAGGACCCCGGCCAATGCCTGCTGTGTTTCGTTCAGCTTGCTGCCGGCGGGGGCGGTGACCAGCGCCTGAAGGCTTTGCGGGTTCTTGGCATCGGGCGGCAGGATGGGTTGCAGACGCTCCCACACGCCCAGATTCTCGACCGAAAGATCGGCGGCGCGCAGGGTGCCGCGCAGACCGAAGGTCGGCTCATTGCCGGGGGGCGCAATGGTGCCGCCATCGGCCGGCAGCGGGTTGCCGTTTTCGTCGAAGCCGGGCGGTTCGGGGGCGAAATCCTCGGGCGTCATCTCGGCAAAGGGATCGCTTTCGGGATTTTCCGCCAGCTTTTCAAAGAAATCCGGCGAGAAGATCGAGACGTAGTCGAAATCGACGCTGCCCTCGATCCGGGCGATGCCGGGGCTGACGATATCGATATCGGCCATCAATGCGCCACTGCCCGAGACGCTGGCGATATCGGCTGTCAGCGTCCTGACCGGGATCGCGTCGCCGCCCGTCACCATCGCGATCATGGCGGCGTTCGGGCCAAAGCAGTTGGCGGCGATGGCGAGGTCGGACAGGTCGATATGCAGCCGCCTGCTTTCCGACCCCCAGAAGCTGAAGCCGCTGATCTGGAAGCGACCCAGCGTCACCCGGCAGCGCTCATACTGGCCGATCCCGGCGATTTGCAGATCGCGCATGACCAGCGCGCCGCGCGGGCCGTCGACCTCAAGCGCGTCATAGCGGATATCGGCGACCATGCGCGCATATGAGACGACGCCGCGCAGCAGGCCGCCGGCGATGCTGGCCGGGGAAAACATGCCGTCGGGGGCCGGCGCCGCATCCGCCGGTGCCGTTCCCGCCATCAGCAGCGAAAGCGCCGGAACTGCGGCAAGGCGTCGTGAAAATGGCGACATGGCTGACCTCATACCGAAAAAATCCAACGATCTGTGGCCGGTCGGTCGGGAATTTGCAAGACGGGGCGCTTTATCGCAGGATCGCCGCCTTGGCCGTTGCCCACCCCCGGCGGCTGTGCCTAAGCTGCGGGACTTGTCCGGCCTTGGGGGAAATCATGCCGACCGACCGCCATATCGCCCTGTCAGAGCTTGCGCGCTTTTGCCACGCGGCCTTTCTGGCCGTCGGCGCCGACCAGGCCACCGCCGAGGCCGCGACACGCGCCATGCTGCATGGCACGCGCTTTGGCGTCGACAGCCACGGCGTCCGGCTTTTGCCGCATTATATCAAGGCGCTTGAGGGCGGGCGGCTGAACCGCAATCCCGACCTGCGCTGCGCCGGCGGCTTTGGCGCGGTCGAGGTTCTGGACGCCGACAATGCGCAGGGCGCGCTGGGGGCCTATCGCGGGATGGAGCGCGCGGTGGAACTGGCGCGGCAATTCGGGCTGGGCGCGGTCGGCATCCGCAACAATTCGCATTTCGGCCCGGCGGGGGCCTATGCGCTGGCCGCAGCCGAGGCGGGATTCATCGGCATTTCCTTCTGCAACTCGGACAGTTTCGTGCGCCTGCATGACGGCGCGATGCGGTTTCATGGCACCAACCCGATCTCGGTCGCGGTGCCGCTGGCGGGGGACAATCCGTGGTTTCTGGACATGGCGACCAGCGCCATCCCCTATAACCGGGTGCAGCTTTACCGCAGCCTTGGGGTGGAATTGCCGGCATCCGTCGCCTCGGACGGGCAGGGCGCCGATACGCGCAACCCCGACCTGGCCGAGATGCTGGCGCCCTTGGGCGGCGAATTCGGCTTCAAGGGCGCGGCGCTGGCGGGCGTGGCCGAGATTTTCAGCGCCGTGCTGACCGGGATGCGGCTCAGCTTCGACATCCTGCCGATGGGCGGCCCGGATTTCGCCACGCCGCGCGGCATGGGCGCCTTCATGCTGGCCCTGAACCCCGATGCCTTCCTTGAGCGCGCGGATTTCGACGCCGGGATGCGGCGCTATGTCCAGACGTTGCGCAACTCGCCCGCGCGGCCCGATTGCCGGGTCATGGCGCCGGGCGACCGCGAATGGGACGTGGCGCGGGACCGCGACCGGACGGGGGTGATTCTGGACCCGGCGACCGCCGAAGCCTTTGCCGAGATCGCCGCACGGCTGAAAATTGCGCCTGTGGAATGATTTTCCATAGACAAAATTCCGTCTTGTTTCAGCGTGTTGATTGATTTCGTTCATATTTCCCCGGGCGATCCGGTAAAATTTTCTTGACCGCGGACGCCATGCCTTTCTAGTTTTGAAATTGGTCAAACCAGTTTGGCCATGCACCGCATGAGGGGCGGCGCGGTTCCAGGGAGGTCAGCGTGTCCAACGAAGCACGGCCCCGCCGGCAATACCGGCAGGTCGCCGATCAGATTTTGTTGCTTGCGGCGCAGCGCGGACTGATGCCCGGCCAGCGCATGCCGTCCGAGCGCGACCTGGCCGAGATGCTGGGCGTCTCGCGCCCGTCGCTGCGCGAGGCGCTGATCGCGCTGGAGGTCGAGGGCCGCGTCGAAATCCGCATGGGCTCGGGCATCTATCTTGGCGCGGGCGCCGGGCGCACCATCCTCTTGGCCGATGCCGAGGGGCCGCTGGAACTGCTTGAGGCGCGCGCGATCATCGAAAGCGCCATCGTCGGCGAACTGGCGCCCCATGCGACGCCCGCGCTGATCGCCCGGCTGGATGACAATATGCGCGCGATGGCCGCGGCCCAGGACGACACGCCGCTGGCCATCCGCATCGACGGCGAATTTCACGACCTGATCGCCTCGGGCCTGGGCAACCGGGTGCTGGCGGGGCTGACCAGCCAGATTTTCCAGAAGCGGCTTTCGCCATTCTTCGCCCGCTTCTCCAGCTATTTCGAGGGGCCGCAGACCTGGGGTGCGGCGCTGGCCGAACATGGCCGCATCCGCGATGCGCTGGCCGCACGCGACGCCACCGCCGCCCGCGCGGCGATGCGCGACCACCTGACGCAATCGCAGCGTCGGTTCACCGAAAGCGTCCTTGCCGAGCGGGCCGAGGAGACCGCCCTGCAAGCCATTTGAGCGAACGATAACCGGGAGGAAAGATACATGAATTTCAAGCTGACGGGCCTGATCGGCGCCGCCGCGATGCTGGTCGCCAGCGCGTTTTCGGCGCAGGCGCAGACCACGCTGAAATGGGCGCATGTCTATGAGACATCCGAACCGTTCCACACCGAATCCGTCTGGGCGGCCGAGGAAATCGGCAAGCGCACCAATGGCCGCTACAAGATCGACGTGTTTCCCGCCTCTCAGCTTGGGAAAGAGGCCGATATCAACCAGGGTCTGAAGCTGGGCACCGTGGATATCATCATCTCGGGTTCCAGCTATGCGGCGCGTGACTACAAGCCGATCGGCGTGACCTATTACCCCTATATCTTCCGCAACGCCGAGCACCTGCTGGCCTATGCCAAAAGCGACGTCTTCAAGCGGCTGGCACAGGGCTATGAGGACGCGACCGGCAACCATATCGCGGCCGTGACCTATTACGGCACCCGGCAGACCACCTCTAACAAGGAAATCAAGACCTGCGCCGACATGCAGGGGCTGAAGATCCGCGTGCCCGACGTGCCGGCCTATCTGGCGATGCCGCGCGCCTGCGGTGCCAACACCACCCCCATCGCCTTCGCCGAGGTCTATCTGGCGTTGCAGAACGGCACCGTCGAGGCGCAGGAAAACCCGCTGACCACCATCGAAGCCAAGAAGTTCTACGAGGTGCAGAAGAACATCGCCCTGACCGGCCATATCGTCGACCACCTGAACACGCTGATCTCGAAGCAGCTCTGGACCAGCCTCTCGGACGAGGACAAGCAGATCTTCACCGAGGTGATGACCGAGGCCGCCGCCCGCGCCACCAAGACCATCGTCGAGCGCGAGGCCGCGCTGGTCGAGAAGTTCCGCGCCGACGGCATCGGCGTGAACGAGGTCGACAAGGCCGACTTTGAAAAGAACGTCATCGAAAAGGTCTCGCTGGACGATTTCGGCTATCGCAAGGAGGATTGGGAGGCCATCCGCGCCATCCAATGAACCCCCTGGGGGGCGGCGCGTCCGCCCCCCGACCCGATTTTCGCATCACCAGTTTCACGCCAACCATATCGGAGGCGCCATCGATGGCCGAAAAACATCCCCCGCCGATCAGCATTGACGAGATGGCCCACGCCTTCGAGGACGAGGCCGGTCCGGTCGACCTGTCGCACTATGCCGTCGAGGACTGGCTGACGCTGGCGGTATTCTGGGCGATGGCGGTCTGCGTGTTCCTGCAATTCTTCACCCGCTACGCGCTGAACGACAGTCTGGCCTGGACCGAGGAAATCGCCGCCAACTGTCTGGTGATCGTGGTGTTCATGGGCTCGGTCATGTGCGTGCGCATGGGGCGCCACATCGCGGTGGACCTGCTTTACAACTTCCTGCCCCGCAAGCCGGGCCGCGTGCTCGAAGTCGCCGTGGACGTGATCTCGATCGGCTTTTACGGCTATGTGAGCTGGCTCATGTGGCGCTATATCGGCATCGTCGGGGCCGAGCGCATGGTCACGGTCGACCTGCCGCGCGGCTTCGTCTTCTACACCGTTTTCGTGGCTTTCGTGCTGATGACGCTGAGGGCCTTGCAGAATTTCGTCAAGGACATGACGGGCCGCAGATCGGTCCGGGAAGAGGCCGCGGAAAGCGGCCCGGCGGGGGTGTGATACCATGTTGTTGCTGATCGGCTCTTTTCTTTTGCTGATGATCGTCGGCACGCCCGTGGCCGTCGCCATGGCGGTCGCCTCGCTGGCCTATATCGCCATCTACAACGTCGCCCCCGACATCATCGCCGCGCAGCGCATGATCGCGGGCGTCGAAAGCTTTCCGCTGATCGCGGTGCCCTTCTTCATCCTGGCCGGCAACCTGATGAACATCGCCGGCGTCACCGGCCGCATCTATCACTTTGCGCTGTCGCTGGTGGGCTGGATGAAGGGCGGGCTGGCGCAGGTCAACATCATCGGCTCGGTGGTGTTTTCGGGCATGTCGGGCACGGCGCTGGCCGACGCCGCCGGCATCGGCACCATCGAGATCAAGGCGATGAAGGATCACGGCTACCCGGTCGAGGCCGCGGTGGGCGTCACCGCCGCCTCGGCCACGCTGGGGCCGATCTTTCCGCCCTCGCTGCCCTTCGTCATCTACGGGATGATGGCCAATGCCTCGATCGGGGCGCTGTTCATGGCCGGCATCCTGCCGGGGATGGTGATGACCGGGCTGATGATGCTGACCGTCTATATCTTCGCGCGCCGCTATGGCTGGGGGTCGGACACGCCCTTCGATCTGCGCCAGCTTGCCGGCGCGGGGCTGGAGATCCTTGCGGTCATGTGCTTTCCGCTGGCGGTCTGGATCCTTGTACTGCTGGGGTTTTCGGTCAACGTGGCGGTGCTGGTGGCGCTGGTGGCGCTGGTCGCGGCGGACTGGTATTTCGACTGGCATGCGGTGATGGCGCTGATGGCGCCGGTGCTGCTGATCGGCGGCATGACCATGGGCTGGTTCACCCCGACCGAGGCCGCCGTCGCCGCCGTGATCTGGACGCTGTTCCTGGGCCTTGTACGTTATCGCACCATGACATTCCGCACGCTGGCCAAGGCGTCCTTCGACACCATCGAGACGACGGCCTCGGTCCTGTTCATCGTCACCGCCGCCTCGATCTTCGCGTGGCTGCTGACGGTCAGCCAGGCGGCGCAGCTTTTCGCGGATGCGATGTTCGCGCTGACCGACAACTGGTGGACCTTCCTGATCATCGTGAACCTGATCCTGCTGGTGGTCGGGGCGTTTCTGGACACGATCGCCGCCATCACCATCCTTGTCCCGATCCTGATGCCGGTCGCGGCGCGCTATGGCATCGATCCGGTGCATCTGGGGCTGGTGCTGACGCTGAACCTGATGATCGGGCTGTTGACACCGCCGGTCGGCATGGTCCTGTTCGTGCTGTCGCGAATCTCGAAGATGTCGGTCGAACGGACGACGCTGGCCATCCTGCCATGGATGATCCCGCTGCTGGTCGCGCTGGCGCTGATCACCTTCATCCCGGCGATCTCGCTGTGGCTGCCTACGCAGTTCGGCCTGATCCGCTGACCCGAAATACCCGTCCGCGCGCGGCCCCGAAACCCGTCCGCGCGCTGACCCGAAAGCAAGGAAGCCTTCATGCGCACCCGTGTCGCCCGCCTTTACGGCGCCCATGATCTGAGGGTCGAGGAACAGGAGATCCCGCCCCCCGGCCCGGGCGAGGTCATGCTGCGCATGGCGGCGGGCGGCATCTGCGGCTCGGACCTGCATTATTATCAGGACGGCGGCTTCGGCCCCGTCCGCGTGCGCGAGCCGATCATCGCCGGGCATGAGGCCTCGGGCCGGGTCGCGGCGGTGGGGGCGGGGGTCGATCTGGCGCCGGGCACGCTGGTCGCCGTCAACCCCTCGCAGCCCTGCGGCGCCTGCGAATACTGCCTGCGCGACATGCCGGTCCATTGCCTTGACATGCATTTCATCGGCTCGGCCATGCGGATGCCGCATGAACAGGGCATGTTCCGCGACCTGTTCACCGTGCCCGCCCGACAGGTTCATGCCCTGCCCGCAGGCGTCAGCGAGGCCGAGGCCGCCTGCGCCGAACCCCTTGCCGTCTGCCTGCATGCGGTCGGGCAGGCGCGCAACCTGCTGGGCGATCTTTCGCGCCTGCGCATCCTGATCAGCGGCGCGGGGCCGATCGGGCTGCTGGTCCTTGCCGCCGCGCGCCATTCCGGGGCGCGGGATGTCATCGTCACCGACCTGACCGACGCGGCGCTGGCGCGGGCAAAGGCGATGGGGGCGGGGCAGGTCATCAATGTCGCCACCGATCCCGCCGCGCTTGAGCCGCTGCAAAAGGACAAGGGGCAGGTGGACCTGATCTTCGATTGCTCGGCCGCCGCGCCGGCGCTGCGCGCGGCCTTCGCCGCCATCCGTCCGCGCGGCACCATCATTCAGGTGGGCGTCACCGGCGATATCAGCATCCCGCTGAATGCGCTGGTCGGCAAGGAAATCACCTGGCGCGGCAGCCAGCGCTTCCACCCCGAATTCGCCGAGGCCGTCAGCCTGATCGGCGCCGGCATGATCGACGTGAAACCCGTCATCACCCACAGCCTGCCGCTGGAACAGGCGCAGGCCGCGTTCGAGCTGGCCTCGGACCGCAGCCGCGCCTGCAAGGTGCAGCTGACCTTTGCGGGCGACGCGCCATGAAGGCCCTGATCTGCGAGGAGCCGGGCCGGCTGGCGCTGATCTCGCGCCCTGAACCCGCGCGTGCCCCGGACGAGGTGCTGGTCCGCATCCGCCATGTCGGCATCTGCGGCACCGATTTCCACATCTTCGCCGGCAAGCACCCGTTTCTGGAATATCCCCGCGTCATGGGGCACGAATTGTCCGGCACCGTCGAGGCCGCGCCCGAGGGCAGCGGCCTGACCCCGGGCGAGCCGGTCTATATCGTGCCCTATCTCGCCTGCGGCGACTGTCAGGCCTGCCGCATCGGGCTGACCAATGCCTGCGTGAATATCCGCGTCCTGGGCGTGCATACCGATGGCGGCATGGCCGAGCTGATCGCGGTTCCGGCGCGGAATGTCGTGCCCACGGGCGGCATCCCGCTTGAGGACGCCGCGATGATCGAATTCCTGGCCATCGGCGCCCATGGCGTCCGGCGCGGCGCCATCTCGGCCCGCGACCGCGTGCTGGTGACGGGTGCCGGTCCCATCGGCATGTCGGCGGTGATCTTTGCCAAGGCGCGCGGCGCCGATGTCACGGTCATGGACATGCGTCCCGACCGGCTGGCCTTCGCGCGTGAGCGGCTGGGCGCGGATGCGGCGCTGATCGCCGATGCCGGGGCCGAGGCCAACGCCCGGCACCTGACCGGCGGCGACTGGTTCGACGTGGTGATCGACGCGACCGGCGCTGCCCCGCCCATCGAGCGCGGCTTCGGCTTTCTGGCCCATGGCGCGCGCTATGTGCTGCTGTCGGTGGTGCGGCAGGACATCACCTTTTCCGACCCCGAATTCCACAAGCGCGAGGCGACGCTGATCGCCAGCCGCAATGCCCTGCCCGACGACTTCGCCGAGGTGGTGGCGCAGATGCGCGCGGGCCGCGTGCCGACGCGCGCGCTGAACACCCATCGCGGCAGCCTCGACGACGGGGCGGCGCTGCTCAGGGACTGGTCGCGCCCCGAGGCCGGCGTCATCAAGGCCATTCTGGACCTGTGACCGGCCCGGCCCGGCGACAGGAAAAAGGGGGCGTCGCCGCCCCCTTCTGTCATGGTAACGCCAGCGGATAAGCTGCGGGACCGGGCGATACAGGCAGCATCCGCCCGGTCCCGCCTGTCCCCCTTCAGCCTTCCTTCGCGGGATCGAAGGCCAAGAGGCGCAGCGCGTTCAGCGTGACCAGAACGGTCGCGCCGGTATCGGCAAGAATGGCGATCCAGAGGCCGGTGATGCCCAGAACCGAGGTCACCAGGAACACCGCCTTCAGCCCAAGCGCCAGCGTGATGTTCTGGTGGATATTGCTCATGGTGGCGCGCGCCAGCCGGATCAGTGCCGGCACGTCCGTCACCCGGTCGCGCAGGATGGCGGCGTCGGCGGTCTCCAGCGCCACATCGGTGCCCGAGCCCATCGCCACCCCGACGCCCGCCTGTTTCAGCGCCGGGGCGTCGTTGATGCCGTCGCCGATCATCATGACGCTGCCCGTCTGCGCCATCTCGCGGATGACCTCCATCTTGTCGCCGGGCATCATTTCGGCGCGGTAGTCGATGCCAAGACTGCCGGCGATGGCGGCGGCGGTGCGCGGGTTGTCGCCGGTCAGCACCGTCGCGCCCACCCCCAGCGCGCCAAGCTGGCGCACGGCGTCGGCGGCGTCGTCGCGCGGCTCGTCCCGCATGGCGATCAGGCCCAGCGGCTGACCCTGGCGATAGACGGCGACGACGGTCTTGCCCTGCGCCTCAAGCGCGGCGGCGGTGTCGATGGCCGCGGTCTCGATCCCCGCGACGGTGGCCGCGTGGCGCGGCGAGGCAACCCAGGCCATGCTGTCGCCGACCATGGCCTCGACCCCGATGCCGGCGATGGCGCGGGCTTCGCGTGCGGGATAGGCGGTGACGCCCGCCGCCTCGACCCGGCGCAGGACGGCCAGCGCCAGCGGGTGGCTGGAGCCGCCCTCGACGCCGCCGGCCACCGCCAGCAGTTCAGTTTCCGAGACGCCGGCAGCGGCGACCAGATCGGTGACGACGGGCTTGCCATGCGTCAGGGTGCCGGTCTTGTCAAAGGTCACATGCGTGACCTTCGCCGCGGTTTCGATCACCGCGCCGCCCTTCATCAGCATCCCGCGCCGTGCGCCCGACGACAGCGCCGAGGCGATCGAGGCCGGGACCGAGATCACCAGCGCGCAGGGGCAGCCGATCAGCAGCAGCGCCAGCCCGCGATAGATCCAGGTGTCCCAATCCGCGCCAAAGGCCAGCGGCGGCACCACGATGACCAGCGCGGCCAGAGCCACGATGGCCGGCATGTACCAGCGCGAGAAGCGGTCGATGAAGCGCTCGGTCGGGGCGCGGGCCTCCTCGGCCTCTTCGACCAGACGGATGATGCGCGAGATGGTGTTGTCGGCGGCTTCCTTGGTGACGCGGATGCGCAGCGCGGCCTCGGTATTGATCGAGCCGGCAAAGACCGGCGCGCCCGGCCCGCGGGTGCGCGGCACGCTTTCGCCCGTCACCGGGCTTTCGTCGATGCCGCTGGTGCCCTCGATGATCTCGCCATCGGCGGGGATGCGGTCGCCGGGGCGGACAAGCACGGTCTGGCCGATTTCCAGCGTCTCGGCGGGGATTTCCACCACCCGGCCTTCGGTTTCCAGAAGCGCGGTCTTGGGCACCAGCGTCGCCAGCGCCCGGATGCCGTCGCGCGCCTTGTTGGCGGCGACGCCTTCCAGCACCTCGCCCACGGCGAACAGGAAGACGACCAGCGCCGCTTCCTCGGCCGCGCCGATCAGCAGGGCGCCCGCGGCGGCAATGGTCATCAGGCTTTCGATGGTGAAGGGCTGGCCCATGCGCGTCGCCGCGAAGGCGCGCCTGGCGACCGGCGCCACACCGATCAGGCAGGCCGCGACGAAGGCCCAGTAGCCGACGCTGGCCGAGGTCAGCAGCTTGAAGCCCCAGGCGACGACCAGAAGCGCGCCGGTCAGGATGACCAGCCGGCCCTTTGAGGTTTCATACCAGGATTTGCCGCGGTCGGCGGGGTCGTCATGGACATGCCCCGCCTCGCCATGGCCGGCATCCGCGGCGGCGGCCTTCGTCCCGGCAGGCGCGTGGCCGTGCCCGGAATGATCGTGGCCCGAATGATCGTGATCCCCATGATCGTGGTCGCATTTCCCATGTCCGGCATGATCGTGCCCCGAATGGTCATGGCCCGCGTGGTCATGCCCGGCATGGTCGTGCCCGGCGTGATCGCGGCAGTCATGCACCGGCTTTTTCGGCGCCGCCTCGGGCTGGCTGACACGGCGCGGCGCGATAGTCTGCACCTGCGGCTTGATGCCAAAGCCCAGCCTGCGCACGGCATCCTCGATCACGGCGGTGTCGGTGGTGTCAGGCTCAAGGTTCAGGGACAGCCGCTCGGCCATCAGCGCCACCTTGACGTTGCTGACGCCAGGCAACCGTTCCAGCGCGCCTGTCACCTTGACCGTGCAGCTTGCGCAATCCATCCCCGTGACGGTCCATTCCCGCCGTTTCATATTCTGTGCCGTCATCTTCATTCTCCCGAACCTTGAACGGGTCGTCATGGGCCCTTGTCCGTATCGAATCGGGAACATAAGTGCTATAGCAACTAGAGGTTCAAGAGGTTTCTCATGCTTACGATCGGAAAGCTCAGCAAGGCCACCGGCGTCAAGGTTCCCACCATCCGCTATTACGAACAGATCGACCTGCTGCCCGAGCCTGTGCGCACCACCGGCAACCAGCGGCTTTACGACCGGCGCACGCAGGAACGGCTGGCCTTTATCCGCCATGCCCGCGACCTTGGCTTTCCGCTGGAGTCGATCCGCGAACTGCTGGGCCTGTCGGACAGCCCCGACCAGTCCTGCATCGCCGCCGACAAGATCGCCGGACGCCAGCTTGCCGCCGTCAACGCCCGCATCGCCCGCCTGACCGCCCTGAAGGACGAGCTTGAGCGCATGGTCCACCAATGCGCCAGCGGCACCATCGCCGATTGCCGCGTGATCGAGGTGCTGGGCAATCATGAGCTTTGCGCCCATGACCACGCCGCCGGGGACGATCACGGACCGGCGCTGGACTGACGGACGCCTGTCCGACCCGGGCATCCGCCGCGATGTGCTTTCCCAACCGCCCGGAATAGGCTAGAGCGTCAATGCCCGGATGCCGGGCGGGCGCTGGCGAAAGGATGCGAAACGGGACCTTGCAGCACGGGAACGCCTCGGTTCGGCCAGCGATGCGCATGGCCTTGACGCCAGATCGCGGACCGGCGGTCGGGATCGCCCTTGAGGGCGTGGGCTATGCCATCGAGGGCAAGACCGTCCTGCACGACATCAGCTTTTCGGCCTCGGTGGACCGGCTGGGCGTGGTCGGGCGCAATGGCTCGGGCAAGTCGACGCTGGCGCGGCTGGTGGCCGGGCTGGTCGCGCCGGGGCAGGGGACCTGCCGTGTCAACGGGCTGGATCTGGCCCGCGACCGCCGCGCCGCCGTGCGCGAGGTGGGCATCCTGTTCCAGAACCCCGACCACCAGCTTATCTTTCCGACCGTGCTTGAGGAAATGGCCTTTGGCCTGCGCCAGCGCGGCCAGTCCCGCGCCGAGGCCGAGGAGGCCGCGCGCCGCGTGCTGGCCGGTTTCGGCAAGGCGCATTGGACCGGGGCCTCGGTCGTGTCGCTGTCGCAGGGGCAGAAACATCTGCTGTGCCTGATGGCGGTGGTGGCGATGGCGCCGCGGCTTCTGATCCTTGACGAGCCCTTTGCCGGGCTGGACGCGCCGACGCGGATGCAGCTTCGCCGCTATCTGGACCTGTATCAGGGGGCGGTGCTGCATATCTCGCACGATCCGGCCGACTTCGCGGGCTATGACGCGATGTTCTGGCTGGATGGCGGCCGTATCCGCGATGCCGGCACGCCCGATGCGGTGCTGGCCGCCTATATGAATGAGATGACGCGACTGGGGGCCGAGGATGATATCTCTGACCTCTCCGGTTAGGACGCGCGCCCATGGCTGGCCTGCGGGGCCGAAACTGCTGGCGCTGTGCGTGGCGACGGTGGCGCTGTTTCATGTCGAAAGCCTGTGGGCGCAGCTTGCCGTCCTGGCGGCGGTGCTGCTGGCCTATCTTGCGCCGGGGCCGGTGTTCTTCCGCGCCGGCATGTCGCGGCTGACGATCCTGTGGCCCTTCGTTGTCGTCGTCGGGCTGTGGCACCTGATCGCGCGCGACGCGCTGGCCGGGGCGGTGATCGTGCTGCGCATGGTCTCGGTCGTCGGGCTGGCCAACCTTGTCACCATGACCACCCGCCTGACCGAGATGACCGACCTTGTCCATCGCCTGCTTGCGCCGCTGCGCCGGCTGGGGATGCGCGCGGATGCGGTCGAACTGGCCATGGCACTGGTCATCCGCGCCACGCCCGAGCTTCTGGGCAAGGCCGGACACCTGATCGGCGCATGGCGGGCAAGGACGCATCGTCGCCCGTCATGGCGCATCGTGATGCCCTTCACGCTGCTGGCCATCGATGATGCCGAACATCTTGCCGAGGCGCTGCGTGCGCGCGGCGCATTGAATTCCGAAAGGGAGTAGAATGGAAAAGAACATCGCCTATATCGCGCTTTTCGCGGCGCTGATCGCGGTTCTGGGGCTGATCCCCAAGATCACGCTGGCCTTTGGCGTGCCGATCACCGCGCAAAGCCTGGGCGTGATGCTGTGCGGCACGGTCCTGGGCGCAAGGCGCGGGGCGCTGGCGGTGCTGCTGTTCCTGGCGCTGGTGGCGATGGGGCTGCCGCTTCTGGCGGGCGGGCGCGGCGGGCTGGGGGTCTTTGCCTCGCCGACGGTGGGCTTTCTGATCGGCTTTCCGGTCGCGGCCTTCGTCACCGGCTGGATCGTCGAGACCTGGCGCGGTGCCCCCCTGACGCTGGTTGCGGGGCTTGGCGCGGTCGTCGGCGGCATCGTCGTGCTTTACGGCTTTGGCATTCTTGGCATGTCGGTCGTCATGGGCAAGTCCCTGTCCGAGGCCGCGCTGCTGGTCACCGCCTTCATCCCGGGCGACCTGCTGAAGGCCGGGATCGCGGGGATGCTGACCTCATCCCTGGCCCGCGCCCGGCCGGGCAGCGTGCTGTCGCGCGCATGAGCCAGCGGCCCGATCAGACCGCGGTCGAGCGGGCGCTGTTCGCCCGCCGCTCGGTCCGGGCCTATACCGGGGCACCCGTGCCCCGGTCCGATATCGAGCGCATCTGCCGCGCCGCGCGGCAGGCGCCCAGCGGCGCGAACCTGCAACCGGGCAGCTTTCACGTCCTGACCGGCGCGGCGCTGACGGCGCTTTCGGACGCGCTTGTGGCCGCCATTCGGGACGGCACCCCGGTCGCCTGCGAATACAGCTATTTCCCGCAGCCCATGCCGCCCGAACTGAAGGCGCGGCAGCGCGCTGCGGGCTATGCGCTATATGCCGCGCTTGGCATCGGCCGGCGCGATCTTGACGGGCGGCAGGCGCAGTTCGACCAGAATTACCGCTTCTTTGGCGCGCCGGTGGGCGTCGTGGTCACCATCGACCGGCGCATGGGCGCGGGCTGCTTCATGGACCTTGGCATGGCGCTGATGGCCTTTCAGCTGGCAGCCGCCGACATGGGCTATGCCACGACCGGCATCGGCGCGCTGGCCAATTACGGCCCCGTCGCCCATGCCCAGCTGGAGCTGCCGGCGGATGAGATGGTCGTCTGCGGTCTGGCGCTGGGCCTTGCCGATCAGGACCATCCCGCCAACGCCTTTCGTACCGCGCGCGAGGGGGTGGAAAGCTTCACCAGTTTCCGCGGCTTTTGACGGCTCACGCGCGCAGGACCAGCGCCGTGCCGATGCCGCCCGCGGCCGCGATGGCCGCCAGCCCCGCGCCGCCGGTGCGGCGCAATTCGTGGTAAAGCCTGACCGCCAGCACCGCGCCCGAGGCCCCGATCGGGTGCCCCCGCGCCAGCGCGCCGCCACCCGCGTTCATCACCCGCGGATCAAGCCCGGCAAGCTGCTGGCAGGCGATGGCCTGCACGGCGAAGGCCTCCATGATCTCGCTGCGGGCAAGGTCGTCGGCATGCAGGCCCGCGGCGCTGAGCGCGTGCGCAATGGCCGCGACCGGCGCGGTTCCGGGCATTGCCGGGTCGCTGCCGGCGGTCGCGCCGGGGCCAAGCTCGACCGCGGTCAGGCCGCGGGCGCGGGCCATCCGCCCGGACATCAGGACGCAGATGGCGGCGCCGTCGGCGGCGACCGACATATTGGCGGCGGTGATGTCGCCGGTGACGACCTGCGCGCGGCCGGCAAGGCGCAGGCCAAGCGTGCGGGCGAACGGGTCGTGGCCGAGGCCCGCGACCGGCACGATTTCCGCCGCAAGGCGCTGGCGTGCGGCCAGCGCCTTGCGGTGGCTTTCCACCGCCCAGCGGTCCTGTTCGGCCCGCGAAATGCCCAGCTTGCGCCCCAGCGCATCGGCGGCCTCGGCCATGTCGGGGTCGCGGGCGGGATCGGGGCTGAAGGGCGGCGCGTCATAGGGCTCGGGCGGGCGGCCATCGGCGAAGGTGCGCAGCCGCAACGGCCGGCGCGAATAGCTTTCGGCGCCGCCCGCCAGCACGATATCGTACTGGCCCGCGCGGATCAGCGCCGCGCCCAGAAGCAGCGCGTCAAGCCCGCCCGCACATTGCCGGTCGATGCTGAGGCCCGCGACACTTAGGGGCAGCCCCGCCGCCAGCGCCGCCAGTCGCGCCGGGTTGCCCCCGGCGCCAAGCGCGTTCGACAGGATCAGTTCCTGCACCTCATCCGCGCCGGTCCGGGCATCGGTCAGCGCCGCGGCGATGACCGGCGCGACAAGGTCATGCAGCGGCAGCGCGGCCAGCGCACCGCCCCGCGGCACCGTGGCGCTGCGCCGGGCCGAGGCAAGGAAGACCCGGCTCATGCCCCGCCGCCAAGGGTTGCGGCCAACAGGGCCAGATCGGGCTTGCCGCTGGCCAGCATCGGCAGTTCCGGCTGAAAGATCACCCGGCGCGGGACCGATGCCGCCCCCAGCCGGGCGCGGCAGGACTGGCGGATGGTCTGGGCGCGGGCCTCGTCGCCCGCGCCCTCGATCACGGCGACCAGATGCTGGCCGCGCAGCGGGTCGGGCAGGGGCAGCACCGCGCATTGGCGGATGCCGGGCAGGCTCAGCAGGTGCTGCTCGATCGCCTCGGGGAATACGTTCTGGTCGGCGACCGTGACCATCCGGCCAGCGCGGCCGGCCAGATGCAGGTGGCCCTGTGCATCCAGCCGGCCCAGCTCGCCCACGGTCAGAAAGCCGTCCTGCCAGTGGGTGTCGGGGGCTGCGCCCTCGGCATAGCGCAGGAACAGATAGGGGCTTCGGACCCAGATTTCGCCGATGCCGCTGGTGGCATTGCGGATCTGGATCTCGACCCCCGGATAGGCGCGTCCGACCGCGCCTTCGGGCGTGTCCGCGTCCGAGATGGCGATGAAGCTGGTTTCGGCCGCGCCGTAGAATTCGCGGATCGTGGCCCCGGGGGCCTGTGCCGCCAGCGCCTGCCGCGTGGGCGTGTCCAGCTTGCCACCGCCGCACAGGACGTGGCGCAGGGCGGGCAGGGGGGTGGCGCCTGCGCGCAGCAGCAGCCGCAACTGCGCCGGGCTGCAATAAAGCACGCTGATCCCAAGATCGCCGAGGCCGCGCAATTGCGCGGCCGGCGCGGCGCCGGAGAGGTCGGCAAGGGGCACGCCCAGATGCATCGCCTCGATGGCGGCATAGGTGCAAAGCGAACTGGCAAGGCTGCCAAGGATGGCGTAGCGGTCGGCGAACGTCAGCCCGAAGGCCCGGCCGTTCGCGTCGAAACTGCGGGTCCATGAGGCGTGCTCGCGCAGGATGCGCTTTGGCGCCCCGGTCGAACCCGAGGTCTGGCACGAGATCAGCGGCAGATCGCCGGGCATCGCTTCGACCCGCAGCACCGGGCTGGCCGAGACGGCAATGGGTCGCCCCGCGCCGATCAGCGCCGTCAGGCCGGCCAGCGCGGCGGCATTGGCGCCCGGCGCCCCGACCGGGGCAAAGCCCGGATGCAGGCGAAAGCGCCGCATTGTCGCTGGATGTTCCTTGCCTGCCATTGCCCCGGTCCCGCGCGCATTCCGCCAGCCATAGCAGCGCGGGCAGCGCGGGACAATTCGCCCGTGAGGCAGGTCAGCGCGGCAGCGTCAGGCGGCGTAGATGCCGGTATGGATTTCGCCGTCCTGCCCGCACCATGCCCGATACATGCCGGAGCTGTTGAAGGGCAGGCAGATATTCCCCTGCCGGTCCACGCTGACCAGCCCGCCCGAGCCGCCGCGTTGCCCGAGTTCGGCGACCACATCGCCCGCCGCCTGCGACAGGGACTGGCCGCCCCAGCGCATGCGGGCGTCGATTTCATGGCCGACGGCCCAGCGGATGAAATATTCGCCGTGTCCGGTGGCCGAGACCGCGGCGGTTTCGTCATCGGCCCAGGTGCCGGCGCCGATCACCGGGCTGTCGCCGACGCGGCCGGGCATCTTGGCGGTCATGCCGCCGGTCGAGGTCGCCGCCGCAAGATGGCCCAGCCGGTCCAGCGCCACCGCGCCGACCGTGCCATGCTTGCGCGCCGGGTCGCCGTCATCGGCCAGCCCCAGTTCGCGGCGCTGCATTTCCTCGTGCAGGGCGGTCAGGCGGGCCTCGGTCCCGAACCATGCGGCGGGCATGATCTCAAGCCCGGCACCGGCGCAGAAGCGGCGCGCGCCTTCGCCGGCCAGCAGGACATGGTCGGTCTGCTCCATCACCGCGCGGGCGGCCAGAACCGGGTGGCGCGGCCCGCAGATGCCGGTGATCGCGCCGCATTCGCGGGTGGCGCCGTCCATGATGGCGGCGTCCATCTCGTGCCGGGCATCGGTCGTATAGACGGCGCCGCGCCCGGCGTTGAAAAGCGGATCGTCCTCCAGCGCCATGACGGCGGCGGTGACGGCGTCAAGCGCGCTGCCCCCCGCCTGCAGCACGTCCAGCCCCGCGGTCAGGCAGGCGCGCAGGCCCGCGTGATAGGCGGCCTCGCGTTCGGGCGTCATGCGCGATTTCAGGATGGTGCCGGCGCCGCCATGCAGCGCGATCACGGGGATGATGTCGGACATGTGGTCTGCTCCTTCAGCGCAGGGCGAAGCTCATCGCCGAAAGCGCGGTCATCCAGCCGATCACCTCGGCCATGGTTGCGGCATCGAAGCCGACGGTCAGCGCATCGACGCGCCGTGCCGGCGGCAGAATGGCCATCTGGTCGGCCAGCGCGGCGCTGTTCATCACGAACTCCACGGCGAACGGCCCCTGCCAGCGGACGGGGGCATTCTTCGGCGCTTCCTGAACGGCGCGGATCGCCGCCGCCTTCAGTGCCGCGCGGGCGCGGGCGACCGGGATCTGGCGCGCGGCGCGGTTGCCAAGCGCCTGCTTGACGGTGACGAACCCGGCCTGCGGAAACAGCGCGGCGTTTTCGGCCCGCGTGACGTCGTCGCCCGAGATCAGCCCGACCGGCACGCCCAGTTCGCCCGCGTAAAGGCCATAGATCGCCGGCTCGCCGCAGGGGCGGCCGTTCACGCGCACCTCGCGGAACGCAAAGCCGTTGGTGGTATGCGCCAGCACGCCGCCACGCCCGGCCATCGAATGATGCCCGACCATGAACATCAGGTCGAAATCGCCGGTCAGCCCGGCGGCCATGTTCATCGGCTTGGGCTTGCCAAGGATCAGGTCGGCCGCCGCGTGCAGCTCGTCCGGCAGCAGGTTGGTCATCGGCCCGTGCGAGTCGTTGACGACGATTTCGGTCGCGCCGGCCTCGGCCAGACCTTCGATGACGGCATTGACCTCCTGCGTCATCAGCCGCCGGGCGCGTTCGTATTCGGCATTGCCGGGCTGGCATTGCAGGGGCGAGACGACGCCCGCCACGCCCTCGATATCGGCCGAGACATAGACCCTCACCGCGCGGCCCCCTCAGCTTGTGCGCAGCTTGGGGTCAAGCGCGTCGCGCAGCCCGTCGCCGAACAGGTTGAAGGCCAGCACCGTCACGAAGATGGCAATGCCGGGAAACAGCGTCAGGTGGTCGGCGACGCCCATATAGGTGCGCCCGTCGGCCAGCATCGCCCCCCATTCCGGGCTGGGCGGCTGCGCGCCAAGGCCGATGAAGGACAGCGCCGCCGCCGTCAGGATCGAGGTGCCGATCCGCATCGAGAAATAGACGATCACGTTCGGCAGCGTGCCGGGCAGGATATGGCGCAGCATGATCGTCCACGGCCCGACCCCGATCGCGCGCGAGGCGTCCACATAGACCGTGCGCTTCAGTTGCAGCGTGGTGCCGCGCGCCAGTCGCGCAAAGACCGGGATGGAAAAGATCGCGACCGCATAGATGACGTTGGTGATGCCCGGCCCCAGCACGGCGATGACGGCGATGGCCAGCAGGATGCCGGGAAAGGCCAGCAGCAGGTCGCAGAACCGCATGATGACGGAATCCACCCAGCCGCCGAAATAGCCCGAGACGATGCCCAGCGTCACCCCGCCAAGCGCCCCCAGCGTCACCGACAGAAAGCCCACCGCCAGCGAGATGCGCGACCCCCAGATGATCCGGCTGAAGATGTCGCGCCCATAGGCGTCGGTGCCGGCCCAATGCGCGGCGCTTGGCCCTTCAAGGACGGCGTTGTAGTCGGGCGCGGCCATGTCATAGGGCGCGACGAAGGGCGCGAAGACCGCCATCAGCACAAGCAGCGTGATGACGAACAGCGCCACCAGCGCCACTTTCTGCTTGCGGAAGCGGCGCCAGAACTCTGCCAGCGGTTTGCGCATCTTTTCGGCGGGCTGCGCGGGTGCCGTTGTCGTCGTCATTGATAACGGATCTCCGGGTTGGCAAAGACGTAAAGCACATCGACCAGCAGGTTGATGACGATGAACTGGATCGAGAACAGCAGGATCAGCGCCTGGATCACCGGATAGTCGCGCAAGGACACCGAATCGACCAGCAGGCGGCCGACGCCCGGCCATGAAAAGACGGTCTCGACCACGATCGAGCCGCCCAGCAGAAAGCCGAATTGCAGCCCCACCATGGTGATGATCGGGATCAGCGCGTTGCGCAACGCGTGATGCCAGATCACGCTACGTTCCGGCACGCCCTTGGCGCGGGCGGTGCGGACGTAATCCTCGCGCGCGATCTCGATGAAGGCCGAGCGGGTAAAGCGCGCCATCACCGCGGCGACGCCCACGCCCAGCGTGAACGAGGGCATGACGAAATGCTGCCAGGTGCCATAGCCGCCGGTCGGGAACCAGCCAAGGCGCACCGAAAAGACGCTGATCAGCAGCAGACCCAGCCAGAAGGGCGGGAAGGAAATGCCGGAAACGGCGATGATCATGCCGACGTAATCGGGCCAGCGGCCGCGTTTCACCGCCGAAATGACGCCGATCAGCAGCCCGGCGACCACCGACCATGCCATGGCAAAGACGGTCAGCCAGACGGTGGGCATCAGGCGCTGGCCGATTTCCTCGACCACGGGGCGGCGGGTCTTCAGCGAGGTGCCGAAATCGCCATGCAGCACGCGGCTGACATAGTGGACGAACTGCTCGGCCAGGGGCTGGTCCAGCCCCAGCGACTTGCGCACCGCCAGAACGTCCTCGGGCGAGGCGTCCATGCCGGCGATCAGCCGCGCCGGGTCGCCCGGCAGCATATGCACGAAGCCAAAGACGCAGACGGCCACCAGCAGGATCACCGGGATCGTCGCTATCAGCCGCTTTACCAGATAGCCAAGCATGGGTTTTTCTCTTGTTGTTGGACGGGTCCGGTCACCTGGACCGGACCCGCGGGACGGTTGGCGTCATTCGGCGAAGGCGGCTTCTTCCAGCAGGAAGCCGCGATCGGGCAGGACATAGGCGCCGGTCAGCTCGGCGCGCTTGGCCGAGATGTTCTTCTGCACGCCCAGGAACAGCCACGGCGCCTGTTCCCACGCGACCTTCTGTGCCTCGGCATAGAATTCGGCGCGCTTGGCCGGGTCGGCGGTGCTGATCGCGCCCTTGATCGCGGCATCGACCTGATCGTTCTTGAAATAGGCCACGTTGAACATCGCCGGCGGGAAGCTTTCGCCGTAAAGCAGCGGGCGCACGCCCCAGTCGGCATCCCCGGTCGAGGCCGACCAGCCGCCATAGTAAAGCTGGACCTGCGCATCCTCGGGCTTCTGGACGCCCCAGATGCGTTCGGCGGCGACGCCGGCCTCAAGCGGGACCACGTTCGCCTTGACGTTCACCTGCGCAAGCTGCTGTTGCAGGAACTGCGCGGCGCGGATGCTTTCGGTGTCGGACTGGGTCCAGAGTTCGGTTTCAAACCCGTCGGCAAGCCCGGCCTCGGCCAGAAGTTTCTTGGCCTTTTCAACGTCGAAGGCATAGTCGCCGGCGGTGATGTGGAAGTTCAGCAGCGGCGGAATGATCGAATCGGCCGGCTTGCAGTTGCCGTTGAACACGATCTTGCAGAAGGCGTTCTTGTCCACGGCATAGTTCAGCGCGTGGCGCACGCGGATATCGTCGAAGGGCTTTTTCAGGTTGTTCATCGCGACATAGCGTTCGACGATGGAATCCGTGATGTCGACGGTGATCTGCGGGTTCTTTTCGGCGGGCGCGACCAGTTCCGGCGGGAAGGTCGGCACGAACTGCACCTCGCCGGTTTGCAGCATGGCAAAGCGCGCGCCCGATTCCGGGATCGAGCGGATGGTGACGCCATCGACCTTGGGCAGGCCCTCGCGCCAGTAGTTGTCGTTCTTGACCACCTCGAACGTGTCCGCGGACCAGTTCTTGAAGACGAAGGGGCCGGTGCCCACGGGGTTGCGGTCGATGTCCTTGCCGAACTTCTCAAGTGCGGCGGGCGAAATCATCATCGCGCCCGGATGCGCAAGCGAGGCGATCATGGCGCCGAAGGGCGAATCCAGCACCAGTTTCACGGTGCTGTCGTCGATGACCTGCACTTCCTTGACCATCGAGACAAGGCTGCGGCGCGACAGCTTGTTGTCGGGGTTGGCCAGCCGTTCAAGGTTGACCTTGACGGCTTGCGCGTTGAAGTCGGTGCCGTCGTGGAACTTGATGCCCTTGCGCAGCTTGATGGTGAACTCGGTCGCGTCGGCATTGGCCTCAAAGCTTTCGGCCAGCAGCGGGATCAGCGTCATGTCCTTGTCGAAGCCGAAAAGCCCCTGATAGACCAGCCGCAACGATGTCTGCGACAGCGTGTCGTTGATATTGGTCGGGTCCAGCCCGGTCATGTTGTTGTGGACGGCCACGGTCAGCGGCTTGGCCCAGACCGCCCCGGGCAGCAGCGCCGCCGCCGACAGCGCGGTCGCGATGAAGAGGGATTTCAGCTTTGACATTTTACGTTTTCCTTCCTGCGGATCACTTGAAGTCGCCGATGGGGTGGCGGGCCACGAAATGGCCCGGCTCGACCTCGACCAGCGGCCTGACGACGGGCGTGTCATTGGGCGCGCGGACGGGGCTGGGGATCTCGCCCTCGATCAGCGGGCGGTTGCGGTCGCGCCGCGCGGGCGAGGCGATGGGCACTGCCGACAGAAGCCGCTGCGTATAGGGGTGCTGCGGGTTTTCGAATACCTGCCGGCGATAGCCCATCTCGACGATCTGGCCCAGATACATGACCGCGACCCGGTGCGAGATGCGTTCGACCACCGCCATGTCATGGCTGATGAAGATATAGGACAGGCCGCGCTTTTCCTGCAGGTCCATCAGCAGGTTGACCACCTGCGCCTGAATGGAGACGTCCAGCGCCGCCACCGCCTCGTCGGCGATCAGGATATCGGGATCGCCCGCAAGCGCCCGGGCGATGCAGATGCGCTGCCGCTGCCCGCCCGAGAACTGATGCGGATAGCGCCGCGCATGTTCGGGTTGCAGGCCCACGTCGCGCAAAAGCTGCATCACGCGGTCCTGCACCTCGGCGCCCTTGGCAAGGCCGTGGGTGATCAGCGGCTCGGCGATGGAAAAGCCCACCGTCAGCCGCGGATCGAGCGAGGCGAAGGGGTCCTGGAACACATACTGGATCTTGCGCCGGATCGCCCTTTGCTGCGCGGACGGCATCTCGAAGATATCCTGCCCCTGATAGAAGACCGACCCGGAATTGGCCGCCTGCAGCATCATGATGGTGCGGCCGGTGGTGGATTTGCCGCAGCCGGATTCGCCGACCAGCGCCAGCGTCTCGCCGGGGCGCAGGTCGAAATTCACATGCTCGACCGCGTGGACGCGCCCCGTCACCCGCGAAAGAAAGCCCTTGCGGATATCGAACCGCGTCACCAGATCGCGCACCCGCAGCACCGGCTCTTGCGAGGTGACGGTGTCCTGCGGTGCGAAATGATCGAAGCCCGCGTCCGAGCGATAGTCGCCATCGGCTTTCAGCAGCGGAAAGCGGCGGGGCAGGTCCTCGTCCTTCAGCGCGCCAAGCCGGGGCACGGCGGCCAGCAGCGCCTTGGTATAGGCGTGTTTGGGGGCGTCGAAGATTTCCTCGACGCGGCCTTCCTCGACCTTCTCGCCGTGGCGCATGACCAGCACGCGGTCGGCGACCTCGGCCACCACGCCCATGTCATGGGTGATGAACAGCACCGACATGTCCATTTCGTCCTGAAGGATGCGGATCAGCTTCAGGATCTGCGCCTGAATGGTCACGTCCAGCGCCGTTGTCGGCTCATCCGCGATCAGCAGGCGCGGCTTGCAGGACAGCGCCATGGCGATCATCACGCGCTGGCGCATGCCGCCCGAAAGCTGGTGCGGGTGGCGGTCCATGATCGCCTTTGCGTCCGGGATGCGGACCTTTTCCAGCATCCGCAGCGCCTCGGCCCGCGCGGCCTCGGCCGAGCAGTTTTCATGCAGGCGGACGGCCTCGGCGATCTGCTCGCCCACGGTAAAGACCGGGTTCAGCGAGGTCATCGGCTCTTGAAAGATCATGGCTATGTCGTTGCCGCGAATCTCCTCCATCCGCTTCAGCGAATATCGCGTCAGGTCGTGGGTCTGGCCGCCGCGGTCGGTAAAGCGGATCGCCCCCTCCGAGATGCGGCCGCCGCCATATTCGATCAGCCGCATGATCGCCAGCGACGTCACCGACTTGCCCGAGCCGGATTCGCCCACCACCGCCAGCGTCTCGCCCGGGGCGATGCTGAACGAAAGGTTCTTCACGGCGCGGAAATTGCCGTCGTCGCCGGCGAAATCGACGCTGATCCCGTCAACGCTGATGATCGGAGCGGTGCTGACGTCCTGCGTGGTTACAAGCATCTGGCGTCCTTCGGATGGGTGGTCGTGTCGCGGGTCGCGCGACAGGTCGGGGCGGCTTGCCGTCTCATCGTCTTGCGTCCAGCCATTCGCCCAGCAGGGGCGGCGTCCGGCCGTCACGGCCCGAAATGGTCGTGGCGGCGCACATGGCGTTCAATACGGCTTCCTCGGTCGCCTCGCAGGCGGCGCGGAACATGTCATCGATCAGACTGTCACGCAGCCGCCGCATCGGCAAGAGATCCGTGTCCGGCGCATGTGCAATGCGGTTGGCGGTGGTGAAGCCCAGCACCACGTCGCCGCTGCCATTGCCCCAAAAGGCGCCCAGCCGCGCAAGCCCCGCGCCTGCACGGCGGCAGATGCGCTGCAACTGGCGCTGGTCGACCGCGACATCGGTGGCAAGGATGACGATGACCGAGCCGCGCTCGGGCAGGGCGGGCTGGCGCGGGTCGGGGCGGCGGCCGTCGGGCAGGACCAGATCGCCCGCGCGGCCGAAATTCGCCTGCACCAGCACGGCCAGATGCCGCGTTTCGCCCTCGATCACCAGCCGGCGCGAGGCGCTGCCGATGCCGCCCTTGAAGCCAAAGGCGGTCATGCCGGTGCCGCCCCCGACCGAACCCTGCGCAAAGTCGGGGCTGGCGGCGTCCAGCGCGGCCAGCGCGTCGGCCTCGGTCACGGCCATGGCCTGAATGTCCGACAGTGGCCCGTCGTTGCATTCGCACACGACCGCATTCACGGTCGAGGTGGTGCGCCCGATGCCGGGGTTTTCCGCGACCGCCCGCGTGATCAGCGCGTCGATGCAGCGTCCGACGCCAAAGGTATTGGTCAGCAGCACCGGGGTTTCCAGCGTGCCCAGTTCCGCCACCTGCATCAGGCCGGCGCTTTTGCCAAAGCCGTTCACCACCTCGACGGCGGCGGTCAGCTTGTCCAGAAACAGGTTGCCGGGCTGCGGGATCACGGCGGTGACGCCGGTATTGACGCCCTCGCGCCGGATGGTGCGATGCCCGACGGCGACGCCGGGCACGTCGCCCAGCGAATTCAGCGCGCCCGCGGGCAGAACCCAATGCGACGCGGCAAGGTCGCGATAGCGCCGCGCGGGCGCGTCAGCGCCGGTCATCGCGTGCCCCCGGCGCCGGGAAAAGCCACCATGGTTTCAGCAACATATGTGCATATTGCATAGGTTTGCCGAACCATTCCCGCCCCTCGTTACATCCCGTCGGACGTGCTTGGGCAGCATCGTCGGAATTTTCCAATGCCCGTTGTGGCAAATGCTATGCTTTTTCTGCATAGACGTTACGAATCAACGGGCAAGCGGCAGGACGCGGGGCGGTATGGAACTGAAATGGCTGGAAGACTTCGTCATGCTGGCGAACATGACCAGCTTTTCGCGCGCGGCCGAGGCGCGGCATGTCACGCAATCGGCTTTCAGCCGTCGAATCAAGCAGCTTGAGACATGGCTGGGCACCACGCTGGTCAGCCGCGCCAGCCTGCCGCTTGACCTGACGGACGAGGGGCGCGCCTTCCTGCCCATCGCGCAAGAGGCCATCCGCACCTTCTACGACCTGCGCGAGACCCTGCCGCCCGAGCGCGAAATCCGCCACCGCCGCGTGACCTTTGCCGCGCTGCACAGCCTTGCCATCACCCGACTGCCGGAATGGCTGGACCGGGTGCGGGCGACCTTGCCCGACCTGCTCAGCGTGATCCAGCCCGACCGCGGCGGCATCGAGGCCAACCTCGAGGCGCTGATCAGCGGCGAGGTGGACATGTTCGTCAGCTACGCCCATCCCTATGTCCCGACCTTTCTCGACCCCGAGGAGTTCGAGTTTCAGGTCATGGGTCGCGAATATCTTTTGCCGGTGTCGGTGCCGGATCTTGGCGCCGCGGCCCCGCCCCTGCTGCCGGGCGAGGGGCTGATCGAGCAGGCGATCCGCCTGCGCCGCCCGCTGCCCTATCTGGATTACGGCGCGGGCTCGCTTTTCGGGATCGTGCTGCAACGCGTCTTTGCCCAGACCATGGCGCTGCGCCGCCATGTCGTCCATCAAAGCCCGATCAGCGACGGGCTGCGGCAATGCGCGCTGGCCGGCTGGGGCGTCTGCTGGCTGCCCGAGGGGCTGGTGGCCGACGACCTGCGCGACGGCCGCCTTGCCCTTGCCAGCCGCGACCCCGCCTGGCACCTGCCGATCGAACTGCGCGTCTATCGCCACCGCGGCGATGGCCGCCCGGTGGTGGGCAAGCTGTGGGACGCGCTGAAAACCATGGGCGAGGGCGTCGGCGTCGCCGGGCGCGGCACGGCGCCGCTTGGCGGCGGCTTGGCGGCGGGCTAGGATCGCGGGCGATGACACAGGAACGACAGAACTGGACGGATATCGCCGGGCGCATCGTGATCGCGACCAGCTTCGGCCCCATTGGCCTGGTCATGGCCGGGACCGGCAGGGCCGGCACCGTGCTTCTGGTCCATGGCCGCAATGGCGCACCGGGGCAGGCGCAGATCGCCGAGATCGCCAATGCCTATCTGGACCGCGGCTGGCGGGTCGTGGCGCCGGAACTGCCGAACTCGATCGCCAATCCCGGATCGGGGCCGCCCGAGCGGGTGACCTTCTCGGGTCATACGCAGGCTGCGGCCGAGGTCTGGGACTGGCTCGCGCAGCGCTGGCCCGATGGCCGCCGCGCGCTGGCCGGGCACAGCATCGGCGCCTATGCCATCGCACATCTGGCCGGGGCCTCGCCGGGGACGCATCACGTCCTTGCGGTGTCGCCGCCGCTTTCGGGACAGGTGCTGCTGTCCGCACGCGAGGCGATGGGCCCCGCCGCCATCGAGGCCGTCAAGGCCGAGGCGCCGCTGTTTTACGCCGAAATGCCGGTCGCCGATGCCGCGCCCGCGCTGCGGCAGTCGCGCGCGCCGCTGGCGGTCGTGACCGGGGCCGAGGACGGGCTGGTGCGCCTGCACGATGCCCGCAATTATTTCCAGACCGCGCCCGATGCGCGCTTCTTCGCGGCGCTGCCGAACGAACATCATTGCCCGGCGGGGGCGGTCTGCGGGCAGATGCTGGCCTCGGCGCTGGCGATGGTGGGGGCGTAAGGCTCAGGCCAGACGTGGGGGTGCCAGATAGGGGGCGGTGAAGCCAAGCGCCTGCAAGCCGCGCTGCACCTCGGGGCGGTGCGAGACCAGCCGCCAGATCAGGCCCGAGCGGTAGTTCTCCAGCCCGATGACGATGGGGCCCTGATCGATGGCCAGCCGGCTTTCGGCCACCCAGTCCCGCGTGGGGCAAAAGGCATCGACAAAGCCCGCCTCGCCCCAGATGCGGTCGCCCAGATCGTCATGCAGGTGGCGCAGGACCGGCATCGCCTCGTCCGGGACAAAGGGGAATGAGGACAGCGCCGCCGTGGGCGTGATCGTGCCGGTATCGTCGGTGGGCGAATGCGCGACATAGCCGCCGGGGTCGTCGCTGGCCGTCAGGCCCCAGCAGTCAGGCCCGTAACCGGCCCAGCCCTTGGGGTTTTGCAGGCAGTAATGGCGGTTGACCAGCGCATGGGCGCGCGCCTGCTGGCCGAAATCGGCATAGGCGTCGCGCAACCCGCGCGGGTCGATGCCCAGAAACGGGTATTGCGACAAGAACAGCGGGCCGCCCCAGTCCGGCCCCAAAGGCAGCGTGATGCCGCCATAGTCGCGGCCATTCCTGAAGGCCGGCGCCATGGCCCAGCTTTGGTGATAGGAGCTGGCCGGGATCGGGTGGGTCAACGAGCCCGCAGCAAGCACGAAGACGGGAAACGCCTCGTTCCAGCCGCGGATCGGCAGCGCGTTTGGTTTGAAGGGCCGGTCGGGATGGTGATGCCACATCACCGCGCCGTCCTCGCGCAGATGCGCGGCCCAGTTGACGCCGTCGTAAAGCGCCTGAAGGCGGGCGACCAGTTCCGGTTCCTCGGTGAAAAAGGCCGCCGCCCCAAGGATCCCCAGCATCAGGAAGGCGGTCTCCACCAGATCGCCGCCATCGTCGCCGGGGGCGAAGGCCTGCACACGGCCGGTGGTGCCGTTCATGAAATGCGGGAAAACCCCGTCGAAGCGGTCGGCCTGTTCCAGAAAACCCGCCAGCCGGGCCACGCGGTCCAGGATCTCGCGCCGGGGGCGCCAGCCGCGTTCGGCAGCGACGATCTGCGCCAGAAGGCCAAAGCCGGTGCCGCCGGTGGTCACGGTTTCCTGCACGTCATAGCCGTAAGCGCCGGCGCTGCGTTCGCGGGCCATGCCGCTGACCGGGTGGCTCCAGTCCAGGAAATACAGCGCCGTCGCCTGCGCCACGCGGTCGCGCAGCGCCGCATCGTCAAGGCCCCGGATCGGTCGGGTCCCGGTCAGTTCAGCCCCCCTCAGTCCAGCCATGTCAGGTCCACCGTCTGGGTGTCGCGGCTGTTCGGGCCGACATGCAGCCCGATCAGCCCGGGGTCGCGCACCCATTCCGCCGTCTCAAGCGAGGGGGCGAGGGGATAGCGGAACTGCTCGGCGGTGACGCGGAACACCACCTCGTGCGTCTCGCCGGGGGCCAGCGCGACCTGCTGGAAATCGATCAGCATCCGCCCGGGTCGCGTCACCCGTGCGACGGGGTCGCTGGCGTAAAGCTGCACGGTCTCGATGGCGGCATGGGTGCCGGTATTCGTGACCGACAGCCGCAATTCGACCGTCTGACCGGCCTGGGCCGTGGCCGCCGACAGGCTGGGCTGCGCATAATCTACGCGCCCATAGCCAAGGCCAAAGCCAAAGGGAAAGCGCGGCGCGTCGTCGGGCAGGTCCAGCCAGCCGGTGCGGAACTTGGCGAAGCGACCGGGATCGGGGCGGCCGGTGGTGTCGGCGGCATAGGTCTGCGGCACCTCGCCCGGATGCGCGGGCAGCGACATCGCCAGCCGCCCCGAGGGCGCCGTCACCCCGAACAGCAGGTCCGCCACGCCCTCCGGTCCCGCCACGCCGCCATGCCAGGCGTAAAGGACGGCATCGGCTTCCTCGATCACCGGGCCAAGCGCCAGCGGGCGGCCGGCAAAGACCACGACGACCAAGGGACGCCCCGTCGCCGCCAGCGCCGCGATCAGCCGGCGCTGCGGGGCCGGCAGGTCCACGGTCAACCGGGACGAGGATTCGCCCGCATGTTCCTTGGCCTCGCCCACCGCCGCCACGACCACATCGGCGGCCAGCGCCGCCTCGACCGCCTCGGCGATGACCTCGGCCTCGGGGCGGGGGTCCTGGGTCACGGTGACGCCATGGACGTTCAGGCGGCGGACCAGCCAATCCTCATCGACGATATTGGCGCCCCATGCGACCGCGGGCGCGTTGCCGGTCAGCGCCTGCACGGCGGCATCCAGCGGTACCACATCCGTGGCCTTGCCCGAAACCGCCCATGTCCCCAGCATGTTCGCCCGGTCGGCGGCGAAAGGCCCGATCAGCGCCAGGTCGATATCGGGCGACAGCGGCAGCACGCCGTCATTTTTCAAAAGCACCGCGGCGCGGGCGGCGGCCTTGCGGGCCAGCTTGCGGCCGCTGGCGCGTGCAGGCGCGGGGGCGCCGGCCATGCCGCGGAACGGGTCGTCAAGCAGCCCCAGCCGCGCCTTGAAGGTCAGGACACGGCGGCAGGCGCGGTCGATCAGCGCGACGATCTGCGCGCCGGAAAGGTGCAGCGCGGCCTCGGGCGCGGTCAGCCCGGCTGCGGCCAGTGCGGGCAGTTCGCGCAGGTAATCCTCGCCCACCATGTCCATATCGACGCCGGCATGAAGGGCGCGGGCGACGGCGACCGGCGCCGGGCCCAGCCCGTGCGCGACCAGTTCGGCCACGCCGGTATAGTCCGAGACCACCAGCCCGTCGAAGCCCGTGCCCTTGCGCAGCCAGCCCTCGACCAGGGGCGCATTGGCATGCATCGGCAGCCGGTTCACCGCGTTGAACGAGACCATGACGCTGGCCGCCCCCGCTGCCACCCCGGCGGCAAAGGGCGGCAGGTAGATGGCCAGCAGATCCTCGTATGACAGGCTGACATTGTCGTAGTCGCGGCCGCTTTGCGGTGCGCCGTAGGCCACGAAATGCTTCAGACAGGCGGCGATCCGGCCCGGCGTGCCCAGGCCTGCGCCCTGAAACCCCCGCGTCGCCGCCGCTGCAAGGCGCGAGGCCAGCAGCGGATCCTCGCCCGGGCCTTCGGCCACGCGGCCCCAGCGGGCATCGCGGGAAATGTCGATCATCGGCGCATAGGCCTGATGCAGCCCCTCGGCGGCGGCCTCGGCGGCGGCATGGGCCGAAGTCGCCTCGACCAGGGCGGCGTCCCAACTGCAGGCCAGCGCGATGTTCAGCGGGAACACGGTGCGGTGGCCGTGGATCACATCCTCGGCAAAGAACAGCGGGATCTTCAGCCGCGAGCCGGCCAATGCGCGTTCCTGCATGGCGCGTGCGGTGGCCAGCGACTTGGTGCCGAAGATGGCGCCGACCTGACCCGCGTCCAGCCGCCCGGCCAGCGAGGTCGGTTGTTTGGCGCCGGTCACCAGCCCTTCGCCCGCAGGCAGCAGGTTAAGCTGGCCGATCTTTTCGGCCAGCGTCATGGCGGACATCAGGGCGTCGACGGAATCCTGCCTTTTCAAGCGGTCCTCCTAGGGTGCGGCTATTCGGCGGCGTGGCGGATCTCGTAGAGCGCCGGCCTTGCGATGGGGGAAAGCTGCCCGATCCCGTTATGGATGTCGAGGGTCGCGGCATAGAAGGGCCGGCCGTCCGGGTCGCAGGGCGCGGCGTCGCCATGCAGCACCGCCAGCACCGCGCATTTGGGCAGACATTCGCGCAGGGTCTGGTGGAAATCGGCGACGGCATCCATGTCCATCGCGGCGGTCGCCTCGTCCAGCAGCAGGATATCGGGACGCGCGATCAGGATGCGGGCCAGCACCAGCCGCTGTTTCTGCCCGCCCGAAAGGACATTGCGCCAGTTCTTGCCCTGGCAGAGGTCGGCCTCAAGGCAGTTGATGAACTCGCCCAGACCCACCCGCGACAGGGCGGCGGCGGCGGCGATGTCGGAATGCTGCTCGGGGTGGTCGGGATAGGTGACCAGCGCCTTCAGCGTCAGGCGGTCGGGAATGTCGGGTTCCTGCCCGGCAAGGAACATGCGCGCGCCCTCGCGCAGCGCGACGCTGCCCGCGCCATAGGGCCAAAGCCCCGCGACCGCCTTCAGCAGGCTGCTTTTCCCGCAGCCGTTATGCCCGCGCACCGAGATGCGGTCGCCGGGGTTCAGGACCAGCCGCGACAGGCTGAGGAAGGCCGGCGTGTCATGGCCACGATGGTGCAGGCGCAGGTCCTCGATGGCCAGCATCGGACCGTCGGCGCGGCGCGGGCGGCGGAACTGGCTGATGCCGGTTTCGGCATAGAAGTCCTGGCGCTGGCGCACACGCTCGATCGCCTCGGCCAGTTCGTTCAGGCGGGTGGCGTTGGCGCGCAGCGTGGCGATGGCGGGCATGACGTTGATGACCCAGGACACATCGCCGATCAGTTCGGCCGTCAGCTCGCCCCCGGCGACGAAATCGCGAAAGCTGAGATTGCCCGCCATATAGGCCGGCAGCGCCGGCAGATAGGCCAGAAGCCGCGCCGACAGGAAATTGTAGAGGTTGTTGAACAGCATCATGCCTGCGGTCAGCCAGTTCTGCTTGCCCCAGATGTGGTCGAGTTCGGCGTAAAGCTGGCCGTTGATGCGGCTTTGCGCGCGCTCGCCCCGGGCGGCGGCCAGTTGGCTGACGCGGCCCAGCATCATGCCCCATTCCGCGCGCCAGGCGCCGTCGCGGCGCTGGCGCTCGATGGTCAGCCGCTCGATCAGGCGGCCCAGTTGCCAGGCGACGAAGGTGACGGTGGGGACATAGACCGCGACCAGCGCCAGCGCCAGCAGGGCCGAGCCGCCTTGCCCGGGCACAAGGTCGATGGCGATCCATGGCGCCAGCGCATCGCTGGCCTCGGCCCCCCAGCGGTCAAGGAAGGCTACCGGCTGGCTGCGCGCAAACAGCGCCGCCGAGACGAAATAGATCGAGGCGATGGCCCCCCAAAGCCCCATCGCCAGCCCGATGACGCCGCCGTAAAAGCTGGCCGAACATTCGTCGATGCGCTGGTCGATGGCATCGGGCAGGCGCGGCTTGCCGCCGGGGGCCGAGCGGTCGCTCATCAGGTCCAGCGCCACGCGTTCATCGCCAAGGATGGCGTCGTTGAAGCGCGCGACCAGCCAGCCGCGGGCGCGGCGGTGCAGGGTGGCGGCGACGTAGTGGCGCAGGGCTAGCCCGGTGGTGCGCGCGAAGAAGATGCCCAGATAGGCGGCGGCGGACCACAGGACCACGCGCCCCGGCGTCGCGCCGGCATCGCCATGGACATTGGCCAGCGCCGCCAGGAAATCGGCGCTGGCAAGGGCGACCCAGACGCTGGCCTTGCTGAGCAGGGTGGTGATGGCAAAGACGATCACGGTCAGCGCCCAGGCTTCGCGCCAGCGCCCGGATATCCAGTAGGCCGACAGAAGGCCCCAGAACCCGCTCAACCGTTTCACCTGATACACCCCCGTTTGGCCGTCACAAAACCGCACCTTCCCACGGCGCAACAAATCGCCTGCGGGCCGCTTGACGGCATGTTTTCTGATTTGTTTTGGCCGCTTTGCGCGTCGTTCCTGCAACGCGGCCAAGCTGTAAGGATCAGACTAACAAACAAATGTATCGGCGGTAAATCGCCCAGACCAAGGCCTGTACATTTATACATAAGTGCGGGGTGACTGTCGCAAAAGGGCAACGCCCCAATTGCACGTTCGCCTTTAACGATAGTGGGTATCTGGCGGCTCTCGCCGTGAAAAAACGGCGGTTGCGACGGATTTGCCGCGCTGGGGGGGAGGGCGCGTCGCCCCGGGCCGGGCATGGACGCGCCGCGAGTCGGTCCGCGGCGCGTCGGGGTCGGTGCTGGTGGCCGGTGCTAGTGGCTGCTGCCGTGGCCCCAGGGACCGTGCGGGGCGTCCTTGCCGTCAAGACGCTCGAACCCGTGGGCGCCGAAGAAATCGCGCTGCGCCTGGATCATGTTGGCGGGCGTGCGCGGCGTGCGCATGGCATCGAACCACGACAGTCCCGCCGCCAGCGCCGGCACCGCGATCCCGGCCGAGGTGGCGGCGATCACCACCTGACGCAGCGCGGCATCGTTTTCGCGCAGCATCCCGGTGAAGGGGCTGGCAAAGATCAGGTTCTCGCCCGGGGTCGCCGCCAGCGCGCTGGCCATGTCGTTCAGCATCTCGGAGCGGATGATGCAGCCATTGCGCCAGATGCGGGCGATATTGGGCATCGGCAGGTCCCAGCCGAACTGGGCCGAGGCGCGGGCCAGCATCTCGAAGCCCTGCGCATAGCACAGGATCTTGCCGGCGATCAGCGCGCGTTCCAGCGTCGCCGCGTCCAGCGCGCCCTTGGGCAGGGCCTGCGGCATCGCGCCAAAGACGCTGGCGCCCTTCTTGCGGTCGTCAAGGCGCGCGGACATGTTGCGGGCGCCGACGGCAGCCTCGATCACCGGGATGGCGACGGCAAGCTGCTGCGCCTCGATGGCGGTCCAGCGGCCGGTGCCTTTCTGGCCGGCCTTGTCCAGGATCGCGTCCAGCATCGGCCCGCCCGAGATCGGGTCGGTGGCGCGCGCGACCTTGCCCGAGATCTCGACCAGATATGAGGCCAGCGGCCCCTTGTTCCATGCCTCGAAGGTCGCGGCCACGGCAGAGGCGTCAAAGCCCAGCCCGTCGCGCATCACGGCATAGGTTTCCGCGATCATCTGCATGTCGGCATATTCGATGCCGTTATGGACCATCTTCACGAAATGGCCGGCGCCCCCGGGGCCCATCAGGGCGGCGCAGGGCTCGCCGTTGTATTTGGCCGAGATCGCCTCAAGCAGCGGGCCGACGCGCTGCCAATGCGCAACGTCGCCCCCCGCCATGATCGAGGGGCCGTGCCGCGCGCCGTCCTCGCCGCCCGAGACGCCGATGCCCATGAAGTCAAAGGCGTCGGCGGCGGTTTCGCGGGCGCGGCGCTCGGTATCGGTATAGTTGGCGTTGCCGGCGTCGATGATCAGGTCGCCCGGCCCCAGCAGCGGGCGCAGCTTCGCGATCTGGTCGTCGACCACCGGACCCGCCGGCACCATCAGGATGATCGAGCGCGGCGGCGTGATCGCGGCCACGAATTCCTCAAGCGTATGGGCGGGGGTCAGCCGCGCGGCCAGCGCGCCGGCCGAGGCCATGAACGCATCGGTGACGCTGGCGGTGCGGTTGAAGACGGCGATCGCATAGCCGTTTTCGGCGATGTTCAGCGCCAGCGCCGCCCCCATGGTGCCAAGCCCGATCAAGCCCAGATGCGGTGCGTTATCCATGTCATGCTCCTGTTGCGGCGGGTGCGGCCGCCGCGTCGGTTGAATCTGTAACACGACTGCCGGACGCGCGGATCAGGGTCTGCGCACCCGGCAGGAATCGCATAGTGGTGGATATGTGGCGCAAGGTCCATGCCATCCGGCGATGGACCTCGGCGCCGGGTGCGCGGCCTAATACATCACCGTGAACAGCGTGATCGTCAGTGCCTCGCCGGGGACAAGCCGGGCGCTGCCCCGGGCCAGCAGCCAGCCGTCCTCGGCGCGCTCCAGCCGGGCGACCACCTCGGCCGGGGCCTGCGCGCTGCGCGCTGCCGCCTGGGGCAGGGTGAAACCGATGCTGGGCGACTTGCCGTCGCTGTCGATCTGCGCGCCGCTGGTGCGGCTGCGGGCGGCGTCCTGGCTGGCGCCGTCCTCAAGATAGATGGCCAGCCGGCCCTTGGGAATGTCGCGGCCACCCTCAAAGTCGACGGTGCCGCGGATCTCGGCGGCCTGCGCGGCAGCCGCACCCGCGACCACGGCGGCGGCTGCGGGAACTGCGGCCAGCAGGACCCTGCGGCGATCGGTCAGGCGCTTCATCATTGTCCCTTCCTTCTGGTGGCGCGGGGGGCCATCGCGGGCCCCCCGCCATCATGTCAGATGATGACGAAATCATCCGCGGAAAGCGACAGGTTCGCCGCCACCCGCGCGAACTGCACCGCCGCACCGCTGCCCGACCCGTCGGCGTCATAGTAAAGCCGCCCGCTGTCGATATCATAGATGATGCGGTCCGAGGCATCCTGCGCCGTCCCGGCCGTGCTGGCATAGAAGGCGCCAAAGGTCAGGACGCCCTCGGTCAGGGTGGTGAAGATCTGGTTATCCAGCAGGACCGTGTCATCGGCGTGGTTGAAGTCCTGAAGATAATCGATATTGCCGTTCCCCAGCGCCGACGAGAAGCGGAAGAAGTCGTCCCCCGATGAGCCCGTCAGCGTGTCGGCGCCAAGGCCGCCGTCCAGCAGGTCGTCGCCCATGCCGCCGTTCATCCGGTCGGCGCCCGCAACGCCCGGCGCCGCCGGGACCTCGGGGGTCTCGACCGAGACGTTCAGCTCATACGTCACGCCGGCGGGAACGCTTGCCGACCAGCCGTCGTCCGGCGCGTCGGACGACCAGCTTCCTTGCAGGATGTAATAGGTGCCGGTTTCCTGCACGACATAGGCAAGGCTGGAATCGCGGCTGGTGGTCGAGCCGGGATCGCTGCCGCCATCGTCGTTTTCGGCCACGATATTGCCATTGCTGTCCAGAAGCCTGATCCAGCTGTCAAAGACATTCGGATCGGCGATGCCGTCGACATCGACGCTGAGGATGGCGCCCGCTGCCAGATCGATGCGGTAATACCCGCCCTGGCCATTGCCGGTGGCGCTGACCGATGTGTGCGGAACCAGCGTCGAATCGTAGATATCGGGGTCGGCCACCAGCGAGAAGTTGTTGGTAATGTTCAGCGCCGTCGCCATCGAGTTGTTGGTGGCGCTTTGCGGCAGCGTGGTATAGCCGCTTCCCATGCCGATTTGCGGCGGGGCGCTGCCGGGATCGGCGAAATCGCCCAGCAGCGTGTCGTTGCCGGCGCCGGCGGTGATGACGTCGTTGCCGCCCTGACCGATCAGCAGGTTGGCAAGCCCGTTGCCCTTCAGCACGTCGCCATAGCCCGAGCCCGACAGGTTCTCGACCGAGATGAAGCTGTCGCCATCGGCACCGCCGAAGCGCAGTTCCACCGTCACGCCGCTGGTGGCATAGGAATAGTCCGCCGTGTCGATGCCGGCGCCGCCATTCAGCGTGTCGGACCCGGCGCCGCCCATCAGCGTGTCGTTGCCGGCGCCGCCCATCAGGTTGTTGGCCTGTCCGTCGCCGATCAGCCGGTCGTTGTAGAACGAGCCGATGACGTTTTCAAAGCCGACGACGAAGTCGTGGCGGATGGTGGTGCCGCGCCCGACGATCTGCACCGGGCCGTCGGCCTCGCCGCCGCTGGCCATGCCGCGCAGCAGATCGACCGTCACGCCGGCGAAGCTGCCGGTATAGACCACCGTATCGATGCCGGCGCCGCCGTTCATGTAGTCCTGACCGGTGCCGCCGATGATGGTGTCGTTGCCGCCCTCGCCATAAAGGATGTCGCCGTCGCGGCCGCCATCCAGAATGTCGTTGCCGTCGCGGCCGTTGAAATAGTCGCCGCCGCCCCGGCCCCAGAAGTGGTTGTCCGCCGAGGTGCCGATGAAGCGGTCGATGCGGTCGTCCGAGCCGATCAGGTTCTCGATGCCGAAGAACGTGTCGCCCGAGCCGGTGCCGCCGCTGGCGATGTTCAGTTCAAGGTTCACCAGAAGCTGGAAGGGGCTTTCCATGCTGTAATCGACGGTGTCGCTGCCCGCGCCGCCGCGAAAGACGTCGGCCCCGGCCTGTCCGCGCAGCACGTCGTCGCCGTCGCCGCCGTCCAGCGTGTCGTTGCCGGCGCCGCCCATGATGGTGTCGTTGCCCCGGCCGCCGTAAAGCGCGTCGGCGGCGTCGTCGCTTTCGGTCTTGTCGGGCAGCGAGGCGACGGGGATCGTGTTGTTGATGTCGCGGCTGGCCAGCAGATCGCGCCCGCCGATGATCAGGTCGTCGCCGTCCATGCCAAAGATGGTCTGGCTGCCGCCGCCGCCATCGATGGTGTCGCCTGCGGCCGTGCCCATCATGATGGTGCCGATCACGCCGACGCTGCCGCCGGTGCCCCCGCCGCCGGGCGTCGGACCCGGATCGGGCGAGCCGCCGACATAGATGATGTTCTCGACATTGGCGACCGCGCCCAGATCGATGCCGCTGTTCAGGACATAGATGGTGTCGTTGCCGCCGCCCGCCAGTTCGCGCACCACGTCATCGGCGGAATCGACGAAATAGGTGTCGTCGCCGCCACCCCCCGACATGCTGTCGCCACCGGCGCGGCCGTCCAGCATATTGTCGCCGTCATTGCCGATGATGATGTCGGCATAGGCGCTGCCGATGCCGGTCTCGATATAATATTCGGTCTGGTCGGCATTATGCCCGGCAAAGATCGAGACATTGTTGTTATGCCCGTTCACGCTGGAAAACTGCCCCGCGCGCAGATCCAGGATCGTGCCCGAGGTCGAGCCGGAAAAGTCGATGGTGTCATTGCCGCCGGTGTCGTGGATGACAAATCCCACATCGTGCTGCATCCCCGACGAGGTCAGCGCATATCCATATTGCGTGCTGTTGAACCCGTAGGTGTTGTCGCCGGTATTCAGGTTGATCGTCTGATAGGTGCGGTTCCCGTCGGCATCGACGGTCGAGAAGAAACGCCGGATCACCGCCTCGATATCGGCCATCAGGGGCGTGGCTGCCGACCAGCGCGTATCCTCGCCCACGTCGATGCCGTCGAAATAGGACATGACGCTGTATTGCTGGCGGTCGTAAATCCAGGTGGCGTTGTTCAGATAGTTGATCTGCACGCCGCCGGGGCCGCCGTAATTGTAAAGCCCGGGATGGTTCAGGCCGAATTCATGGCCGAATTCGTGAATGAAACTGTCAAAGACATAACCGCCGATATCGGTCTTGTTCGGCTCGGTGTCGTGGAAACGCTGGCCGATGCTGACGAAGCGGTTGGCTGAGAAGGCGCTGCCGTCGTTCGCCTCGCCCAGTTCGGGGCTGACGACCTGCATCCATTGCGTCGCGGAATTCCAGGGCGCGTTATCGACGATCTGGAATTTCAGCGGCGTGACCGAGGACCACATGGTCAGCGCGCCGATGGCGGCCGCCTTGTATTCGGGATGGTCGTTCAGCTCGGTCACGTTGATGACCAGGGTGCCCCCAGCGATCGCCGGAGTGATGCTGCGCTGAAGCGCCCCGAGATATTTCAGGAATGCCTCGTAATCTTCACTTTTCCCATATGGGTTATCCGGGGTCTGGTCGTTGACCCACCATTCTTCGCTGGACTGGATAGAGGACGGCATTTCAGGCACTCCCTGTGTAAAAGCTTGATTATTCAAAGACACATCAACCAGCGCGCCAAACCGGGGCTGGCGCGTTTGCACTTGGGAAAATCTGCAACTGGCGTGGATAATGGGACGGTAACGCAGTTGTGTCCACGACTTTAGCGCTATCGGCGCGCGGGTTGCGGCGGACGCGTTTCAAGGGAATGAATTTGCTGAAAAATTGCCGGAAAGGTTTCGGCGAAGGTTTCGGCGAAGGTATTGGCGGGGCGCTGTCGCGCGGGCGAAAAACCGCCCCGCCCAGCAATGCGAGGGCCGGCCCCGGGGCAGGGCCGGCCTTTTGCGATATCGGCCCCAAAGCCGCAGTCGTAAAGCCTCGGTCGTAAAGCCTCAGTCGTAAAGCACGGCGGCGATTTCCGGCGCGTCGATATTGGTCTTGTCATACCACTTGAAGCCGGAATCGATGGTTTTCGGCAGCTTCTCGCCCTTGGTGGCGGCGATGGCGGCCTTGACCGTCTCATAGCCGATGCCGACCGGGTTCTGGGTGATGGCGCCCGCCATCTCGCCCGAGCGGATGGCGTCCTTTTGCAGCTTGCCGGAATCGTAACCGATCACGACGACGCCCTTGGTGCCGGTTTCCTTGATCGCGTTCAGCACCCCGATGGCCGAGCCTTCATTCGCGCCGAAAATGCCCTTGATGTCGGGATGCGCGGTCAGGATCGCCTTGGTGATCTCGGTCGATTGCAACTGGTCGCCGCCGCCATACTGGATATCGACGATCTCCATGTCGGGATGGGCTTCCTTGGCGCGGTTCACGAAACCGTCGCGGCGGTCGATCCCCGTGCGCGAGGTCTGGTCATGCACGACCAGCGCCACCTTGCCGGGGCCGCCGATCAGTTCCGACATCTTGTCGGCGGCCAGCGCGGCGGCGGCAAGGTTGTCGGTGGTCACGGTGGTCGCCGGAATGTCGCTGTCCACGCCCGAGTCGAAGGCGATGACCGGGATGCCGGCGTCCTGCGCCTGTTTCAGCAGCGGGATGGCGGCCTGGCTGTCCAGCGCGGCAAAGCCGATGGCGGCGGGCTTTTTGGCCAGCGCGGCGGCCAGCATGTCCATCTGCTTGTCCACCTGCGCCTCGGTATCGGGGCCCTCGAAGGTGACGTCGACGCCGAATTCGGTCGCGGCCTTGTCGGCGCCGGCCTTGACCGCCTGCCAGAACTGGTGCTGGAAGCCCTTTGAGATCAGCGGGATATAGGGCTTGCCCTGCGCCAGCGCCATGCCGCCGCTGGCCAGCAGACTGCCGGCGCAAAGCGCGGCCATCAGGGTTCGTCTGTTCAGCATCTTATCCTCCGGGTTGCGTTGATCGTTGATTGGTCCGGCCGCGCCTATCCCGCGCGGCTGCGGCGCAGCATGTCGGCATAGACGGCGGCGATGATGATGACGCCGGTGACAACCGTCTGCCATTCCTGCGCCACCGACATGATGCGCAGGCCGTTCAGCAGCACGCTCATGATCAGCGCGCCGATGATGGTGCCCAGGATCGAGCCGCGCCCGCCGGCAAGCGAGGTGCCGCCGATGACCACGGCGGCGATGGCGTCCAACTCATATCCCAGCCCCAGCGCCGGCTGCGCCGAGTTCAACCGCGAGGCGATCAGCAGCCCGGCGATGCCGCAGATGCCGCCGGCCAGCGCATAGATCGCCACCTTCCAGCCATCGGCATTGACGCCCGACAGGCGCACGGCCTCCTCGTTCGAGCCAAGCGCAAAGCAATAGCGTCCCAGCACCGTGCGGTTCAGCACCCATGAGATGACCAGCGCCAGCACGAACAGGATCACCACCCCGTTCGGCACCGGCAGGCCGGGAATGACGCCGCCGATCAGCGAGCCGGTGGACAGCAGCGGAAAGCTGGGCGTGTCGTTGAAATAGATCGGCTTGGTGCCGGAAATCACCAGCGACAGCCCCTTCAGGATCAGCATCATCCCCAGCGTGGCGATGAAGGGCGGGATCTTCATCCGCGCCACCAGCGTGCCCGAGATGAAGCCCGAGGTGACGCCCGCGGCGATGGCCGCAAGGATGCCCAGCGGCAGCGGCATCCCCCAATAGGTCAGCACTACCCCGGCGGTGACGGCGGTAAAGGTCATCAGCGTGCCCACCGACAGGTCGATGCCGCCGGTGATGATGACCAGCGTCGCGGCGATGGCCAGCACGCCGTTCACGCTGGTCGCCTGCAGGATGGCAAGGATATTCGCGGTTTGCAGGAAGTTGGGCGAGGCCAGCGAGAAAAAGACCAGCAGCACGATCAGGCTGGCAAAGGCCAGGATCTTTTGCTGCGCGCCCGAGGCGATGCGTCCGGGCCGGGCAACGGTCGAGGTCATGGGGATGCTCCTTCAAGGGCCGCGCCGGTTTCTGCGGTGTCGCGCCGGGTGGCCAGTTCCATGATCTGGTTCTGGCTGGTCGCCTCGCCGCCGGGCAGGATGCCGGTCAGCCGCCCCTCGCACATGACGGCGATGCGGTGGCTCAGACGCAGCACCTCGGGCAGTTCGGACGAGATGACGATGATCGCCTTGCCCGCCTCGGCGAGGTGTTGCAGCAGGCGATAGATTTCGGCCTTGGCGCCGACATCGATGCCGCGCGTCGGCTCGTCAAAGATCAGGATGTCGCAATCGCGCAAAAGCCATTTGGCGATGACCACCTTTTGCTGGTTGCCGCCCGACAGCAGCCGCACCTCTTGCCGGTCCGAAGGCGTGCGGATCGCAAGGCTGGCGATATATTCCGCCGCGACCTTCGCCAGCGCCGCGTCGTCGACCCGCAAAAACCGGTCCGAGAACCGCTCAAGCGAGGGCAGCGCGATATTGCCGCGCAGGTCGATCCCCAGCGCAAGGCCGAATTGCTTGCGGTCCTCGGACAGGTAGCCGATGCCGGCGGCGACCGCGTCGCGGGGGCTGCGGATGGCGCAGGGCTTGCCATGGACGCTGATCTCGCCCGCCTCGCGCGGGTCGGCGCCAAAGATGACGCGGGCGACCTCGGTGCGGCCGGCGCCCATCAGCCCGGCAAAGCCAAGGATTTCGCCGCGCCGCAGCTCGAAGCTGACATCGCGCACCAGCCGCCCGGCGCTGAGGCCCCGGACCGACAGCACCACCGGCGCCGCCGACAGGTCGGGAATGGTGGTGGCGGAATGGTCCAGCGCGCGGCCGACCATCATGGTGATGATGGTCTCGATCGGGGTGTCGGCGGCCTCGACCGTGCCGACATAGGCGCCGTCGCGCATCACCGTCACCCGGTCCGAGATGCGGCGGATCTCGTCCATCTTGTGGCTGATATAGACGACCGCCACGCCGTCCGCCTTCAGCCGCCGGATGATGGCGAAAAGCTCGTTCGTCTCGGCCTCGTTCAGGGCGGCGGTGGGCTCGTCCATGATCAGGATGCGCGAGCGGAAGGACAGCGCCTTGGCGATCTCGACCATCTGCTGGCGGGCGATGGTCAGGCTGCGGACCTGCGCGCGCGGGTCGATGTCCACCTTCATCGCCGCAAAGACCGCGCCGGCGTCGCTGTTCAGGCGCCCCTCGTCCAGCACGCCCCAGCGGCTGCGCGGCTCGCGCCCGATGAAGATGTTCTGCGCCACGGTCAGGTCGGGCATCAGCGCCAGTTCCTGGTGGATGATGCCGATGCCAAGGTCTTGTGCGGCGCGGGGGCTGGGGATGCGGACCTCGGTCCCGTTCACGCTGATCGTGCCGCTGTCGGGGGCGATGATGCCCGCCAGAACCTTCATCAGCGTCGATTTTCCGGCGCCGTTTTCGCCCATCAGCGCGTGGACCTCGGCCGGGCGCAGGTCGAAATGCGCGCCGCGCAGCGCATGGACGCCGGGGAAGCGCTTCTCGATGGCGCTCATGCGGATGACATCGGTCATGGGGCGCATCCGGCGGGGCAGGGCGGTTCGGCCGACGCTTGGCGTCCCGCCGCGATGCCGGTGCCGCTGACCAGTGCCTTCGCCATCGCCCGCCTCCCCGCGTGTCTGGCTTTTATTATTAAATGCTAGACGCCTGAACCGGTCGGTGTAAATTGTTTTTAATCGGATTTGCACAAAAGAACAGATCGGCATGGCCCGCACGGATATCCGCTTTCGACTGGCCCATAACCGGACGCTGGACCTGCTGGCAGGTCTTTTGCCCGGCGCGCTGTTGCCGTCCGAACTGCGGCTGGCCGAGGCGCTGAAGGTCAGCCGCACCGTCGTGCGCGCCGTGCTGCGGCAATTGTCCGAGGCCGGCGTCATCGCGCTGGACGGGCGGATCAAGACGCTGCTGCGCCCGCCGCTGCGTCAGGACCGCCTGCCCGAGCGCGAGGACCACATCTCGTTGAACGAACTTGAGGGGCGGTTTCTGGACTGGGTGCTGCGGTTCGACGTGCCCGCCGACACGCCGCTGAATGTCGCGCAGCTTGCCAAGCAATTCTCGGTGCCGACGCATGTCCTGCAAGAGTTCCTGTCCAGCCTCGGCCAGTTCGGGCTGGTCGAGCGGCGCGCCAGCGGCGGCTGGCGGCTGCTGGGCTTTACCCCGGAATATGCGGTGGAACTGTCGGATTTCCGCACGCTGCTGGAACTGAACGCCGCCCGCACCGTCACCAGCCTGCCCGAGACGCATCCGATCTGGCCGGCGCTGGCGGTGCTGGACCATGAACATGTGCAGCTTCTGGGTCGGATCGGCACCGATTTCCGCGATTTCTCGCGCCTGGACGAGAAATTCCACGCCACCATCAACGCCGTGGTCAAGAACCGCTTCGTGGTCGATTTCCAGAAGGTGATCTCATTGATTTTCCACTATCATTACCAGTGGGACAAGCAGATGGAGCGGCAGCGCAATCAGGCCGCCATCCACGAACACCGCCGCATCATCGCCGCGCTGCAATCGCGCGATGCGCGGACCGCCGAGGCCGCGGTCGAGGCGCATCTGGCGACCTCGAAAGAGACGCTGATCGCCTCGTTGCGGGTGAACCGGCTGGGTTAGGCGGCGCGACAGGCGCGCCGCCTGTTTTTTATAATTCCGACCCGTTTTGCAGCCTACATCAGGTCGCGCCGGATGCGGCTGTCAAAGTCGCGTTCGCTGACGATCGTATCACCCTCCCATGCGGTGACGCGGGCGCGCAGCAGCCAGTCGGTTTCGGTGCATTCCATCCACGCCTCCGACAGCGTGCGCACCGACCAGTCGCCGCGCCGCATGGTGATTTCCCACCGGCAATGGCCCCGCATCGACTGGGGGTCGCCGGGACGGATCGACCAGATCTCGTCGCGGATCTCGCCGTGGATCATGCCGACGCCGGGGACCTCGGACACGCCCGTATCCTCATGGATGTGGTATTCGGTGCGGCCCTCGCCCAGATCGCGGATCACCCGGCGTCGCGTCGCGCCGGGGAAGTGGTCGATATATTTCGGCAGCGGGTCGGGGTTCTCCGGCTCGGGCACGGCAATTTCGTCCACGGCGCCCAGCAGCGGCAGGTCCAGCGCGACGCTGCCCATGTCCACCGTCACACCCGGATCGGTCGGCGAGGGCAGGATCGTCGGCCAATAGGACGTGGCCAGCGCCAGCCGCAGCCGGTGGCCCGGGCGCAGGTGATAGCCGCAGGCGTCCAGCACCAGCGTCACCGGGATCATCTGGCCATGCGGCATCGGCTGCGGAACCTCGTCGCTGTCGCGATGGGCAAGGTTCAGCACGCCATAGCAGATGCGCGTGGCGGTGCCGTCGGGATGCACGTCCACCAGCCGCGCGACAAGGTTCGCCACGTCGGCATCGCAGCTTAGCCGCAGCGTGACTGCGGGCCGGCCCAGCAGCTCCAGCGGCGCGGTCAGCGGCGCGGTCTCGAACAGCAGCGATCCCGCGTCGTCGGCGCGCTGGTCCTGCGGCAGTTCGGCATCGGGCTTCAGCGTGAACCATTCGCCGGCCGCGGTGCCGCTGTCGAGCGGGCTGCGCAGATAGACCGTCTCGCCCGCAGCGGGCGTGTCGGTCAGGTTCGGGCCGTGCAGGCGCAGGACGTCGGGTGCGCGCCATTCCGTCTTGGCGATCCAGCGCCCGGCATCATGGTCGCGGCGCGGGCCTGGGCGGATCGCGTCAAGGATATAGGCGCGGACCTGCGGCAGATCCTCGGCGCCATTGGGGTCGTCGCGCAGCCAGCGGTTCCACCAGCGGATTGCCTCGGCATGGAAATCGGCACGGGGCTTGGGCCAGGCGAAATGCGGATATTTGTGAATCCACGGCCCGATCAGCGCCTTTGCGCGCGCGCCCATGCCCTCGACCGCCTTCAGGGGGGTGTTGCGATAGCCGTCCGCCCAGCCCGCGATCACCAGCGAGGGGATCTCGACCGCGGCGAAATCCTCGCAGATCGAGGCATGTTTCCAGAAGCCGTCGCGGCGCTGGTGCGACAGCCATTCGGGCATGAAATAGGGTTCCTCGGCCAGCCGCTGCATCCACATCTCGCGCCAGCGGTCGCCGACCAGAGCCGGGTCGGGGCAGCGCGACTGATAGGCCAGCATCGTCGCCGCCCAGGAAAGCTGCGCCGACAGGTGGCAGCCGTTCTTGTAATGGATGTCGTCGTTATAGCGGTCCACCGTCGAGGCGATGGAAATGACCGCCTTCAGCGCCGGCGGCCGCAGCGCCGCCACTTGCAGGCAGTTGAAGCCGCCCCAGGAAATGCCCATCATCCCCACCTTGCCGTTCGACCACGGCTGGGCGGCGATCCAGCCGATGATCTCGGCGGCGTCCGACAGCTCTTGCGGGGTGTATTCGCCGTCGATGACGCCGTCGCTTTCGCCCGAGCCGCGGATGTCCACGCGCACGCCCGCGATGCCGGCGGCGGCAAAGACCGGATAGGTGGAATCGTCGCGCGCCTCGGTGCCGGTGCGCTTGCGATAGGGCAGGAATTCGAGGACGGCGGGGACGGGGTCGGCCTCGGCATTGGCGGGCATCCAGATGCGCGCGGCAAGGCGGGTGCCGTCGGCAAGCGGGATCCAGTGGTTCTCGATAACAGAAAATTCGCGCGTCATGTCTTTCCCAGTTCTCAGTTTCCGGCGCCGGCCATGCGCCGTTCGGCCAGCGCCTGTTCCAGCCAGCCAAGCCGCATCTCGGGCACCGATTTCAGCAGAAGGTCGGTGTAGTCGTCGAAGGGCGGCGACAGCACCTGCGATTTCGGGCCAAAGCGTTGCAGCCGGCCCTTGAACATCACCGCCACCGAATCGGCGATGGCGTGGACGATGTGGATGTCATGGGTGATGAACAGGTATGAGACCTGCGTTTCCCGTTGCAGCCGCAAAAGCAGTTGCAGGATGCCGTCCGCAACCAGCGGGTCCAGCGCCGAGGTCGGCTCGTCGCACAGGATCAGGTCGGGCTCTGCCGCCAGCGCGCGGGCGATGGCCACGCGCTGTTTCTGCCCGCCCGAAAGCTCGGCCGGGTAGCGGTCGGCGAAGCCCTCGCCCATCTCGATCTGGTTCAGCAATTCGGTGACGCGGGCGCGTTTCTTCGCACCGCGCAGACCGAAATAGAAGGTCAGCGGGCGGCCGATGATCTCGGCCACGGTATGGCGCGGGTTCATCGCCGTGTCGGCCATCTGATAGATCAGCTGGATGCGCCGCCGTTCCTCGCGCGAGCGGCCCTTCAGCGCCGGCGAAAGCGCCTTGCCGTCGAATTCGACCCGCCCCTGCGAGGGCGGCAACAGGCCGGTGACGACCCGCGCCAGCGTCGATTTCCCCGAGCCGGATTCGCCCACCACCGCCAGCGTCTGTCCGCGCGGCAGGTGCAGGGTGACATTGTCCAGCACCTTGACGTTGTTGCCATATCCGGCATGGACCCCCTGCACACGCAGCAGCGCGCCGCTTTGGTCCACGGCCTCGGGGCGCTCAAGGCTGCCCACGTTCAGCAGCGCGCGGGTATAGTCCTTGCGCGGCGCCTCGATGATCTGGCGGGTCTCGCCGTATTCGACCGTCTCGCCATGGCGCAGCACCATGATCTGGTCGGCGATCTGGGCGACGACGGCCAGATCATGCGTGATGTAAAGCGCGGCGGTGCCGGTTTCCTCGATGGCGTGCTTGATGGCGGCCAGCACGTCAAGCTGGGTGGTCACGTCCAGCGCCGTCGTCGGCTCGTCGAAGACGATCAGATCGGGGCGCGGGCACAGCGCCATCGCCGTCATCGCCCGCTGCAATTGCCCGCCCGAGACCTGATGCGGATAGCGGTCGCCGAAATGGTCGGGGTCGGGCAGGCCAAGCGTGGCGAAAAGGCCGCGCGCGCGGGCCTCGGCCTCGGGGCGGGACATGAGGCCGTGCAGCAGCGTGGCCTCGATCACCTGGTCCATCAGCCGGTGCGCCGGGTTGAAGGCGGCGGCGGCCGATTGCGCGACATAGCAGACGCGGCAGCCGCGCAGCTTGCGGATGCCGCGCCGGTCCAGCGTCAGGATGTCCTGACCGTCGACCATCACCTGACCGCCCGAGATGCGCACGCCGCCGCGCCCATAGGCCAGTGCGGCAAGGCCGATGGTGGACTTGCCCGCGCCGGATTCGCCGATCAGGCCAAGGACGCGGCCCCGGGGCAGGTCGAAGCTGACGCCCTTGACGATCTCGATTTCGCGCGGCGCCTCGTCCGGCGGAAAGATGCGGGCCGAGATGCGCAGGTCGCGCACTTGCAGAAGATCACCCATCAGCCCCGTCCCCCCTTCAGGCTGGACGTGCGGTGCAAAAGCCAGTCCACGACCAGATTGACCGATACCGCCAGCGCCGCGATCGCGGCGCCCGGATAAAGTGCGGCGCCGATGCTGAAGATGATGCCGTCCTTGTTGTCCTTGACCATGCCGCCCCAGTCGGCGGTCGGCGGCTGGATGCCAAGGCCAAGGAACGACAGCGTCGACAAAAACAGCACCGCGAAGGCGAAGCGCAGCCCGAATTCGGCCAGCAGCGGCGACAGCGTATTGGGCAGGATCTCGCGGAAGACGATGTGGAAGGTGCTTTCGCCGCGCAGCCGGGCGGCCTCGACGAACTCCATCACGGCGACATCCAGCGCCACGGCCCGGCCAAGGCGAAAGACGCGGGTGGAATCCAGCACCGCCATGACCGCGATCAGCACCCACAGGTTCTGGGGCAGCACCGCCAGCACCACCAGTGCAAAGATCAGCGTCGGAATCGACATCATCAGATCGTTGAAGCGCGACAGCAGGTTGTCGACCAGCCCGCGATTGACCGCGGCGACAAAGCTCAGCGCGATGCCGATGGCGAATGACAGCACCGACGAGGCCAGCGCCACGAACAGCGTCGTCCTTGCGCCATAGATCAGCCGCGACAGCAGGTCCCGGCCAAGGTTGTCGGTGCCCAGCAGGAACCCGGCCCCCGCCGGTTCCCAGACCTGGCCCACCACGTCGCGTTCGCCGTAAGGGGCGATCCAGGGGGCGAAGATGGCGCAGATCAGGGCCAGCGCAATGCCGGCCATGCCGATCCATGCCGAAAGGGGAATGGAACGCGCGCTCATCTGGGATGCCTCAGCCTTGGGTTCGAGACGATGGCGATGATGTCTGCCGTCATGTTCAGCAGGATATAGACGGCGGCAAAGATCAGCCCGCAGGCCTGCACCACCGGCATGTCGCGCACGGTGACCGCATCGACCATGTATTGCCCCATGCCGGGATAGACGAAGACCACCTCGACCACCACGACGCCGACGATCAGATAGGCAAGGTTCAGCGCCACGACGTTGACGATGGGGGCGATGGCATTGGGTGCTGCATGGCGCAGGATCGCCCGCCACGCGCCCAGTCCCTTCAGCTCGGCCGTCTCCATATAGGCCGAGGACAGGACCGAGATGATCGCCGCCCGCGTCATCCGCATCATATGCGCCAGCACCACCAGAACCAGCGTCGCCACCGGCAGCGCGATGGCTTGCAGCTTGGCGCCCAGCGTCATGCCCGGAAAGATGGTCGAGGGGAACGTGGCGACCCCCATGTTCACCGCAAAGACCATGATCAGCAGATAGCCCACGAAAAATTCCGGCAACGAGATCGCGGCCAGCGTCACCACGTTGATCGCCCGGTCCAGGAAGGTGTCGCGGGTCAGGACCGCCACCAGCCCCAGCAGGATCGCCAGCGGGATCGAGATGATCGCGGCGACCGCGGCCAGGAACAGCGAATTGCCCAGCCGGTCGGCGATCTGGGTCGCAACCGGCATCCGGCTGGCCCATGAGGTGCCGAAATCGCCGTGCAGCGCGCCCGCAAGCCACTGGAAATAGCGGGTCATGACCGGCTGATCCAGACCCAGCTCGGCCCGGATATTGGCCACGGCCTGCGGGGTCGCGGCCTGTCCAAGATAGGTGGTGGCGAAATCGCCGGGCAGCGCCTCGACGCCGGCAAAGATCAGCAGCGACACCGCCGCCAGCAGGATCAGGCTAAGACCCAGCCGGCGCAGGATCAGCGCGGGTAGAGGATGCTTGGCCGCAAGGCGGCCCATGGGTGAGGTCATGGAAATATCTTCCGCGATCTTGAAGGGGGCCCGATCTTGAGGGGGCCCGATCTGGAAAGGGGCGCGCGCGGGCGCGCACCCCCGGGGGGCGGTCTCAGCCGTCCAGCCAGACGCGGCTGGCCAGCTTGCCGTTCGACAGGTCGTTGCCGATATCGGGGACGAAGCCCTTCAGCCGCTTGCTGCCCGCGTTGATGTAGTCGTTGAAGACCGGCAGGATGGTGCCGCCCTCGTCGCGCTGGATCAGCGCGATCTCGCGGTAAAGCGCCTTGCGCTTTTCGACGTCCAGCTCGCCCCGCGCCTCAAGCACCAGCTTGTCGAATTCCGGGCGCTTGAAGCGGGTGTCGTTCCATTCCGCGGTCGAGATGTAGTTCGTCGAATAGCGCGAATCCTGCGTCGGACGCCCGCCCCAATAGGACGCGCAGAAGGGCTGCACGTTCCAGACATTCGTCCAGTAGCCGTCGTCGGGTTCGCGGCGGACATTGATCTGGATGCCGGCCGCGGCGGCGTTCTGCTGGAACAGCACCGAGGCATCGACCGCGCCGGGGAAGGCCGCGTTCGAGGTGCGCAGGTCGATGGCGCCGGAATGGCCGGATTTCTGGTAATGGAACTTGGCCTTTTCGGGGTCATAGACACGCTGCTCGATCCCCTCGGGGAACAGCGCATAGGCCGAGTTCACCGGGAAATCGTTCCCGATCGAGCCATAGCCGCCCAGGATCTGCTTCAGCATCGCCTCGCGGTCGATGGCGTATTTCAGCGCCAGCCGCAGGTCGTTGTTGTCAAAGGGCGCGGTGTCGCAATGCATCAGGAAGGCATAGAAGCCCTTGCCCTTCGAGGTCAGGATCTGCACCGTCGGCGCGCGTTGCAGCAGGGGCACGGTCTTGGCATCGATCATATCGACGAAATCAAGCTGCCCCGAGGACAGCGCCGCCACCCGCGCCGTGGCGTCGTTCATCGCGATCATCTCGAACGTATCGACAAAGCCGCGGTCGGTGCGCCAGTCGTCGGCGTTCTTCTGGAAGGCGGCGCGCACGCCGGCCTGATAATCGGTCAGCTTGTAGGGGCCGGTGCCGATGGCGGCCATGGGCGCCTCGACCCCGCCCTTGGGCTGCACCATCAGGTGGTAATCGGTCAGGATCAGCGGCAGGTCGGCATTGGGCGCATCCAGCGAGATGACCAGATCGCCGCCCTGTTCCTCGATCTTTTCAAAGGAACTCAGCAGGCCCGCAGCGCCCGATTGCGACTTTTCGTCTGCATGGCGGCGCAGGGTCGCCACGCAGTCGGCGGTGGTCATGGGCGTGCCGTCCTGGAACTTCACGCCCTGCCGGATCTTGAAGCGCCAGACCTTGGCATCGGCCGACGGCTCCCACGCCTCGGCCAGGTTCGGCAGCGCCTCGCCGGTCTGGGGATGGGTCTCGATCAGCGTGTCGCCCCAGCTATGGCTGACAAGGAACGCGAACGAGCCGCTGGCCAGCGCCGGATCCAGCGAGTCGGTCGAGGCGCCGCCGGCGATGCCCAGCTTCAGATGGCCGCCGCGCTTGGGTTCCTCGGCCCGGGCCGAGCTGGCGTAAAGCGTGCTTGCCGCCATCAGCGTCATGCCGCTGGCCATGGCGCGGCCCAGAAACTGGCGCCGGTCCATGCGGCCTCGGTTCGCCTGATCCAGAAGATAAGCGGAATATGCGGAGTGTTTTTTCATCGTCTTCCCTGTCCTGCGGCATCGTCCGTCGCGAACGCTGCCATACTTGTCACACCGGAATGGCCGCCGGGCGTGCAACGCCCGTTTTCGGTGAATCACACGCTGTCGGCGTCCTGCCCCCGCAAGAAAATTGCGTGAACTGCCCCGGGTTCTTCGCTTCCATTGCCCTTGATAGGGCACAGCATTCCGTAACGGCAACCGCTTTCTTCGGGCATCGGGGCGACCTTCTGCCTTGACCTCGGGCGTCTTAGGCGCGACCAGAGGCCACGAGTTTACCCAACGTCAGGAGGCCGGGCCGATGCCGGATCACTACAGGTCGATCGCCGATGAGCTGGCCGAGGCGCTGGCCGCGTTTCCCGATCACATCGCCATGCGCGACCGCGATCTGTGCCTGAGCTATGGCCAGCTTGCCGGTTTCGTCGCCGCAGTGCAGGCGGTGCTGGCGGGGCAAAGCGCCGTTGCGGTTTACGGGGTGCCGGGGACGCTGTTCGGCGCGGCGGCGACGGCCTGCGTGATCGACGGGCGTCCCTTTGTGCATCTGGACCCGGCGATGCCGAAGACGGTGCTGGAAAACATCGTGGCCGAGCTGGGGATCGACATGATCCTGACCTCGCAACCGCCGAAGCCGGGGCAATTGCCCGCGCATTGCCGCATTGTCGACGCAAGCGGTCTTTTGGGCGCGCGGCCTGCGGGCACGCCCGTGACGCCGGGTCGCGTCCAGCCCTCTGACGCGATCTATCTGGTCGCCACCTCGGGGACGACGGGGCGGCCGAAATGCATCCCCGTGACCCATGACGCGGCGCTGCTGTCCTATCATTGGCGCGACGAATTCACGCCCTATTCTGCGGGCATGAAGGTCGGCATCTACATCTTTGCCATCTGGGAAATGTTCCGCCCGCTGCGCAACGGTGCCGAGCTGTGCTTTCCGCGGCTGGACGAACTGCTGGCTCCGCAGGCCTTTGTCTCGTATCTGGCCGCGCATGACATCCATGAGATGCTGTTCACGCCCTCGTTCCTTGAAAAGATCCTTGCCGGGGTCGATCCGGCCATCGGCGCCACGCTGCCCCTGCACCGCATCATCCTGAACGGAGAGGTGGTCAGCGACCGCCTGATCGCCGAGGTGCGCACGCGGCTGCCCGGCGCAAGGCTGTGGAACCTTTACAGCATCTGCGAAACCCATGACATCTGCATGTCGGAACTGTTCGGGCCGGCGGGCGAGGGTGCGGGCGTCACTGTCGGCAAGGCCATGCCGCATCTGCGCGCCATCGTGCTGGACGACCACGACCAGCCCTGTCCGCCCGGCGTCACCGGCCTGCTGCATTTCGAGGGGCCGCGCATGCTGGGCCCCGGCTATGTCAACCGCCCCGAGGAAACCGCCCGCCGCTTCCGCGAGGTGGTGATCGAGGGCCAACCCTTGCGCCTTTACGACACCGGCGATCAGGGCCATGTCGCCCCGGACGGCCAGATCACCGTGCTGGGGCGCGTGGCGCATATGCTGAAGCTGCGCGGCCACAGCATCCAGACGCGCGAACTGACACAGACCATGGCCGGGCTTCTGGGTTTTTCGCAGGCGATCCCATGGGTCCAGCAGGCCGAGGGGCAGGGGCAGGCGCTGGTCTTTTACTATACCGCCGATGCCGCGCAGACGGCCTCGAACGCGGCGCGCTGGCAGATCGCACCCGGCAGCACCCGCACGCCCGAGGCGCTGGCCGCCGCGCTGCGCGAGGTGCTGCCGCCCTATTGCGTGCCCGCGCATCTGGTGCAGATCGACGAAATCCCCATCCATCAGGTGTCGGGCAAGACCGATTACAAGGCGCTGCCCTCGGTCGAGGCCGAGGCCGAAAGCGTCGCCCCGGCCGACACGCTGCCGGTCGTCGCCCATGCCGCGCGGCTGCTGCGCTGTGGTGTCGAAAGCGTCGATGCCGCGCGCTCGTTCCACGATCAGGGCGGCGATTCGCTGATGTGCGTCGACCTGATTCTTGCGCTTGAGGCCAGCTATCGCCGCCGCGTCGATTTTGAATGGGCGCTGAACCTGCCGCTGGCGCGGCTGCACCAGTTGCTGACCCAGCACGGCGACGCCAATGCGGCGCAAAGCTTCGACCGCCCCGGCATCCTGCTGACCGGCGCCACCGGCTTTCTGGGCGGCCATGTGCTTGCCGCCGCACTTGCCGCGCTGCCCGAGGGCGAGGCGATCTATTGCCTTGTCCGCCCGCGAAACCGCGACCCGCTGCTGCGGCTTCAGGGCATCGCGCAGGCGCTGGGCGCGGCGCCGGGGCGGGTCATCGCCGTCATCGGCGCGATCGACGAGGCGCGTTTCGGACTGGACGACGCGCATTACGACGCGCTGGCGGCGCAGGTCCGCAGCGTCATCCATTGCGCGGCGACCGTGAACCTTGCCGTGGACCGCGAACGGATGGAGGCGTGGTCGCAGACCGGCATCCAGACCGTGGTCCAGTTCTGCGCCGATGCGGCGGCGGATCTGCGGTTCTCGTCCTCCTCGGCGGTGTTTCCCGAAACCGGCGGCCCCTGGCCGGAAGGGCCGGCCCGGCTTTATGACGGCTGTTCGGGCTATGGCGCCGCCAAGATCGCGGCCGAGGCGATCATCGCCGCGTCAGGCCTGCCCGCGGCCATCGTGCGGCTGCCCTCGCTTTACGACATCGATGCGCCGAACCCCAGGGACATCTGCGAGATCGTGCTTGAGGCCTGCCGCGTCTCGGGCAGCGTGCCCGAGGGGCTGACCTTCCCGATGACCGATGTGCGCGCTGCTGCGGCCTTTCTGGTCGGGCTGGCCCGCCCCGAGGGGGTGGCCATCTATAACCTGATCGCCAACACCCGCATCACCCCGCAAGGCGACGGGCTGGCGCGGCTGGCGCCCGGGCTGTGGCTGGCGCGTGCGCCGCTGCCGGATGCGGTACGGCGGCTGATCGATGCCGATCCGCTGATCCTGCACGCCGATGCGACCTTTGCGAATGCCGCCGCCCGCGCCGCATGGGCGCGGCTGGGCGCGGGTCCGTTCGCCGCCGTCTCGGACGGGCCGGCGCTGCTGGCGCGCCGCCTTGCCTACCAGAGCGAGCCGGCGTTGATCTGATAATCGGCCATGGTCACGCCCCGCGCGGCATCGCTGGCCAGATAGGCCACCAGTGCCGCGACCTCGTCGGGCTGGACCAGCTTGCCTTGCGGGTTCGAGGCCTCGTATTTGGCCCGCACCTCGTCGCGGGGGGCGCCTTGCGCCACCTCGTCATCGATGAATTTTTGCAGCATCTCGGTTTCGACCCAGGTGGGGCTGACGCTGTTGCAGGTGACGCCCGCCGCCGCCCCCTCCAGCGCGACGCAGCGGCCAAGGCCCAGAAGCCCCGCCTTGGACGCGCAATAGGCGGCGTTGCTGGCCATGCCCTGATGCGCCGCGACCGAGGCGATATTGACGATGCGCCCCCATTTCTGCCGCAGCATCGCAGGCATGACGGCGCGGATCATCTTGAAGCTGCCGGTCAGGTTGGTGTCGATGGTGTCGTTCCACAGCCGGTCCGAATGGTCCGCGACGGCCTCTTCTTCATAGACGCCGGCGGCGTTCACCAGAATGTCGACGCGGCCATGGCGGGCAAGGACGCCGTCGACGAAAGCCGCGCAGCTTTCCGAATCGCGCACGTCAAGGCGGCCAAAGCCGATGCGGTCGCCGAACTCGGCCGTCAGCGGCGCGGTCAGGTCCGCCGCAGCGCCCCGCCTTGCACCGACATGGACCGTGGCGCCGTCGCGGGCCAGCCGGACGGCGACGGCGCGGCCAATGCCGGACAAGCCGCCGGTGACGATTGCAATTCTGTTCGTGTCGGGCATTGGGCTACCTGCTCTGACTGGTCCTGACGGTTCGCGGCCACAGGTCGCATGAACGCGCCCCGCCCGTCCAGACCAGATTGCCCCAGCGTCAACATTACCCGACGCGAAGAGTCGGGGCCGCGCGCGGTCATGGATATGGCGGTGGGAATGGAGCGGGTGATGCGGTCCAGACTTGGAAGATCGAACCCTGAAGTGCCACTATTTATCAACGCAATCAAATCTCTAAGCCAAGACCCTATTCTCGGACACTTCCCCTTGTGTGCTTGATGTGTTGACGATGTGCACTGACACGCTACCTCCGTATCACCACGTTAGGCAACGCCGTTCAGAGCGACCCATAGGGTGCATGAAATTTTTCCCGGATGTTTTGACATAAAATTGTGAGGCGCAGATCATATATGAAGCGATCCGCGCATACCCCCGTGCCCCGCGCGATAAAGGCTCCTAGGTGGTGGAGGGCGACCGTCGTGTTCGTCAGGCCAAGGATCTTGCAGACATCAGCCGCAACGAACCACGGGACACCCTCGCGGTCGATCACGCGGATGGCGTGGGTGTTGTTGAAGGTGAAGGTGGAGAGGCTGTCCTAGAAAAAGAGTTTCACTACCGCAGCAGTCGCGCCCATGAGGGCAGCAGCCGCGAGGAAGGGCATAAGGATGGTGCTGATCGTCACTTGATGCGTTTCAGCACCGATTTGGGCAACCTCGGCGATCAGTTTGGCGACCTCCGCCTGCAGTTTCTCGTCGGAAAGCCGTTCCGATTGTTTCATTTCCTGCTCGGCCATCTCCAAACCTCCATCCAATTCGAATGTGGCCCTTAGACTGCGTTGACGCAAGCGGTCAGGGGGCCTCAGGCAAGCTCATTTGCCCGAGCGCCTGACCGCAGGCCGACGAGCGGGAGCCGGAAACGCCAATCCTCGTTCATCACCACATTGCCGGATTCATGCCGGAAGCGGCCAACGCGAACTCAGTTCCCTTCAGTGCTGCCCTCGTCATCATCCGACTGGGGGATGCCCAGCGCTTTCCTTAACGCCCTCGTGGTCTGCCGTAGCTTGCGCATGTCCCCGCCGTATACCGCATCCCCTACGCCTTCCACGGCATGGCCAAGGATGAGGTTCTGATCCAGGGACGGGACTTCCGCCTCAACAAGCAGGTCTTTCATGTGGTGGCGAAGTGAATGGACAACGTGCTTGGGATCAGCCGTCACTTTGCGGATGTGCTTCATCAGGGCTGCGGATGCCGCATCAGAGCCGCGCTTGCGGCCATAGGACGGGAACAGCATCGTCCCCCCTTTGGCCAGCAATAGTGCCTCCCTAGCGGCTTCCAGAGCGTCCCCCACCAGCGGGACCACACGGCGGGAGGCATCGGTCTTCAACGGTCGCACCGCATTGGGTTCAATACGGATGTGCGGGAACCGGGATGAGGTGTCCATATCCGTCACCAATAGCCCGGTCACTTCCGCAATCCTTCCCCCGGTCCCTTCGAGGATACGCCAGATCAGAGCAAGTTCCGGGCCAGCCAGCGACAAGACCCTGTGCCGCACCGCTTGGAGAACCTGATCGGGCAGCGGCTTGCGCTTCTCGTCCCGCTTCTCTCTTGTGCCCTTGGCCAGCCTTGCCACGGGAAGCTTATTGAACGGGTTCAGGAATGTATCTGATAGACCGAACTCCATCTTGGCGTAGTTGATCACGGCGGAAATGATGGACAGTTCACGGGATACCGTAGCAGGGCTGACCTTTCCGCCTGCGCCTCGACCCGTTTCCTTGATCCGGTCAAGCATGTGATCCCGAACCTTCCGGGCATCTTCGCGTGTCAGCGTGGTCAGGATGGGATCGCGCCGCAAGGCTTCTATGGCAGAACCCACGACCCTGTTGGCAAGCCCCACGACACGGCTATCCGTTTCCGCATCATGTTCCCGCAAATGCTCACGTCGGTAAAGCGCAAGGGCATCGTTCAGCGTGGGGGCAGGGGCCTTGTGGATGTCAGGACCATTCCGCAGCAGGTTGACCGTGTGGCGGTCGACAAGGGGAACGCCAATCGGCCGCCCCTCAACATGCGGGTAGCTATCAAGGATGAGATCGGCAGCGATGGAAAGCCCCTCCTCATTCGTCCCCGCTGCGATCATGTCAGCACGGCGGCGCAATGCCTCAGCATAGACTTCCCGTTCAGTGACGGTTCCCGATGATACCGCTTCCACAAGGGCCAGCCTTTTTCGGGCGGTCTCAATCTCACGCTCCACGGCGGCATGATACTGAGGCCAAGCGGCAAGAGCCTCCTTCTCGGACACCCCCAGCTTCCGCTTGAACTCGCGCTTGGTGATGATCCCGGAAACATCCTTCGGAACCCTTCGGCGGTATTGAAAGATGCCCGAACCGATTCGCTCAATGTGCTTCAAGACAAGTCCCATGTGTGCCCCGTGTGTGCGGGGATGTGTGCCGGAAGGAGGTGGAGGTGTTTGATGTCATTGAAAAATATGACTGACCGTGCGGCCAAATGGAGCGGGTGATGGGAATCGAACCCACGTATTCAGCTTGGAAGGCTGCTGCTCTACCATTGAGCTACACCCGCATCAGCTAGCCCTCTACCGCCTCTGAATGTGCGTTGCAAGTCACTCGGGACCCGCGCCGCCCTGCGGCTTTACCGGCGTCCTGGGGCTGTTTTTCCATCGGCACCATCAAGGGGCATCAGCGATCGGCGCCTGTCGACAGCGCCTAGGCTTTCGACCGCTCGTCATCGATCCATGACAGGAAGATCTGCCTGGCCTTGCGGCGTCCCGAATCGCGGGGCGTCAGATTGGACTGGATCAGGTAATAGTCGAACTCATCCAGAACCGAGATGTCCGAAAGCTGGACAAGGCGGCCGGCGGCCAGATCGGGCTGGATCATCGCCAGCGAGCAAAGCGCCACCCCTTGCCCCGCCAGCGCCGCAGCGCGCAACAGGTTGAAATCCTCGAAGATGCTGCCCGGCAACCGCGCCGGCGCCGCCAGACCGGCGCGGGCAAACCAGGTCTTCCATCCGGAAAGATCGGTGTCATGCAAAAGCCCCAGCTCAAGGAACCGTTCGGCCGATGCCTCGACCGGGCCGGTCCCGATCAGCGCCGGGCTTGCGACCGGCATACTGCGCCCGGAGAGGAACGGCTGGGACAGGATGCCCGCCCCGACGGGCTGTTCGTCGGCAAAGGTGAAGGCGACGTCGGTCGAGGTGAAGTCGATCTCATGGCCATGATGGGCATAGACGACCCGAAGCTGAATGTTCGGATGCAGCGCCCGAAAGGCGGGCAGGCGCGGAATCAGCCAGCAGATCGCCACGGACGGAATTGCCGCCACGACCAGGGTGCCTTCGGACGATCCCGGACGCGCCCGCCGGCACGCCGCATCGATCCCGTCAAAGGTTGTGGTCAGGTCGCGCGCCAGCGCCACCGCGCGCGGCAAAAGCTTTGGCGAGCGGCCGCTGCGATCGAACAGGGATGTGCCAAGCCATTGTTCAAGATGCTTGATCTGGTGGCTGACCGCCGATTGGGTGACGTGCAGATCTTCGGCGGCAGCCTGAAAGCTGCCGGTCCGCGCGACGGCCTCGAACACGCGCAAGGCATTGAGTGGCGGTTGCGACATGACATGCTTTCATGAAAAAAACTAAAGGGAAGTTTATAAATGATCCTTTGACCGTTGCAAGCATACCCTGCATCTTCGAGGAAATCTCATTCGAGGAGGAATTGAATGACCGCACGCGAAAGACTGCAGAACTACGTCGGTAACGGCAAGAAAGCCAAAGGCACCTTCTCGGATGCCGAGATGCGGCGCCGTCTGGACGACATCCGCAAATACATGGCCGCCAACAAGATCGACGCGGCGCTGTTCACCAGCTACCACAATATCAATTACTACGCCGATTTCATGTATTGCCAGTTCGGGCGGCGCTACGGCTTTTTCGTAGACCACCAGCACGCCACCTCGATCAGCGCCGGTATCGATGGCGGCCAGCCGTGGCGGCGGACCTTTGGCGGCCGGAACCTGACCTATACCGACTGGCAAAAGGACAATTATTTCCACGCCATCCGCCAGATCATCGGCACCGCCAAGCGCATCGGCATCGAATTCGATCATGTGAACCTTGACATGCTGGCGCTGCTGAAAGGCGAATTCCCCGGCGTCGAGTTCGTCGACATCGCCGCCCCCGCCATGCGGCTGCGCATGGTCAAGTCGGCCGAAGAGATCGCCCACATCACCGAGATGGCCCGGATCGCCGATCTTGGCGGCGCCGCCTGCGTCGAGGCCACCGCCGTCGGTGCGCCCGAACACGAGGTCGCGCTGCATTCCACCGCCACCATGGTGCGCGAGATCGCGAAGTACTGGCCCGAGGGCGAGTTGCTGGACACCTGGACGTGGTTCCAGTCGGGCATCAACACCGACGGCGCGCATAACCCCGTCACCAGCCGCAAGATCAAACGCGGCGACATCCTGTCGCTGAACTGCTTCCCGATGGTCGCGGGCTATTACGTCGCGCTTGAGCGCACGCTGTTCGCCGAGGAAGCCAGCGACGAGCATATCCGGCTGTGGGAGTTCAACTGCAAGGTCCACGACCGCGGCAAGGAACTGCTGGTGCCCGGCGCGAAATGCTCTGACATCGCCGCCGAGCTGAACGAGATGTATGCCGCCGAAAACCTGCTGCAATATCGCAGCTTCGGCTATGGCCACAGCTTCGGCGTCCTGTCGCATTATTATGGCCGCGAGGCCGGGCTGGAACTGCGCGAGGATTGCGAAACGGTGCTTGAGCCGGGCATGGTCGTGTCGATGGAGCCGATGATCACCATTCCCGAAAGCATGCCGGGCGCCGGCGGCTATCGCGAGCACGACATCCTGGTGATCGAGGACAAGGGCAACCGCAATATCACCGGCTTCCCCTATGGTCCCGAACATCTGATCGTCAAGAACGGCGGCAAGGCCAAGGCCGCCTGATCCAGGAAACCGGCGGGACTGAAAAGCCCGCCGGTTTTGCTTTTGCCAAGGCAAAGGCTGTGCGGCCGACCGGGAGGGTCGCGCCGACGACGATGATCGTTGCTTCATCGGTTACCATGGGAGGAGACCATGACCGCTATGACCATTCCCGCCGCCGCGGGCCCGAACGGCATTGCCGATGCCAAAGTCAGCCCGGCCGTCCTGCGCAAGGTTCTGACCGCAAGCTTCATCGGCAATTTCGTCGAGTGGTTCGACTATGCATCCTACGGCTATTTCGCGACCGTGATCGCCGCCGTATTCTTTCCCGAGATCGCGCCACAGGCGGCGCTGCTGGCGACTTTCGCGGTTTTCGCGATTTCCTTCATCATCCGCCCCATTGGCGGAATTGTCTGGGGCAGCATCGGCGACCGCATCGGCCGGAAAACCGCCCTGTCCTGGTCGATCCTTATCATGTCCGGCGCGACCACCGTCATCGCGCTGTTGCCGTCCTATGCCCAGATCGGGATGCTGGCGCCGGCGCTGCTGCTTGTCGTGCGGATGGTGCAGGGCTTTTCCGCATCGGGCGAATATGCCGGCGCGACCTCGTTTCTGGCGGAATATGCGCCGCCTGCGAAACGCGGCTTCTACACCAGCATGGTTCCCGCCAGTACCGCGGCCGGTCTGCTGGCCGGTTCGCTGATGTCGGCGCTGCTGTTTTCGCAGTTGGAGACCGCCGAGCTGCACGCATGGGGCTGGCGGCTGCCGTTCCTGCTGGCTTTCCCGCTGGGTCTGGTCGGGCTTTATATCCGATTGAAGCTTGAGGACACGCCGAAGTTCCGCGAGCTTGAAGCGAAACACCATGTCGAAACCACACCGACCAGGGAACTGTTCACGACCTATCGCAAGCCGATCATCCGTGCCTTTGCCGTCACCTGCCTGAATGCCGTCGGTTTCTATCTGATCCTCAGCTATATGCCGACCTATCTGATCACCGAAATGGGCATGGAGGAAAGCGCCTCGTTCCTGGCCAACAGCATCGCGCTTTTTGCCTATATCTTCCTGATTTTCCTCATGGGCATGTTGTCGGACCGTTTCGGGCGCAAGACGGCGCTGATTGCGGCCTCGGTGCTGTTCATCGTCCTGACCGTGCCGCTGTTCAGTATGCTTGACGGCGCCAGTTTCGCGATGATCGTGCTGATCCAGGTGATCTTTGGCGCGCTGCTGACCGTGAACGACGGCACGTTGCCTTGTTTCCTGACCGAAATCTTTCCGACCCGGGTGCGTTATTCCGGCTTTGCATTCAGCTTCAACACCGCCAATGCATTGTTCGGCGGCACCGCCCCCTTTGTCGCCACCTGGCTGATCGCGGCCACAGGCAGCAAGACCGCCCCGGCCTGGTATCTGGTCGCGGCCGCTGTCGTCGCGCTGGTTGCCATGCTGGCCAGCCGCGAAACCGCCGGAAAGCCGCTCGAGGACTGAAGGGGCGACACGTCTCTTGAGATTTTCTTGAGAAGCCTGAGCCGGCCCATCGTGGCCGGCTCGGCGCCTGCCGGTCCTGCCGGACTGATCCGACCGGTCCGCATCGCGGCATGCATTAGCTTTCCTCATGGGGGTGTGAGCAAAGCTCCTTTGACAGGACGCCGTCTTCCACGCTTCCCTTACCGGAATAAAGACAGCCCGCGATGCTTGCATGGGCGTGCTGATAACGACCATATCCAACACGGAAAAAATCACCATGAACAGAACTCTTTTCCTTGGCGCCGCCCTGGCGCTGATCGCGACAGCCGGCATGGCGGAACAGATTACCGTTATGTCCTGGGGCGGCACCTATAGCCAAAGCCAGGTCGAGGCCTATCAAAAGCCATTCACCGCCGAAACCGGCATCGGCGTCCGGTCGCTTGACAGCGACAATCCGGCCATTCCGATCAAAGCTCAGGTCGAGGCCGGCAATGTCAGCACCGACGTGGCCGATATCGAATATGCCGACGCGATCCGGCTTTGCGATGAAGGGCTTCTGGAACGGATCGACCCCGCCATTCTGCCGCCCGCGCCCGATGGAACGCCCGCGACCCAGGATTTCCTGCCGCAGGGGCTAAGCGATTGCGCCGTTGGGTCCATCGTTTTCTCGACCATCTATGCCTATGATCGCAGCCGCTTTGGCGACAACCCGCCCAGGACGATTGCCGATTTCTTTGACACGCAGAAGTTTCCCGGCAAGCGTGGCCTGAAAAAGGCGCCCAAGGCCCTGCTGGAAATGGCGCTGATGGGCGATGGCGTTCCGGCGGATCAGGTTTACGATATTCTTGGCACGCCTGCTGGTCTGGACCGCGCCTTCGCCAAGCTGGACAGCATCAAGAAGGACGTGGTCTGGTGGGAATCGGGCGCACAGGCGCCGCAGCTTCTGGCTGACGGCGAGGTGCTGATGACCACCGCCTATAACGGCCGGATCTTCAACGCCGCCGTATCCGAGGGGCGTCCGTTTGAAATCGTCTGGGATGGTCAGGTCTATGAATACAACCTGTTCGCCATTCCGAAGGGGGCGCCGCACAAGGACGCCGCGCTGAAATTCATCGCCTTCGCCACCGGCACGCAGCGGCTGGCCGATCAGGCGAAATGGATCAGCTATGGCCCGGCGCGCAGGTCCTCGGCACCGCTGGTCGGCCTTTATCAGGATGGCAAGACCGAAATGGCACCCAACATGCCGACAAACCCCGAGAACATGAAGAATGCGCTTGGGTCATCTTATGATTTCTGGGCCGATCACGAGGCTGAACTGACCGAACGCTTCAGCGCCTGGCTTGCCGCGAACTGAGAGATCCGGCCCCGTCAGTTGGAATTGCCATAGCTGGCCCGTCGCTTCGTGACGACGGGTCAGCGCTTTTTTCGCGGATCGCGGCGTCAGGTGCCTTGAACGCTTCCGGGCCTTGTCGGGCAGGGCGCCGATCGGTTCCGCACCGGCACCACGCCACCGGACGCGATGTGGCGGGGCCGTCGGCGAGGCGTGCAAGCAGGGCCGGCTTGACGCTTGCGGGACGGCAGGGCAAGCAGGGGCGCATGATCGATATTCGTCCCGTGGTCAATATCATAGGCAAGCTCGTCGTCACGCTGGGCGCGGCGATGGTGCTGCCGATGTTCGTCGACTGGTGGGCGGGCGACCCGCATTGGCAGGCCTTTCTGGAATCGGCGGTGCTGACCATGCTGGCCGGGGCGCTGCTGGCGCTGTCGACACGCCAGACCGAGAAGGTGCTGACCGTCAAGCAGGTGTTCCTGCTGACCGCGCTTCTGTGGCTGGTGCTGCCTTTGGCGGGCGCGCTGCCCTTCATGCTGGGCGCGCCCTATGTCAGCTTCACGGACGCCTATTTCGAGGCGATGTCGGGCTTTACCACCACCGGCACCACCGCATTTCCCGAACTGGACAGCCTGCCCAGGGGCACGAACCTGTGGCGGGGCTTTCTGAACTGGGCGGGGGGCCTCGGGATCATCGTGGTGGCGATGATCTTTCTGCCGGTGATGAAGGTCGGCGGCATGCAGTTCTTCAAGTCCGAGGGCTTTGACACGATGGGCAAGATCCTGCCCCGCGCCTTCGACATCGCCGGAGAGATGACCGGCATCTATTGCGCCATGACCGGCGCCTGCATGATCGTCTATATCCTGTTCGGCATGACCGGCTTTGACGCGCTGATGCTGGCGCTGTCGACCTGCTCGACGGGTGGCTTTTCCAACTACGATTCCAGCTTCGGACCCTATGTCGGGCCGCTGGAATATGTGGCGTCGTTCTTCATGATCCTGGCGTCGATCCCGTTCATCCGCATGGTGCAGCTTGTGCGCGGCTCGGCCGATCCGCTGTGGCGCGATGTGCAGGTGCGGGCCTATATCCGCTGGACCTGCTACGCCATCGCGGTGATCGTCGTCTATCGCCTGCTGTGGCTTGGCGCCGAGGACCCCGAGGGCGTCCTGCGCGAGACGGTCTTCAACGTCATCTCGACCTTTTCGGGGACCGGCTTCGCCTCGACCGACGTGATGACCTGGGGGCATCTGCCCTTTGCCATCCTGATCGTGGTCGGGCTGATCGGCGGCTGCACGGGCTCGACCTCGTGCTCGGTCAAGACCTTCCGTTATCTGGTGCTGTTCCAGTCGATCAAGTCGCAACTGCGGCGGATGCGATCGCCCCATCGGGTCTATCCGCTGAAATACGATGGCCGCCCGCTGGAGCAGGACGTGATCGATTCCGTCATGGCCTTCTTCACGCTGTTCATGCTGACATTCGGCGTGCTGGTCGTGGGTCTGGCGCTGACCGGGCTGCATCCACGGACGGCGCTGACCGGCGCATGGACCGCCATCGCCAATGTCGGCGTGATGTGGGGGCCTGAACTGACCTCGAACGGTTCGGTCAGCGATTTTCCCGCCAGCGCCCGCTGGCTGATGACGCTGGGCATGTATATCGGCCGGCTGGAGCTGCTGTCGGTCTTTGTGCTGTTCCTGCCCAGCTTCTGGCGGAACTGAGCCGCGCGCGCGCCCCTAGTTCTGGGGCGCGGGTTCGGTTGCGGGCGCGACTGCCGGGGTCTCGGGCTGGGCTTCGCCGGCGCCGGGGGCGAAACGGGTCAGGTTGTCCGAGATTTCCGCCGCCAGCCGGTGCTGGTCCTCGGGGTCCGAGATCGGCCAGATCAGCACGAAGCCCTGCACGCGGCCATCGACGACCTTGCCCTCGGCATGGCCGATATGGGTCTGGTTGCGGCCATCCAGCGTGATGCTGCCGCGCTCGACCTTGCGTTCGGGCTGCGGCACCCAGCCAAGCGCGGTGACAAGACCGGCAATGTCCAGCATTTCCTGCTGGCCGCCGGGCTGCGAGAACAGGATCAGCGCCGCGCCCGAACCGTTTTTCGGCCCATAGATCGACAGCGCGCGCTCTGACCGGTCGAATTGCAGCTTTTCCATCGGCACCGGTAGCGACAGGCCGGTATGGCTGTCCTGAAGCGTGGTCAGGCCCATTTCCGCACGCCATGCCTCGCGCCGGGCGATCAGTTCGGCCATGGCGGTGGCGGCGTCGGGGGCGGCGCGCAGGCGCACGATCTCGGCGGCGATGGCGGCTTGCGTCATCGGGCCGTCCTTGCCGTCGATCGGGCCGTTGTAATGGCCGGCCCAACGCAGCGCGCGCTGGATATCCTCAAGCGCAGGCATGGGCAGAGGCTGGGCACCCTCGGGCTGGATGATGCCGGCGGCCGGCGTCGCGCCGGCGATGGCAACGGCACCCATCTCGGCGACGGGCGCCAGAAAGGCGTCGCGCGGCACTGCCTTGGCATTCCTGAAGGCCGCCAGCCATTCCGCACCGGGCCGTTCGTCAAAGGGGCCGATGGCGATGGCGTGGCGGCCGTTCGGCAGCGTCCACAGCCCCGCATCCGGCAGGGTCTTGCGGTATTGGGCAAGGATTTCCTCGGCCTTGGCGCGGTCGGGGCTTGATTCGATGCGGATGAAGAACTGCGCCGGAGGGGCAGGGGCCACGGGCGGCGCGACCTCGGCCGGGTTGGTGGCCGGACTGGTGGCCGGGCTGGCGGTCGCTTCGGGCATGGTTTCAGGGGCGGTCATGGCCGGAGCGGTCGCAACCGCGATGCCGCTGCCATCCGCCGGAAAGGTCGAGCCGGGCGAGGTTGCGGCGGGCGCCCCGGTCGCCGCGTCGGTCGCAACCTCGGTCACGGCTCCGGCGCCGGTCGCATCCTCGGGCATGGCCGCCTGATCCGCGGCCTGATCGGAAGCCCCGCCCGCAACCTTGGTCAGGTCGCGCCCGGCGGCGGGGGACAGGAAGCTGTCCGCCGGAACTTTCTTCTGCTCTTTCAACTGCGAAAGCCGGGCGTCGGCGGCCTCGCGCGGCATCGGACCCAGCGCAATGCCGATCCAGCCATCCGTCAGCGGAAAGGTCACCACGTCGGGGAATTGCGCGCTCCATCCTGCGGCGGTGGTCTGCGCGGCATCCTGCCCGCGCTTGGCCTCGATGCGGATGACCACGTCCTCGGCCCACGCGGTTTGTGCCCCGATCAGCGGCAGCGCCGCCCCGAAGATGACTGCAAAGCGCCGCATCGGCTTGTCCCTCTCATTGACCCTGCGCCGCCCTCTGCCTAGAAGGCGGCTGATATTTCCTGCCAGTTATGCCGAAGGAAGCCCAGATGACCAGCCCCAAGGACGAACAGACCGCCAAACCGGTCTGCTTTCAGGACGTGATTCTGCGCCTGCAGTCCTATTGGGCGGCACAGGGCTGCGCGGTCCTGCAACCCTATGACATGGAGGTGGGGGCCGGCACCTTCCACCCGGCGACGACGCTGCGCAGCCTTGGCGCGCGGCCCTGGGCTGCGGCCTATGTCCAGCCCTCGCGCCGGCCGACCGATGGCCGCTATGGCGAAAACCCGAACCGCCTTCAGCATTACTACCAGTATCAGGTCATCATCAAACCCAGCCCCGCGAACCTGCAGGACCTGTATCTGGGCAGCCTCAAGGCCATTGGCCTTGATCCGATGATCCACGATGTCCGCTTTGTCGAGGATGACTGGGAAAGCCCGACGCTTGGCGCATGGGGATTGGGCTGGGAAGTGTGGTGTGATGGCATGGAAGTCACGCAATTCACTTACTTCCAGCAAATGGGGGGCTTTGATTGCAAGCCGGTGACAGGCGAACTCACTTACGGGCTTGAACGTTTCGCTATGTATATTGAGGGCGTCGATAGCGTTTATGATCTGCGCTTTAATGACGCGACCGAAAACACACCCGCTGTAACCTACGGCGACGTATTCCATGAAAATGAAGTCGAAATGTCGACCTGGAACTTTGAAGTGGCGGACACGGATAAACTGTCCCGCTGGTTTGAAGATTGTCAGGCCGAATGTCGCACC